>Ga0247816_10000142_pt1 | contig 41523 bp, 79 predicted proteins | sample UWRJL209509C1_FD_179930 | JGI IMG/M metagenome (GOLD analysis project Ga0247816, IMG submission 179930) | Plant litter microbial communities from Arlington Agricultural Research Station in Wisconsin, United States - UWRJ-L209-509C-1 | ecosystem: Environmental > Terrestrial > Plant litter >...
CTGAAAAGTTCGATAGTTCAGGACGGGTAACTGAAAGGATTACCGAAACTATAAAAGCAAAATCTGCTGATAACTCTAAGCGTTCAAACAAATCTAGCTACGAAATTACCACAACCGTTAAGATGGTTATTACTCAGACTAAGTTGAGAACTTTAAATATTCACACTAAGGATAAGCAAAAGTCCACCACGACTAATCGCAATGGACTCTACTATTTATTAGGGGTTTTAGGAATAGTTGGATTAGCTTTTTGGCTTAAACCTTGGGCTAAATAATTTATGGGTATTCTATCGGCTTAAAAGTTTTATTATCAATATGCTTTTTAGCTTTTTCGATTGATGAATGAGTATTTATTCTATCTTGTATCCAAATCGGAAACCACCAATACCTAACCTGTACTTCATATCCACAATAACTATCTGCGACTATCCTATATCTTGTTCTAAATATAGATTTATTATTTGTTTTATCTTTGTATTCCATATTAGTCCCCTGTGCTTCCATATCCGTTTTCACCTCTTTCTGTTTGGCTTAATTCTTCCGACCATTCCGTTACACAGCTTACAAATGGCACTATAACCAATTGCGCTGTTCTGTCTCCAAGTATATACATGTCACCATGTTCTTTAACATCGAATACAGCCATTATTTCCCCTCTATAAGAACTATCTATAACTCCAACAGAATTACTTAATCTTACATCTCTACTTTTTATACTTGATCTTGGGAATAGTAGGCCAACATTACCTTCTGGTATTTCAACTGACAATCCGTAGAAGTGAGTTTCTTTTTTACCTATTGTTGTTATTCTCGTTACAGTCAAATCTAATCCGGCATCACCATGTTTAGAATGACTTGGCAAAATTGCATTATCTCTTAATTTCTTGAATTTTAGTTTCATTTTAATATTTTAGTTGTTAGTATTTGTTTACCATTCCAATCATTTATCACCTTAACAGCCGTTTGTTTTATCGCCTCGGAAACTTTTAAGTCTCGGATAACCTGCCATTGTAAATGAGTTGTAATCATGGCTGCTCATCTAAATCCATTTGTATAGCTTTAGATGGATGTAAACCCATCATAAAGTAAACTAGCCAAGCATCGTGATCTAATTTATCTTTATACTCAATAACTGAGTAATTCCACATTCCTTTTTCTTTGCCGATCTGCCATAAGGTATTTAACCATATAGTAAATCCATAAGGGTAAGTTTTCATACGTTCGTATAATTATACATCCACACCGCAATACATACGAATGGGATTAGTAGGGTTAGGGATATTAGTAGGGGTTTCATGATAAAAATAATTCTTTTTCTGTTAAAGAGTGGTAAAGGTTTTGTAATTGGTGGACTGTTTTTATTCTATAATAGAATCCTGTAACGGATATTTTTATCAGTCCATTTTGTTCTAAAACTATAAATTCAGAATTGAATTCATCATCTTCTTTTTTACAAAAAATATTTATTGAATTGCAACCTGTTTCATTATTCTTAATAACAAAACCGAATTTTAATAATATTTTTTTAGTTAGAATTATAGGTTCTATTTCTTTTAACAAAGCCTCTCGGCATCCTAATACTGAATCTTCAACTACAATACAACTTTTATTAGGTGAAATGCTATCAGCATCTATGCTATTTACTACTCCTAAATCTACTATATTGCCTATCCTTAATTCTGTCACTTTCATTTATTATCCTCCCTTGATTTTTTAGGCAACAAATTATATACGGTTGAAAAACTAACTTTAAGTTTCTTAGCCTGTATTTTAGCCCATTGCGTTTTACTACCACCTTTAAAGGATTTATTGAATTCCTCTAATATCGAATCGTTTCTTTTATTTCGATTCTTTTGCTGATCTGTATATATTGTTTCCATAATTCAAATGTATGTATTTAAATCGAATATTAAAAATAAAATAAATTTAATAATAAATTTGCATAATAACTTTAGACTCCGTACTATTGCTTAACAATTAGAAACAACCATGAGAAAATTAATCTTACAACGAATCACAGAACTAGAGGCCGAATCATTAACGAACGGTATGCTATGTTTAATGAACAAAGCTATTATAGCTGAACTAAAAAACTTATTAACTGTAAAAAACTAGAAACTATGAAACACAAATCAATACAGCTTATAAATCAAATACACCTTGATGTTGTTCAATCTACAAATTACCAAAAGAACATTAACGCTTATGGTGAACATTCGGATACATGCTTAATTTGCGGCAAAAGAGTAAAAGATATTACAAAATCTAAATTAGTTCATTTACTAACTAATGGTAATTTAATAAGCACAGATGAGGCCCATGAAGATTCTCAGGGTTTTTACTCAGTAGGTTCTGATTGCGCTAAAAAACTTATTATTTCATTTTCATTTTAAAGACATGTCAACAAAACACAAATCAATCAATCCCAAGTTTATAGACTTTAGTGCTACTGCATTATACTCAAACGCCAATATCGACATTAAGGATATTACAGGCATATCTCCTAAAGACTCTGTTCAATGGTATTTCAAAGATGGTTATCCGGCTTCAGAATTACTAGTCTCAACAGTGCTTAAATGGATCGAAGCTAATAACCTACACGTTCCAGAGGATATGCTTCCATTTGAATGCGATTCACTTAAATGGTTAGATGACAACTTTGAGTCGGCTACACGTGATTATTTTATGGCGGTATATGCAAAGGAAAGTGAGGTGGGGCATGACTAACAAAGAACTTGCCAACGCTATCGACTCAAGAATAGCAAACATGCAGTTAAGCACTCAGAAAATAAGTAAGCTAACAAATGATCCGGAAGAAATACTAATGTGTCTCTCCCGTGAAATAGCCTACCAAGAATGCAGGAATATCATATTAAAGGTAATGGAGGAATCGGGATGTTAACTATACAACATATAAAAGATTTTGTAGCAAAAGATCATGGATATTTAGACTATAAACATATCAGCAATTTTCATGCTACAGGAGTAATTAGTTGTTATTCATTTGAAGATTTCTTGGAAGATTGCATGATCGAGTACCGTAACCAAGGCATTGAACAAGCTGCTAAAGTATGTTGTATTCATATGACAGATGGATTTAGTATATGTAGTGAATCAGCCGTTTTGGCTTTAAAGGAGGAGGTGTAATATGAGAATACCAACTATAGAACAGATGCAAGATGCTGCCGACAAAGCAAACGGATATTTATTATTTAGTAAAGAGACTAAAGCCCCAATATTTAAAGAAGGGTTCATGTCTGGTGCTTCCTATATGGAACAACAACTAGAGCCGATCATCACTGACTTAGAAATGCAAATCGTTAAACTTAAAAAACAATTAAATGAGCGCATATAAAAGATTCCCCTTCGTTCAAGGATGGTTATTCGTAATGATACTGATATTCTTTATCCTGGTAGTTTTGCATTATATGGGCGGTATTGAGGTAACGAATGTATCAGGTATTGAGTAACGGCAATGTGACTAACAAAGAAGTAGATAATAAGTAAATTGCATCATAAAATAAAAAGGTTTGTTATGGAGGAAAATAAAGTAATACCATGGAAATGGATAAGCGGAAAACACTGGATCAGTTCAGATGAAAAAAGGTTAACAAATGAAGAATACAAAAGCGGTCTTTATGCCATAAAACCTAGCTTAGGTTGTTGGTCTAATTATGAATGGTGTCTAGTTACTGACCTATACTAACAAGGCCAATAATATTGAACAAAATGAATGAATTAGTAAAACTAGAAAACAAATAAAATGTCAGAAAAAGAAGAAGAAAAACCATTAGGATTAGCCTTGTTGAAAGCTAGTGATCTTACAAAAGTTGAGAACACAATACTAAACCCCTTTCAGCTTCAAATGCTGTTAAAGAAAACGCCTAAAGCATACATAAAAACGAGGCCAGCTAAAGGTGGTGGAACTTGGGAATTTGTTTCCGGTGGATATTTCCGTAAAGTTTTAAACATGATGTTCGGTTGGGATTGGGACTTTGAGATAAAAGATAAACAGTTTATGTTTGGTCAGGTAATAGTTGAAGGTAGGCTAACTGTTAGAAGCAACGGAACAACAGTTGTGAAAGAGCAAATAGGCAGAAAAGATGTTATATTCAAAAAGGGAACTACTGACCCTTTAGATATTGGTAATGACTTTAAAGCTGCTGCTACGGATGCTCTTAAAAAGTGCGCTGCTGAACTAGGTATAGCTGCCGATATTTACAACGCCAGTGAATTTAAGGAGATAAAAGTTGATGTTAGCGATGAGTTAACACCGAGAGAAAAAAGCAAAATAGCAGAAGAAAATAGGCTAAAAAAACTTATTGATTCATGTTTGACAATAGATTCTTTGTCCGAATTAAGAGATCATATTAGCGAAGTTTTATTACCTTATTACAACGAAAAATGGAACGATCTGCAAGAGAAATAGCTAACGAATTTAGAATCCGTGGTAGTGCTACAATTGAAATTGTTGCTGGCGAAATTGGTTTATCTGAAAAACAAGCAGCAAAGTTAAAGGAATATAAAGAACGTTCTATAGGAATAGGCAGACCATTGACAGCTAACATGAAAGCCGAAATGATTGATCTTAAAATAAGAGAAGCTAATCCTGAATTACCAGAAGGAGCAAAAACGCATTGTAAAAAATGGCTTAAATCCTATCTATTCAAACGTAGGGAAGAACTAAAAAATAAGTACGTCAATAAAGGTAATGAAGGTGAGGAGGATGGATTTACTTTAATGGCATTGCAACTTAAGCTAGGAATGGTTTATAAGAACACTGAACGCAAACGTAACGACTTCGCAGAGGGTGAATGTGACCTTAATCATAATCGGGTTATATTCGATAATAAATGTTCCTGGTCTTTAGATACATTCCCTATGTTTGAAACTGAAATACCAGATCCAAAATATTGGTGGCAGTTACAAAACTATTCAACGCTATGGGATGCAGATAAACTTTGCTTATGCTATACACTTATCAATTCAAGTTATGAAGCCGTTGAACAGGCTATAAAGTGGGTAGAATCGCCAAATGAAAAGTATAAGATAGCTGAGAGGATGGTTTACACTCAATTTGAATTTGATGTACTGAAAGATCATTTCTTTTCAACGTCTGACAGGAATACATTTATTGAGATACCAGAAGAAAAAAGGATTAAAGCATTCTACTTCGATATTGATAAGGATGCTCAAAAAACAATTAAGGTAAGGTCTGAAATGTGTAGAGAATACATCTATTCACTTTTAATTAATATAGGGTATGCTTAGAATGACAAACGCAGATCGATTAATATATGTTAGAGATAACTATTTAATTTATTCCGACTTAGAATTATCTAAAATATTACATGTAAGTCCAAAGACTGTAGCATCAGACAGAAAATCCTTAAATCTTCATAGGCTTAAAGGTAGACCACGGGATAAAGATAAGATAGCTAATGTATTAACGCTTCATAGTAATGGATTTGGAGTAGGTAAAATAAAAAATGTTACCGGATTAGAACGCAACTCTATTTACTATATAATCAATTCGTATCTTAAACCTTTAGAAAGGTCTGTAAATACTATTACATTAATCATCGAAAGTAAACTTAACTATCAATAATGTACCCACCTTACCAAAACACAGGAAAGCCAGTAGGATTAAACACCCTGAAAGCTGGAGATAAATACAGATGCAACGGATATGCAAGCGAGAATACTATTATGGCGGTAATGGAGAGTTACCTAAAGATCAAGCGCCAGGATGGTTGGATAATTAATTTGAGCCTAGAAAACCCAATGTATAAGCAGATAGTTTATGTTGACCGCTAATCAACTAGCATTCCACAACTGGCAAGATGGGTTGGATTGGGATTATAGTAACATCATTGATACAAAAACTATCATACAATTAACGTTATTTTGTGAGGAACTTAAACAAGAGAAAAATGAAAACTATTAAATTTCACCTAATACAATATCAGGCCTTTAGAATGTTGTTTAAAGGTTCGTATTATTACAAGTCTTTTGGAATACCTGTATTTCCTTTCTGGTCTGAAAAAAATATAAATTCATGTCAAGCTAAAACAATCAAAATAGAAAAATATGAAAACAGGAGTTGAATTAATCGCTATAGAGCGACAAGAACAAATTGAAAAGCATGGTTTTGATAATCAATACACAAAAGATCACCCAGAGTATTACTTAAATAAACAGTTGGTAATTGCTGCCACTGAATTATTAAGTCAGCATCCAAGTATCATGAGATTTCCTGAAAGCTGGGATAATAAAGCAACCATACACCGTATGGCATCTAAGTCATACAAAGAACGCTTAATAATCGCAGGCGCTTTGATAGCAGCAGAAATAGATCGGTTGCAGGCTACAGGAGGCCAATAACATGACAACATTAGCAATCGGCATACTCGCCTACTTCATCTTATTCACAATCGGAATCTGCATCGGTCTACATGGCGCTCAGGATTATGGCATTGATAGGGAGGGGTATTAATTATGAAGAAGAAACTTACTAAAGGACAAAAAAACGAATTGTCTAGACAAGCTTTTCAAGAACGTAAGACCGCAATTGAAAAACATGGATATAGTATTAAGTCAAGAAAATTAGGTTATGGTGAAACATCAGTTTCTTTATGGAAAGATGGTCTATGCTTACATCCTGGTCAATCTTACGAATACGAATTTCAAGTAGTAGATATAGCAGAAAAATTAATAAATAAAATTATATGAAAAAGAAAGTAATAATTGAAATTGAAGTTGAAACTAATTCAACCGACAGAAGTGTAGATCAAGTCTTAAGATCACGTTTAGAGTTTTGGGAGGCGCTAGATGCTAATGCATATATTATAAATCCACAAATAGTCCAGATTGATATTTATCCAATAGAAAATGAAAATTCTTAATTTGTATTCGTGTATTGGAGGTAATAGATACCTTTGGGGCGATGAACACGAAATAACCGCAATTGAATTAGATCCGGAATTAGCCAGGATGTATCAAGAAAGATTTCCTAATGATACGGTTATAGTCACTGATGCTCACCAATACTTACTTGACCATTATAAGGAATATGATTTCATCTGGTCAAGTCCTCCTTGCCCTAGTCATTCACGGGCCCGGTATTGGAGCAGTTCAAACTACGATACAACTACAGAAGCTGTTTATCCAGATATGAAGTTATACGAGGAAATACTTTTCTTGCAACACTACTACAGAACTGGTAAATTTGTAGTTGAGAATGTGATACCTTTCTATGAACCATTAATTCCAGCTAAGAAAAGAGGCAGGCACTTGTATTGGACTAACTTTAATTTGCCTTCTGACTTAGGTGATAGAAGGATACAGATAGGTGCCGGTAAAGATGAATTAACTGAGTTGGAAAAATTTCACAAGATTGATTTATCAAAATATAATGGGGATCAGCGTAAAGATAAAGTAGCTAGGAATTTGGTTGATTATGTTGCTGGAAAAACTATACTAGATACTGCTATTGGTATAGTTAAAAGTAATCACGTACATCAATCGGCATTATTTTAAACCCCATTAATTTGGGCTTTTTTTGGATTAATCAATTACAATATGTAAATTAGCAGAATGGAAAAAGAAATACTTATAGATCCTCAAAAAACATTTACTAAATCTGAGTATCACAAACGGTTTGGAACTAACAGAGTTAAGATCGACCAAATGATTAAAGACAAAGAGCTAAAGACAATAACTGTTAAAGGCACTACTTTAATCCTAATCAAATAATTTTTAGGCGGTAAAATTTTACAAAACGTAATTAGATGAAAGAACTAATACCGATTGACACAGAGTATAAAGGATTATACTTTAGAAGTAGACTCGAAGCTAGATGGGCTGTTTTCTTTGATGCAATTAAATGGAAATGGGAATATGAATTTCAGGATTATGTATTGCCATCCGGCAGATATTTACCAGACTTCTACTTTCCGGACATTAATTGTTACGGCGAAGTTAAACCATTTGAGTTAACTCATATTGAGCTAAAAAAGTGTTGTGAGCTATCAGAAATCATAAATGATAACATACATAAGATTGATGTAATATTGTTTGAAGGAACGCCACATTACGGAAAATTAAGAACTGTATCCGGTGGTGTATTTGGAATGGATGTAACCATGATGCCTGTAGGCGATACATATTATCCATTCTATTTTAGCGATCAAACTAAGTTTGTTTGTAGCGAATCTCACAGAGCAATTACTAAGGCAAGACAGGCCAGATTTGAGTTTGAATGGAAGGAGAAATACAACAATGGCTAAGGAATTACCATACTTCAAATTTTACATCAATGAGTGGGTCAATGGTGATATTACTCTCGAAGATTACGAATTGCAAGGAATATTCATAAATGTTTGCGGTTATTATTGGTCAAAAGACTGCGATTTATCTCTGATAAACTTGAATAAAAAATTCAGGGGATTTGAGGATAAAATTAAGCAATTAATTGACTCAAAAATAATTAAGGTAATCGGCGAAAATGTAGCTATATCGTTCTTAAACGAACAATTAGAGAGCAAAGAGGTGCAGATTGTAACTAACAGAATCAATGGCGCAAAGGGTGGTAGACCTAAGACAATAAAAACCGAAGAAAAACCGAATGGGTTAATTTTCGCTAACCGAAACATAACCGAAAGCATAACCGAAACGAAAGCGAAAGATAACCCAAACATAACCAATATAGAGGAGAGTAGAGTAGAGAAGAGTAAAGAAGATAATATAAAAGATCTTTTTGATATTTTTTGGTCTAAGTATCCAGTTAAGGTTTCAAAGGCAAGTTGCTTCACTAAATTCAAAAGCCTTTCAGATGTTCAAAGGGGAAAAATAATTTCAACAGTTGATGCATTTGCTAAATGGAAACAGTTTGAAAATTGGACACACCCAAACCCACTAACTTACCTAAACCAAAAAAGGTTTGATGATGACTTAACCGTTCAATCGCAATTGCCTTTAAAATCTAAACTTCAATACTAATGGAAAACCACACTTTACTTTCAAACCTTGGCATAGAGCTAAAAAATATCAAAACATCTGGTAAATGCCTATGCCCAAAATGCAGCCATACCAGGAAGAAAAAATCAGATCCATGCTTAAGCGTTGACATTGAAAAAGGAATGTACAATTGTCATAACTGCGGGTGGAAAGGATTCGTTTCTACCGACTCTGAAAAATCTGCAAAGGTGTACTCAGTTCCAGAATTTAAGAACCGCACAGAGGTGGATAAAAAGACAGTGGACTGGTTTTTCAAACGGGGCATATCTCAACAAACTTTGATTGATTTTCAAATTACTCAAAGCTCAGAATGGTTACCGCAAACCCAGTCAAATCGAAACTGCATAAACTTCAATTATTTTAGGTCTGGAAACCTTGTAAATATCAAATTTAGGGACGGCAGTAAGAATTTTAAATTAGTTAAGGATGCAGAACTTATATTCTATAACGTAGATTCGATTTTAGATAGCCTACAAGCGATTATTTGCGAAGGAGAGATAGATTGTATGTCTTGGCATGAAAGTGGTCTTAAAAACGCTGTATCAGTCCCGAACGGAGCTAGCCAAAATCAGAAATTAGAGTTCGTCGATAACTGCTGGAAATATTTTCAAGATAAAGAACGGATTTATCTTTCTACGGATAACGATGAAAAGGGAATAAATCTTCGTGATGAATTGGCTAGAAGATTTGGATTTGAGAAGTGTTATAAGATAGATTTTAAGGAATGCAAAGACGCGAATGAGTACTTAGTTTTATACGGTGCATCAGCATTGGCAGACTTACTAAATGATGCAAAACCTTTTCCTTTAGAAGGCGTGTTTACAGTGACCGATGTACATGATAAAATCATGGATATTTACTTCAATGGTTTACCTACTGGAGATAAGACAGGAGATAAATTATTAGATGAACATATTGGATTTATGCCAGGGGAGTTAACAATGGTGACAGGTGTTCCATCGCATGGTAAATCAATCTACTTAGATCAGGTTTCTTTAGGTCTTGCAATTAATTCAGGATGGAGATTTGGAATATGTTCTCCAGAAAGTCACCCTTTAGAGTTTTATTATACCAGGCTTATTAAGCGTATTGTAGGTAAGAAATTCTCAAGTCACAATATTAACAGGCTTGAATTAGAAAATACTTTAGAGTGGTTGCAAGATAGGTACAACTTAATCTTACCATCGGAGGGATTTAGTTTAGACTCCATACTATCAAAAGCAAAGAGTTTAGTTTTACGTAAAGGAATTAAAGGATTAATTATAGATCCTTGGAACAGAATCGAAAACACATTACCGAACGGATACAACGAAAACAAGTTTATATCAGAGCAATTACTTAAAATAATTAACTTCGCTAAATCAAGTCAGGTTCATGTATTCTTAGTTGCACACCCTACTAAAATGCAAAAGGTAATTGGATCAGATAATTATGTAGTTCCAAACCTTTACAGTATATCAGGATCTGCACACTTCTTTAACATGACGCAAAATGGAATGACAGTATATCGTAACTATGTAACTGGCATGACTGAGATACACATACAAAAAGTTAAGTGGGAGCATTTAGGTAAGATCGGAATGGTCGAATATAAATACAATGAAGAAAACGCTAGGTTTATATCTGATGGTATCGAAGCCGATCAAAGCTGGTTAGTGGATAACTCTAAACAATTACCCATACAAAGCGCATTACAACCTAATTATAGTTTCGATGAAGAAACAGCACCCTTTTAATAAATCATAATGGAAAAAGAACTAAATTTTGAAATACCAAAACGGATGAAGTACAGAAATGTTAAATCCGTAATTGATGGAATAACCTTTGATTCAAAGAAAGAGGCTGCTTATTACGCTAAACTTAAATTGCTTAAATTAGCTGGCGAAGTAACAGAATACGAATTACAACCTAAGTATTATCTTGTCGTAAATGGCGTTAAATGTGGTTTTTATAAAGCCGATTTTAAAGTTACATGGAAATCAGGTTTAACCAGGGTAGTTGATGTAAAGGGCATGAAAACATCAGTGTATCAACTTAAGAAGAAATTAGTGAAAGCTATTTATGGAATTGATATTCTTGAAGTATGATTTGGTACGTTAAACATTATGGCCGCCCAGAAGTAATGCAGATAGCTATAACAAAAATGTTACAAAGTGGTAAAGTATAATTAGGTAATTTTGGATATGAAAGGATTTAACATCGGAAGCCAAAACTCTGAAAGAATTATTAATATTGGATCAGAAGAAAGAATTAAAGAGCTTGAGCAACAAGTTAGCGTTTTAGAAACGGCATTAATAATAGCAAATGATAGGCTAAAAGATTACATAGAACAAAATGAAGATAACCACAATTGATAATAAAGTTTATGAATGCGTAATGGTAGATTTCTACATTGGATATGTTTTAATAATAGCAAAAGAAGGTGAACTGAGAATAGATATATCCAATATAAACTTTATAACCGAATAACATGAAAACACTAATCTTATTCCTCCTACTAGCTCTCGCCTCATGCAGCAAGGACACCACACAACCAGAATCATACTACCCAAAGAAAGGCGATACTCAAAAGTCTGTTATAGATCATTGGGGGATTACTAAAGAGGTGGTTAAGTTCTCCAAATCGTTTAACGATGATGGTGATTATACCTATCAGGAACATAATACAGTAGTCAGGATAATTTCTGCTAGGGTGGATAAGGTTAGTAAGATAAAAGATTAGTATATTTGGTTTACAATACTTTACAATGACTGAACAGAAGAAAAGATTTGCTGATAGATATTTTGAGACTCTAAATGGTTCTCAATCAGCTATTTATGCGGGTTATTCTGAGAAAACAGCTAGGCAAATAGCGCATAACTTATTGCAAGAGCCGGAGGTAGAAGAGTATATTAGTGAATTAAGAGCTTCCTATCAAGAGAAATCAGGTATAAATAAAGATTGGATTATAGAAAGATTCAAGGAAATATCTGATAGATGTGTTCAAGAGATTGATCCGATTACAACGCATGGTATGCCTACTGGTGAATATAAATTCGACTCCGCAGGGGCTAACAAAGCAACTGAAATGCTAGGTAAGATTATTGGCGTGTTTGAAAAGGATAACGATCAGTCTAAACCTAAAACAACTAACATCATTAATCTAGGGGGAGGCGTTAAACCCGATGAATCTACTACCTAAGCAAGAGAATGCAATCTACTATCTTAAAGACGATGTTACCGAGGAATTGCTTTATGGAGGTGCTGCTGGAGGTGGAAAGAGCGCATTAGGTTGTCTTTGGTTAATTGAGAACTGCCAAACTTACCCAGGATCAAGATGGGTTATGGGTAGATCGAAATTAAAGACGCTTAAAGAAACAACGCTTGCTACATTCTTTGAATTAACATCTAAGTTGGGGGTATGGGATGATTTTCATTATAACGACAATAAAGGATTAATTACTTATAAGCCTAATGGCAGTCAAATAATACTTAAAGACCTATTCTTATACCCTTCAGATCCTAACTTTGATAGTTTAGGTTCATTAGAGATTACAGGCGCATTTGTAGATGAATGCAACCAGATCGTTTATAAGGCATGGCAAGTATTAAAGTCCAGGATAAGGTATAAATTAACTGAGTTCGCTTTAATCCCTAAAATGCTAGGATCTTGTAACCCTGCTAAGAATTACGTTTACACCTATTTCTATAAACCATCAAAGGATGCAACCTTACCTATCTACAGGCGTTTCATTCAGGCTTTACCGACAGATAACCCTAATCTGCATCCATCTTACTTACAATCGCTTCTAAGGCTTGATAAGAACAGCAAACAAAGGTTGTATTATGGTGATTGGGAATATGATGATGATCCGGCAGCGTTAATGACTATCGATGAGATTAACGATATATTCACTAATACATTCGTAGCGTCCGGTAAAAAGTATATAACAGCGGATATAGCCCGTTTTGGTGCAGATAGTACTATGATTGGTTACTGGAACGGATTAAGACTTGAAAAGGTTATTGAGCTTAAAAAGAAATCAACAACATGGGTTTCATCTGAGATAAGAGAACTTGCTAAAGCGTTAGATGTCCCTATGAGTCAGGTTATAGTCGATGAAGATGGTGTAGGTGGTGGAGTAGTAGATCAGTTGGGCTGTAAAGGATTTGTAAACAATTCTAGCCCGTTGTATGGCGAGAACTTCGAGAACCTTAAAACACAATGTAGCTATAAGCTGGCAGAGATTGTAAAGGCAGCATTACTATACGTTGGCATCAGTGACACTGACATAATCGCTAAGTTAATTGAAGAACTTGAGCAAGTTAAGCAGCGCGATATGGATAAGGATGGTAAGAAAAAGATAGTATCTAAAGATAAGATCAAAGAATTGTTAGGACGTTCTCCAGATGTATGTGATATGGTAATGATGAGAATGTATTTTGAGATAAAGAAATTTGTTAACACAGATAATGATTTCTTTGCAGGATAAAGTATATTGCACTATTCTAATTTATTCACTACTTTTGGATTATGCAAATAAAAAAGGGCCTACAAGTAATGTTTGGCAAAACGATTCAATCAATAGGCAAGGCTTATCCAAATTTAGGCGCAGGGTTTCCGTTAGTATTCGGAAAGAAATTTGCATTATCAATCGCTGGCAATGATGCTTATAACAATAAGATATTCTATGCAGCAACTAACATACTCGTATCAAAGCTAACAGAAGCACCTATAATGTTCTCGCAGAACAAATCTAAGGCATCTAAGGCGCTATTAAATCATTTCTACAGTAAATCTATAAGCAACGAGAAAAGAATCGCTCTAAAGGCTTTAAATTTAGAAGAGGTAGAAAACCATGAACTGAATAAGTTATTCGATAACCCTAACTCATACCAATCTGGAATAGAAATGATGCAGGACTTCTGGCATCAGTATACATTTGGGGATGGGTACTTGTATTTTGAGCCTATTGGCGATACGTTAAGCCGGAATAAGAAACCTGTAGCTGTTCATTCATTAAGCCGAAATAGAGTTGAACCTATACAGTCAATGGATAATTTCGATAATATATCTCACTATGTATTTACCGCTTGGAATGGAACGCAGATTAGGATAGAGAAAGAATACATATTACACCTTAAACATTGGAATCCAAATATAGCCAGTTTAAAGGGGCTAGGAGTTGATGAAGTAGCATCTATTGATGTTAACCTTAACAGGCAAAATAATTTAATGCAAGGATCCGCATTCGTTAACGGTGGTAGGGGAACTTTGTTTAGTTCTGATAGCACAATCACAGCAGATGGTGAGCAGATTAAGAAGATGACTGCCGCCCAAATGTCCTCGCTTAAAGAAACGATGATGCGAGATTACCAGGGCGCAGAGAACTATAAGAAGATGCACTTTACTAATGGATTGGTAAATGCTCAGAACTTTGGTGATACATTGATCGAAACAGACGCTATAAACGCAGAAGATTCTAACTGGAAGAATATTTACACTATTGTTGGTGTACCTGTTGCGTTATGTCCAGCAGCAACTAGCTTTAGTGAGAATAGCGTTATTGTGGGCTTTAAGTCTTTAGTAACGAATAAAGTTATACCTGAATTAAGAAAGTATGACCAAAAACTAAACAAAACAATCCAACAATGGTGGCCGGATATAATCGCTTGCCATGATTTAACCGAGTTTTCAGAGCTTGCACCTGACTTGAAGCTAATGAAAGAGGTTTATGGTCAGCCATTGCTTAGGGTTAATGAGCAACGTTCTATATTCGGATGGGATGATTTAGAAGGAGAGGAAGGTAAAGCGATATTAGTTGCATCAGGGTTTATGAAGCTGGAGGATTTATTAGGGGGTGAGTTTGATGGGTTAGATCCTAGTGATGAGGAGTTATAAACTTGTCTGCTTAGATATTTTACACCAATCAGCACCATCCATTTCACAATTGTTCAAGAAAAACCAAACCCCATTATCATTAGTTGCATATATATGCCAAGAATCTTCGTGTAAATCTTGCATTAAGCCGTAATCGTATTCTATTTCTTTGTGATGATTACCTTTTAATGCAAGAAGTTTTATGTTTTTCCTTGATATATAAGTTTTATGTATGTCTTTCATTATTATTAATTATTTACATTTTATGACCGTAACCCTAGATGCTACCGATTTAATTGAGGCTTATCTAAAAGGCATGGAGGATGCTACTTTATTGTTGGTGGAGTTAAACACCCTAACCGATGATGATTAGGGTGAATGGAACTAAATTAGTTCAATAAGCTCGGATGCTGTGATTTCCTGTTGAGAACACCATACCTTAAATTGCGATTTAACGGATTCAACGTAATCATTATTTGATCTTAATCTGTCAGCATTAAGTACATTCCTTTTCTCAAGAATCTTGATTAGCCTAGCATTATGTTCAACATCTTCCTCTAATTCTAAATTAGTTAACTCTTGTTCTTGCAACCATTTATAATGGCCTTTAATGTAATTAGCGTTTACTTCGTCTATCATATTCTATTCATTTTAAGTATACCCCAAATATACCCCTAATTCCTTATCTTTGATGTAACAACTCTGATACATGCCAACAAAAGCCAGACCATCCGCAGTAATCCAACTTTTACGACAAGAGCGTATAGATTTCGCTAAATTTCATAAAAATGCGGAGAAACAGATATTACCTATAGTTCGTAAGGCATTAAAGAAGTCGATAGCACCCGTTCTTACTTGGGTAGAAGGTAATGATGTGTATAATGTTCCTGTTGCTATGCTTATAGATCAGAATGTATGGCGTGATATGTACCTTAAGATATTTCAGCAGATCGGAATGAGTATGGCTAGGAAAGAGTATTACTACCAACGCAGGATTGAAGGTGGAGCGACTAAAGCTAGTGCGATAGAGTTTCTTATTGATGTGTGGAGTACAACGCTTAGGGATTATGCTTTGACTTATACTTATAAGATCCAACGGGAATTAAACGATAGGACAATAGAGATACTAACACGTGCATTAGGTGAAGATTACTCGTTAGGGATTGATAGGTTAGGCAGGACTAGGTTATTTGAGAAAACGGTTAATGGGCTGTTTAAAAGTAGGGGGTTGACTATATCGAGAACCGAAGCGACGACTGTAGCGAATCTCGGTAAAGAGATTGGCGCTCGTAGTTGGATAGATGAACAAGGTGGGGGAGGTTATAAGGCTTGGTTAGGTAGGAATGATGAGCGTGAAAGGGAGTCGCATAGAGAAGAAAACAATATTATCATTCCTATAGATGATTTTCATATCGTTGGAGGTGAACAATGTCGATGCCCTGGCGATGTTAACTTATCTGCTAAGCAAAGAATTTTTTGTAGATGTACCGAGACTTATATGTCGCAGAATAGGTATTCCCAATATGAGAAACGAGGCAGAATTGTTAATGGGAGAATTGTATAAAAAAGCTTATACCAAGTTAATGATATAAGCTAATAAGGATTTTACCGTACGTCTACAAAGAGCCCTTAACCTCGCAGTACAATTATAAGAATTTTATATGAGTTATTTTAGCTTTAGGAAACTCTTGGCTTAATAATACTTCTTTGCCATTATCGAACCTTAACATTATTTTATCGTAAAGAACTGTGTTTAATAATTTCGCCTGTTCTATAGTTATTTGAGTCCATTCAATCCAAGGGCTAATCCTATTTATCGTCATATCTCTATACCATTTAGCGCCAGCAATCCATGTCTCTATTTGATCAGTAGAACTATATTCACTATTATCACGATATCCGTAATCTTCAATTTCTTTATCTGTTATCATTCTAATTTTAATTATATAATTCAGATAATAAATCACAATCTGATATGATTTTTATTTCATTATAAGGCTCTCCATCTAATATTATTATAGCAGTAGCAATATCTAAAAAATTATAAGAATTAGGGTATTTCCTAGCCTGTTTAAGATGTGATTTCAAATTACGAATCTCGCTAAGTGTACTAGCTGGACTAGCATTAACTTTAAAGTGTATCCCTTTGTTTTTATCTGTAATATAAATTGTATGCCATGTTTCCATATTCAAATATAGCTAACCACTATTTCTATTTGTGTAACAATGTTGTTGCATATTCAAATCTATTATTTATATTTGCTTTACTATGGATGAGAAATCAAACGAAAAGCTAAAGCAGTTGAAGGATAAAATTAAAGATCCTAAGATTGTCAAAGCGATTGAGGATAAGCAAGTCTACATTAATAGAGTCATCAAGAAATAGCATGAGATTAAACCTACCATCATTCGGAACAAATAAAGCACTGATTGAATATCTGGTTGCTAACAAATCTGAGTTAATTGATTTAGGTAAATCTGAGATTAAGAAGTTTGTAGATACGCCATGCCATTTAGTTAGTGATTCTGGATTAGTTTCTAAGGCGCTATCAAGTAGCCAAGATACAGATGAAGTAATTTACCGGACTATTGTAGGTAATACTTACAATTGGATGGATTCTCATGATGATGTTCATTTAAATGGCATATTTGGGCAGTCTATTAAAGATAAGCAAGGCCGAATCTATCACAGACATGACCATGTTAATCAATTAACGGCTAAGGTTGGTAAATTCTCCAGAGTATATGAGCAAGTTGTTAATTGGACTGATGTAGGTGTTAATAAAGCAGGGCAAACTATGGCTTTGCTTGGTGATTCAGCTATTAAAAAAGCGTATAACCAATTAATATTTGATTCTTATAAAGATGGTGAGATAGATCAACACTCAGTCGGTATGCAGTACGTAAAGATCGCATTAGCGGTAAACGACAAAGAGAATAAAGAGGAATTTGAGACTTGGAATAAATATATAGGTCTTATTGGTAATCAAGAGAAAGCATTAGATAAAGGCTATTTTTGGGCAGTCAAAGAAGCTAAACTAATTGAAATATCTTGCGTTACAGATGGTTCTAATGAACTAACAGGAATGTACAACCCGCCTATTGGCAGTGTAAATATAGACCCGCCCGCGAGCAGTCAAAAAAGCAATTCATTTTTATCACATTTTTTAAATTAAACAAACATGAAAAAAGTATTCTTGCCACAATTGGCAATCATGGGAGCGGGTTCAGCATCAGTATCAAGATTCTTCCGCGCTCAATTATCACCAGACGGTTCTAACGGAGGACTAACAGAGGCAGATAAAGCGGAAGCCATTAAAGCCGTTGAAGAAAAAGCAAAAGACGTAGCACAACGCTATGTAGCCGATAACCTAGCTAAACTGTTGAAAGCAGAGGTAGGATCAGATGAGGCAAAAACATTGATTAACGGTATTGCAGAAGCAGCCTTTAAATCATTGAAATTAAAAGATACAGCAGATAACCAAGAGAAAACTCTTGAAACTATCTTTGCTGAAATGCAGAAACAGCATGATGACATTGCGAAAGTTGTTAAAGGTCTACAGACTGGCGATGCTAACGTAGTTAAATCATTCGAGGCAGAACTTAAAGACCTTGTAGAGACTAACAAAGGTGCGTTAGAAGCAATGTCGAAAGATCAGTCTGGTAAGGTTAACTTCACCATGAAGGCTGCTGGTACTATGCAGATCAGCACTAACTATACTGGTGTAATTGGCCTGACTAACTTCGATACTGAGTTTGCTCGTATTCAAAGACGTCAACCGTTTATGCGTGAATTAGTTCGTATTCTGACTACTGATAACATGTATATTGCATGGGCAGAACAGAAGAATGCAGATCCAGGCGTTGCAGGAATGGTAGCAGAGGGAGCGTTAAAACCGCAAACTGATTTTGATATTGTTGAAGCTACTGCAAAGGTTGAGAAAATCGCTGTTTGGATTAAAGTATCTAAAGAAGCCTTGGCAGATATTAAGTTCTTACAAGGTGAGATCAATACTGAGCTTCGTGAGTTAGTTGCTTTGAAATTAGATGAGCAGATTCTTTCAGGTGATGGTACTTCTCCAAACCTTAGAGGTATTTTAACTGTAGCGCCTACATTTGCTGCTGTATCTACAATGGCATTGCTTGTACCTACACCGAATCGCTTTGACGTTATGGTAGCTGCTGTTGCTCAAATCGCTGCTGCTAACTTTGTGGCAGATACGATTGTAGTTAACCCTGCTGATTACTACGCTATGCAATTAGTAAAGGATGCAGAAGGCCGTTATTTGTTGCCTCCATTCAGTTCTGCTGACGGAATGACTATTGCCGGACTTCGCGTTGTTGCTAACAATGGTGTAGCTGTTGGAACGTTCCTAGTAGGAGATTTCAAGAAAGCAACACTGGCTATTCGTGAGGATGTAAATATCCAGATCGGTTATGTTAACGATGACTTTATCCGCAACTTAGTTACAATCCTTGCTGAAATGAGAGCGGTATTGTATGTTAAGTCTAATTGGTTGAATGCGTTTGTTAAAGGTACGTTTGCTACTGCTCAAACTGCTTTGACTAAACCTTAGTTTTAAGTTTTCTAGTTTTTTCATATTAGCCGGACAGTCGAGAGATAGTCCGGCTTTTTTGTATTTACTCACCTGTTTGGGCTAAGTAAATTTCCTCTATTTGTTCTGGAGTTATGACTCTGCCATATTGGTCTATGTAGTTTTTATTTTCACAAGACACATAACCAAGAATAGATTTCAACTTAATTTTATTTTGATCTTCAATCCATTTTTCGGCGGCTTCTTTGGTGGAGAATAAGATAATTTCTGTTGGTTTTTCTGGTATACTAAATACAGATAAAACAGGACTCATATACTTACCATTTTTTTTTAAAACAGTCCAATAGAAATTATCTTTGTGATACAAATCAACTCCATCCTCTGACTTCATAATAAATTTACGTTCCGGTTTTTCCATGATTATATCAGCCCATTCTTCGCCATCAAAAATAGCATAATCATTAGTATCGTGTATTCTAGGTAAATCATATCCATCGGCAAAATGATATTCGCCAGTGCAAACTATTATACCGCCAAATTCACCCCATTGGCATTTTGTATCTTTAGGATACTTATCATATGCGTCTTTTAATAATTTCCATTTCTTTTCCATACCCAAATATACCACACAATAAACCGTTTGCATCTATGTATTAAAAATGTTACTTTTACTCTAATCAACAACATCACCATGCAAGAAAACCCACAATTCAAAGTACAGGCGTTAACTAGGTTTCTTTACGCTCCTACAGGCCGTATATACGATGCAAACGATATATTCGAAGTAAAGACCGAATCGGATTTTAAGTACCTTACAGAGGAACATAAGCTATGTAAAGTATCACCTAAAGATGCAGAGGTAACCGAAACTGAGCAGGATAAGCAAGACCGAGCGCACGAAATCGAACAACAAAGAGTTGAAGCGGAGAAAGCAGAAGTGTTAAAGGTTATTGAGGAAAAGCCAGTAGAGAAACCGAAATCTAAAGCCAAGAAATAATGTCATACCAAATCATTGATTCACCGGATATAACCGAACCAATAACGCTTGCAGAACAGAAAGCGTATTCACGTATTGATGCGGATTACTCATCTGAGGATAGTGATTTGAGTGGACTTATTAGTGCTGCTAGGGCTGTTATTGAGGGATGGTTAAACGTTGGATTAGCTAATCGTGATGTTCAGGTACAATGGAATGGTTATCCATTGCAATTGCCTTTAAGCCCTAATGGTGCTGTTGGCTCGGTATCGGATGGTACGGACACATTACCTACTACCGATTACACTGTTTCAGCATGGCAGAATAAAACTATATGGATAAACTCAGAGTCCGCCAAGAATGTTGAATGGTTTTACGCTCAAGATAATTCATATGTTACGCCTTGGTATGAACACGTTAATAGCACTTGCACAATTTACACAGTTACTTACAATACAGGGTATACATCTGAGAACCTACCTAAAGCACTTAAACAGGCCATCATGGCTCAAGTTGATTGGATGTATAAGAACAGAGGTGAGCCGAACGCATCAAGTGTATGCCCTCAAGCTGTGTTGATTGCTTCATCTTATTCCCGTAATCTAGTGTTATGATTAAGACAGGAGAACTAAATCAGCGTATTGAGATAATGGCATTTGCCGATGTGAGCGATGGAAGTGGAGGTGTAATCTCAGAAGAAGTCGTTTACTGGTCTACATCTGCCAGGGTTAAGCCGATTAAATCTAGTTCATACTTACAAGCTAATCAGGAGTCATTAAAAGATGGGTTCGATATAACTGTTAGGTATCGCATAGATAAGTCTATTAAACAGGATATGCGGATTAAATACAGGTCGGGGTATTTGACGATTACGAGTGCGCCAACAGACTATGAATCGAAAATCTATGTTCAGTTCAAAGCAGTTTGGTCACAACGTCCTGAAACAACAGAACCAGCACCACAAACATTATACTCTTATTACGGATATTTGAATGAAGGGGAGGTATTAACTGAGGCTAAGATACTAGCTGGTGAATCATTCGGCATAACTAACAACGGATCGGTTACAGTGCCTTTTAGTACCTCAGATTTCAAATTACTTTGGTTAGCATTACCATCGGGTCAAACGGCCAAAACTACGGTTACAGATTTGAATAATGATTCGGTTACTCCAATAGGTGAAACTGGAACGTTTGGTGAGCCTGTTACTATTGGTGAGTTTGATGCTTATGTGAGTAATTTCGCTACTGTTTATGAGGGGGCGGGGTTGATGTTTAGCTAAAAAACCTACCCGATTAAGAGTAGGCTTTGAATTATAAAACTGGGTGATTCTTTAAAACATATTGGCTAAACTTCTGAAATAAAGGCTGAATAATAAAACTCATTTTATCCCCATCAGGTTGTTTATTGTATTTCGGTATTTCTATGTTTTCCGAAAGAAGAAACTGCTTCATTATTTCCGTGCATTGATTCAATGCTTCATTTCTAGTATTCATAGTTACTTTAATTCTTTGGGTTCTTTGCAACCAAAGGTATATCCCGTTTAATGCTGTTTTCTTTGATGCGTATTGATATCCCATATCTACCTTTTATTAATTACTTTTTTATACCTCAATAATCTACTTAATATAGAATTAAGCTCACCAACTCTTTCTGATCTTTTCTTAGATTTCTCTATCGCTTCTGGATCATTTTCAACTCCTATATTTTTGTAAACATTAATTCTTCCTTTAACATCTAGAATCATTGTGTTTATGGCTTCTAATTGGCCTTGTTCAAATAGTGTTTTCATATTGTTATTTATAAAATAAGTTTTTTTTAATTCTGATGGGTTATCGACTATATCTAATTCCATTTCTAGATTTTCCATACCCCTAAGTTAACTCAATTCCTTATATTTGAATGCAACATCTTAGTTACAATACAATGGCATCACAAGTACGCGGTTTTTCAGAAATGGTTGCTAGGCTTAATAGTTATAGCGCAAATGTTCAGCAGGAGGTTAAATCTTTGACCGAATACTATTTAGGAGAGATTGAAACTGAGGCTATTGCTGCTGCTCCTAGTGGGGGTGATAAGATCATGACCGAACACGGTCCAATTAACCAGGAAATGATAGCCGATAAACGCAGGGGCTCATTTGTGCCGATAAATCAAGCTATAGGGATAACTTTAGATCGAAGTGGATATAAGGGTTCGGTTTATGTTGAGAAGTCGGCTGGAGAGATAGCCGTATATTGCGAAATGGGAACAGGTCAATCAGCTAAATCATATCTTGCAACCGTTCCAACTTATTGGAAAGCTATCGCCCAACTTTATTATATAAACGGACAGGGCAGTATCATAGCCCAGCCATATCTTCTACCCGCATTTTTAAAGAACTCAATTCTATACAAAAAAGAATTAAAACAGGTATTCAAAAGAGTTAGGTTGTAATTCATTATATTTGATTATGCAAACACCAAGCCTAGCCTTAAGACAGGCCCTCTACGCTTCATTACAAGGCATAGTATACAACACTAAAACTATTCCGGTATATGAGGAAAAGGCTAGCACTACTCCGCCCGTTGCAATAGTAACCATCGGAGGCGTTCAAGTCCAATGCTACATTATCCTACTTAACCAAACTGAAAACGATGATTCACCTAAGTGCCATAAGAATGATGCTTGCTCAATTCAGATTCAGATAAATACGGTATTCCCATTTACTAAAGGCGGATCTAAAACAGCAGAGGAAATAGAGAACTTGGTATATGCAAAGTTATTCCCTACTAGTTCATTAATGACGGGATTAGTATTGCCCAGCCCGTTTACTTTATGGAAATCGGTTAAGCAGGGAAGTAGGAGTATACAGTATGATACCGAGACAAATTCTTGTTGGACTCGTCAAATCACATTTAGTTTATGGATCGCACAGAGTTAGAAATACAAGCTGAACAGGTATATCCCATGCCTTTGAATCCGTGTGTGTGGACTATTAGAAAGATTGAGTATTTGAGGGAGGAATGGGTTAAGGCCCGGACAGGTATCTATTCAAATTAAAACGCATTTTTATCTACACAGCCACCTAATTAATAGTTTTGCAGGCTCTGTTTCATTAAATAATGTCGCTCCCTGTTCGCTATGGGGTATTATAAATACAAGTGTTTCCCCATTATTTAGGCACGATATATATCTGTCATAAGGGTCTACCTTTGTAATAGTAACTTCAGGAGTTTGTCTAGCTGTTCTTTTGGCTAATGGATTTTCTCTATATAGAGCTTTTTTAATTTCGTTAGTTGTCATAATATTATTATCTACTTGAACCCAAACCTACAAAAATATTTAATTCCATTTTGCAACATTACCGTTACAGTTTCATATATTTACACTAACAATTTAAAAACAACATTATGGCAACTAATCTGATCGGTACACCTTATATGCTTGAGGTAGATACTACCACAGTTACAACAAGCGTCAGAGGGACTGAGGCTAATTACAAGTTACTTGCTTGTTTGACAACTAACGGTGTCGAATTTAACAACGCTGAACAGAACACATCTAATAAGTGTGATGGTGGTTTCGCTACTTCTGTTAGTGGTATTGGTTCGTGGTCGTTCTCTGCGGATGGTCAAGCGGTATCATTAGAAACTGGAGAGGCGGCTACTAAAACGAACTTCAATGCTATTTTAAAGCTTGCTAAGGATAAAACTATCTTCTTTGTTAGAATGACTAACACAGCCAAAGATGTTTACCGCGAAGGTAAGGTTAGGATTTCTACTTACTCTGAGACAGCACCGAACAGTGATGCGTATACATTTACAGCGACATTTGTAGGGATTGGTGAATTATTCTTAACACCTCCAACACCATAGTATGAGCGCAGAGCATAACGGTTTAGTTGAAATTACTGTTAAAGGTAAAAAGCATCTACTGAGGTTTAGTTATCCGGCTTGTATGGATTTCGAGATCAGAGTATTTAAAAACCCTTCAAGCAATAATGGTAAGATGTTTATTGATCTTATCTATTCGGGTTTACTTGGCGACGCATTGAGAAATGAAAAACCTGAACCTGCTTATTCTGAAATATACGATTTAGCTGATAAACTTACAGAAGAAGATAACTTCCAAGAGCAACAAGCTAAAGTTTGGGAGGCTTACAATCAGAGTAAATGGGGTAAGGAATGGTTGGCAAAGATTGAAGCGTTTAATAAAAAAAAAGTAGAAGAGGAAAACCAACAGATCCAAGAGAAGGACATTTAAGAGTTTACGAATTTGCATATGGTAGAATGGGGTTATCTGTAGAACAATTTGCAGCACTAACCCCATTTTCTTTTCAACTCAAATGCCTTGGATTGCGTGATTACGATAGGTTGCAGGAATCGTTTTATAGGAAATTAGGTTGGATTACATATGCTGTTAGTTCAGATCCTAAAAGTAAAATGACTATAGATGATGTTTGGCCTATAGCAGATAAGAAACCTGTTAAACCTCAAGCGGGTCTATTTGATAAGAAACAAATTAATAAGTTATTAGCGGATTTCCGTAAAAATAAAGATAAATAACAATGGCAGATGCTTCATTATCGGTAGAATTAGAGGCCAGGGTAAGTAATTTTGTTAGTGGTATGCGCCAAGCTGGTACTGTATCACAACAAACAGCAAAAACGGTTACCACCTCAACAGACAAGATTGGCTCTGCTATTAGAAGTCAATTAGCTAGCGCGTTTTCTGCTGCTGCATTTATTTCTTTCGGTAAGGCTGTATTAGATGTTACTGCGGAATTCCAAAAGTTTAATGCAGTATTAGGAAACACTTTAGGCAGCTCTACGCTTGCTAGCTTAAAGCTAAAGGAAATACAGGATTTTGCAGCTAAAACCCCATTTGGCGTAAACGAATTAACAGGGGCATTTGTCAAGTTAGCTAACTCAGGTTTTAAACCTACAGGCGATCAGATGCGTGCGCTAGGTGATTTAGCCTCTAGTACAGGTAAATCATTCGATCAATTAGCAGAAGCGATATTAGATGCTCAATCTGGAGAGTTTGAAAGACTAAAGGAATTCGGTGTTCGTGCCAAAGATGCTGGAGATAGTGTAATATTTACCTATAAAGGAGTTCAGACTCAGGTTGCCAAGACTAGCGAATCAATCCGTAACTATATAACCGATTTAGGTAATGCGGAAGGCGTGTCTGGGTCAATGGCTAAGATAAGTGAGACTCTAGGCGGTAAAATAAGCAATCTAGGCGATTCATGGGATCAGATGTTGCTATCTGTTGGTGGGAATACTGAAGGTGTATTTAATACAGCTATTGATATTATTTCTAAGGCTATTAATAAGGTTACCGATTATAATAACGAATTAGCATTAGCCTCTAAATATGATTTGGGTAATGGAGTTGTAGATTTTGGTCAACGTATATCAAGCGCTTTTTTTGGTACAGGCAAAACTGACCTAGAATTACAGGCTAGTATAATTCAACAAATATCTAAAGGTATTAACGACACTGCCAACAGAGCTATAACGGGGGCTAAAAAAGTAAGTGACTTTGGTAAAGCAATAGCGGAATTAAAAAAACAAGGCGATACGCAATTAGCAACAGCCACTAAAAATGGCGCTAGTTCAGGTCAGATAAAAGCTATTTCTGATGCTTATCAATTCGGAGTTAAAGCGTTGCAAGATGCGCGTACGGCGTTTGGGAATCAGAGTAGTAGCGATGCTAATTTTGGGGATTCCAAAAAAGTCAAAACATTATCCGATGTTTTAAAAGTATTAAATATTGATCTTGAAAAATCTAGTAATCAATTTAAATCTACTTTCTCAGAAGAAAACGAAGCTAGGATAAGTTCCTACCAAAAAGCCATTGATGACTTAATTGAAATTGGATATAATAGAACTTCTGCCGCTGTAATTAAACTAAAAAAGGAACAGCAAGGATTATTCCTATTAACAGGAAATGACTCTACTAAAGGCACGCAAGAAGCTTTAAAACGTTATAGGGATTCTCTTAAGCAACCAGAATTATTAGGTAATACATCTGTTAATATCCCATCATTAGAAAACTCTAGCCGTGTAAAAGAATACAATCAATTATTAGCCGAACAAGCACAATTCAAAGCAGATTATGAAGAAGGGTTTAGACAGCTATCGTCTGGAGCAATAAGCGATGCTATTGGCGGTGGTTTTAGCGCAATAGGAGAGGCCATGGTTAGCGGTGGTTCAGTAATTGAGGCTGCGGGTAATGCTTTGTTAGGCACGCTAGGATCATTCCTTAACGAACTAGGCCAAATGTTAATTAAGAAAGGTTTAGCTACGGTGCTTGCAGGAACAGCATTAAACTTTTTATTCCCAGGATCTGGAGCTAAAACAACAGCAGGAGGTTTTGGTTTAATCGCTGCTGGTGCTGCTTTATCATTAGGATCGGGTATAATAGGGGGTGCTAGTCGAGGTGTAAATAACAGGAATACCACTAACAATGTAACAGCCTTTGCAAGCGGAGGTATCGTTTCAGGCCCTACTAACGCTTTGATAGGTGAATACGCAGGAGCTAGAAACAATCCAGAAGTAGTAGCGCCATTAAGCAAATTGAAATCAATGATAGGAGGCGGAGAGCAAATCTACATCGCGGAAAACGTTATCAGAGGTCAGGATATAGTAACGATATACAAGAAAGCATCAGGAACATTAAGGAGGGTTAATTAAAATGGCAATAAACATAACGGCAACACCTACAGACGAGACTACAACTGGCGCGAGTGATGGAACTATATCTATACAGGCTTATAGTTCGGGCTCTCCTGTAACGGCTGATGCATATAGTATCAATAACTTTATAACTGAGCAAACAGACTTCTTTTTCGGTGGACTACCTGCTGGAGTGTATAAGGCTAGAGCTAGGTTAGCTGGGGAATTATCGGAGTTGCAATACATACCTATTGCAACTGCTTCACCTACTCCAGATCCAGAACCTCCTATTCCTCCTGTTCCGATTGTTTATGAATACCGAGAAACTTATACGGGATCATTCTGCGATAAGAAAGGGGTAAATATATTAGTCTCATTTAAGAGGCGTGTTCCAGTTGATAGCATTCCTACTGCGCCTAGTGAAATACAATTCTCGGGCGAAAATGATTCACCTATTGTAATTGATTATCCTGACAACGGTGATTATAAGTTAACTCCTGTCAATGGTAGCCAATGCGAGATAAGGATTAAGGCTATCGGTTCGTTCGAGCTAAGTTCAATGTATACAGCCGATGAAAAGGAATGGCGTGTTGATATTTCAGGCGGGTGGAAATGGTCTGGATTTCTTATTCCAGATAGCTGTATTGAACCGTTTGCATCAAAACCTTATGATGTATCAGTTAGGGCTACAGATGCTTTAGGCTTGCTTAAAGATGAGCCATTCCAACAAGTAGACGCTACTAGATATAAAGGCTATTATTCTGATAAGGAAATATTACGTATTTGCTTAGCTAAGACAGGACTTGCGCTTAAGATGAATATTGCGGTTAATACCTACGAAGGCACTATGGCTGTAGGTAATCAGCTTTCGCCAATGGGGCAATCTTACGCTAATACAGAGCCTTTCTTAAACGAGGATGGAACGGCAATGGATTGCTATGCTGTAATGGAATCTGTTTTATCGCGCTGGGGTTGCAGGTTACATCAGTTCAATGGTATATGGCAGATAGTCAATGTAATGGAGCAATCTTTAGCTGCTGTTAATACATTCCCTTTTAACAACGCTGGAGGGGCTGATGGCGTTCAGTTTGCTTTAGGTAATTTCGTGCGTGTAGGAGGTCAGAACAGAGCTATCCGGCCAGTTGGTGATACTTCATTTGCTAAGGCATTCAAACAAAGTTCGGCTTACTATAAATATGGTTATATATCCAATGCTTTGTATAACGGTGACTTTGATATATGGACTTCTAAGCCTACTGGATTACCTAACGGATGGATAATGACAGGAGGTACAACTGGAACTACGAAGATTCGTTATCAAGATGGTTATGCTACATCGGATTATTATATTGAGATAGGTAGCGATGGAAATGGGGGCATTCAACCTGTTACTCCTGTTCAGATTAGGCAGTATGATTTTCCTAAGATTAGCTTTGATTTGTATTCTGTAGAATCGTTGACTTATGGTGCTTCTGGAAGGGGGCGCTATATATCTGTATTCATTAGTAATAACGATGGGTTATGGTTTACAGAAGATGGCTGGAAAAATACTACGAGAGCTTATGTATTCAAAAAAGATTCAAATGATTTTATCAAACAACAACGATTTGAAATTACAGTAACCCCATTAGAAGAAGATTACCTAATGACTATTACTATACTTGCTGTTGGTCTTGCTGATGGAACACATTTCAAAACGAACATCAACAACGTTAATCTGAATGCAGGATTTGGTACAGGCAGGGAAAAGAACGCGATAGGGGAAACTAATGAGCAGGTACTATTAACTAAGCAATCATTCATTCCTGAAGTAATAGAGGTATTGCATTCTGATGATACCAATGATACGCGTACATCTGGGCTAAAGATTAGTTCTACTGAGGACGGTTTAAAACTAGCAAGTCCTGCTATGGCTAATTTCAGTTCATTATGGAAGCGTAATGGCATTACTGAGTTTGCTCCACTACTGCGGATAATAGCTAATAGCGAGTTGAGGTTACATCAAAAGGCGTATAGAATAATAGACTTTGAATATGTAACGGATTGGAGTAGCTTAAGCACTGATAAGATAGATATAAACACTTTGCTTGCTGTTGATTTGCTAGATAGCTACTTTATATTCTTATCAGGTTCATTCGATTTAAAATCTGGAATACCTAGATTGAAATTTGCTCAAGTGCTTACTGAGGCAGTGATGGTAAATGAGACGCTTAAGATGGATTATGGGGATTAAAAAAAGCTGCCCTATGTAATCTATAGGGCAGTTAAAATTATTCGAATTCAGCTCCAGCGTAACCAATAATTGTATCTTTTTCGTGTAATTTTTTAATAATATTATCATTAGTTTCTTTAAAAAGCGATTCGTAATAATGTTTAGCTTGATATGTTAAATCATTTAATTCGCTATCACGTTTCAATTTCAAAAAACAATAATCATATATTGCTTTCAAATCTGCTATTGATTGATTTTCCATATTATTCTGATAAAACATTTATTAAGTGGACTCCTACATAGTGTTCTTCTTCTTTAGTTGTAGATTTCCATTTATTTTCAGATGTTTCTGATAGTAAAGGCTGTTCATTGTCTAAATCTTCGTTATCTGATAATATCTCTTTATTAATTTCAATTACCATTTCTAAGGCTTTTATCCTAGCCAATTCTTTATTATTGACAAATAATTCTTTTTCATGATTTACATAAGGAGCATAATGACCTCCTTCGCATTCCTCTATTTTAGTATAGAGCACTTGATATATTTCCATACTATATAGCTTTTAAGAAATCAACAAAATCTAACCTATCTCTAAGTTTTTGCATAATAATAGATTCTTCTTTAACGTCGATAAAATCTTTATTAGTTTGCAAATGCCATCTAAGATTTTCTATTTGGCGTTCGTACATTTCGATAATTTGTTTTACTTTTTCCATGTTATAAAAATTTATATATTAAAATACATCCTACAGCAATAGCTAATGAAATTCCTAATACTAATCCCCATATAAAAGCCTCATTAGGATTGACTGCCCCATGATTAATTAACCTATTTTTAGGAGGTGCAGGTGGATTTGGTATTTTTGAATATATTAAATTAAATACTTCCATTGTTACTAAACCTGGTTTATTGCTAATAATAGTTTCGCTATTTGTATTGTCGTTAAAAGTTAAAACATACATATATTTATTGCCTCCTGTTTTCTGAGGCAGACTCATTACACTCATAGAGTATACTGAATCAAATAATGCTTTATTCATCTTTTGCTTTATTTATATTCTCATGTAGTATGATATGAAGAAATACTATTATAATAAATTCTCCAAAAGACAACATTTGAGTTTGATTAAATATGTACATAAACATGATTATGTTTATTACCAAAACTGTTTTGTATATGCGATTTCTATTCATCTTTCTTATATGTTTCATTATTTTAATCCTTCTAAATTAAATGCATAAAGATTAGCTTCTGGTATTAGTATTTTACAATTAATATAGTTTGATGTAAACATTCCTGGATTTACAACCGTAGCTGATTGTAATATTCCTCCATGTCTTTTCATTCTATCGGTTATAACTGTACGCCTGTATTCACTCATAATTGGCATTTCAATCAGAACGTATTTTAATCCGTTTATAAGGTATATGATATCGTTTTCCATTACTAAATGGCTTTTAAATACGTTATAAAATCTTTTCTTTCTCTTATTTGAGTGTTAATCAATTCTTTTTTAGATTCATTAATAATACTCGAGTTTGTTTCTAAATGCCATTTCAAATTACCAATTTGTCTTTCGTACATTTTAATAATTGTAACTATCTTATCTAATTTTCTAGCGTATTCAGATAGAGTTATTGTAAGCGTGTCTTTTATAATAATCATGTTTTCTAGTTTTAATTGTTAATCAAACTTACGCCTCTTATATCAGTATATCTAATTCATCACAATATTGTTACAATTCATTATATTTGATAAAAATACATAATCATGGCAACAGAGATATTAGACCTATCAAATGATCCTTTTGTAAAAGGAATTACAGAAAAAGTTAAAGAATTAGAGTTTCATCTTAAAAAATGCCAAGTATTATTTGATGAACTTAAAGGTAATTACGGTATTGATTTAGAGGCATAATGTACAATTCTAGCGACTATGTCGTACTAATCGACACCATCACCCCTATCACAGCCAATAGAGGCACATACGCAAATTATCGGCCTGTGATATGCGGTACAAGCAACGGTTTATCGGTGGAGTTCGAGAGTATTTCTTTCCGTAATAAATGCGATGGGGGATGGGATAGGTCGCAATCGGGCTACGGATCATGGGATTTCTCAGTAGATGGAATGGCTTATGCGATTAAGAATACAGATAAACTATTAAAGGCTAACTTTCAAGAAGTAGCTGAATTAGCATTAGATAAACGCATATTCTGGGCTAAGACTGCTGATATTAACAGCACGATCGTTAGGGAGGGATTAGTTAGGATTGGATCATATAAAGAAACTGCGGATTTAGAATCACCTTATACATTCAATGTGAGTTTCGTAGGTATTGGTAAACCGATATTTGAGGCAACACCAGAACCGCCAACTCCAGGGACTTTAGTAGCTTACTATGGTTACATGAACGAGGGCGATACATTAGATACCGCTCGAATATTAGCAGGAAGTCAGGTAGCGTTTACCAATCTGCAATCGGTTACATTCCCGTTCGCAATCCCTTCATTCGCTATCCCTTGGGTTGCTTTACCAGATGGACAGCCGATCAAAACTAGCGTAACGGATTTGTCAGATGATACTAGTTCAACTCCTATAGGATCTACTGGAACATTCGGGAGTAAGGTAGATATAGGATCATTCGATGCTTACATAGGAAACTTTGCAACTATTTACACAGGTTTAGGATTAAGATTTAACAACTAATATACATATGGCTTTCCCATCAATTGATAACATAAGAGTAAACGCAGCAAAACATACTGATGATTGGTATGCCGACGAAGTTGTGGCTGGCAAAGAACAGCCATATACATCTGTTGCTGATGCTTGCTTCAAAATACCGAGCGCTGTAAGGATGAAAGGTAGGCCAGTATTGATTACAGTAGATGGGCTAACTGAAGCGTTTTGGTGGAAAGATAATTTAACAGATTCAGGATTAATAAGAAGGGATCAGCCTTTAATTGATGAGATTATAGCAAGACAGGAAATATCCGGCTTAGTTAAGCAAAACTATTTAAGCTACAACGCATTTAGAGGTCTTGCTTTGCCTAAAGAAAATGGAGGGATAGTTGCTATTGGGGATTCTAATTTAGAGGGGTATGTAGATAACGCTGTAGGTGTAGGTGAAATAAACTGGTTTACAAGGTTAGTAAGGGATATTCAAAGTTATCAAGGCCCCCAATCAGGTATCGGATTTACCAATTTTGCAGACCCTACTAGATATGGATTTACTACATCTGGAACGACTACAATTGTTAATGAAGGGCCAAATAATAGGGCTATACAATTAAACGTAAATGCAATTATACAATTCACCGAGGCTACTAATCTAGTAGAACTTTGGTTTAATGGTTCTGCTGGTAAATTAGAGTTTTATTACAACGATACATTATACAGAACGGTAGATTGTAACTTATCCGGCACTACTAAAAATGTAAATACTTTCTTAAATCAAAATTATCCTATCACAGTTACACCATCCGTAAACTCTGGAGTATATAAAATTAAATGTATTGGCGCTCCTGTTGTAATTACTTCACTTAGTAAAAAAACATTAGGAACATCAACGTTCGATACTAACTACTTTTCAAGGTTTGCAGTTGCCGGATGTACATTTGGTGATTTTGATCCTAATGATATTGTAGCGACTACAGGATTAGGAGGGGAAAGGAATACATTGTATCTACTTAACTTAGGGACAAACTCGATTTACAGTCCTGACAAAGCCACTACTGCTGCGGTGTTTGGTGTTGCCTTAGGTAATTACATAGATATACTTAGATCAGCTAAATCCAACGTGGTATTTATGATGCCTCCAAGGACTAAAGAGACTTCGTACCCTGCTGTTATAGAACCTTATACGAATTATTTAGCCGTAGCAATACAGGTTTGTAAAGATAAAGGAATTGATTTAATTGACATGAATGATGTTTTAGCTATTGGTGACCCTTTTGGGGCTGATGGTTTACATTATTCTGCTTCAGGGCATTTGATTATAGCTAATTTCATTATAAACAGGCTTGCTAAGACTGATGTACAAAACACCAGGAAAATATATGAAAATACTTTAGCTACAGGAGGCACTTTAGATTCAGTAACAGATAAAGGGGCTACTACTGATAACAGCGCAAGGTTCGGATTATCATTAGGCGTAAAAGGCGCTGCTAATAATAACCCTGGAAATGGTGCTTTTTATGCTTGGGAAAATCAAGAAAATCCTGCAAGCACAGCATATAGAGCTATTGTTGCTCAGTTAGGATTAAATGGAGACTACGTTTTATATCAATACAACGGTACAGCCTATATAGAAACATTAAGGGTTAGTGGAACTTCAATTGCTTATAAAGGGAATGATTTACAAACTAAATTAGAAGCATCCTTAGGTACGACAAAAAAAACGGCTTTAATAACCCCCACTGTTGGCGCTACAAGTGTCACTATTCCATCTTTAGTAAATCAGTTCGTAAACTTTGTTGTAAAATCTGGTGTAGTTTACCTAGTTGGTACAACGGCGAATGAAGATGATCTAACAGTTTCTTTTAATTCGGCTACAGGGGCTATTACTTTCGCTTCGCCATTTCTTACAGGCGAAAAAGTATGGGCTAATTATCAAGGTGTAGCGGGAGGAACAGGGACAGGAAATATAATCACAGTTCAAAACTATACAGATATAGTTCTTCATTCAACTTGGGGTGGTAGCGCTAAGACTGAATATTACGTATTAACAGACAATCAAAATATGGGCGGTAAGAAAGGTGCTTACGTTTATATTCCTAACTTTACAGCTACACCAGCACAAATAGCAATTAACTTTAACGATTAATATATATGGCATTTCCAGTGCAGTTAACCCAAAATGGGTTCCCAGTATCAGTTGAAAACTTAGAAATATATCCAAAAAAAATAGCTCATTGGGATTTTAGTAAATTGCCTGTAATGACTAACGGAACTAAAATCAGCATCCTACAGGATTTATCTGGGTTTGGAAATAATTTATCAAATACAGTAACCTCAACACAGCCAACTAAAGCAGCAAAAACAAACGGACTATCAATAGCTAATTTTAATGGCTCTCAAACAATTAGAAGTAGCGTTTTAGGGTCTTCATTCCCCATTAATACACCTTATTTAGCGCCAATATCATTTACTTTTGTAGCTAGATTTACTACAACTCAAGCTAATCAATTTCCGCAACTTTTAAAAGGTAGTGGGACTAATGGTATTACTATACTAGCAGATAATAGTACGGCAATAAATTCTGGGGTCGTTTACGCTGCTGGGAATGCTTTAGGAACTTCTCAAAATGGGCAATCTTTTCTAGATAATAATTTTCATGTTTTTACTTTAAACTTTGGCTCTACAAGTTCCTCTATTTATGTGGATGGATTTTTACTCAGTACTAATATTACTGGAAACCTTATTGCAGGGGGGCTATTATCACCTTTAATCGGTGATCAGGGTTTTACTGGAGATATTGCAGAAATAATTATATGTAATGAATTGTTAAATCAAGATAGGATAAATTATTCAGTACAACTTCTTTCTGATAAATGGGGTATAACCAAGCCAATAGCTCAAGCTGCTAATGGATCTTCTTTATACGAGTCAGGTTCAACTTCTGATGGAAGTACTTACAGGATATGGGCGCCAGCTAATCCTATAGCTAACGCTCCATTAATTTTATGGTCACATCCTCAAGGACAAAGTGAACAGATAGAGCCTGGTTATTTTGCCTACCCATATGTTCATGCTTGCAATGCGTTAGGATGGTATTTTGCTGCCTCATCTTTAGGAACAGGTTCTACCCCAGGAGGTTCTGCAAGCGCATGGGGGAACTCATCTGCTCAAACTGCTTTGTTAAACTTGTACAACTTATTATCCACAAGAAGAACATTTAATAACGTAGTGTTATTAGGGGCTTCAATGGGTAGTTTTACAAATGCATTAGCTGTTATAAAAAGTACCCTTCCAAATATTAAAGCTTCTTATTTTATAGATGGGGCTTTTTCTTTACTAACTATGTATAAGTCTGCCACATATTATCCAGGGATAAATCTAGCTTATGCTATAATAAATGGGACACTTTCGGCTATATCTACTTCTGGTGCTACATCTATTAGCAGTTCAGTTTCGTTTCCTACAGGGTCGATTATATTAATAGATCCTTTTGGCACTAACCCTGAACAAAAAACAACTGGATCACCTACAGGAAGCGGCCCATACACTATACCGTTAACTACACCTTTAGATTTTGGTCATGCAAGTGGGGTAGCGGTAAGCGATTATTACACTAAAACTGTTAATCAAGATCCAATGATAACTACGATTACAAATTTTACGAACTTACCAACTAGATTTTTAGCATCTAGTACAGATGTTGTTACCGTTCAATCATCTCATACTACACCTTTTAAAGCTAGATTAAACGGTATAGCGACTGGAAATGAAATAGTTCAGCATAAAGGTGGGCACCTTGGAGCAGGCTCTACTTATCCGTTAGATTTCGTAACTTTCATAAAAACAACATTATCTATTTAAAATGAAAAATAAACTAATACTCCCCTTGTTATTGATTGCATTTAGTGTTAATGCCCAAACACCAAACTATACGGCTACTAAGTTTCCTAACGGATTAGTGCCTCCAAGTAGATCAACAGCACCAGTAGCATCTCCAGGTTCTTTATGGCATGACGTTATTGCTAATGCGATGAAATGGTATAACGGTTCGCAATGGGTTACAATCGGTTCAAGCGGAGGTATAACAACTGAAACAGATCCAACAGTACCGTCGAATGTTAAAGCGATTACAGCGACTAATATAAGTAATTGGAATACTGCATTCGGCTGGGGTAATCATGCAAGTTCTGGATATGCCACACAAGCCTATGTAGATGCTAGAATAACTCAAATAGTTGAAATTACAGGAACTACTCAAAGTGCTGTTGCTGGAACAATTTACATTCCTCATAGCTCATCTAGGACAGTAATAACCTTGCCACCTTCATTAACAGTAGGACAATTATTTCAAGTTGTTGGCGAAGGAACTGGAGGTTTTAGGATAGCTCAGAATGTGGGTCAATCTATAGTAGGTGTTGGAACAAATACAACAATTGGAACCGCCGGATATATGGAAAGCACTAATGCAAACTGTACAATTACATTAAGGGTTACAAATACAAATAAACTTACGATCACATCTAGTCAGGGGACTTTTACAACAAACTAAAATGAAAAAATTAACACTACTCTTTTTGCTTATCACATCAGCATGTTTTGGGCAAACAATTACAGCGCCTTTATTAACGCCTGTAGGATCGGTTAAAAGTTTTACTCCTAATATTACATTGTTAAATAATACAGGCGTTGAGACTAGCTTATTAGGCTCAGTAAAGGATACTATCAAAGCTAATACCTTAGTTCCTTATAGACCTTACAGATTTGAACTAGCGTGTATCGTAACAACTCCAGCTTTATCATTACCTAATTTAGCATTAAAGATTAAGTTAGGAACGGCAACAGTTGCTATGGTTAATGCAACTGGAGTTACGGGCGGGTTAACCAATGCAGGGATTAGGATTAGAGGTACTATACTTGCAACAGGATTAAGCACTCAGATAGTATTAACCGAGATTATACAGCCTAATGGGGGGATTATTAACTTATCTAATGCTAATGCTTCATTCTATACAGAAACAGCAATGAACATGGTTAATAGTCAGGCTTTAGATATTACAGCGCAATGGAGTGGATTAATTATATTAGGAACGGCAAGCATTCGGAGTGTTTGGTTTTATAGGTTTGACTTCTAGTAAATAAATACTAAGAATTCACACAACCGATACAAGCACAAAGCAAAAAAGGCTATTAGAATCAACCCTAATAGCCTTAATATTATATTACCGATTCTAAGCATTGTAATATAAATATAAACAGATAAGCGCATACCGCTATTGATCCGTATTTGATTATTGATTCTCTTATATTAGTGGAAATAACCATCACGTAAATAAGTGGCTGAACAAATAAATAATGCAATTAAAAGCATTCCTAGTAAAAAATAACCTACAAACTTTTCTGATTTTTCTTCTTCTGTATATTTAAACTTTCTCATAATTAAAACTGTATCGCTAGTTTCTTACCCTTGTTCATTAACACCCATTCGTAAATCGCTTTACGGTCATTGGTCTGGAATTGGTGTTTAGCTAGATGTATTACATAAGCTGGCACATCACATTTTTTAGCTGCGTACTGGATCTCAGTATTCGCATTGGAGATTTTAGTTTGGTCTTTCATAAGTCATGTTTTTTTAATGCATCTTTATATTTATCCAATTGTTCTGTAAAAGAATTTCTTTGTGGGTTTTCTTGATATTTAAATATCATAAAACACTCTATAAATCCATCAACAAATATTTTATTTATTCCTTTGGTATCAACATCGCCGAACATATCTTTAGAATAAATCTCTGCTTTTACTTCGGCAAATTTTCTAAATTGTTGATATTCTTCATTAGCTGTCATCTTAAAGGCTGTTTAAATATGTGTTGATTTGATTGCTTACATCTAATATTGATGTTCCATTGAATTCTTTTTCAGCTTTACAATCAATAGTTTTGAATCGAGCGTAACCCCAATATTTCATACCAGCAGACATCATTGACGAAAGTATTGATACACCTTCTAAGTTTGTTACATCAAAAATGCAGTCTTGTTTTTCTTTAGTTAAGTTCATGTTTTCTAGTTGTTATTTAATGGAATAAATCTAAATCATCATCGTTTTCATTTCCGGAATCAATGTACCGATTGTATTTGTCCGCTAGGAATACTAATAGTATCACTGCGACGATTGCTATAAAGCAGGTTAAGAATGGGTTCATATCAATTTAGCTAAGTTAATTCCTTCTATTCTTGCTATCTCTTTAGCCTCGTATTCCTTTACACGATTAACAGTGAAATGCAACACCATAAAGCACTTGTCTACCATTTGGGTAGGATAAGCCAATGAGCGCACCGATCTAATCTCTGGTACTGCATGGTGGCAAATAACCGTTGTCCCGTTTGTGAATGTTATTTGGGTCATTACCAGCTAATTTTAATTAGGTATTCATTCCTGTAAAACGATTCTTCTGACAATTCATAACCATCATTAACTAATACCTTTTTTGTTTCTGTAGGTATTTGATCGTAAACCCAGCATTCGAAAGAACCTTTATTAGTTGCTTCCTTTACTGATTTCATTACTTTACTATAAATATGAGTATCCGACGCTTCAGATACTAATTTACTTTTTAATCTTGCTTGCTCTGCGTTCATTTTCTTTTCTTTTTAAAAACGGGTAGGTAACCACTCCTACCCGCTAACCTAAACCTCAAACTATGCCTTGCTTTATAACTATCCGTATTGTTTAATATTGCTGCTTGCATTATTACGAATATCATTACTTACAAGGACTTTACCTTTAATAAGTTTGCCTTGCGTTACAATTACTAGCCAAACAAGTACCATTTATTAAATAAATACAAACCAGCATCGTTATTAACAAGGACTTTGTGGCAAGTGGGATTTTACGAGTCCCTATACATCCGGTTATGCTTGCCTACCTTCACGAAACACTAACTCCATAGTTGCTACGATCTTTCTAATCGCTCTCTGATACAATAGTAAGAAGTATAATTGAATGTACAATGATTGTAACAACAATGGTACAATAGATTTTATGCAAACATAACATTTCGAAACTTATTGCTATCTTAGCACAACTAAGAATATTCATATGTGTATACTAAATTCAGATTGTCCTACTGGGCATCGTTGTTCTTCCGAATCAGGTCAATGCGTGCCAATTAGCGGTACTGTAGACCCAATTAAACCGCCTATAGTAAATCCTTTAGTGGAAGAACAAGAAGATCAAAAATAGATGAAAATAGCAGCATGTTTTTCTTACTGTCTATTTACTATACTTTATGCATGGTATCCTTATGAAAGCACTGCCTATTTGCAGTTATTCAACATGGGTACTTTATTGTTGTTCATTTGCTTGCTTTGTGGATTTCAAACAAACCAGGTAGAAACAACTTATAAAGAAAGTATATTCTTTCAGTATTGTATTTATTTATCCTTATTCCGATTCATATATACAGCCTATTGTATTTTTATGGGTAAGGGATGGATATTATACCATACTGACCTGTTTAACATATTTACTAGCATTAGTTTTGTTATTGTTATATTACATTGTTCATTTAAAAAAGTATGAATGTGGTGATGAAAACGGTTTTAGCCTTTGCTGATTTCATGCTTATAAACGCTGTACTTATACCGTTCGCGGTATTTGACGTTGTTACATGGGCGTGGTATGCATTATGTGTCGTATTAGCCTTTGTATTGCGTTTAGGAATGGAGCATAAGAAGAACCGTTTAACCCGTTCATCATTATTAATCCAATCAGTTTACACAATAACATGGAGCTTCTTTATGGTCTTAATTTGGAATACATTTCTGAATTGGAATAAAGGGTTCGAAGTATATTTATTTATTAACTCTCTTTTTGCAGTTTTTATGGTTGGTCAGTTTGAAGTTATTTTCGAATTAGGCTTTAAAGAATGGATTCGTGTAAAGTTAGGCAAGTTTCTTGCGACTGAAAGAACGGAGGACAAATCATGAGTTTTGAACAAATTATAGGGTATGTTTTAATAAGCGCAATGATAGGAATAGTTTACTTAGCTACACGTGTAGTAAGTACTATTGAATACAGGGATAACGGAATTTACCATATAACAATTAATGCATGGTTTCGGGGTAATCAAATTTATAAGGATTGGTTAAGGGATAACACAATTTACCATTGGCTTATAGTTTTAATCTTATGCTTAATAACTATTATACTTTGTCTTATACCTCCCTTTAGCCAAGGCAAGATGTTCAATAGGCCAGTACTTTCACTTATAGTTAGTGTGCCTCTATGGATCTCAATATACCATACTTATAGATGGTTATTCCGTAAGTTGGATATGATATAGTAAATCGGTAACTTCGTGTATATGAATACGAAATCATTTTACGATAGCATTCGAGTTAGCTTATTCAAAGGAGCTATTTCAGCGAAACAGTTTCAGGGAATAGAAGCAATCTTAGAAGAATACAATAGGTTATGTTTAAATGATCCTAGAAAACTGGCGTATGTTTTAGCAACTGCGTACCATGAAAGTGCAATGACTATGCAACCAATACCAGAATATGGTAAAGGCGCTAAATATGATTATGGTAAGAAACTTAAAATGTCGCGTAAGCCATATACTACTCCAGATAAACTATACTATGGAAGAGGGCTAGTGCAAATCACGTGGTATGAGAATTATCAAGCATTAGGTAAGCAGCTTGGAATACCGTTATTAGAAAATCCTGATTTAGCTTTACAAATGGATATTTCTGTTAAGATCTTATTCGTAGGTATGACTAAAGGAATGTTTACTGGCAAATCATTGAATAGCTATTTCACTGCGGATAAAACGGATTGGGTTAATGCTCGTAGGATTATTAACGGCACCGATGTAGCTGATAGAATAGCCAATTATGCTAAGATATTTTACAATGCAATTTTATTAACATAGGTATGGTAAACGAAAACCAAACACCGCGCGCCATACTAGCTTACTTCTGGTCTGTTATTACGGCTATTATATTAGGTTATATCGTTTATCGTTGGGGAAGTGAGAAGGAAATATTAACGTTAATAATTGGGCTTATTGGAGGAACTATTGTAGGGGGTATATTTGGTGTTTACTTTGGTGCAACTCATAAAGCACCTGTTCCAGATCAGCAAAAGACTACAACGGAAATAACACCAGAAAGCACAACTATTATCCAGGAACCGATTAATCATACAGGCAATGAAACTAAATAAAATATTACTATGTATTCTGATGATTGGAATGCTAGGCTGCGGAACTCGTAAAGCCAGCGTTAACCTAAGCAAGACAGATGTTAAAGAAGAATCTAAAGAAGTAAGTTCTGGGTCATCTAGCACAGAATCCAAGTATACAGGATCTCAGGAAACGAACGAACAGGTAGCCAAGACCGACGAGAAGCAAGAGAGCCGGACTACTGAAAAGTTCGATAGTTCAGGACGGGTAACTGAAAGGATTACCGAAACTATAAAAGCAAAATCTGCTGATAACTCTAAGCGTTCAAACAAATCTAGCTACGAAATTACCACAACCGTTAAGATGGT
>Ga0247816_10000144_pt1 | contig 41355 bp, 32 predicted proteins | sample UWRJL209509C1_FD_179930 | JGI IMG/M metagenome (GOLD analysis project Ga0247816, IMG submission 179930) | Plant litter microbial communities from Arlington Agricultural Research Station in Wisconsin, United States - UWRJ-L209-509C-1 | ecosystem: Environmental > Terrestrial > Plant litter >...
CCACGGGCGACCAGCAGCGCTGCGGCGACAGGTGGCACGCCAGCGGTGTAGGAAATGCCCTGGCTGTCGGTTTCTGCGTAGGCTTCCTCGTGATCGGCCACGTTGTAGATGAACACCTCGCGCGGCTTGCCATCCTTGGTGCCCTTTACCAAGTCGCCAATGCAGGTCTTGCCGGTGTAGCCAGGCGCCAGCGAACCCGGATCAGGCAGTACGGCCTTAACCAGTTTGAGCGGCACCACTTCCAGGCCTTCAGCGGTCTTGACCGGTTGCTCGGAGAGCAGGCCAAGGTTTTTCAGCACGGTGAAAACGTTGATGTAATGCTCGCCGAAGCTCATCCAGAAACGCACGTTCGGCACGTCGAGGTTTTTCGACAGGGAGTGCACTTCATCGTGACCTGTCAGGTACAGGTTCTGCTCTCCGACGACCGGCAGATCGTCGGTGCGTTTGACTTCGAACATCGTGTTGCTGGTCCACTGGCTGTTCTGCCAGCTCCACACTTGTCCGGTGAACTCACGGAAATTGATTTCCGGGTCGAAATTGGTGGCGAAATACTTGCCATGTGAGCCGGCATTGACGTCGAGAATATCGATCGAATCAATGCGGTCGAAATACGTTTGCTGTGCCAGTGCGGCATAAGCGTTGACCACACCCGGATCGAAGCCCACACCGAGGATCGCGGTGATGTTCTTCTCTTTGCATTCTTCGAGGTGATTCCACTCGTAGTTGCCGTACCAGGGCGGTGTTTCACAGACTTTGCCCGGTTCTTCGTGGATGGCGGTGTCCAGGTAGGCCACGCCGGTATCGATGCAGGCACGCAGCACCGACATGTTGAGGAACGCGGAGCCGACGTTGATCACGATCTGCGATTCGGTCTCGCGGATCAGTGCCTTGGTCGCTTCGACATCCAGAGCGTTCAGCGAGAAGGCCTTGATGTCGGCGGGAACTTTGAGGCTACCCTTGGCCTTGATGCTGTCGATGATGGCCTGGCATTTGGAGATGTTGCGCGACGCGATAGCGATACGACCGAGTTCGTCGTTGTGCTGCGCGCACTTGTGGGCCACCACCTTGGCGACACCTCCTGCACCAATGATAAGAACGTTCTTTTTCAATTGCTTTATCACTCCTTATCTGTCCGCTTTACGAAAGGCTGGACAGGTAGTCTTCGTAACCAAATTCACGAACCACTTCGACTGTACCGTCGAGTTGTTTCACTACGATGGACGGCATTTTCAGGCCGTTGAACCAGTTTTTCTTGACCATGGTATAGCCCGCGGTGTCGATGAACGACAGCCGATCGCCGATGGCCAGCGGACGATCAAATTGATACTCGCCGAAAATATCCCCGGCCAGGCACGATTTGCCGCACACCATATAGGTGTGTTCGCCACTGCTTGGTGCCAGCTTGGCGTTCAAGCGATAGATCAGCAGGTCCAGCAGGTGGGCTTCGATGGAGCTGTCTACCACGGCGAGGTTCTTGCCGTTGTAGAGGGTGTCGAGCACGGTGACTTCCAGCGAGGCGCTGTTGGTAATCGCCGCTTCGCCGGGTTCCAAATAAACCTGCACGTCGTACTTCTGCGAGAACGCCTTGAGGCGCTGGCAGAAAGCATCGATGGCATAACCTTCACCGGTGAAGTGGATACCACCACCCAGGCTGACCCAGTTAACCTTGTGCAGCAACTCGCCGAAGCGTTCTTCAATAGTGTTCAACATCTGGTCGAACAGGTTGAAGTCGCCGTTCTCGCAGTTGTTGTGGAACATGAAGCCTGTGATCTGATCGATCACGCCTTCGATCTTCAGCGGGTCCCATTCGCCCAGACGGCTGAAAGGGCGCGCGGGGTCGGCCAGCAGGTAATCGGAGCTGCTGACTTGCGGGTTGACCCGCAGGCCGCGCGTCTTGCCTTCGCTGCGTTCGGCAAAGCGCTGCAGCTGGCTGATGGAGTTGAAGATGATCTTGTCGCAGTTGTCGAGCATCTCCTCGATCTCATCGTCGGCCCAGGCAACGCTGTAGGCGTGCGCTTCACCTTCGAACTTCTGGCGACCCAGCTTGAGCTCGTACAGCGACGACGATGTGGTGCCGTCCATGTATTCCTGCATCAGGTCGAACACCGACCAGGTGGCGAAGCACTTGAGTGCCAGCAGGGCCTTGGCGCCGGACTGTTCGCGCACGTAGGCGATCTTCTGCATGTTCACCAGAAGCTTCTGTTTATCAATGAGGTAGTACGGTGTTTTGATCATTTTCAGAGCCTCGGGCAGGGCCAGCCAAAAAAGGACACGCATTGTGCCCGCACTTGGTTCAGATCGAAAGGTTAGCGAGCGGATTTTGCTGGCGCGGTGACCAGGCTAGCCTGGCAATGTGACTGTCCGAGGGAATCAGAGAAACAGTTGGCGGATGAAGTGCTCGTGATCGTCAGACAAGAATCCACCTCACAACGCCAAAAAGCCTATACTGCCTGCCGCGCCCCGCAGCAGAATATTTTTTGAAATCAAGGGGTTGCCAGCTTCGGCAAATGAGTACATAATTGCGCCCATCGAACGCACTGAAGCATTAAAAACTTCAATGTTTTCAATGAGTTAGAGTAGAGGCAAGCTTCACATAGCCCACTCAAGTTTGTATGCGGTGAATGTCTGTTACAGGCATTGATCGTTTGAGGCCGAGTAGCAAAATGGTTATGCAGCGGATTGCAAATCCGCCTACGCCGGTTCGATTCCGACCTCGGCCTCCACTCTTAAAAACCCCGTAGATTAGCGTCTACGGGGTTTTTTATTGGGTGCAGGAAAGTGGGGGTGTACCAAAACCTTCCTATATTGTCGATCCGGCGATGACCTCGACACCGACGTAAATCTCTCCCAACCCTCCATGATTTCGTAAGGGCACAGAAAGATTAATAGCATTACATCGTGCGGAAATTTACAATTTCGGTTTTTTCAAGGAGACGAAAAAATGTTTCAGAAGTACTTACGCCCAGTTGGCTATGGGTTGGCGATAGTTGGAACGTTTTCCCTGCTCTTTTCGGCTTTCGAGTTGTTTGCAGGAAGAGACTCCCTGTTTGCCGTGGCGAAATCAGCCGTATTTGTTGTGATTGGCGTTTTGCTGATCAGGAATTCAGTAAAGGACTAGTTGCATCTCAAGCTGGCAACCTCGCGCAAATGGCGTACAGTTTTTCTTGGCTTGCGCCTAGCTCGGCACGATTCTGACGCCTGGCCAGCGAAGCTCATACCGTTTGCTTTCAATCCGTTCGCGATACGTCTCTATGCTTACCCGTGTTGGATTGCGGCGAACGACGCAGTTGAACAGGTCGTCCAGCCCGTACGGCGCGATCACTTCGATGGAGTCGTCAAGGTGAAGCATCAATCCCACCGAGGTGGCATATTCGGGCCATGAGGCCACGGCTTCCCGGAGGGATTTCAGCGGCTCGACCGCATGCCCAAAATACCCGGCGAACCAATGATGAACCGCAGCTTGATTGGTCACTTCCCAAGGTGTGCCGGGTAGTATTTCTTCCAGGCGGAGCTGGAGTTTCGAATCCCGGTCCTGGGTCAGGTCGCAGGCGTCGAAGTAAGCGACATCCAGGTCTGGCAAATGACTGGGCGCTGCATAGCCGTGCAACGCATCCCAAACCAAATTGCGTACAGCGCCTGCTCCAATACACCAGGACGACAGCCCTAATTCACGGGCAGCGCGTAGCGCCGGCGCGAACCACTCGGATGATCGAGCTAACGCACAAAGGCGCTCTTGCATCTCGTTGTTCGGGGAAACCTGCATGCTGATGTTGAACTCCTTCTGCAAGCCTCACCTTCAGGTATGGAGGGGCAAGGCCAACCCAAACAGTACAAAAAACCCACCACAGACTTTGTTGAATCGGCGCCCGGTTCGAGCCAGCCAGGGTCTGACACGGTGCGCTGCGTTGGCCACTAAATACTCCACGATGAACTCCACGACAGCGTAGGTCAGCGCGATGGCGATTGTCTGCGCAACGATGCTCCTGTGGGGATCCAGGAAGGGTGGAATAAACGCGGTGAATAGTAACAGCGCTTTGGGGTTTGAAATGGCCGATACCAACCCTTGGCGGAACAGTGACCAGCTTCGCAAGTTTGTAACGGGGGCCGTATCAAGGCTGACGGGGGCAGACCGCCACAGCCCGAAGCCCAGCCAGATCAGGTATAGCCCGCCGCAAACCTTAAGTGCTGTGAACCAGGAGGCCGACGCCTGGATCAACGCACCCAGGCCCAGTGCGCAAAGTGAAACCACGAATGCAAAGCCGAGCACGCCGCCGGTGATGGTGAACAGCGTCTTGCGGCTGCCGTGAATGGCCCCATGGGTCAGCACCAATAATGCATTGGGCCCTGGCACTACCGCGATGCCCAGGCAGGTAAACAGATAGAGCAACCAGGTCTCAAATGGCATGATCGGATCCAGTATGGGTTGATTCAGGCCGCAATCCTGCGGGTGAACAGCTGTCATGAAAAGCGCATAATTCACGTCGTAGCCATTCGATTAACGAATAGAGGTAACAGCGATGCCTGCCAGTGATTTGCAGATCGATTGGCTCAAGTGTTTCGTGGCCGTGGTGGATGCGGGTTCGCTCTCTGGCGCGGCCCACGAGGTAAACAGATCGCAGTCCGCCGTCAGCATGCAGATGAAAAAACTGGAGACCGCGCTTGGACGGCAGTTGTTGAGCCGCAGCCCAAGGCACCTTCAGCTGACCGACGACGGCCAGACGCTGCTGAGCTACGCCCGCCGCATGCTCGCGCTTCACGCCGAGACCCAAGCTGCGTTTTACGGTGAGGAATTAACCGGACGCATCCGCCTTGGCGTCGCGGAAGACTACGCAGCGAGCTATCTCACACCGGTTCTAAAGCGGTTTTCGCCGCGTTACGCAGGCGTGGAAATAGAACTGGACTGTGAACAGTCGACCGCGCTTATCCCGCGTGTACAAAGTGGCGATCTTGATCTTGCGCTGGTGTCCAGGGACTCGCCTCAAAGCGGTACGTTTCTCTTCAAAGAGCCCATGGTTTGGGTGGGCTCCCCCCAGTTCGAACTGTGGAGACGAGACCCGGTGCCTATCGCCGTCTACGAAAGCGCAAGCCTGGCCCGGCGTTATGCGGTGAACTCGTTGACCCAGCAGGGGCGCGAATTCAAGGTCGTATACAACAGTTCAAGCCTTGCAGGCCAGGTCGCCGCAGTTGAGGGCGGGCTCGCTATTGCGGCGATCACCCAGTGCACCGTGCAGGCATCGCTCCAGGTTCTGGGTGGCGAGCACGGCTTGGGAACGATTGAACCCATGGAGGTTTCGATTCTGCGTAGCCGAGCATCTCGCGGCTCTAAAGCGGTCAATAGCCTTCATGCGTTCATCATCCGGGCGCTACGACTTCAGGCATAAGCGTCTGGGCGCTTATTCTTTACAAAGTTTTTGGAACCTACGTTTTCTCTCATCCGTCACTACCACGTTGACGCAATGATGAGGTGCTGTGACGTGTCACCATCTTCGCTATCGACGATGCGTGGGCTATTTGCGTATCGAGGTGCACCTCTGGGGTAACAGCTCCTGAGCCCGATTGCGTCTTTTACGACCTACATGGAATAGAGGACAGGTAAATGACGACACAACAGATACTTTTTGCCGGTGGCTCGGGCACCGTTGGACGTACAGCCATCAAATGGCTTCGTGAGCGGCACCCCGATATTCATGTGCTTGTGGGTGGGCGCAACCTGCAGGCCGCAGGCGAGGTTGCCCGTGAGGCGGGTGCCGCGCAGGCGGTGGCGATCGACCTCGACAAGCCCCGTTTGGGGCTGGACGAGGGCGTTGCGTTAGGCGCTGTGGTCATGCTGGCCCCCGACGACGGGCTGAAGGGCTTGAGTTACGCCCAGGATTTGGGCGTTCCCTACCTGAACATCGGCAACGGGTTGGTCGAGGTAGGGCCAGAGTTGGCGCTCTTCGCACACCGCGCAACGGCGTCACCCGTAGTACTTGCCAGCCAGTGGGCGGCAGGGGTTGCAGTGTTTCTTGCGCTGGACAGTGCCAAAGGTTTTGAGCATGTGCGCTCTATCAGGATCGGGGTTGTTCTTGATGAAAAAGACGCCGCTGGCCCCCTGGCCCTGGAAGACCTGAAGCGGCTAAGCGAAGTGGCGCCTTCGGCGTTGGTGTTCAAGGGCGGGAGGCGAACCTGGCTGTCCGGCGACGATATGAAACACAAGATCAAGGCCATCGACGGTCGGGCGTTGGATGCCAATGCTTACTCGCCGTTCGACATTATCAGCCTGTACGCCGCCACTGGCGCGCCAGATATCAGCTTCTACCTGGTGAGTGACGAGTCATCGAGTCGCCGCCGTGGCGATGAAGTGGCCGCCGAGATCATCGTCGACATCGAAGGCGAGGCCAATGGCCAGTCAAAACGCTCGCGCTCGACGCTTGAGTTCAAGCACGGCCAAGCCTCGCTCACAGGTCTGGGCGTCGTGCTTTCACTGTCTGCGGTGTTGGGGCTCAACGGCGGCTCTCCTGCGCGCGCCGGGCTGTATATGCCGGAGCTGCTGGGGGACGCCAAATGGTTCCTGGATGAGTTGCGCAGTGCGGGTGCGGTTATAAACGAGGACGTCGAGTAGTTGCCCGGAAAACCCGGTGTATTAACCTCCACTGGGTTTTTTATTGGGAGCAGGGGAGCGATGGGCGGGGCTTTCTGGCTGCCGGCCATCACCTGCCATCAATCAAGCGAACCGCCAACTCAGGGCTGAACGTTCCGGCTGCCGGGCCACCATGGCAATCGGCAGTCGGTGAGGAGGCGCCGTCCGAGTTACCGGGAAGTTTGACCCACAGGGCCAGCAGGTGTGGCGACAGGGCCTGAGGCTGGATGCCGATCTTGCGGCCCTGAGGGTTGCACCAGTCACCGGGATGCGCGCCGTTGCCGTTGCGGCCCGTATCTACCGCCACCGCTTTGGTATAGGCGTGATCGGCAGACAACCTGCCATTGATCGCGTCACCGTAACGAATCGACTGCTCCAGCGTGTAGAAGTTGGAGACGTTCAGGGCAAACCCACGCGCCTCTTTCACCCCTGCCGCATTCAATGCCTCAGCCATTACCCCCGCAGGTTTCCAGCCAGGATTGCCGGCGTCCAGATAAACCTGCGCCTGAGGTGCGCGCTGTTTAAACCCGGACACCACGTAGTTAAACAGCGCCAGCCGTTCGTTGCGCTTGCCTGGGTCAAGGCACTGCATGTCGGCCAATGCGTCCGGCTCCAGGATCACCACCGCGGGTTCGCCGCCAATACCGTTGATCACGCGATCTATCCAGTCCCGATAACCGGCTGCATTCACGGCGCCACCCGCAGAGGCACCGCCACTGCAGTCGCGGTGGGGCAGGTTGTAGGCCACCAGGATTGGAGTTTTATGGGCGCTGGCGGCGGCCGTAACGTACCGGGTTACTCGGTCTGCCAGTTTTTCGGTAGCTTGGCTGGAACCCGTCAGCCACAGTGCGCTCGGCACGCTCGCGATGGCTTGACCAATTTTCGCACTGTCGGGGTTGCCGGGGTTGTTCTTCACCCATTGCGCGGCAGCGGAATCAGGGTTCACGTAAAAGGCATCGGCCGCCCAGGCAGTAGGCTGCATCAATAGGCAAATGACGCAGGCGGCGAGGGCGGCAGGTAAACAAGCGGTTTTCATAAGTGCCTGGGCGTAGAAAAGGTGCTAGGTAGATTCGCACATCCTTCTCATTTGAATGAATACACCTGCATCTTCTACATCAGCGTATGGTGGGTATTACACACGTTTACCGAGGAACCCAACATGGACGGTCTGTTCGGTGCTCGCTTGAAAGAGCAGCGCAAGGTGCTTGGGCTCTCCCAGCAGGATTTTGGTGCCATTGGTGGCGTTGCCGCCAATGCCCAAGTGCACTACGAGAGTGGTGCGCGCATGCCCAAGTCCGATTATCTGATCGCCATCCGGCGCAAGGGTGTCGATGTGCTCTATGTGCTGACCGGAGAGCGCACGGCGCTGAGTTCCGATGCGTTGACCGACAAGGAAACCTTGATCATCAACCACTATCGCGGGCTGGGCGGGCTGGACCAGGAAGCGATTGCGCAAATCACCTCGTCACTGTCGGACAGTTGAAACCACACCGGGTCCGGCCGCAAGTGTATCTCTCTATCTGCCTGTAGCTGTACGGGGCGCAGGCATCCACAACACTCTACTGTCGTGGCTACTGTATTCGTCTGGATGACGCCCCATGTTCATGTCCTCAAGCCTGCTGTCGGCGTTCGCGCTGTTCGCTTTCGTGTCCTCAATCACCCCCGGCCCCAATAACACCATGCTGCTCGCGTCCGGCGTGAACTTTGGTTTTCGCCGCTCGATTCCCCATGCGCTGGGGATCAGTATCGGTTTTATGCTGTTGGTGATATCGGTGGGCCTCGGGCTTGGGGAAGTATTCAAGGCGTTTCCCTGGGCCTACACGCTGTTGCGTTATGTGGGGGCGGCGTACTTGTTGTACCTGGCCTGGAAGATCGCCACGTCCAGTGCAATGTCCGATGACCTCGATCAAAACAGCAAACCCATGACATTTCTGGGTGCGGCGGCGTTTCAGTGGGTCAACCCCAAGGCCTGGATCATGGCGTTGGGCGCCATCACCACCTACACCCCTGCAGAGGGATATGTCACCAACGTGTTAGTGATCGCCGTGGTGTTTGCCGTGGTCAACCTGCCCAGCGTGTGTGTGTGGGCCGGCTGTGGCAGTGGTTTGCGCAATGTGCTGCGTGACCCGCGCTGGTTGAGGCTGTTCAACGTTTCCATGGCAGGGCTGCTGGTGCTGTCGTTGTACCCCATGTTTTTTGCCGGTTAATACGCGCTTGAGCATAGCCCCAGGCCGCTATTGACGGCTTTTGGGGCCTATTGCATGCTCGGCGGCGTTTTTCAGGCCTGCTACGGGATGTTGCAGCACGAAGCGAGTGAACGGGAGGGTCGTTCAACCTATCGCTTCAATCATGCTCACCCGAGATACCCAACCGTGACACGTCCATTCCCCGGCCGTTTTCAAACGTACCTGTGTTGTTCGATGTTCTCCTTCGCCATCGGCACTGCCAGCCTCGCCTGGGCCGCCAGCCCAGACTCGCTGGTCGGTATCCGTGCCATCGAAAGTACCTACCATCAATTGCTCCACGAACTAGACCAAAGCCGCGGCGCCCGCCCGGACGACGCCACTCGACAGCGCATCATCCTGGCCGCCCAGGCCTTTCAGGGCGCGATGAAGCGTGACGGTGGCGCGCGGGAACAACTGAGCACCGACGTGAAGAACATCGTCGTGTCCCTAAGCGACGGCAGTTACAGCGCCGAGAGCAGCCTGAATGCCCTGCGGCGTGACGCCAAAGGCAGTGTGATCGACGCCGGACCGTGGAAGCCTTCGCTGGCCGGCGCTGCCATCGCCCAAACCATCGGCACCCGCCTTAATCAGACCAGCGAGGGCGATTGCGTTGGTATCTCGGTGGTCAGGGCGTTCGCCAATACCCGCACCGGGGCGGCGATCCTGCGCAAGGGCGTGACCGGCAATGCCGATGGCAGCTTCAATGTCAGTCTTGCGGGGGACCCGGCTACGGTCTACCACTTGGCGGCCGGAGACCTGGACCAATACGGCAAGGGCGACCCGCCGGCCGCCGCCGTGGTGGGGGCGATGTTCCAATACTTTCATCTGGACCCGGCCAAGGGCGCCTTGCCCACCAACAAAGTCATGGAGCTGCTGGCGGGCCACTACGGGGACCACCAACGCCTGGCCGACGCAGAAAACACCCCTCAGAGCATCACCGACTTTTTGCTGAGTAACGCGAGTGACGTAGGCAGCCGCGCCGCCATCGTGTTCGGTGGCAAGCCGGCGCGTAATGGTGATTGGTCCAAGGGCGACGGGCATGCCTTCGCGATTATCCAGATTAACCCGGCCACCGGCATGCTCAGCTACACCAACCCATGGAACGAAAGCGTGCAGGTGCGCACGATGTCGATCAGCGACTTGGCCCACCAGGCGGCCGGAACGTCGGCCGATTTCGAGAAAGTGATGTTCCGCTGAGCCCCAGGCTGATCAATGGGACGACACATACACCGCGCCCGCACTCGGCGCGGGCAACGCATACGTCTCTTTCATCCAGCGCACCTCGTCCTGTGGCGTGCGCCCGAAGAACCGTTTGAATTCGCGGCTGAACTGCGACGGGCTTTCATAGCCCACGGTGGTGCAGGCCGCTGCCGCCGTGATGTGGTTTCTCAGCATCAACAGGCGCGCCTGATGCAGGCGGGTGGACTTCAGGTATTGCATCGGCGAAGTGTCGGTCACCGTGCGAAAGTGCGCATGAAAGCTGGGCACACTCATTGCCGCTTCCCGGGCCAACTCCTCGACATTCAGCGGCTCGCTGTAGCTGCTGTGGATCTTGCGGATGGCCTTGGAGATTTTCCCGAACTGCCCCTGGCGACTGAGGGCGGCGCGCATGGAGCCGCCTTGTTCACCGGTAATGATCCTGTAATAAAGCTCGCGCAGCAGTGTCTGGCCGAGCAGCTGAGCTTCGATTGGAAGGCTCATGACTTCCAGAAAACGCAGCAACGTCAAACTCAGCTTGTCGTCCATGGGCGATGAGTACATGCCTTTTGGCTTGGCTTGCGCAGGCCCGACATGTTCATCGAGTTGCAGCATCAGTTCGGCAGCGAGGCTGAAGTCCAGCCTCAGGTACACCGCCAGCATCGGTTCGTCCGGGCTGGCATCGGTTTCCATGGTGAACGGCACCGGCACCGACACCACCAGGTAATGCTGGGCATCGTAGATATAAATTTCGTCCCCCAGGTACCCGCGCTTTCGGCCCTGGCAGACGATCACGATGCCGGGGTCATACAGCACCGGCGTGCGGTTCAGCGGGCGGTTGGAGCGCAGGAAACGCACATCGTCGAGGGCGCTCAGGTTGTAGCCTTCCAGCGGCGCCAACTGGCCCATCAATGCAATGATCGCGTGCGAAACGTCTTGGTTGGGCATCTCGGCTCCTGGTGTCGCTCTTGGGGTATCAACCATCACCGGTTTTGCGCGAAAAATCCACGGCCTCATAGGATCAGGCAAGAACAACGTCGCATTGTGCTTTAGGTCGTTGCCGTGCACGCCCATCATGGTTCACGCGATATCCCAGCCCAACGAGGACTTGATCATGAGTGCAGCAAAACGAATTTTCATCACCGGCGTCAGCAGTGGTTTTGGCCGGGCGCTGGCGCAGCAGGCGCTTGACGCTGGCCACACCGTCATCGGCACGTTGCGCAATCAACAGGCGCTGCAGGCGTTTGAGTTACTGGCGCCGGGCCGGGCGCTCGGCTGTTTGCTCGACGTCACCGACTTTGCCCGTATTGACGCGGTGGTCGCCGAAGTCGAGGCGTCCGGTGCGGTGGATGTGCTGATCAACAATGCCGGTTATGGCCATGAAGGTATTCTGGAAGAGTCGCCGCTGGAAGAAATGCGCAGCCAGTTCGAGGTCAATGTGTTCGGCGCCGTGGCAATGATCAAGGCGTTCGTGCCGTTCTTTCGTCAACGCCGGGCAGGGCACATCATCAACATTACTTCCATGGGCGGCTTTATCACCATGCCGGGGATTTCCTACTACTGCGCCAGCAAGTTCGCCCTGGAGGGTATCTCTGACACCCTGTCCAAAGAGCTCAAACCGTTCAACATCGCCGTGACAGCCGTGGCGCCAGGCTCTTTCAGGACAGACTGGGCGGGCCGCTCGATGCAGCGCACCGCCCGTAGCATCAGCGACTACGACGCCTCGTTTGACCCGATACGCCAGGCCCGCGAAGACAAAAGTGGCAAGCAACTGGGGGACCCACAGAAAGCCGCCCTGGCCATGCTGCAGTTGATTGAAAGTACCAACCCGCCGGCGCATTTGTTGTTGGGCAGCGATGCGGCCAGGTTGGTCAGGGACAGGTTGGCGCAGATGACCACCGACATCGACGCCTGGGAGTCGGTCAGCGCGTCTACCGACGGTTGAACGCTAGACCGGTGAAATAGTGGCAAGTAAACCGATGCCGATGGTCAGCACGAGAAATCCAAGCAGAAAAAATGCCATCTTAGCCATAAGGCCTCCGAAATGAACGGGCCGGCAGGAAACTTCCTGCCGTGCTCCAGGGGCGTGTCGGGAGTGGGGGTATTGTCAGGGCAGGGCGTGTTTCGGTACAGGGGCAGATAGCGGAGAAAAAAGCGTATCAGATAGACGTTTTTGCCTTTCCAGCCCGCAAACAGCCGCTGATAAATTTCACATGATCAGTGAATAAACTGCGGCTCAGCGGGGTTGCGCCACGGAACTTACCTTTTGTGCCGAGTATCGTATCCACGATTCCACACAGGCGTTTGTTCATGAGAATAGGCGCCAAATTGACGGCAAAATGTTTCAGCCTTGGCTATTCTCAAGCGGCGCCTGGCGCGGCACAATCCCCGGAAAGCGCTACCGAATACCTGGCACACCCAAAGAACCGATTCACTCAACCTCTTTTCATCGGGACGCGTAGGCGATGGGCAAGACCTTGGCTGCACTGTCGTTTTTGATGACCCTGATCTGGGTAACGGTGGTCATTGCGGTAATGACCTATTTTTCTTAGCGCAAGCGCGACTGGAGTCCTTCTGGTTGCGGTTCCTTGCGCGTGAAACTGGAAAACGATAGCTGCGTCGCCAGATAAGCGTTTTTCGGCATAGTGGGTGAGCTCTCCAGCTTGGTCAGATTGAGCACATCACCTTCCAGCACCAACGCCCCACACAGCGAGATGACTGTTGAATCCTGCGTCCTTGCTGCCGTCAAGCTGACTGACTGCAAGGAGAGTTGGCTTGGCGCTGCATTGATGTCAGTAAAGCCGCAAAGCTTGATACTTTCCGCGCCAGACCCGGCGCTCAGGCTGCCCCGAACATGACCAAAACGCTGTTGGCTGGAAGGGTGTACCGTTAATTCAAGCGTGATGCCATCGGAGTCTATCCAGGTCCCGACGAGCGAATTTTCGATCGGCAATGGTTCCGCTGAGGCTGTGCAAGATGCGACGTGCGTGGCCTCTATTCGTCGATAAACCAACTTGTCGATATAGTTCGCGCGATCTGCCAGCCCCGGAAAATCACTCGTAGCCACCAACAGGTGAGTGAGCGTCAGCACGTCCCCTTGACCGGTAATGCTCAGTTGACCGCTCAGCCCAGAGCACCAGTTCCAGCTCGGGTCAGCCGGATCGTCACCAGTGGAACTCCATTCAATCGCCAACGCCACCGGCTGGTTCAGTTCCGGCCCTGGCGCAGATTGAAGTTGGAAACCTGCGACCTCGTACTTTCCGGTTGAGCCGGTCGAAGACTGATAAGTACCGGACACTTGGTTACCCGACACAGATAGGGTCATTACTGAGCCGTAGTCGTTTTTCCAGGTGCCCGCTACAGATTTTGTTGTCATGTGCCTTCCGTTTCTAGCAGTGGACTAACGGCGGATCGCGGCATCGGTATCGACACAACTCTTGTGGTTGGTAAGTATCCCTGTAGGAGCGGGCTTGCTCGCGAAGGCGGTGGGTAAGTCGCATATTTATCAACTGACACAGCGCTTTCGCGAGCAAGCCCGCTCCCACATTTTGATCCGGTTTTTTCAGGTAGGCCGAGGTGTCTGCATCGCAGGCAAGCCAGCTCCCACAGAAAAGCAGATTCGCTTTGGCTTCTGATCTGCTTTTGCTTCACGCCACCCAGCCCTCCCTAATTTCACCCCATTAATCCCACATAGCGGAGGTATTATTCAGCGCAGTGCCTTACCTTCGGTTTCAGGCATGAGCGCCGCAAGCACTACGGTGACCAACAGAAAACCGTTGATGATGGTGGTGGTCATATTGAACGACGAACCATAGGCGATCAGTGCGCCAATCAGCGACGGCGCCAGGACATTGGCCACCCGTTGGGCGAAGATTGCCCAGCCGTAGCCCAGCGTACGCAGTGTGGTGGGGTAGAGTTCGCCGACCCATGCGCCCCAGACACCCCAGGCGCCAAGGCTGAAGAACGCCAGGGCGAAATTGCTCAGATAGAGCATTTCCAGGCTTTGTGCATTGGCAAAGCCGTAGCCGGCCAATACGGATGCGCTAATAAAACCCACGATGATCTTTTTGCGGCCGAAACGCCCGGTCAGATAAGACGCGGCGATATAACCGGGAATCATGCACAACGCCGACAGGGCAATGAATCCATAACTTTGGGGCAGGCTAAGCCCTCGCTGTTGGAGCAAAGTGGGCAGCCAGGTTTGCAGGCCCCAGTAACCCCAGGAGAAAGTAAAGTTCACGGTGATTTGCAACAGGCTGACCTTGAGCAGTGCGCGGCTGAACACGTCTCGCTGGCGACCCAGGGTGGTGCGGTCGACCTGTAGCTCACAGCCCTGCGGCACGCGGACTGTACCTCTGCTCAAGGTGCCGATCACTTTCCGTGCGGCCTGTTGCCTGCCCACAGAGGCCAGCCAGTAAGGTGATTCAGGCACCCATAACGCGACAACGATTGCCCACAAACCGCCCAGTGAACTCAATACGATAGTGGCTCGCCAGCCTTGGGGCATCAGCCACACCGTCGCCCCCAGAGCCAGTAGCATGCCAATGGGCCAACCGGAGGCGAGGTACACCGTCAGGGCGCCACGATGCCGAACCGGCAACAGCTCCTGGAAGTGTGCAAACGTCACCACCATCATGCCCACGGCCGCGATGCCCGACAGCAGCCGTAGCCCGTAAAGCGTCGAGTAGTCAGGGGCGAATGCACTGGCCAGCGAGATCACACCGTAGGACCCGAGGCTCCAGATGATCGCGCGCTTGCGCCCTATGCGTTCGGCAACCTTGCCCCAGGCCAGCGCTCCCAACAACATGCCGATAAACATGGCGCCAATCAGGTGGCCGACGGCGAGGGCGTCCAGTGAAAAGTCGGTGGCGATCAGCGGCGCGGTATAGACGATGATCATCATTTCCCAGGCTTCAATCGCAAAGACGAAGAACAGCGCCAGGCAGCATTTCAAATGCTCGCGGGTCAGCGGCATCTCTTTGAAAACGTCGCCCACCTGACAACTTGAAGACGACGCGAATTCGCCTGCCCCTGTGGAACCCTGGGGCACGGCTGAAGTTGTTTCACTCATGGAGGTTATCCTGATAGCGGGCGTCACCGTTACGCGATGACGCCCAGGAGTGGATTAGGCGTTGACTCGATTGCCAATGGGAGCGGGCCCCTGAAACAGGCCGAACTTCTTGATTTCGGCCTCAGATGGCGGCTCACAGCTGCCCACCCTGCTGGGAGACCAGCCAAATCTGCGTTTCATGCCGGCCAGGGATTCGGCCAGCTTGAACGCGGCCACTACCGGGTCAATCACCGGTACGCCGACTTGCCGTTGCACCTCTTCAAAAAAACCGAACTCGATGGTGCAGCCGAGGATGATGGCTTCAGCGCCGTCTTTTTCCACCGCGAGATGGGCTTGCTCAATGATCTTGCGGCGAGTCACCGCATGATCCTGCTGGAACTCGTCCACGCCCATGCCGAGAGGTCGCATGGACGCCAGCCGATCACCCGCGCCGTAGCCTTGAACGCGAGCGCGCATTTGCTCCATCCACTTATTACGCCCCACGATGATTGAAAAGCGATTGGCCAGGTGCGCTGCAACTTGCAGGCTTGCCTGGCAAGGGCCGACGACGACGGTTTCGCCGGAAATTTCCCGGGCATCCTCCAGGGCTGGGTCGTAGAAACATCCCAATACCAGCGCGTCTACGCCTTGTTGTGCACAATCGCGGGCGATGCGTACGGTGCGCTCATAGGTAAGTGCCTCGTAGGCCCGATACTCCAGATGGGTCGGGCTGGGGTTCATGTCAAAGGACACGACTTGGATCTGCGTGGAAGGCTGTTTGATGCTGTGCAAGAGATCGGCAATTGGCGCGTCAAATGTCGAGTAACCAATCGGGTTCAACCAGCGCACGCAGATCGGCGTGTCCTGTGGCTCGTCGTTGAGTGTTGAAGCTTGCATACCGTGTTCCTCGATAAGGGGTGGTGAACGGCGTTAGAAAAACTTCACCAGCGCCATGGTCAAGCTATTGGAGTGGGGGAGGTTGGCGCTGTGGTAGTAATCGAAGTTCAGGTTGGCCGACACGTAGAGCCCCTGTTCGGCAAAGCCGGTGTAGGTCATCGACGGCCCGATCTTGCCCTCGCGTGACTCCTTGAAGTCCGAAGCTGTGCGGTTATTGATGTGGTAAGCGTGGTGAACACCAAGCCATAGATCTTCGGTAACGAGATAGCCTGCCGCGACATTGGCCAACCACAGGCTGACCCCGCCTTTGAGGCGTGTGGGGTCGCCATCGCCCAGGTCGGTTGCGTTGCGGTTGCGCGCGGCGTAGTGGATGCCGACGGGAGTGAACGTGGCAGCGAAGCGCCCCACACGCAGGTAGTTGGCGACGCTGAAGCTCACTGCATAGCGGTTGGCAAACGCGCCATAGCCTGCAACCTTCTCATTGCCGTTGGGAAACTCGACCATCAGCGTCGGGTTGGTCCAAAACGTGGTGTAGTCAGCGGAGCCGTAATCGGTAGTGGGCTCTACCACGTTGTAGTAGTACGCAAAACCCAGGTTGGGTGAGGCGACGCCCCAAGGGCTGGTATCGCGTGCGCCGTTAGTACTGGCGTAACCGGGAATAGCGCCGACCCAGAACTGCAACTGGTCGCGCGGGGTATCGGTAAAGCCGGTTTCAGAGAAGTACGCAAGCACCGTATTGCCACCGGCGCGGACGTCTCCGTCGGTGGTCCGGCTGAACACCGGGAACGATTCAAGCGCCCATTTGCCCGGGATGCCCGGTTGGCCAAAACCAATGAATTGTTCCGCTTGTGTGGATTGGTTGATCCCCAAAACCAGGGCAAGCGTGGGCAATACCCATTTAGATGATGAGTGGTACGGTTTCATATCAGTTCTCTTTTTTGTTGTTGTTCTAAACACTGAAATGCATGGGAGCAGAGCGCTACGCGTCGAAGATCAAACCTGAACGCCGTATACGGCCTTGGCGGTCTGTGCATCGAGATAGCCGTTTTTCAGGTCATCACGCACGGCTTCGGAACTACGATGGGCGGCGGGGCCATATCCGCCGCCGGCACCGGTTCGCACCCTGACCAAGTCGCCGGCATCGAGGCTGATGCCACTGGCCATGGAATAACGTTCTTGCTGACCATCGCGGCGGATGACTTCGACATAGTTGGGGGTGCCATCCCCGCCCAGTTCCAGGCCCCATGGCGGTACGACCGAGCGGGTGTAGCCGCAGGTCATGAAACTGTTATCCGAGCGGATCCGGTAATCGATGCACACCCCACGGCCTCCCCGAAACTGGCCATGACCGCCTGGCTCGTCGTTCAGCGCCAGGCGTTCGACGTAAAGCCCATAGCGGGCCTCGCAGACTTCGACGGGGCAGTTATAGGTTTCTCCATGCAGGCCCGAGTACACGGCGTTATTGCCGTCGCGACCGGGTTCTGCGCCCCAGCCACCGATTTCCGGTTCTACCAGGGTGAACATGCGCCCGGTGTCCGGATGAACGCCGCCAATGATCGTGGCGCAGACCGAGGCGAAGTTGCCCGCCGGCAGCCGGTCCGGGAATTGCTGCGCCAGGCAGCAGAGGATGAGGTCGTGCACCCGGATCAGGTTTTCAAAATAGAAGCCTTGCGCCGCCGGTGGCAGGGCATCGAACAACGAGCCAGGGCGTGTCAGCACCCTCAGCGGGCGGAAGGTACCGCCATTGGTCACGCCTTGGGGGGCGGTCAGCGCTTTGAATGCCATTTGCGCGGCCACTACGGCGCCGTCGCGGCTGAGGTTGGTGGGGCCAAAACATTGGTCGGGGTTATCTCGCAGGTCGATCACCAATTCGGTATCGCGGATGTCAATCCGTACCTTGAACAGGCTGCCGTCGTCCTGTAGTTCTTCCAGGCTGAACTGCCCGGCGGGCAACGCTGCCAGCGCCTTGAGCGAGACCTTTTCGCCCAGGTCCATGAAGTCTTTCATGGCCAGCAAAAACAAACCGGTGCCATATTTCTTCGTCAATTCCCGCAGGCGTGTCGCCCCACCGCGCACCGCAGCCACTCCCGCCCACAGATCGCCTTCCATAAAGTCCGGCATACGGGTGTTGGCCCGCAGAATTTGCAGCACTGAACGAATCGGCCGGCCCTTGCTGATCAGCTTGACCGACGCCAGGCGCAAGCCTTCCTGGAAAATATCGGTGGCGTCGGTCGACAGTGAACCGGGCACTCTGCCGCCGACGTCATTCCAGTGCGCGATATTGGCTGTCCAGGCTACCAACTTGTCCTCGGCGAACACCGGCATGGCCAGCACTACGTCGTTGAGGTGGGTGACCGCGCCGTCGTGGGGGTCGTTGCTGATAAAGACGTCGCCGTCTTCAATGTCTCCTGGCAGTGGGTGATGCAGCAGGATTTTTTTAACTGCCTTGTCCAGCACGCCGACAAAGGCCGGGATACCGGCGCCGGAGCTGGCAATTTCGCCCTGGGCATCGGTGACGCCGGTCCCCATATCCAGGACTTCATAGATGACCGGGCTCATCGCGGCCTTGCGCATCGCGGTGAACATTTCGTCGGCGATGGCCTGGAGCGAGTTCTGGATGATGTCGCGGGTAAAGATATCGAGGGTGTTCATAGTCATGCTCCGTCACCATTGATCGTGATGTGCAGGTTGCCGAGGCGATCTACATGCACGCTGTTGCCGGGGTGGACTACCACCGTGGTGCCTGTGTCCTCGACGATGGCTGGGCCGGAAAACGTCATCGACGGTTCAAGCAACTGATAGTCGTAGATGTCCGCGTCGTGAATACCCTCCTGGGCATAATCGACGGCGCGCTTACCCTTGCAGGCCGCACTCGGTAAACGGCCGGTGACAGGCAGTGCCTGCGGCGTCAGTTTTCCGATCTGGGCGATGGCCACCAGATGAAAACCGACGATCTCCACGGGGGCTTGCAGGCGATAGGTGTAGTGCTGTTCGTACAGGTTGTGAAAGCGTTGTTCGATTTGCGCCCAATGCTCTGCCATGCGCTCTTCGGGGTTGAGCGGTACTTCCACCGAATGCTCCTGGTTCTGGTAGCGCAGCTTGCAATGCACCTGGAGTTCGACGTGTTGCGGGGCAATCGCTTCGGCGACAAATTGCTCGCGGGCGGACGTCATCAACTCTTCGAGAAATTGCTGGGTTTGCGCCATTGCAGCGGCTTGGGTGGTGTCGACAAACCGGTTGATAAACAGGTCGCGCCGAAGGTCTGAAAGGGTCATGCCCCATGCTGAAAATACCGAGGCGCTACGGGGCACGATGACCTTTCTGACCCCCAATTCCTGCGCCAGCGCGACGGCATGCATGGCACCTCCGCCGCCGAACGCCATCAAGGTCAGTTCCCGTGGGTCATGCCCGCGACTCAGCGACACCAGTTTCAGGGCATTGACCATGTTGTCGTTGGCCAGCCGCACGATACCGCGCGCGATCTCATCGGCAGGCAATTGCAGGCGCTGGCTCAGGGCGTTGAGTGCATGTTCAACGGCGGGCAGGTCGGCGACCAACTCGCCGCCGCAAAAGAAGTCCGGGTTAATACGTCCCAGGACCAGATTGGCGTCAGTGGTGGTGATGTGCTCGCCACCGTTGCCATAGGCTGCCGGGCCCGGCACTGCGCCGGCGGAGTGCGGGCCTACATGCAGTTTGTCAAAATCGTCGACCCAGGCAATGGAACCGCCACCGTTGCCGATTTCTACCAGGTCCACCACCGGCACCATGATCGGGTAGCCCGCGTTGATGCGGTTACGTTCGATCCAATAGTCGGTCTTGATCGATACCTGGCCGTTGCGAATCAGCGCACACTTGGCAGTGGTGCCGCCAATGTCCAGGCCCAGCACATTGGGCTCATCGATCAACCTGCCAAGTTCGGCTGCAGCCCAGAAACCGCTGGCCGGCCCCGATTCAACCATGGTGATGGGCGTTTCCCGTGCGTGGGCAACGCTGTCGACGCCACAGTTGGACTGCATGATGTACAACGGTGCCTTGTAGCCACCTGCCCGCAGGCCGGTTTCCAGTTCATCCAGGTAGCGTGCAGCGATGGGCTGCACATAGGCCGATAGTACTGCGGTACTGGAGCGTTCGTATTCGCGCCACTCACGGGTGATCTGGTGTGACGCGACGACCGATACCTCAGGCCAAAGACGCTTCACTTCGGCCAGCACAGCCTGTTCATGAGTTGGATTGGCGTAGGCGTGCAGCAGGCAGATGGCAACGGCCTGGACTCCGTCGACGCGGTAGGCATCGAGGATCTCGGGCAGGCTCGACAGGTCCAGCGGCTCGCGCTCGCTGCCATCAGTGTGCAAGCGGCCGGCGATTTCACTGCGCAAGTAGCGTGGGACAAACGGCGCAGGCTTTACCCATTTCAGATTGAAGTAATCCGGGCGGTTGGCCCGGGCAATTTCCAGGATGTCGCGAAAGCCTTTGGTCGTGATCAGTGCTGTTTTCACGCCCCTGCGTTCAGTCAGGGCGTTGATCACCACCGTGGTGCCGTGGGCAAGAAAGTCGACGGTTTCCAGGGCGACCCCGGCCTTCTGGATGACGTTGAGCACACCCTCGGCGAAGTTCGGTGGGGTGGTGTCAGCCTTGGCCGTACGAATGATGTGTTCGCCAGTGGCCGGGTTGCTTTCAAAGTACACAAGGTCGGTGAACGTACCGCCTACATCGGTGGCCACGCGCACAGTTTTGCCGTCCATACTCACAGGGCATCTCCTGAAGTGTTTATTATTTTTTTAAGGCAGCGCAGGCTTTTCTTGCGTAAGCCTTTGCTGGTGAGAGGGATGCTAGGCGGCGCAGTCGTGGGGTTTCCATGGGCTGCAAGGGTAGGGTGTGGCAAGGTCGCCACACGGCCTACCCGGATGGGTAGAGGGGTGGCTTAAAGAGGCGGGTCGATCAGCCCGAGGCGCAATGCAGCACTGATGGCGGCTGTTCGATTGTCCACCGCGAGCTTGGCGAAGACGTGCTTGAGGTGAAACTTCACGGTGTTTTCGGAGATATCCATTGCCTGCGCAATCGCCTTGTTTGGCTGACCGTCGGTGAGCAAGGCGAGGATCTGTGTTTCTTTGGCGCTGAACGGCATCCGTGGGCGAACCGGGTGTGCGCGCCAGCCGCGTAAGCGGGTGACGATTGCCAGCTGGCCGGGAAATAGATCCGGGCAAGCCTCCAGGACTGGCAGCAGGCAGGGGCCTGCCTCCAGCAACAAGCCAGGCAAGCCATGAGCTGCTATCGGCGCGAGTATCGACGCGACGTCCTCCCCGCGCAGCGGTGCCTGGTTTTTGCTGTATGCCGCTAAACTGAGCAATTGCAGGCGCCATGTGGGTAGCCACAAGTCCTTGTCCCGCAGCACATTGGCTTCACGTTGCAGTCGGGTCAGCGCTGCACCGGAGTGCCCGGTGGCCAATTGAAGCCTGGCCAGGGCCAAGGTGGCTGCCTCATGGTTTCGCCAATCGTCGCTATTGTTTGCCTGGCGCTCAAGATCAGCCGCCAGCGCTTGCTGACGCGCTTGCTCAAGTGATCCGCACTGCACCAGCAAATCGACGCGCCAGGCACCGACCAACTGATTAAGTCGTTGCCAATTGCGCGCCGTGGCAAGTGCTGACACCTGCTCCAGTTCAACAAGTGCCGGTTGCATGCCCTTGTTCCGCAGTGTAGTGCGCCATGCCACCTCGGCGGTGGCAGCAGCGATATCCAGCCAGCCATCCGTATGTTCCAGCGAGGCCCAACCGTCACGAAACCACGGGATCGTTTCTGCCCATGCGCCTTGCCAATAAAGATGCTGCGCGTTGAGGCAACCCACCAGCGCCTTGACTGAACTTTCGGCCCCAAACTGTTGGTCTGCAATGGCCAGCGCTGCCTGGACCATATGTGCTGATTGCTCAATATTCCCTTTGAGCGCGAGCACCTGCGCTTCATGGATTCGGCAGTAGTTTTCACCGCGCGGGCTGGCAACCAGGCGCATCTTGATGTGGGCCGATCGGATGATTTGAAGCGCGCTGCTCAGTTCGCCACACGTAAGTGCTTCCAGGGCGTGCACGCATTCCAGCGTGGCCTGGGCCAGCACTTCGTCGCCTTGAAGATGGGAGGGGTCGAATGCTTCTTCCAGAATGGCGCCGCCTCGTCCAAAGCGATCGACGTAGGCATTGGCCAAGGTCTGAATCACATGAAAGTCGCGGGCCAGGCGTCGATCACCATTGATCACGCCGTGTGCCAGCTGCAGCAACTGAGTGGCAAGTGCGTGATCGCCCAGCTTGGCGTGCAGATACGCCTGCAGCAATAGAAGGTCAGGCTCACTGCGCCGTGTCTGCTCGTCAAACTGCCGAAGCAGGTTCTGCGCATAGCGAATCCCGTGGCGAAGCACCGACTCCCAGCCGCCCGCCCGCACCACCAGAGTGACGGCCAGCGCCGTGTCGTTGGCTCGCAAGGCATGCGCGACGGACTGCACCCAATCTTCTTCTTGTGCCAGCCACAGGGCCGCAGCACGGTGGATGCGTTGGGCTTTCGAGGCATCTGTTCTCAGGCTCAGAAAGTCCCGCAACAGGCGGTGGTAGCGAAACCACTGACGCTTGGCATCCAGAGGCACCAGCAGGGCATCGAAGTGCACCAGTTGCGCCAACAGTTGCGAGCTATCGGTACGGCCACGTACCGCGTCTGCCAATTCGGCGTTGAAGCGCTCCAACAAGGACGTTTCCAGCAGGAACGTTTGGCACTCGTGTGGCAAGCGGCCCACGACTTGTTCTGTCAGGTACTCGGCGATGTCGATCACGCCACCGGAAAAACCGTTAAGGCCGTAGAGCGAACCGTCGCCGCTGGCCAGCCAAAGTCGCGCCAGTTGCACAGCCACAGGCCAGCCTTCAGTGGTTTCATGCAAGCGATGCAGATCGGTTTGGGGCATGTCGAGCCCGAGAATGTCGCTGGTTTCGGTGGGCGTAAGCGTCAACTCGCGCGCTGACACTTCGTGCACCCAGCCTTTGGTTTTCCATAGCGCCAGCGGCCACCCTGGGCGGGTTCGACTGGCCACGACCCACTGCAACCACGGTGCGGCTTGCTCCAGTAACGCCTGGACAATGTTGTCGAGCTGCTCGTTTGCGGCGGTGTGATAGTCGTCAAGCAGGAGGGTAACGGTGCGATTTTCACGGGCAAACACGTGTAGCAAGGCAGTTATCGTGCGTTCTGGTTGGGCGTCCAGGGATTGAGAGGCTGCCAGCCGTGGCAGGTGGCCAAGATCAAGGCCTGCGCGCTCAAGCGAGAGGATCAGGTAGGCCAGGAATCGATTGGGTTCAGCCTCAGCCTCATCGACAGATAGCCAGGCTACCAACGCGTTGGAGTCCTCGTGGAGCAACTCCTTTCGCCATTGCATCATCAATGTGGTTTTTCCGTAGCCGGGTGGGGCTACTACCAGCACCAGGGGGCCTTGAATCCGCGCGCGCAGAGACGTCAACAAAGCCTGGCGTGGCATAGACGTGAGCAGCGTCATGGGCGGTGTCAGCTTGCCTATCCAACACCAGGCACTGGGTGAACTGCGTGAGGATTCGTTAATCACGGCGGCGTGGCTCGTGTCGGGTAGGGAGGGTTGTGGGGTTTTATCAGCAACGGTCAGGGAGTGGTGTGGCGATGCGTTACCGAATGTTTACGGTAAATCGCCGCACCTCAGTTGCAATCTCCAGGGACAGCAGCGCTGAGTGTGCGTCACCCTGCGTCACCTATACATTCAGTGCGAAATTGTTAGCACTTCCCCATGTCGGGAAAATCATCTCCAGTCGAGTTACTGCAAACAGGCTCCACGCAGTGCAGTACACGGCGCCTTCTCGTGATTTGGAACCGGAGTAAGAGATGATTCGATACCTGAAAACCAGTAAGCCGGTGGATGCACAGGCCGAAATCGCGAGCCAGGTTCGCGACGTCGTTGCAGACATCATCGCCAATGTCGGGCGCAATGGTGACGCCGCTGTACGTGAGTACTCCCAGAAGTTCGACAACTGGTCGCCCGCGGACTTTCGCCTCAGCGATGAGGAAGTCGCTGCCTGTGTAGCCAGCCTCTCCAAGCAGGAACTGGATGACATCACCTTCGCCCAGGCTCAAGTACGCCGGTTTGCCGAGGTGCAGAAGTCGGCGTTGATTGATGTCGAGGTCGAGACGCTTCCAGGGGTGATCCTGGGTCACAAGAACATCCCGGTGAATTCCGTAGGCTGCTACATCCCGGGTGGGAAGTACCCGCTGCTGGCCTCCGCGCATATGAGCGTGCTGACCGCCAAGGTCGCGGGCGTGAAGCGTGTGGTCGCCGTGGCGCCGCCGTTTGATGGCAAGCCGCACCCGGCCATTGTTACGGCCATGTACCTGGCGGGCGCCGATGAAATCTACTGCGTCGGCGGTGTGCAGGCGATCGCCGCGCTGGCCCTGGGCACCGAGCAGTTTGCGCCGGTGGACATGGTGGTGGGGCCCGGTAACGCTTACGTGGCTGAGGCCAAGCGCCAGTTGTTCGGCAAGATCGGTATCGATTTGATCGCCGGCCCCACCGAGACCCTGGTTATCGCCGATGAAACCAGTGACGCCGAAATCGTAGTGGCCGACCTGCTCGGGCAGGCCGAACACGGGGTGAACTCCCCGGCGATCTTCCTCACCAACTGCGCCGCGCTGGCCGAAGCGATTCCTGCCGAAATCGAACGCCAGTTGGCGGTGCTTTCAACCGCGGCCGTCGCCAGTGTGGCGTGGCGCGACTACGGCGAAATCATCCTGTGCGACACCCTCGAAGAGCTGGTGCAGGAGGCAGACCGCATCGCCTCGGAGCACGTGCAGGTCATGACCCGCGATCCTTTGTACTTCCTTGAGCACATGACGAACTACGGCGCGTTGTTCCTCGGTGAGCGCACCAACGTGTCTTATGGCGACAAGGTGATCGGCACCAACCACACGCTGCCAACCACCAAGTCGGCCCGTTATACGGGCGGATTGTGGGTGGGCAAGTTCATCAAGACGTGCACCTACCAGCGCGTGCTGACCGACGAGGCCTCGGTGATGGTCGGGGAATACTGCTCACGTCTGTGTGCGATGGAAGGGTTCGCCGGCCACAAGGAGCAGGCAGACATTCGCATTCGCCGCTACAAGAAGACCGTTTAAAAAAAACACGCGTGTGCGCGCAATGCGCAGCGTGTGGCAGGGCAAAAGTGAGGCCGGCGTTCATAGGTCGTGATGCCGGTTCAGGTTGGTCGCCTGGTTCACTTTAGCCATGTGCCCGTTAACCACCCTCTGATTTTTCAGGGGGGAGTTACGGTTCCTGGTTTTGTGTTGATCCCATGGTCTTTCTCGACATCTGTGCGTACCGACGCAATAGACGCACTTTCCCCGCAGGCGCTCCCGCTCGTCCCTGAACAGGACCGAGGAAGCGGCTTGCGCCCAGCTTTTATGAGGGCGGGAGGCGTCTGGCGCGGTGGTTTGCACACTGCGTCAAAGTGCGTCGCTTTTGCGCTGTCTGCGAAATTGAGTGCGACCTCGCCGCGTCCAATACTCGTGTCCAACGGCAGGCCGGCGACACCCTACAGGGAAGACGCCAGCGGCCTTCGCTCAGCACCGATTGGAGTTCGCTGTGAAGTTCACCGGCAGCCAAACCCTTGTAAAACTGCTCAAAGCACATGGTGTGGAATACGTCGCCGGGATTCCGGGTTACGGCTCCTGGGCCATTGTCGATGCACTGCAGTCAGCCGCTCAGGCCATTCCCTTTATCCAGGTGATGCAGGAGCAAAGCGCGGTGCATATGGCCGACGGGTACTACCGTGCCTGCGGGCGGCCAATGGCCGCCTTGTTGCCCACCGCCACCGGTGTTTCCAAGGCGCTGGGAGGCTTGGCGTGTGCCTGCGCCGAAGGCAGTGCAATGCTGGTCATCAGTGGTGGTCAGCTTTCGCATATGCCCGTCACCGATAACGCCCACAGCCTTTCGCAAGCCGGTACGAGTCACCATCCCCAAACCACCAAAGCCCATTTGATCACCGAGACCGCCGCCGATTTGCCAGCGCTGCTGCGCACGGCGTTTTCGACGATGGCCAGCGACCGGCCAGGCCCGGTCAGTGTGGAAGTGACGGTAGCGGTACAAGCGCAAACCGTCGATTTGAAGATTGGCTCAGGGCCTATTCGTGGGGCTTCTGAACGACGTATTGCCCCGGTAGAGCAAGTCGCCCAAGCCGCCGATCGGTTGCTCAAGTCCGTTCGCCCGGTGATCGTCGCGGGCGCCGGGGTGATGCTCTCGGACGCGTGCCACGAGCTGCTCGCGGTCGCCGAGGGCTTTTGTATTCCGGTGCTGACCAGTGCCAATGGCAAGGGCGCGATTGCTGAGGACCATGCTCTGGCGGGTGGTTGCGTCGGGCGTCTGGGAAGCGCCTGCGCCAACCGACTGCTGGCTGGTGCCGACCTCATCCTGTTGTTGGGCGCTGAGCTGGCAGACGTAGAGGGCCGGGGGCCGGTGATTCGGGTCGATGCCGATAGTACCCATGGGAACACTAACGACCACGTTAAGCTGGTCATCGAGGCCGATATCCGCAGCGCGCTGGCAGCGCTGGTGACGCAGATATCGGCGCCGCAGTGCGAAGCCGTCGCACTGCAACGCAGCGCTTACCTGCAACAACTGGCCGAGCTTCGGGCCGCCTGGGAGGCGCGCCTGGACGCGGGACGCACCGACGAATCCTCACCCTTCATCGTGCAACGGCCATTGGCTGAATTGCGCGCGGTGCTTGAGCGCGATGCGATTGTTGTCGTTGGCTCCGGCGGTGTCTGTAGCGCCGTTGTGCAAATGTTCCCGGTCTATTTTCCACGCACTCACCTGTCTTCCACCGTGTTCGGTGCGCTGGGATGGGCCGTGCCCGCGGCCATTGGCGCGAAGCTGGCGATGCCGGCCCGGCAAGTGGTGTGCGTGGTGGGCGACGGTGATTTCCTGCAGTCGATGCAGGAGATGGCGGTGTGTGTGATGCACAGCATTCCCGTGCTGTTCATGGTGTTCAACAACAGCCGGTATTCGTCGTTGCGCGACGCCCAGACGCAGCCGTTTGGTCGCTATGCCGGCAGCGAATTCAACCTGCCGGATGGCAAGCCGTACTCCCCGGAATTCGCCGAAGTCGCCCGCAGTTTCGGTCTGGAATCCTGGCGCGTCGAACATCCTTATCAACTCAGCGCAGCGCTGCACAAAGCGCTCAAGAGTAAAGGCCCCGCACTGGTCGAGGTGATGACCTCACGCGAGAGCCACGGCGCGATCAACGCTTTTTTTGAAGACGTTCCCTGACCCGTAGTGCCGCCGACAGAGCAGCGCACGCTTATTAGTGCCCTAACAAGACTGCCACCGAGGAGATACACACCGTGAGTCCAACCCCATCAAGGCTGCCCCACGCAGCCGATGCAGAACCACCGCGCAGGCGTGGGAAGTTGCGCTGGAACCCTGCGGCCCTGGCGGTCGCGCCGACGTTCATTCTGGTGGCCATCAGCGTGTACGGCTTTATCGCCTGGTCGACGGTCATTTCCTTCACCAACTCAAAGTATTTTCCCCAGTATGACTTCGTCGGATTCAGCCAATACGTTCGGTTGTGGGAGTCGGACCGCTGGAATACCTCGGTCATCAACCTGCTGCTGTTTTCGGTTGGTTTCGCCCTGATTTCGCTGGTGCTCGGCTTGATCATTGCGATCTTCCTCGACCAGAAAATTCGCGCGGAAAGCACCCTGCGCATGATCTACCTGTACCCGATGGCGATTTCGCTGATCGTGACCGGTATTGCCTGGAAGTGGATTCTCAACCCCGGTACCGGCATCGAGCACCTGCTACGCAGTTGGGGCTGGGAGAGTGCCAGCTTCAATTGGCTGATAGACCCGAAGATGGCCGTCTACACGCTGGTGATTGCGGCCGTGTGGCAAACCGCCGGGTTTGTCATGGCGATCTTCCTGGCCGGGCTTCGCGGCGTGGATTCGGAGATCGTCAAGGCGGCCCAGCTGGAAGGCGCAGGCGCCTTCCGGATCTACACCTGCATCATCATTCCAATGCTGCGTACCTCGATGTTCTCCGCGATTGTGATCCTGGTGTACCAGGCCGTGCGCTCGTTCGACCTGGTGGTGGCGATGACCAACGGTGGCCCCGGTTACTCCAGCGATCTGCCCACCACGTTTATGTACAACTCGACATTCCTGCGCGGGCAGATGGCCCAGGGCTCCGCGAGCGCCGTGATGATTTTGTTGGTGGTGATCGCAATTGTCGTTCCTTACCTGTATGCGGAGTTCAAGCATGAACGCAATAACAGCAGCCACTGATATCCGCCCCGTGACTCGCCAGCGCAGCCTTCGCCTGGCCAATAAATTCCTGCGTCGTGCTGCGGTGTACGCGGTGTTGATCGGTTTCGCGGGGTTCTTCCTGCTGCCGCTGGTGGTGATGGTTTTTGCCTCTTTCAAGGACATGGACACGATCCTGCATTCCTCGATCCTGGCATTGCCCACCAGCCCGACCCTGCAACCGTGGCGCGAGGCCTGGTCCAGTGCGTGCATCGGCACCAGTTGCGTGGGCTTGCGCGGCTATTACCTCAACACAATATTGATGGTGATTCCGGCCGTGGTGATCTCGGCACTGATTGGTGCGGTAAACGGCTACGCGCTCTCGAAGTTCACCTTTCGCGGCTCGAACTGGGTGTACGGCTTGATCCTGTTCGGCACCTTTGCACCGTACCAGGTGATGTTGGTGCCGATCTCCAAACTGCTCGGGTTGCTGGGACTTTCCAATGGCATCGGCGGGCTGATTCTGCTGCACACCGTCTACGGCTTGCCCATGACCACCATGTTTTTTCGCAACTACTTCATGACGGTGCCACAAGACCTGATCAAGGCCGCACGGGTCGACGGTGCCGGATTCTGGACCACCTTCATGCTGATCATCCTGCCGATGTCGATCCCGATGATCGTCGTCACGGTGATCTGGCAGTTCACCAGCGTCTGGAACGACTTCCTGTTCGGTGTCTCGTTCACCAGCGGTGCCAACACACCGATCATGGTCGCGCTGAACAACCTGGTGAGCTCCGCCGGTGGTGAGCGCCCCTACAACATTCACATGGCCGGTGCGCTGCTGTCAGCGTTGCCAACGCTGGTGGTGTACCTGCTGGCTGGCAAATATTTCGTTCGCGGCCTGATGGCCGGCGCGGTCAAGGGGTAAGTGAAATGGCATCTCTGAATATTCGTAATGTGGAAAAACACTACGGCGATCTGCGCACCCTCAAGGGCATCAACATTGATGTCGAGGACGGGGATTTCCTGGTGCTGTTGGGGCCTTCGGGGTGTGGCAAATCCACCCTGTTGAGTGCCATCGCAGGCCTGGCTCCGGTCAGTAGCGGGCAGATCATCATCGACGGTGTGGTGGTCAATGATATCGAGTCTGCGGACCGGGACATTGCCATGGTGTTCCAGTCCTACGCGCTGTACCCCACCATGACCGTGCGTCGCAACCTGACCTTCGGCATGCGCGTTCGCGGTGCGTCGCGCCAGCAGCAGGACGAGGCCGTCAAGCGCGTCGCGGGAGTGCTGCAACTGGACCAGTTGCTGGATCGCAAGCCGTCCCAGTTGTCCGGTGGCCAGCGCCAGCGCGTCGCAATGGGCCGGGCAATGGTGCGCCAACCGAAAATCTTCCTGTTTGATGAACCGTTATCGAACCTGGATGCCAAGTTGCGTACCGACATGCGTGCTGAAATCAAGAAGCTGCATCAGCGCGAACAGACCACCACGGTGTACGTGACCCACGACCAGATCGAAGCGATGACCCTGGCCACCAAGATCGTCGTGATGATGGGCGGCGAGGTCCAGCAGATCGGCTCGCCGCAGGTGATTTACGAGCAACCGAGCAACCTGTTCGTGGCGCGTTTTATCGGCTCGCCGTCGATGAACTGCCTCGACGGCACGCTTGAGGCGGAAGGCTCGAATGCCATTTTTCGCGGCCGCGCCCGCAGCGAATTTGGCTTGCGCATCCACCTGGGTCCACTCACGGAAAACCTCAAGCCCTACCTGGGCGCCAAGGTGGTGCTGGGGGTGCGCCCTGAGTGGCTTGCCTACGCCGAACCTGGCTCCGCGCATGGGCTGATCGAGGCGGTGGTGGACGTGGTCGAGCCGACCGGCTCGGACAACTTCGTGTTGCTCCAGGCCAGCGGCGAAACCTTGATGGCCCGCTTCGCCCCCGGCGTCGGCACGCCAGGGCAACAGGTTGGCCTGGCCATTGATAGCAACAAGACCCTGCTGTTTGACGCCGTGACTGAGCAGCGAATTTCCCGTAGCTGAAGCGAATGAGGTCGCCTGTAGGAGCGAGCTTGCTCGCGAAGGGCGTTAACGATAACGCGTGTTTGCTGGATAAACGCGGCGCTCTTGAGTTCTTCGCGAGCCAGCTCGCTCCTACAAAAAACCTTAATTTTTCAATAAAACGCTGCCCGATTGGGCGGTTAGAGAACGCTTGCTGTTTTATCAACTGCCATCTCCCCATCCCAAAAAGAAGAGAAATGTGATGAAAAACACGACGAATGTTCGCAGCTCCCAGTTGTTCAGTTTCAAACGCAGTGTGGTGGCCAGCACGCTGCTGGGCTTGTTGCTCAGCACGCAGTGGGTTGCCGCCGCCGAGCCAAAAGTGGAAGTGGTTCACCCCTGGTCATCTGCAGGTGAAGCCTATGCATTGGACGCATTGAAAGAAGCCGTCAAGAAGGCCGGGATCGCGTGGCAAGACTCGGCTATCGCCGGCAATAACAGCAACAACCAACAGCAGGCGTTGCAGGCCCGCTTGTCAGCGGGGAATTTGCCCGACGTGACCCAAACCGTGCCCAACCTGATGCACGCCTACGTTGAGCAGAACGTGTTGACCAACCTGGACGCCGAGGCCAAAGAGCACGGCTGGGACGAGAAGCTCTCCCCGGAAATGCGCAAGGTCGCGATGTACAAAGGCTCCTACTACGCCATCCCGCTGGTGGAGCACCGGGAAAACATGATGTGGGCCAACAAGGCCTTGCTGGCCAAGTACGGCGCCGGGTTGCCAACCACCTGGGAGGAGTTCAACGCCCTGGCCGAGCGCATGCAGAAAGATGGCGTGATTCCGTTGGCGCTGGGCGGTGAAGACTGGCAGGAAGGCCAGATGTTCACCTCGGTGATCCTCGGTGTCGGTGGCAAGGACTTCTACAACAAGGCGATTGTGGAGCAAGACCCGGACGCGATCACCAGTGCCACGATGGTTAAAGTCTTCGATCAATTTCGCAAGATGATCAACTTCTCCGACAAGAACCGTATTGGCCGCGACTGGAACGCGGCGACGCAGATGGTGATCGACGGCAAGGCAGGTTTTCAGTTTATCGGTGACTTCGCCAAGGCCGAGTTCCTGCGCGCGGGCAAGAAACCTGGAGAAGATTTCCTGTGTTCCAGCTCGCCGGATAATGGGCGCAACTTTGTCTACCTGACCGACGAGCTGGCGTTCTTTAAACAGAGCGACCCGCAGCGTCAATCCACCCAGAAGATTTTTGCCGGGCTGGTGATCGACCCGGCGGTACAGATCGAGTTCAGCCGCCGCAAAGGCTCGATCCCGACCATCATGGACGTGCCGGCGGAGCAGTTCGACAGCTGCGCCCAGATCAACCTGGCCGACCGCAAGGCCAACCAGACCACGGGCGGGATGTTGCCTTCCTTCATCGAGAACATCGCGGTGGACCGTGACGTGCGCGGCGTGTTGATGGATGTGATTACACACTTTGCCAACACCCCGGCGATGACCTCGCAACAGGCCGCCGACCGCATCGTCAAGGACCTGAAAAGCCTGTAACTCGACGCGCAAGTACCGGGTGCTGTGATGGCTCGGTTTCCAGGTGTCGAGCCCGTCTCGACACCTTTTGCCCTCTCATGGAAATGGACGCGTGATATGTCTCGGCACCCCTCATATGTGATTATCGGTGGCGGTACCACCGGTTGTATTTTGGCTGCAAAACTGTCTGAAGACCCTGCCGTGCAGGTTGTGCTGCTTGAAGAAGGGCCAGCGGACAGCAACCCCTATATCCGTTTTCCGGGTACGTACTACAAGACCTGCCAGGGCCCGTTGCTGAAACGCTACCCTTGGGATTCGCCTGCCGACTTCGCCCGCGCGCCGGGTGACACGATGATTCAGGCCAGCGTGCTGGGCGGCGGCAGCTCCATCAATGGCATGGTGTATGCCCGTGGCAACCCTGGCGACTACGACGACTGGGTACGCAGCGGCGCAACCGGCTGGGGCTATGCGGATGTCTTGCCGTACTACCGGCGCAGCGAAGACAACTCCGATTTCTGCAACGAACAACACGGTATCGGCGGGCCGTTGGGCGTGTCGTTCAACAACCACGTACATCCGCTGACGCGTAAATGGTTGCAGGCGTGCCAGCAAGCCGGATTCGCCTTCAACCCGGATTTCAATTCGGGCTCGCCGGACGGTTGCGGTTATTACCAGGTAGCGGCGAAGAACGGCGTACGGGTCAGTTCCGTCAGTGCTTACCTGCGCCCGGCCATGCATCGCCAAAACTTGAAAGTAATTACCGGGGCCCGAGTGTCGCGCATCCTGATCGAGGGCGGGCGCGCCGTCGGTGTGGAGTACAGCGTGGGTCGCGAGCTGCTGACGTTGAAGGCTGACCGGGAGGTGATTGTGTCAGCCGGCGCAATCAATTCACCCAAGCTCTTGATGGTATCGGGCATCGGCCCGGCAGACGCGCTGGGCGCGTTGGGTATCAAGGTGCACGCCGATGTGCCGGGCGTAGGGGAGAACCTGCAGGACCACCTTGAGATGTCGCAGATTTACCAACTCAAGGATGTGCACAGCTATGACCGCTACAAAAAAGCCCACTGGAAAGCCTGGGCGGCACTCCAGTATCTGGTCGCCCGCAGCGGGCCGATTGCGTCGAACCTGATCGAGGGCGGTCTGTTTGCGCGCGGCTCGCAAATCGGGCAGATGCCGGACCTGCAGTATTTTTTCCTGGTGGGCGCGGGCATTGAGGAGGGCACCGACAGCGTGCCCGGCGGCACCGGTTGCACCCTTAACTTCGAACACGTGCGCCCGCGCTCGCGCGGCAGCGTCACCCTGCGCAGCGCCGACCCGACGCAACTGCCGCGCATTGCCCCTAACTACATGACCGACCCCTATGACCTTGAACGCCTGGTCGAAGGTTATTTGATTGGCCAGGACATCATGAGCCAGCCGGCCTTCAGCGCCTATGTTGCCGCTCAGCATTACCCGGGGCGCACCTTTGTCGATCGCACGGAGCTGGGGGCCTTCCTGCGGCAAAACGCCCGCGCAGCCCTGCACCCGGTGGGCACCTGCAAAATGGGCACGGACTTCATGAGTGTGGTCGACCCGCAACTGAGGGTCAGGGGCATCGAGAATTTGCGAGTGGCCGACGCCTCGATCATGCCCAACATTGTGTCGGGCAACACCAACGCGGCCTGCACCATGATCGGGGAACGGGCGGCGGACATCATTCGTGGTTTTCCATCACTGCGCGACGTCGCTCCATAGACCCCTGTAGGAGCGAGCTCGCTCGCGAAAAACGTTAACGATAACGCTGACATCCTGAATGAACGCGGTGTCTTTGCGTTTTTCGCGAGCGAGCTCGCTCCTACAGGTTTTTGGGCGTTTGTCGGGAGTCTCGCTTCAGTCCTGGCCGCCCCACACGATGGTCGAGTTATCACCGGTCATGTATTCACGCACTTCCAGCGGCAACGACAGGTCGCTGGGCAGCAGCACCGTGGCATTGCGCAGGTGCTGTCGATTGATCATGCCCTTGCCCACGAACCCCAGCGCCATACGCGTTGAAAACGGCTGGCGGAAGGAGCTGGAGGCGACGCCAGTGACCAGGCCGAACAGAAAGCGGATCGGTTTGCGGTGGGCGGGCGTGAGGATCGAAAAGGTGATTTCATTGCGTTGCTTGCCTTCAAAGTCCACCAGGAACAGGCGGTCACCCAACAGCAGGCAGAAGCCATGATAAGTGAACGAGTAGCCAATCTTGCCGCTGCCGTCGAGCAGCGGAAAGCGTTCCACCGTCACGTACTGCACCATGGATTCGGCCCGGTACAGGCACGTCACGGAGCGCAGGATTCGGCCTTTGTAGATCGAGGAATTGTGGTAGCGGTAATACACGCCCAAATAGTCGTCGAGTAACTCGGAGGACTGCTTGGCCAGCGGCAGGAAGTGATTGAACTGCGACGATGCCCTGAGCCCGATGGGCAATTCGTTTTCGAAGCCTTCATAGAATTTCTTGAAATCGCTCGGCGCGCGGAAAAGGTCCTCCGCTTCCATCATGAAATAGCGGGCGATTTTCTGCAGGATCTTCTGCGACGGAACATGCTGGCCAGCCAGGTATTTATTGAACTGCTGGCGGTTGACGTCGACCTTGCGGCACATGTCGGCGACCGACCGGCAGGACTCCACCAGGGTCGCGAGGTTTTTCTGTACGTTGCCCTGCAAATCATTGCGCGCCTGGTTGCGCTCACCATGTGAGAGGGGGGTGGCTACGGGCATGATCAAAAGGTCTCCTCAACGGTGTATTTCGTAATGGCGTTTGCGCCATCATGGAAACAAGGAAGCGATAGTTATCAATTGTTTAGGCTTCCTTGATGCTCGCAAAACGCTAATCAACGGTCCTTGAAACAGTTCCAAGCACAGTCTGTGCCACTGGCTGATTTCAAACCCCTGAAGTTGCTTGCCAGGCAGATGCCCAGGCGGGCTAACCGGATGCGCCGAAAGTGCCTTGCAGATTTGTTGCTGCTGCTCCAGGAACCACGTCCCAGAGCGTGTCGGCCTGTTACCGAGCATCCCACTCAGCTCCCAAGGTAACAGCGTGGTTAGACATCCTGGTCGTGCTGCGCAAGAATTGCCGCATTCTGAATCCAGGCCGTGCCCCATGACCGACAGTCCCAACTCTCGCAACAAAGGCTCCTCCATAACGCGTGCGCTGGACATCATCGAGGCGGTGGTTCAGGCCGACCATGCACTCTCGCCTGCGGACCTGGCCTACCTGCTCGACATCCCCAAACCCAGCGTGCACCGCCTGCTGCAGCAGATACAGGCTGAGGGTTACCTGCAAACCAACATGCGCGGCGGCATCGTCCCCAACGACCGCTTGCACAAGATCGCCATGGGTGTGATCTACGCGGGGCGTCATAAGGCCCAGCGCCAGGCTATCCTGCGCCAGCTGTGTGAAACCCTCGATGAAACCTGCGGCATTGCAATGCCTGACGGCATCGACATGGTGTATTACGACCGCGTCCAGAGCAGTTGGCCGCTGCAACTGCACTTGCCTGTGGGGGCGCATGTGCCGATGTGGTGCACGGCCAGCGGCAAGCTTTACCTCAGCAGCTTCTCGAAAGCGCGTCGCGGGCAGATCATCGACAGCCTGGCGCTCAAGCGCATGGCTCGCAATACCATCACTGACGGCGAGCAACTTGAAGAAGCACTCAAGCAAACCCGCCTGCGCGACATAGGCGTCGACAATGAAGAGTTCGTCGACGGCATGGTCGCCTGCGCGGTGCCGGTCAAGGACCACGACGGACGCTTGATTGCCTGCCTGTTTGCCCACGCACCGACCATCCGCAAGAGCCTCGAACAACTGCTGGAATTTGAACCAGCCCTTCGGCATGCCGCAGAGCAACTGCGCATATTGGTCGAGGAACCCGCCGAGCAAGATTGAACATTGATCACGCCTTTTTTGAAGGAGCACCCACTGAGGTGCTCTTTTTTTTGGCTTGCTATCGACATAATATTCTTATAACGATACATTTCATATCGATATCAAACAATAAATCAACTTTTAGGTGGCTACATGTCAGTTCCTGTCTTCCTGCCCCGCATTATGGAAATTGGCGCCGATGCGAGCCTGCGACTCCCCGACGTGCTTGGCACACTAGGCTGCCGCCGACCGCTGATCGTGACCGATCAGGTGATGGTCAAGCTTGGCCAGGCGCAGCGCCTGCACGACATTCTTGCGGCGCGCGGTATCGACAGCGAGATTTTTGCCGAGACGGTGCCGGAACCGACGGCCGCTTCAATCCAGGCGGGCGTCAAGCGTCTTCGTGAGGGTGACTTCGACTCGATCGTCGCGCTGGGCGGTGGCAGCCCCATCGACAGCGCCAAGGCGATGGCGATCCTCGCCCGTTACGGTGGCCAGATCCGCGACTATTGTTTCCCGCGCCAGGTCCATGAAGCAGGCCTGCCGCTGATCGCTGTTCCGACCACGGCAGGGACCGGCTCGGAGGTGACCCGCTTCACCATCATCACCGACGAAACCACCGACGAAAAACTGCTGTGCGCAGGTATGGGCTTCATGCCCGTGGCTGCCCTGATCGATTACAAACTCACCCTCAGCCTGCCGGCACGGACCACCGCCGACACCGGCATCGACGCCTTGACGCATGCCATCGAAGCCTACGTCAGCCGCAAGGCCAACCCGTACAGCGACAGCCAGGCCCTTGCGGCCATGGCTTATTTGGGGCCGAACCTGATCAAGGCCTACCGCAATGGCCAGGATGAAGCGGCGCGCGAAGCCATGATGATCGGTGCGACCTTGGCCGGTATCGCCTTTTCCAGTGCCTCGGTCGCCCTGGTGCACGGGATGAGCCGGCCCATCGGCGCGTTCTTCCATGTGCCCCACGGGCTGTCCAACGCGATGCTGCTGCCTTCGGTCACTGCCTGGTCGCTGCACTCGGCGTTGCCGCGTTATGCCGAGTGCGCGCGGGCCATCGGCGCGGCGCAACCGGGGGACGACGACGCGGTGGCGGGCGATCGGCTCATTGAGTTTCTGCGCAAGGTGAATGCCGAACTGTCGGTGCCAACCCTGGCCGAGTTCGGTGTCGACCGCGCGCATTTCCATCAGGTGGTCGCCACCATGGCCGAGCAGGCACTGGCGTCCGGCTCGCCTGGCAACAACCCGCAAGTACCCGACGTTGATCAAATGATCACGCTTTACCGCGCGCTTTGGGATTAACCAGCGCTGCGTCAGACCCATCAGCTTATTTCGGAGAGTATTCATGAGCACCATCGGACATTTGATCAACGGCGAGATCGTGACCCCAGCGGGCCGGACTCAGGATGTATTCAACCCGGCGACGGGGCAGGTGCAGCGCCAGGTTTCCCTGGCCACCACCGAGACCGTGCAGGCGGCAATCGCGGCGGCAGACGCAGCGTTCCCGGCCTGGCGCGACACGCCGCCCGCCAAACGCGCGCGCATCATGTTTCGCTTCAAGGAGCTGTTGGAGCAGAACGCTGCGCACATTTGCCAGTTGATTGGCGAAGAGCACGGCAAGATCAGCCATGACGCCGCCGGTGAATTGCAGCGCGGTATCGAAAACGTCGAGTACGCCTGCGGCGCGCCTGAGCTGCTCAAGGGCGAGCACAGCCGCAACGTGGGGCCGAACATCGATTCCTGGAGCGAGTTCCAGCCGTTGGGTGTGGTGGCGGGCGTCACGCCTTTCAACTTCCCGGTGATGGTGCCGTTGTGGATGGTGCCGATGGCACTGGTGTGCGGTAACTGCTTTGTACTCAAACCTTCCGAACGCGACCCGAGCGCAACCCTGTACCTCGCCCAGTTGTTGAACGAAGCCGGGCTGCCACCGGGCGTGTTCAACGTGGTCAACGGTGACAAAGAGGCGGTGGATGCGCTGTTGTTCGATCCACGCGTCCAGGCCATGAGCTTCGTGGGTTCGACGCCGATTGCCGAATACATCTACCGCACGGCCACCGCCCAGGGGAAACGTTGCCAGGCGCTGGGCGGTGCGAAGAACCATGCGATCGTGATGCCCGATGCCGACCTCGACAATGCGGTCAACTCGTTGCTCGGTGCTGCGTTCGGTTCTTCCGGTGAGCGCTGCATGGCGTTGTCGGTGGCGGTGGCTGTAGGTGACGCGGTGGCGGATGCGTTGATCGGCAAGCTGGCCGAAGCCATGCAAGGCCTGACCTTTGGCGTGCACAGCGACGCCAGCAATGATTTCGGGCCGCTGATCACTGCTCAGCACCGGGACAAGGTTGTCGGTTACATCGCCAGCGCCGAGCAGCAGGGCGCGCGCATCGTGGTCGATGGTCGTGGTGTGAAAGTCGCAGGCCATGAAGACGGCTTCTTCGTAGGCGCCACCTTGATCGATGCGGTGACCGCAGACATGGACAGCTACCGCGCAGAGATCTTTGGCCCGGTGTTGCAGGTCATCCGCGTGAACACCATGGACGAGGCCATGCAGTTGATCAACGAGCATGAGTACGGCAATGGCACCTGCATCTACACCCGCGACGGCGAAGCTGCGCGTTACTTCAGCGACCGCATCCAAGTAGGGATGGTCGGTATCAACGTTCCGTTGCCGGTACCGGTTGCGTCACACAGCTTCGGTGGTTGGAAGCGTTCGCTGTTTGGCGACCTGCATGCCTACGGCCCGGATGGCGTGCGGTTTTACACCCGCCGCAAAACCATCACCCAACGTTGGCCGTCGGCGAACGTGCGCGAAGGCGCGAAGTTTTCCATGCCGACCTGACATCGCCTGCTGACCTGCGTCAGTGTGCGTCACTCCACGGGCAAGTGCGAAATTGAGAACGCGCGCTTGCCTGCGGATACTCAAGGCTACCCGCCAAGGCGACACCATCAGTCGCCTTTGTCACGCATAAAATCCGGCGGTTCACGGTCCGGTTTCATTCCGGGCATTTGCAGCATCACTGTCTATGGCGATCAGCCATTTATTCCAATAATTCCAATAACTAAGGGGCGAGTATCAGCGCCCTCGACAGGTGATTGATGTTTACCAATAAACGCGACAACTCCCTGGTCACCCCACGCATCCGCAAGGCGCGTTTGGCGAATTTTGCTGGCTTCATGATCATTGGCGCGCTGTTTTATACCTGGTCGGTGGGCGTCAGCGCCTTCAGGAATCGGCTGGGCATGCAAGGCTCTCTGGGCGACCTGGACTTCGGCATGGTCGCCCTGGGCATCGCCATCGGCGCCACGGTGGGCGCATTTGCCGTTGGCAAGCTGGTGGATCTGTTCGGCCCACGTACGGTGATCCGCTGCACCTTGTTGGCCTATCCATTGTCCTTGATCGCGCTGGGCCTGGCTGATCAGTATTGGTTTGCGATGCTGTTCGGCATTGCGTTGGGAACGCTGCGTGGCGCCACCGACACCGCGTTGAATGCCCACGGCGTACAGATCGAGCGCTTTTATCAGCGGCCCATCATGTCGTCGTTCCATGCGTTCTTTTCGTTGGGCGGTTTTGTGTTCGGCATCCTTGCCAGTTACCTGGCGGGCTTGTCTGAAGAAAGCGCGATTATCCCGTTCACCGTTGCCGGGTTGAGCCTGGCGGCGTTGAGTCTGTTCATGAGTCATTTTCTGCTGGCCAAGGACGAACTGTTAACGGCCGATGATTCCGAAATCAAATCACAGCAGACAGCACCGGTGGACATCCGGATCACCGCACTGATGGTCGGCCTGGGCGCCCTGATGATTGCCGGCATGATCAGCGAGAGCGCCGTCAGCGATTGGGGCCAGGAGTTTTTGATGCGTGAGTCCGGGCTGACGATCTCCACTGCGGGCCTGGGTATCAGCCTGTTCACCGGCGCCGGTTTTGTGGGGCGCATGACCGGCGATTGGCTGGCGGAGCGGATCGGCCGCGCGGGCATGATGTTCTTCTGTGGTGTGACGTCCATCGTGGGTATTGGTCTGGCGACCTTGAGCCATGAAGGGCACGTCGCTATGGCCGGGTTTGCCTTGCTTGGCTTGGGGCTTGCCTGTGTGGCGCCATTGCTGGTGTCGGCTGCCGGCAGCAAAGACCCTGAAAACGCCGGGCGCAACGTCGGCATCGTCAACGGCGTCGGGTTTGCCGGATTGTTGGGCGGCCCGGCAGCCTATTCGTACGTGGTGACCGTGTTCGGCATTGGCGCGTTGTTCTACGTGCCGCTGGTGTTGACAAGCCTGTTGGCAGTGTTCGGCCCGATGCTGATGAACAGCCGGCGCAAGGAGCCGGATGCGCAGACAGTGCCGGTGAACCGCTGAGTCATCCATTCAACGTCTATCAAGGAGCATCCAGAAATGCCCAGGCTAACCGGCGACATCCCTGGCAAACGTAAGATCAAGGTAGGCATGGTAGGAGGCGGGCAGGGCGCGTTCTTTGCCAGTTACCACCGTGCAGCCATGCGCTTGTGCGATCGCTTCGAGATCGTCGCGGGGGCTTTTTCCTCGGACCCGGCCAAGGCGCGCGAGGCAGGAGAAGCATTGGGCGTGGAGCCGGATCGCGTCTACGAGAGCATCGAGCACATGGCGCAGGTGGAGTCGGCGCGCGAGGACCGTCTGGAAGCGGTGGTCATCGTTACCCCAAACCATCTGCACTTTCTGCCCTGCAAGTTGTTTTTGGAGGCCGGGATTCCGGTGATCTGCGACAAGCCGCTGGTCAATGCCGAGCACGAGGCTCTTGAGTTGCAGCGCATCGCTGAGCAGCACGATACGTTTTTGGCGCTGACCTACACCTACCAAGGCTATCCGATGGTACGTGATGCCCGCAGCCGCATTCAGGCTGGCGAGTTGGGTGAGATTCGCTTCATGTATGTCGAGTACCTGCTTGAGTGGCTGGCGGCAGGCGCCACCGATCTGGGCAAAAGCCTGGCGTGGCGCGGTGATCCCGCCAAGGTCGGTCCTACGGCGGCCCTTGGTGACGTCGGTACGCATGCGTTCAATATGCTGGAGTTTCTTAGTGGGCTGCGTTGTACGGCGCTGAGTGCCAAGCTGACGACGACAGTGCCCGGTTGGAAAATGGACGACACCAACGTGGTTCAGTTGGAGTTTGAAAACGGTGTTGATGGTTTGCTGTGGGCCAGCCTGGCGGCGCCGGGGCACCGTAATGGTTTGCGCTTCAAGATCATTGGCAGCAAGGCTTCGGTGGAGTGGCGCCAGGAAGCGCCGGAGACCTTGTTGTTCACGCCGATCAATGAGGCGGACCGGATTTACCGGCGTGGGCAGTCCGACAACATGCCACAGACCTTGGCGGATTCGAGCCTGCCTGCTGGTAATAGCGAGGGGTACCTTGAGGCGTTGGCGGTGTTGTATGCCGATTTTGCCCAGGCTTTGGATGCGGGCGCGGGGTGGCGTAGCAGCACTTCGGTGCCGATCCCTGATATTGCTCAGGGGGTGCGAGGTGTGCAGCTGTCAGAGCTGAGTGTGACTTCCCATGAGCGTCGGGCTTGGGTTGATTTTCCGCAGCGTTGAGAAGGGGTAGGGGGTATATCCGTTGCTGCGGTCAGGGCTTCTGTTGGTTCCGCCCTTACGGCGGCTCACTTTTGATAGAGCGCAAAAGTAAGCAAAACGCTCTTG
>Ga0247816_10000145_pt1 | contig 41176 bp, 70 predicted proteins | sample UWRJL209509C1_FD_179930 | JGI IMG/M metagenome (GOLD analysis project Ga0247816, IMG submission 179930) | Plant litter microbial communities from Arlington Agricultural Research Station in Wisconsin, United States - UWRJ-L209-509C-1 | ecosystem: Environmental > Terrestrial > Plant litter >...
TGCTGCTCTTAAAGCATCCCAATTAGAAGGGAAGTTTGTAGAACCAGCCATACCGCCAGCCACGAAAGCAGGGGCAACACTATTAACAAAAGTGAATATTTCAGCCTGTTCCGCAATTCTGTGTTCGTAAGCCAATTCATTTCTAATGATTGCCATTAAGTTAGGAATGTCATCTAAAGCCTCTTCCGATACTTTTGTTCTTCCTGCAATTTTTTTAGCTTCTGAGTATCTCAATTTAAAGCTTATAGAAATAAGAGGTTTCAATGCCCCTTCAGCTGTAACAGCCATTGTCCCTTCAGTTGGCAACTTGTCCATATATGGAAGAGAAGCCTTGTTTGTAGATCCGTTATCAAGATAGTTGATAATATACTCTTCGGGTCTTACATCTTCTGCGTATTCGGTAACTTGCTGGTAAACAAAACTTACAGGAGTTGCTGTTTGATTTGTAATTGCGCCCGTAGTCATATTTACAGGAGCTTTTACCGTAATTTCGATAGAAAAAGGTGTTTCATCCCCTGCTTCTCCTTTCAAAGACTTCAATTTTGGTAATGCCTCTGTCAATGATTTTTCAAGGATAGCCTCAAAGCTTTCTCCTAACCCATTTCCTCCGTTATTGTCTTTCAACAATGCGATATTCTCCTTGAGCTCTTTTAATTCAGTTTGAACATTTTTTAGTTCTTCTGAATTATCTTTTTCTTCCAATTCCTTGATTTTAGCCTCCAAAGAATCAAATTCCTCTTTAGTGGAAGCCTTGTCTAACTCAGCCTTGAATCCGTCAATTTTTTGATTGATTTCTAAAGCCATTTCTTCTGGTGTCTTTGCCATTAGTTTAGATTTAATTTATTATAAAATGTTTCAAAGTCCTTTTGAGTGTCTTCAGACGGCTCGTTTTTCTCTGAAGTGTTGGTAACGGCTTCAGTATTATATATTACGGGAGTTGCGCTGTTTGAACCAAACAGGCACAAACTTCCTTCTTTTTCAATGCTTGCTTCCGTGACTGCCCAAAAATAACCTTCCTTTTGAGCCAATTCTTTGTTCGCTATTTGGTCAATATAATTGTCAAATATTGCCTTGTTTTTGGCTAAATCGGTGTTTTTCGTATCAATAGCCAATTCCATATTAATATATCGCATTCTTACCGAGTTCTCAAAAGCTGTTTTTTCCTCAAACAATAACTTTATTTGAGGTATTTTTATTTTGTCTTTTGAAATCTCATAAATCAATGCCTGGGTTTCTCCTTCATAATCATAGCCTAAATCTTTCCAAGATATATTTTTTACGAATGCGTTAACATCATTTGGATAGGCAATAACGGTATCTATTGACAATTTGTGTTCCAAGACGTAAAATATTTTGTTTGCCTTGTCTTTCAAAGATTTGTTCCAGATGTTTGGGAAATGAACGTCTCCGTGACTATCCAAGAAGTTAGTCGTGTTAATCACGGGATAGACAAACCCTTCCTTTACAAAGTTTAAAGCCTTTACAGATTCAGGTTGCTTTTCAACAAACAGCAAGCTAACCGAATCACTTTCTTTTATTGCGGCTTTCTTCAGTTCGATAATCTTTGAAGCGTTCAATGATAGCTCAGCAAACATCTGTTCCTTGTCCTCAAATTCCTTATTTAGTTCCTTGCAAAATATTTTCATTTCTTTACTGATTTGTCCTTTTCCAACAACTCTAATCTCTTTCTAATTGCCTCCTTGATTTGCGGATTGGTTTCCTTCTCCATTGTCGTTTTCAAGGCTGTTAATTCCTCCTGCTTGTTCATTTTGGATTGGGTTTAATTCCGAGAAATTAGTGTCAAGGAATTGGTTTATATCTTCAAGGCTAACCCCTGCTTTCTGTAAATTCAATAATGTGAAAGAATCTGCCCTTCTTGTTTCCGCCCTGTCTTTTGCGAAAACCTGCATAAAAGGCAAATGCTCCCAGTCTATAAATATGTCTTTTTGGTAACCGAAATAATCCTTAAGGCTCTCGCAAAGAATATTTCCTTTTGGCTGAAGGCAGTAACTTACCTGTGCCCCTCTTGCTTTTTCCTGATTCTCATAAGTTCCTGAGTTAAACGCCTCCAAAACATCTTTTGGGATTCCATACATCGATCCTATCAAGAAATAATCAGCCAAATAACTTTCGTCCAATTTCAATGCCCCGATATCGGAAACGAATCTTTTTATGTCAATCATCGATTTTACGGCGTGAACATTTTTCCTTCCGTTCATCTTGCTTTCAATATCATTCTTTTCAGTTTCCGACAAAGGCAATTCCGAAACATTATTTGGGTCAGCCTGTCCGGATACCATAAACTTTTCTGAATACCTGATGTTTATGTTTTTTGCATCCAAAGATGCTTCTGAATTGCTTAAAATCTTTGTTAGCGCATCAATACGGCTGTTACCCTTGTACCAGTTCCCAGTCCCGTTAGTCAGGTCTGGAATGTGAATTATCCTTGACCATAGCAATGGTGTTGACGTTCCGTCATCATACTTGTAGGTTATTGCAAAATCCTTTTCGGCTTCTGAATTTGACAAAATTAGCTTGTCTGATCTTTTTTTCATATCATTTGGAAAATCCATCTTGCTATGCTCCAAAAGATACATCTTGTTCTTTTCTGATATAACCTTGCTGTCAATGTATATATAATCGTTTCCAAGCATATTCCAAAACATAAAATCCCAAAGGAACTGAGAACCCCTTTGATATGGATTGGGTCTTTTTATCATTTCAATGAACGGATCATTTTCCACTTCCTTTCCGTCTTGGTAAACATAAATCTGTCCCAATGAAAACAAATCACATTGAAGACTTATTACTTTCAACAATGCAGGATTGCTTAATACTACCTGAAGTTTTTTTACATCATCCCCATAATTGTTAAACATCGGAGTTGCTCCGTGTAGGCTTACGGTATTTAGAGTATTGCTGTTTAACAGTAATTCGTCTAAAGTCAGCCAAGAACGTAGCTTATCTTTTATCCAACTCATTAATTAAAACGTAAAAAATCCCTGCCTACAATCAAGTAAGAAGGGATTAAGTTATAAGTCGAGGTTCTATACATCTTCATATAGGTTTAGGCAAATATAGTAATTTATTTCATTGTATGGCAATTATTTAATAAATTGTTGTTCTTTAAAATGCATAATATCTTTTGGGTTAACCCTGCTTATTGGATTTTTTACCTTGTAAACGATTTTGTTATTATAAGAACTTGTTTCAACAGACGCGATCAACTTACCTTCCTTATAATAATTATCTAAATGCATTTGGAATTCATTTATTTTAATTTCAAGGCTTAATCCAGAAACATAGGCATCGAAAACTTCTTTTGTTACAGGTGTTAGTGTTTCCATACTTTTAATTTTTACATCCGACAAAATAACCTCCTCCCGTATTCGAATTTTCCTCGCTTGGGGTTTTCGTTTCGCAATCTACTGGAAGATTAGGAACGGTGTAAAAGCCTCCTGTTTCAGTAACGAATTGAGCATTGCAATTGCATTCCTCTTCTTTGCTGCAAGATACCGTTAATGCTAACGCAGCGATAAATAATAGTTTTTTCATAATTATATTAATTTCTGTTATAGTGTTTTTCTGCGTGCCTTCTTCCGTACCTAATGGGGTCTAACACATCATCGTATGCTTTTATCACTTCATCGTCAACCACCCCAAGCCTGTCATTGGCATAAGAATAATTTTTAAATTCCAAGTCAATACCTTCAGATTCCACTGTGTAAATAACTTCAGTTGAATGCAAAAGCGTTATTCCGGCCATAACAGATCCTTTCGGTTTGTCTATACCATAAGCGTATTCCCAACCGTGATTTCGAGCCAATATAATATTATCGGGGTTTGCAGAATCACAAACTAGATAGGCGTCTTTTGGGATTCCTAACTTTGTAAAAGTATGAATTATGATACCTCCGTTGTCTTTGATAAATTCTCGTTCCTTTATAGTTATGCTGGATATCAATTCGTTTTCAGAAAGATAGTTTCTTTCGTGGCAATAAAGTATGTTTTTATAACTGTCGTACTTCATTTCAACAATACCGAACTTATGGTTTTTACCCCAATCTATGCCAAAAAAAGACTTTATAGGTATCTGAATAAATTCAGAATAAGTGTTTCTTTTCCAGTCGTCATAAACACGCCCCTCAACCGCCTCAGTCCACCCCCCCATAACTACCTGATCATATTTTTTTGGGTCTTCTTCTTCAAGTTGCGTGTAGTATTCAATTATATTTTTCGCCAGGTATTCTTTGGGAACATCTTTATAAGATGTATGTATGTACATCACATTTTTGTGAATCATATTGGATCCCGCATCTACATTTCTGCCTGTAAAGAAATGCCTATAAATCCAATGATGTACGGAGGCGGGATTTAAAATCAATATCGTTAAATTACGCTTGTCCTTTGACCTTATAGAAAGAAAGACTTTCTCGTAAGTTTCATAATCAGGCAACTCTTCTGCCTCGTCAACGACAAAACAATTAAAACCAAACAATGACTTTAAGTTTGCCGTTTGCTGTTTCGATCCTGTCTTAATACCCTTGAAAGCAATTCTGTTATCTCCTTTTTCAATATGAGTGTTTGTAGATGTCAGATAATTTTCTAAGCCTAACAACTCTATTTTGCTGTCTACCTCTGGCTTTATAGAATCCACTATTGAAACATTCGTAAACCTTGTATAAAGAACGTTCCATAAGTGGTAAGCCAAAGCCATTAAGGAAAAAACGGCTATTGCGAAAGATTTAGCAGAACCTCTTCCTCCTGTCAATATTACCGTGTCCACTTCAGGAAATTCGCCTTCAAGTAGCCTGAAAAGTAATCTATATTTTTTACTGAATTTAATCTTCATCGTCTGGATTGACAAACATTATTTTAGGTGGTTGGCTCAATGTTATACTTGTTTCGCTTTTAACGGTATCGTGCCAACCAAAGTTTTTAAGAACAAATATGTTACCTGTGCATTTGTCCCCAAAAGCGGTTGCCTCTTCGTGGAATTGCTCTATTTTTGTGAGTGCTTTTTTAATTGAGTTCGAAAACACTTCTTTTTTTGCATATTCATACAACGTAGATTTTGCTGAAAATCCAATAAACAACGTAAGTCCTGTGACTGTTGGTGGTTTTGTTTGAGGTAATTCTTCGAAATATTTTTCACATAAAACCGCCAACCTTTCTATATCTTCTTTTTTTGATTCTGAAAATATAGGAGGTCTTCCCCCATCATTACCTAATGCATAATCGTTTCCTACTGGTGCTCCCATAACTCCAAAATTATTAAATTAAACCGACAAATCAAAATTTATATTTTGCTATTGCGTTGTCTTAATTTTACGAGGTCTTCTTTCGGGGAAAAGAAATCTATTTTATCTTCCTGCTCCAGCACATAAGATGTAAGAGGTATTAAGTTTTTCATAGCTTTTCAATGTAATTGATCATCAATCTGTTGCAAGTTATTCCGTGCCCTAGGCAATCAGATGAATAACTTGACCAAGAGCTTTCGAATCCGCTCAGTTCTGCCTTTAAATAAGCGAGTGTTTTTTCTATTGTACCATATTTAGATAGTAATTCTTCTACTCTTTCTTTTACTTTGTAATTTTTCTCTTGTGGTGTCATAATCCCAATGTTTAATTTGTTTTACTGTTTAATTTAGCTCTTCTTTACCGCATCTTTTACATTCAAATAAATCTGTGCAATTTTTTTTAGATATTCTTTTTACGAATTTCCAAATATGGCCTTTTGAAGCACATTTATTAATTTTCTTTTCCGTAGGTAAACTGAATACTTTTTGAATGTTCATCTTATTTACTGTTTAGTGTTGATTTGTCTATTGCTAAATTTCGCCCCAAAAGTCCGTATAAATCGAAATGTAGCTCGTGCAGTAATTCAAATAGTTTTAACTGTTTACTTATTCCGACTGAACGACTCCCTTCTAAACGCCAAAAGTCACCTAATTGGTTAAATCCAAACGTTTTATTTGCAATCCCAATAATTTCTACTAAACATAGATTTTCACTTACTTCAAAAGTATAATCTTTATGGTCAGTATAATTAATTTTTGCTAATTCCACAATTGGAATTATCTCAACTTCATTATGAACTATTGTTTTGGTTAGCATTTCTAAAGGAAGCAAAAGAGGTTTACAGATTTCTATTTTAGCAACATCAAACCCATTTTTATCTTGAATAGACCCTCTAAAACTAATTCCTGCCATTTCAAAAATTGTCCCTGTAATATTGGATTTTATTTCTAAACCATAAGGCAAGTATCCAGCTATTTCTTTAAGTGTAAGTTTTTCCATTAGTAAATTGGTTTTTTTGGTTTAATAGTTGGTTGGTAATGAGAGTGATTATCGTGTGTAAGTTTTTCTAAATTTATGATTGAAATAAATCCGTCAATTCTCATTGCCCAAACGTGACCGAGTGAAATATCTCTTGTTTCTTTGTGAGTTATTTTAGGCAGATCCTCTTCTGAATTTATAGAAATCCAATTAAAATTGTGTTCGATTCCCGCAAGTGATTTTGGTCGTAGGAAATAATAACCAATCCATTCTTTTTCTTCAAAATCAACATTAGTATTTAGTTCAATATATTCGGTGTTTCCTTTGTTTCCGAATCTTACATAACCATCTGAATTAATCGATTCCTTATATTTTTCATAAAGTGAACCATAAGCCACTTCAATAGCTTTTTGTTTTGCGTTTTCCATTTTCTTGCTAATTATTAATGTTTTGTGAAGGAAATTGATGTCCCTCTCTAATCGTTATTGTTGAATGTTTCGGAGTAGTATTTTTGGCATTCATTTGGATTATAGCCTGATTTGTTCCAAAGTTGACCTTTCATATGAGCATCAATAATCTGCTGTTTTTCTTTTTCTAAAAAAGGGTTTATAAAATCATCAACACCCTCAAATCCGATTTCATTTAATCTTTGTTTTAACTCCTGCATTGCTGATTCTTTCATAATTTCTCCAATATAATTAGTTTTCCTTTTATTTTTTTATCTTCTTGTTTTTGCCATTCCCCCGAAATAATGTGTCTTTTTAGTGCTTCAGAATAATCACATAATTTATTTTCAAAGTAAATTCCTTTAGACTGTAATAGGCTTCGGAATTTAAAATCATTACACCCGCTATTTATGGAAATTAAAAAAGCTTTAGTATCTTTTAATGGAACTACATAGTCTTTAACAATTTCATAACAGCAAAAATTAATTTCATCTTTGGTTACTTCTCCGAGTATTTTATTTGCATAAAAATTTAGCTGTAATGTTCTTGAAATGTTATTTGAATTATAATCTATAAAACTTCCGAACTCGTTAAGATATATTTCAGTTGCATCACTCGGCACTTCCACGCAATACAATTTTTCTTTTAGCTGTATCATTAGTTTGATAGTGTTATTGGTTCGGTGCATAGTTTGAAATATTCTTTATCTAAAATATAAATTGTATTGTCTAATATTGTTTTTCCTTCACAAAATATACTTCTTGCTTCAAAACAATGCACGCTCACTTCTTTTGTTATTGAAAACACATTCCCTTTTTCATTTTCAACCAACTGGCCTGGATTGCTCCAGTCTATTTCTTTTAAGTGGTCAGATTCGACTACTTTAGATTGCGATTGGCTACCCTCAGAATTACTTAGGTCAGGTTTATTAACGGTGTCGGATTCGACAGGTTTTATTTTTTTGCTTCCGAAACGATGTCTAAACTCATACATTGATATTTCTTCTTGATTTTTATCATAATAATAAAAACCAAATTTACCATCGTGTCTTGAACCATTGTATCCAAAATATAATCCATAAGCATAGGTTGCTATATCTGATATTTCTTCTCCATAAGACTTAGCTATAAAAATGCATTCATTAGCTTTTTCCTGTGATGTTACTTTTACCTGAATATTTCTTATCGATGAGCTGGTATCGGTATTGCCGATATCGGTTTTTTTTAAAGTTATTGCATATTTATCTTTGAGTTGGTCAAGGCAAAAATCTTCAATACTTTCAAATGTTACGCTTGGTCTATATTCAATTTTAGCAGATTTACCGACTTCTTCAGGGGTGTCGTATTTCACTACATCCTCTTTCAATACCCATTTCTTGAATTGATAGAAAGTTATTTCGGTGCATTCATTATCGAAAAAAGCTGTCCAATTTCTATTATAATAAATATATCCAAAATCAATTAATAAACCATAAAAACTTGAATCCTTTTCTATCCAAACATTAATTGATTCTATGTTTTCTTTATTTAGTTCTATGCACCACTTTTCAGGAAGTTCAGTCAATTCAACAACCACTTCCGTATTGTCAGAAATATACTTTTCTATCCTTTCTACTCGCTTGAGTAATTTTTTATACTTTCCCATAACTATTTATTTTTTAAGGATTCGTTTTCAATATTCTCAAAAGCCTCGTTAGTAGCCATTTTGCTTAACGGGACATCTGGATTTATTCCGTTCGAATTGCACAAATGCACGTAGTTATCAAGCGATATGGATCTCCTGCCATTTTTCCAATCGGACACCTGCTCTGCGGTAAAACCAGAATTAATTGCTATTTGCCTTTGCGTGAACCCAGTTAGCTTTATGAATTCTATAATTGCTTTTTGGTAGTTATTCATTTTGTTTTTTTTATCTTTTAAAATCAGGTATTTCAATAATCATAAACTCCTCTGTTTTCTCAAATAATTGAGATGCTATTTCATTAGCCGTTTCATAATTAGAAAACACTAAAGATCTTTCAGCATAGCCATAAAGAACTTTTTTTGTTTTTAAATCTATTATAAAATAATTTTTAATTTCTTTCATTTCGTTTTAATTTGCCCCCGTTTCCGAGGGCGTTATTTTAAAGTTTTTTTATTACCACAGTCTTGAAAATAGACATCGTTTAAATTTTATTTATTTGGAAGTTGTGAATTACTTTTTTCACTTTGTATACATCATCATTGACTATTACCGTTTCTCCCTTGATTGGTGTCCTGTCGGTTCCCAAATCATCAAATATATTTATTCCTGTTTCGTGATCTTCGTAAGTTACGTACATAATCTATCTTGTTTGAGTTCCATCGAATTTAGTGAAGTGATTATCTGATACTCTTTGCGAAAACTTAGAATTTTCTCTTTCTATTTCATTCTGAACGTACATCATTGCGTTTCTCACCGTAGAACCTTGTCCAATGTATCTTCTTACTTTTGCTTTTTGAAAAATTGTCATAATATTAATTATTAAAGGTTTATTTTTATTTGATTTGGTTTTGCCATATAAACAGTACCTGTTATCTCAGAATTATTTCTTCCCAAAGCGTCACGAAGATTATTGATGATAATTGAATCATTCAAACCTGTATCTATTCTTTCTTCAATAGTTTTTCTGATAACATCTCCAAAAGAAGCATAGTGAGAAAAATTAGCTTCCAAAATAAATGGATTTGAAAAAGATAATTCACATTCCATAATTACAGATCCGTAAGTTTTACAAACTTCTACGTTATCAGAAAAGTAAACAAATTCAGTTTCCCCAGAATCAGCATAAGAATCTTTAAAGAATTTACCGTTAGCGGCAGTATAACCATTACCTCTTGCTTTTATTTTAAATTCATTAATCAATTCTGATGTTCCGTGAAAAGCTGTAACTGTTGTCATAATATTTAAGTTTAGCGATAATAACTTCGTTGTTGTTATCTGTGTACAAATATACAACTATATTATAATTACGCAATAGTATAATTAAACTTTAACATTTAATTTTCAAGTATTTTTCTATGTGGTGGAAATTACGCCAGCAAATAGGTTATTTATAAATACCGATTTCAAGGTTGAATTTTTTACGTAAATCAACTCTTTCTTCGGTAGTAAAAATTCTATCTTGTAATTTTAACCACTTCAGTATGCCTCTTGCTTTCGATATTGCTATTTGAATTTCGTGAATACTTATATTAATCGATTTAAGGCTTTTTAACGAGTTCAAATATTCTAAATATACTTTACCATACAATTTAATAATTCCTTCCTGATATCTTATCGTATCGCCTGATTTCCACATATTGGAATGTTCTGATTGATTCCATATGTTTTCAAGGTGGAATCTTAATGTTTGATTCGCTCCTATCGATATGTAATGACCTGCATTTCTTTTTCCTTCCATTGTGCCTGTAGCTATGCAGGGATGGCCTTTGTCAATTTCTCTGACAATAGCGTTAATTTCTTTTTGCAAATCATTTTTCCAATCCGAAAGCGTTTTCAATTTTTCACGCAAAACTTTAGTTTCTTCCCTCGATTTCTTTTGCTTGGAAACTTTCACTTTTTCCATCGCTTTTTTGATCAGAATGTTTTTAGATTCATTCCCTGCTTCTTTACATTCTGGAGTGGATTCGCAGTATCGGTAGTTGAAAATCTTTGCGGTAAATTTGGTTCGGCAGTTTTTACAGTTGTAGATCATTAGAATAATTTTGATTGATTTTTAAATTCAGCATATCTTTTTTCCTGAATATCGAAATACTCTTTTTCAATTTCACAAGCTATAAATTCTTTCACATATCCATCGAAAGAAATTCTATCGCTCCCGGAACCATTATGACCGCAAAATATTTTTTTATTTAACAAATCAAAGTCAAGTGCAATTCTCTTGTATAGAAGAGTAGGTTTATGGCACGGATGAAGTCTTTTTTCGTTTAGTTTTTTATTTCCTTGCTGGCTCATCGGATTTTGTAAACTTTCTGCCTGCATCATTCCAGCCCAAAGCAAATTTATCTCTTGAGTGTGTTCGATGGAACTGCAGTAAGCCATTTCGTAGTCTTTAAAACTCATTCCTTCTGCAACTCCCTTGTTCCATTTTATCCTGCCGTTTCCAAGTCCAATCCAATCAACATATTCGACCCCAAAAATTATTTGGTTCTTGCTTATCCGTACCATTTCGTCAAAATATTCTTGTGTTGGTGGCTTTATGTCCCATTCTTTCTGCGTGTAAACTTTTTTGCTTTTGTTTGGATTAGACTTTGTCCCATTCTTTTGCGTTACAAGCGTGTTTGTTTCTTTCAGGAAAGCCATTTTTCCTACATTTATTCCGTAAGGAACATCATCAATTACCCAATCGAAATATTTGTCGGGATAATTTTTGGTTACTTTTCGCCAATCGTAGTTGTAAACTTTACTTATCATTTTAATCTGTATAAGCAATATAAATAAAAGAATGCTCTGTGAAATACTCAAACCTACCTCCAAAAGTTCCTTGTACATCTTTGTTCTCAGAAATACTTTTTCTTGTTTCACTACCTTTTGGAAACACTCCTTTTACTTTCATAGAAGAATTTGAATGGCTTAACCTAACAACGATTAGTTTTTCTGCATATACTTTTCCTCTAAACATTTCCTCGAATTTTTTATTAAATTCATCTTGCTTTGCCTGACGTTCGTAATAATCATCATGCATCTGTTTGTTTCCAAATCCATTGTATGAATTTTTATAAACTTGCTCTTGTTGATGATTTTGTTCTTCGTGTCCGTCCCAACCACATTCGGGACAATATTCTCTTGAAGTTTCACAATATGAGCAAGGAGGGCTTATATGGCAACTACAACCATAGTCTGAATCGTGTTCTTGAATTATCCCTTTGCAATTATCTCTATTGCAAGTTTCGCCTTTTGTATATCCTTCTTCCATAATTTTATTTTATTAATATTCCAAACTCAATATAGTCTATCTTATCGGAAAGTGTTAGTATTTCTTTGTCGTAATCTTCTGTTTTGTCAATGCATCTTTTTACCTTTAGGGCGTTTAATCTTGTCTTTAGTTCGGATAGGGTGTCAGGTTGCTTTTTTGCCATTGTTTTGTCTTCTGAATATTACACTCGATATTGCCAAAACATTGTTTGACGGATTCTTTATCTGTCCCCTGATGTGTTTTCTTGCCCATTCCGAAACGTGTAATTCTGTTCTTATAAAATTAATCAATCTTTCTTCTTCTGTCATAATTTTTTGTTTTAAAATGGAACGTCATTATTTTCTTCATAAGGTTCTCCAAATGCATCTTTTGCATCAATCTTTGGCAATTCTTTTAATTCCTGATGAGGCTCTATAAATTCATCTATAAGGCAATGGGTTGGCGGTTGAGTGCCTAATTCATAATAACGACCGCTCGGCAAGTGGTATTCAAATTCCTGAGAACCTCCTATTTCGCCCTGAAATTTCATTTTTGTCTTTAGGTTTTCGAAAACTGTCTTTGCATCGTTTTCCTCATTCCCGAAATAACGGTAAACGCTAAACCCATCGTGCGTCTGGTTTCTGAAATCAGAACTTCCCGAAACATCGTAAAGGGTTGGGGAATTGTAAAAACCATCAGAACCCTTTTGCATTTTTGTAGGGTGTGCAACCAAGAAAATTATGACATTGTGCATTTGGCTAAACATCGTTAATTTTGTAAGAACCTCGTTTATCTGGTCAAGCTTGTTTCCTTTTTTGTCGAATCCCAATTTATTGAATGCGTCAATAACAAAGATATCAATCCCGTAATTAAACATCTGCTCCTTGAATTTTTCAAATAGCCAATCCCAAGTTGGGAATTCACCATTTTCCGTGCCCGTTAGATATATTTTTTCTTCAGCCCATTCTTGGTAACGTGAAATATCCTCTTTTGAAATTCTGGGACATCCAGGATTATCGTAAAAGAAATTCTTTGCAAAAACCTTTTCAATGAATGTCGTGTGGTGCAACTCAAAAGGATGATGTTCAGGACTAAAAAAAGACGCTTTCATCTTGTAATCTTTTATCAGGTTCAAAACATACCACTCCGTGAAATTTGACTTCCCGTGTGATGGTATTCCAGTTCCTGTAACCAAGTGCCCCCTCATAACGGAAAATACGTTTTTAAGATTCCCAAAGCAATGATGTTTCGGATATATTGTTTCCGGAATACCGTTTTCGTAAAGATTTATTATTCCATCCATTACGTCAGATACCTTGAAAGTTCCCGAAACTGGGTATTTTTGTGTCTTGTATGCGGTTTTTTCAAGAACACCGTTTATCAAGTCATCGTTTGCGTCTTTTCCATCAAACAATACCCTTTCGCATCTGTACCTTCCAAGTCGCTGCGCAATCTTTTCTGCAACCTCATTTCCTTTTTCGTCATTGTCGGTAGCCACATAAAACCTCTTAATGTCTTTGATATACTTTTCAGAATTCAGCCAGTAATTGTCATTGTCATTTGCCCCGTTCGGAACTGAAATTACATTTTTAATTCCAATTTCGTAAAATGCAAGAACATCAAATTCTCCCTCGACTATGTAGCATTCATCTTGACCGATTATTGAATTTATGTTGTAAAATATTGACTTGGCATTTTTACTCTGCGTAAATGATTTTCCTTTACCCCTATATTTTTTGTTCACAACGGTATCCCCCTCGAAATAGTTGAAAACCAAATTATCAACTTCTGAATTTAATTTCGGCTGATAAAACAATTCTTGGGTTATTCCCAAATTCATCAATGTGCTTTGGCTTATTTTTCGTGCCTCACATCCCTTTACAAAAGTATCAGAAATGTTGGTGTAGTTTTTCCAAGTCTGAACGGGCAATGTATAATCTGTTTTTTCAATTGATCTTTCAATGTTGTCACGGAAAAACAGTCCCTCGCAATGAAAACACTTTCCTACGCCTGAATTAAAATTGATGTAAAGTGATTTGTCTGTTTTGTTTTTTCTTTCATCGGTACAAATTGGACATTTTACTTTTGCAGTTCCTGAAACCTTATTCGTTTGAATCAAATTCCAATCGTGTATATTTTTCATTGTAAAATATCTCTTTTTGCCGGATGACTATTTTTTTTAATCGGCTTATCTTGTTTGTTTAGCCAATTTATAAAATGAGTGCAATATTCAGTTTTATTGTTTTTAAAATCAAACTGAACATTCAGCATATCGTTATATGATTTTAGAAAATTTTTAACCATTTCAACGTTTAGTTTTTTCAAAGACTGCATAGCTGTACTTTCTATCCATTGTTCAGAAATTGAAAGTTCAAAATAAATTAAATCATTTTTAGTTGGTTTATTTTCTATTTCTGTTTTAGTTTCTTTTTCTTTTATATTTCCTTTCTTTTCTATTTGGTTCACTATAGGCTTATCATTATTTTCAAAAAGGCTTTCAATAGGCTTCACTATAGGCTTCTTTGGAGGCTTACTTTTTACCCCTCCTTTTGCTCCGCCTCGAACTAAATTTAACCTACTTTCGCAACTTGGAATAAACAATAATTCGCCTTTAATTTCGGTCAAGCCAAGAATTGACAATTTTCCTAAAATTGATTTTAAATCATCTATGCTTACGGCAAATTTTCTGCTCCAAACATCTAACTTAATTTCAGTCTTATTGTCGTTAAGCATAGCTAAATCTATCAATTCACGGTATAATCCACGTTCTGACAAATTAAGCTCAAAAACGCTTTCAGAATTACCCCAGTCTTTTGGATACCAAGTGTATCCAAGCTTAGACATCTTGCACCCCACTTTCTAAAAAAGATATTTGTTTTTTCAATTCTCTGTGAAACTTAATAGCTGTTTCTCTGTTTAATTGAATTACATTAGGATAACCATTTTGGTTAAAATTTGGATCAAAAATAGTTATTGATACTTTATTTTGCATATTAGCAAAAACCTCTAACTGATTTTCTTCTGTTGAAGTATTAACAGAACCTTTAAAAATAATGCTGACATCTGCCATAATTTGTGAATGTTTATTTTAAAACAAACAAAATAATAAGTTTAAAAAAAGAAGTGCTACAAGTCAAAAGCTTCTCACGGTCTTTATCATTGTAGCACTTATGCTATACTGTTGCTTAGTATTTTGTGAGAAGTAAGCATTACACAAATTTACAATAATATTCCTAAATAACAACTAAAGCATATGATTTATTTTGCTTTCGTAGATGTGGAATGTTTGGCTGACGTAAATTTTTATGACTTCGGTTTCTTTTTTGAAAAAATCCTTGTCTTTTTTAATACCCAGCCTTTCAGCACGATGTGAAATAGAAAATATCGTTCTGTTAATCATTGTGGATATTTGCTGCGCAGTAAGTGTTGGGTAATACTCCCTTAAAATTTTATCTTCTAAGGGAGAATATTTACTTCCAGCCATCAGAACGGCAAATTTTCGTCCTCTTCTACAAATGTATGAGCCGATTCAGAAGGCTGTGTTGAGGTATTAACGGTTTGTTTTGTATCACTCAAGGATTCTATACGCCATCCGTTAAGACTACAATAATATTTACCATTGTATTCATTTCCTCGAATATTTATACCAACCTTGACTTCGCTGCCAATCTTGTAATTGTCTAGAATAGAGGTTTTGTCTTGTACGAAATCAATAGGTATTTTTTGAGAATATTGCTCCTCGGTCTCTACGACTAAAAGCCTTTTTTTAAATGTTCCTGCGCTTCCTACCGTTTCTGTTTGTCCGATATGGATAATTTTTCCTGTAATCTCACTCATTTTTGTTTATTTATTAATTGTTAAAAATACTGTTCAATTTCTTCTTCAATTTCTTCTTTGCCGAATTTAAAATACTTAATTATAGTATCTATGAATGCGCTGTAAAGGTCGCTAAATTCCTCTTCAGTCATACTCGCAAATGAAATGCTTTTTGCTTCTGTTATTTCCTCTCCGTGCAATCCGTAGCGTGTTTCGTAGAATCCTGAAGCAATGGTCAAATCTTTTCGTAAGTGGTCGATATTATTATACTGTTCTTGATTCTGAAATACTAAGTTAATTAAGGCGAAAAATTTTTTTAAGAACTTATAATTCCTCGGTTTCTTGTAGGTAAAAACAAAAGGCTCGTTCAATGCAATCTTCTTTGATTTTTCCAAGTCAGATTCATACGCTGGCTTAAACGAGCCGTTCATAGTTTTTATTAGGCATATTTCCATTAGAACTGTCGGTTATCAATCAAGTATTTCACGAATTCATCCCTTAATATGGTCGCCTCTTCAATCCTGGACTTCATCAATTCAATCACTTTATCGTCACGATTTATTTTGATTTCGTGCCACATTTCATTTCCGTTAAAAATGCAGTAATTGAAGAAACTGGTATAATCTGAATTTGAGCAAAGCATCTGCATTTGCATCTGGTCAAGATAAGTCTTGTCAATTTCAGATTCCCCCAACGCAACAAGTCTAAAGAATTTATTAGGTCTCGGGCATTTTATTTCCAAATTTCCATTGTCGTCGATCAATCCATCGGGACTTGCCCCCGCATTATCGCCTAAGGGCATAAAATAAGCCTCTTTAACCGACTTAAACTCCATTTCCTTGAGTTCGGTAAACTTCCTGAAAGCCAATGGCTCTAAAGCTATACCACGCTGCATATCGTGAGAAATAAAATTTTCTTCTTCGTCAATACCATAAACCAATTCGCAAGCCATTTCAAAGGCGTAGGTTTCCCCGGTTTTACCTAATCCCCTAACTCCCATTAATTCCGAAATCCTAGAAGCCGTGAACCTACCTTTTCGCATATCGAACCATTCCTTACTGCGCTGTTCCATATTCTAAATATTTTTGGTACATTTCTTCGGTTATGGTATAGGCTTTTTCGATTTGTTCCCTTGTCGCATTTGCCTTTTTTGCGTTTTCAAAACGGTCTTCTGTAAATTCAGGTTTTTGTTTTTCCCTTGGTTGAATATTTCTTATTCTCACTCCTTGTGTCAGTCCTCCTGAAACCGCTTTAACGTTTTCCTCAATGTAAAGTTCGACAAGCACATTGTTCCAGTCCTCAACAAAAGAACTCCCGGTAAACTGCTTTATTATTTTTCCATTAGTGGCATTAACTACCAAAGGCTTTATCTTTTCTTTGAAGTAAGCTATGTTGTGGTCACCTTTTTTTCCTGCTACCTTAACGCCTCTTTCTTGAACTGCGTGAGATATTGTGAAAATCAATGATTTTCCTTGTTCTATAAAATCTTCCAAATCTGCAGAACCTAAGTGATCGCTTTTAAATACTGCCCTGTAATGATGTTTATCGCTCATAATCTATTTATTTTAGTTGCCAAACAATTTTTCAAATGTAAATATTCTTTTTCCTGCTCGTCATTCATTCCCAGGCACGTTGCATAAATACCCTCTTTTGCTTCTTTTTCTACAATCATTTTGTGAATTCCCTTGATTGCTTCGTGTTCTTTTTTAAATTCACGTATCTCTTCTCTTAATGATTCGATTATAAGCTCTTCGGGTGTCAGTTCCTTTTCTTCGTAAACCTCTATTTGGTTTGCAGGGTGCAATGGGTTTTCGATTCCTGTTGTTTGATCGTCGTATGTTTTCATAATTAATCAAGTGTTATAATTACACTTTCTACATTTTTTATTTGAACTAAATCTAAATCTATTGAATCTTTAAATTTTTGTCCTTTTTTAAAAACAAATTGAGTAGAACAAATATCGCATTCGCTAAAAATATTCCAAAATTCTTCCATAATAGTTTTGTTTTCCAAATCTTCGGAATCAATATTTTTTAATTCTTTTCCGTTTGTGCTTTTTATTATAAATATCATAATCAATACTCTTTATTAAGGTTAGACAATGGCTTGTCGAAATTCACGTCGTACGGTCTTATGCTTTCCAAAGACTTCTTAAGCCTTGCGTTTTCCTTTTCCAATACCTCTACACGGTAGATGAGGTATAATTCGTTGTCTGTTGGTTTCATAATTTAGTTTGTTTTAGTAGTTCTTTAAATTCTTCAAGGGTTATTTCTTGGTCCGTATTGAATTTTTGTTTTACTCCGTTAAATATTTTAATATATTTGTGCCTATACAGATAAAAAGGAAGACCTAGGTTAAAAACAAATTTTCCTAATGGATAGCCTTTTTCTTTACAAATATTTATCACTGACTCTCTTTTTTCTTCATTATCAATGAATAAAACCTTATTTTCAAATTTTTTCATAACTATACTATTTTTACGTTTTTCAATTCAATATACATTCCATATTCCCAGCCTTGCAAATCGACTGATTTTTCTCCCGTAAGCTTTGCGTATTTGCTTACCATTTCCAATCCGTTCAATCTTCTGTAATCCCGACTAAGAATATCTTGTCTAACTCCTGCTTCATCTGCAAGTTTTTTTCTTGTGCCAAAAGGATATTTTAAATCTACCCAGTTTTGAAATGTGTTTTTTTTGTCAGACATAATTAATATTTTTGTAAAAGATTATCTATCCTATTTTCTTCTTGTTCTTCACAGGTTTTTTTAAATAAATTCGATTTATTTTCTAATAAATCTTTTTCTTTTTCAAATTCTTCAATAAGTTTATAAAAGTCTTCTTGCCACTTTCCTTTATGCAACCATCCATAAACTTCTGTCCAACCTCTTTGACCTGAAATAACGTCATAAACTGTTACTGCATTTTTATTAAGACAAGGATTTTGACTTCCATTTGCTATCGCTAATTCTCCGTCAGGCAAAACTTGTATTCTTAAAGTATTGCCTCTTGCGTGGGAACCACTTGTAATATACAATTTGCCGTATTGCCCAGTTTTAAATAAATGTGCTTTTTCTGCTCCTTTCATAATAAATATTTTTTGTTGTTATTAACTTGTACAAATATACAACTATTATTTACTTGTGCAATTGTAAAAGTGTTAAAGTTTACAAAATAAAAAACCCACTCTCTCGAATGGGTTAAATTCAACCAATAAAATATTATGAAAGAATAAAGTTAATGATTATTTCAAGAACCTGATGCTGTTTCATAATTTTTTTCTGACTGGTCTACCAAAGTGTTTTCCTTAATTGATTTTTGGATGGGTCTTAATTTCAAAGGAACTCTTATGTGGTCATATCCGTTTGTAGGATCATTTCCTTTCCAGTTTGGGTCTTGATAAGAAATATGGGCAAATGATCCCTCTTCCGTTGTTTCAATGTGATACACTTCTACGTTTACTAAATTTTTCATTTATCTGTTTTTAATTGTTATTTAATTGACATCACAATCCCGAAAACCAAGGCCAATCCGGTTGTTATCTTCCAAAACGTGTTTCCTGCCTTTTTACGGCTCAAATCGTCTTCAAGGTTACTTATAATCTTGTCCGAGTTTGAAAGCCTTGAATCCTTTGATTTTACCAATGATTCGTAGGTTTCAATCTGTCCGTTGAGGTTGTCGGTTTCGTGTTCCTTATTTTGTATTATCTCGGATTGGGTGTTGAGCTGAAGTTCCAAATTAACGACTTGCTTTTCCAGGTAATCCTTTTCGACCAAATCTTTCAAGACAAGCCTAGCCGTTTCAATGGGAAGTTCTATCTTGGTGGTATCTTTTTGCGAATGCATCAATAACGGTAGCATAATCATAGCTGTCAATAGTTTTCTTTTTAGCATTTTTTTCTATTGTTATGGTTTTGTATTCTGTTTTTTGGTTTGATAGTTTCGACTCTAAAGCTGTATTATTAATTCTAAGGCGGTTTAATGAATCTTTCAACAATATTATCGAATTCTCGTCTTTGCGTTCGTTAGAAAGCAACATTTCGTTTGCTAATTTTAGTTTGGAGTTTTCTAATTCCATAGATTCTGATTTTGGAACTGAAAAAAATAATATATACGATAGCATAACCAAAATAAGCAACCACAAATAAGCTTCCGTTTCGTCGATTGAAAATGTGAATTGCTTTTTCATTTAGTAAATGTTATGTTGATTGTCAATTTCAATTTGTTCTTTAGACCGTGCTGATTTGTTGACTATTTCAACCCATTCTTTCCCATCAAACAAAGTGTCACACTTCCAGTCTTCGAAACATTCTCTTTCGGGTTCTGATTTGGCGTACGCCCTTACCTGTCCATCGACTATTTGAAAATAATCACCTTCCACATAATCTATTGCGTGAGGCACGTATCTTATAGCCGTGCCTTTTCTGTAACCTCTTTTTCGTGCTTCTTGAATTAAGTCCATTTTAATGATTTATTTTAAATATGTTTATAGGATTAGGTCTCCATAGATATTTTGAATTTAAATATAATTTATTGGAAAGCACATCCTCACGGTACTCATTTGATATTCCAATATGATTCCAATTAAAAAAAGTTCCAAGTGGACAAATTATGATTGTGTTTTTTAAATCAACCATAATTACAATCGTTTCTTTTTCTCTATTTCTATTTCATTGTCCAATGCTTCCATTTCTGCGTTGTACTTTCTCAATGAGGCATCTTCTCTATCTTTTTGCTTTTGCTCCGTTCTGCAATCAATCAGGAATATAATTGAAAATCCCAAACCAACGGCACACATTAAAGGAAACAAGTCGAATGAAATTAAATCTGCCATTTTTTAATTTTTTAAATATTCGTCGATTATTGAAACAAGTATGTGTTTGTTTAAATGGCAGTCCAATGGCAATTTTAAATCCACAGAATTCAATTCTATTATTTTTTTGTCAAATATTGACAATACCTTTTCAACATCCATTTCAGGATATTTTGTTTGTAACATAATAATAAACTTTTCTTTTGCATCCATAATAAATATTGTTTAAATCGAAAAACTCCCAATACCAGCGGTGGTAGTCGCATAGCATTGAGAGTTCTCATTAATTTTGTTTCGGCTACCACTCCGTTATGCAAATATAGGAATTATTATTAAATAAAGTAGCCCTTGGCAAATCAATGCAAGGGCATTAGTTTGAAAACATTTCGGTTTAAACAAATATACAAAAACATAAAAAAACCGATTTCTCCTTTTTACATGGAATCGGTTTTAAAACTAAACTTATTATATTGGATTGGTCAAAGATAGTTAAAATTATTTTACCACCTTGCTTTTTTTCCTCTTCTGTCATAATGCACGAACCCCTTGTATATTCCGATTCCTCCCTGTTCCATTTTATTTGAGGCAATCAGTTTTTCTATTTCCGAAGCCAATTGTTTCGGAGTGAATCCGTCTGCATTTATGTCGGCAGCGTTTGCATAAAGATGCTGGCTGTTCTTCGCCCCTTTTACCTTTTCGTTGTGGCTTGGAGTTCTGTAACCGCTTCCCGTAACTCTTATAGGTACTTTCAAATGGTCACGCAACACTTGAAGATTTTCCGCTACCTTTAGGCAATTTTTCATATATTCTAAAGGCACTTTAGTTCCGTCCTTGCAGTCAAATTCTTTTGAGTTGAAATTTTTTGTCAATTGCATAATTATCTGTTTTTATTTTTTATAGTGTCTTTGCTAACTCCAAAAGTGACATTGAATTTGTTTTTTGTCAATCGGTAATCAGCTTCAATCAATTTATCTTTTTTCACTTCATCGATTATCTTTATGTCAGGAGTAGATCCCGTGACCAGGCTTCCCAAAAATATAGTCCCCAATATCCAACTAAGGTTTTTCATAATTATTTGTTTTTCATCATTGAGATAACGATTAATGCGCTGTCCCTTTGTCTTTCCGCATTTATTCTGTCCGAATCCTTAATTTCATATTTAGATATCTGTATTCTCATTCTCTCCGTTTCTTCTGATTTAATCGTGTTCAATTCTTTGTTGCAGTTGCTCATTTCATTCTTAAAGTCATTGGCAACTATCTTGCTTTCTACCCTATAATTTACGTACTGATAAATCAGCAATCCGACCAATGAAAATATAAAAAAGTTTTTTCTTAAGTTGGATTTTTCCAATTCTGTTTTTCTACTCCACCATCTGTCAAACCTCAGCCATTCGCTTAAAGTGCTTTTTAATACATTTGCGTACTTGAGGATATCCATTTTTTTAATTTAGTTAAGCAGTCCCTTGTGTTTTTGCATTTTTTCCTGAGCCAATTAATCGCCCTGACACTCAAAATCACATCGTAGAAAATAAAAACAAAAGTGATAATTGTCCATAAAATGCTTTGCCAACTAAATAAAATATCACTCATCTTTAGGTCTTTTAAATTTCAGAACCAAGATAACCAAAATTATGACTGTAAATATTATAAAAGGCTTTGAATATTGTGTTATGTAATTCGTATAATCGTTTGCAAGAATCACATCAATGTCGTAAGCCGTCTTGTTTGGGTTGCTGAATTTTATGGAGCAAATCCTGAATGCAGAAAACACATCCAGGATGCAAGCAGACAATATCGTTGCATAGCATATTTTTGGGTATATGCTGAATTTTTTCACGTCCTGATAAACGTATAAAACAAAAAACAAGGCTTCCAAAGAAAATAACACTTCGGAAACCCTGTAATAAAATAACTCCTGAAACGACAACGTCCATCCTAAAATATAAAAAACAGGCAGTAAGGCTATGATAAGCTCTTTTCTTGGTATGTTGTCGAATTGTTTCATTATACTGGTCTTTTAGGTCTTGGCAATCCTGAATCCGGCTTACCATCTACTTCCATAAAAACTTCATAATCATTATCTTCTAATTTTACAGCAATGTCATTTAGCAATGAATAATCTGAAGCATCGGGTGTTTCGTTCAATCTGATTTCTGCAATCTTACCAGCCATAATAATTGATTTAAGTTAATTGCAAATATAAAATAAAAAAACCATCGGTTAGGATGGTTTAGAATAATTTTGTTTGACCCACGTGATCTTTTATTCTTTTGATTGCGGAATCGTAGTAGTCTTTGTCCAGTTCACAGGCTGTCAATTCAAATCCATAATCGTGACAGGCTATTGCAATAGAACCTGAGCCTAAATGGGTGTCTAATATTTTATCGTTTTCTTTTGCGTAATTATCCAACAACCATTGATATAATTGAATAGGTTTTTGGGTTGGATGATATTTTTTAGAAGCAGATGTTTTCCCATCTAAATTGCCATAATAACGATAATCAAATTGTTTTGCTACTTTATTAAAAGAAGTGTATGCAAGTTCCCCATCGCTAAAATTAGGAACAGGATTGCCTTTAAACCAGAAAATAAACCCTTTACATCCTTGATTCCACAATATTGGGAAGTAGTTACCACCCCAGACTATCTGGTTCTTAGATACCCTTATGAGCTCTTTGAAATATCCATCTGTTGGTATTTCATTATCCCAATTTTTTTTACCATTTTTAGTATGCCTTTCCTTAGTCTTTATACCAGATCCGCCTCTTTCATAACCTCCAAAACCAATACCATACGGAGGATCTACAATAGCCAAGTCAAAATAATTATCAGGATACGTAGCCATTAACTCCATATTGCACTCGTTTGTTATTTTTATTTTATCCGTTATTTGCATATAAACACATAAGTTAAGATTAATATTCCAATAACCGCTATTGCGATTCCCAAGCGTTTCATTGTAGATTCCGCTAGCTTGTCAAGTTCGTTGTTTAGCATAATTTTATTTTTTAAATTCGTGGTTATTGCAACTGTCGCTAAACTTCATCAAAGAATCCCAAGCCGTTAGCTCTCCATTTTCAAATTTTTCTTTTGGATATTGTTTTTCATCCCAACAATGCAAATAAGTTAGGTTTGCTATTTTAAATTGAGTTCCTGCGAAAATACAGTTATAGCATTTTTGTTTTTTAGGTTTTGAATTTTCCATAACACTTAATTTTTTAATTTAACCAAAAACAAGACTGAAATAATTATTATCAAGTCCTTGAATAGCTGACATCGTGCGTATTTCTTTAGTTTGTCGTTCATATCTCGGTTGCTTTTTTTATTAATCTAACGCTTTTAAGATGATCACTACGTCTTCTTCTTTCAGAATCAGATAAATTTAATGTGTATCCTTTTTTGTATACACGCTTGTTAGTTAGCTTGGTATGTTCAGAATGATTTAATACTTGAAGATTTTCTATTCTATTGTCATCTTTAATTCCGTTTATATGATGAACGTCTTCTGACGATAATAATTTCCTGTTCAAGTGTTTTTCTAAGTAGTATCTATGTTGTTTTACATATTTTTTAATTCCATCAATCCAAACGTGTCCTTGTATATATCCTTTTTTTGATTTGTACCAACTTTCTTCTTTTCTTCTATGTAAAGAAGTGTTTCCCCTAAAAATATATCCACAAGGTTTACTACAAGTTTTTATCCTATTATTTAGGGGTATAAATAATTTGCAACAAACAAGGCATTTTGAACCTTTAAATTCCATAACTATTTTGTTTTAGGTGTTTCGTATTCCTTTAGAATTGTGTCGATCTTGTTTTCTATTTCTTGTTTCTTGGATTCGGGGACTAGTTTCTGGAGTCTTACCGTTTTTTCCCCATACTTTAATTTTCTTCCTGCGTTTCTGTCGTTTGCCATATTATAAATTTTTAAATATCTCTTCTAACATTTTTATCACAGATTCGTGAGAATTTTTACAATCAGATAAATCCATATCTTTAAATTTATTACCGAGTTTCTTTATAATATAATCTTCTACAGACTGAAATTCATTGAACCAATCTTGATTATATTTAGAATCCATATTTTCAAGTTTAAAAACAACTGATTGAATTTTCTCAAATCTTATCAACATACCTTCACTTGTGTCTGTACTATTATTATATAGTATCTTTATTACTTCACTCATAATTTTACAAGGCTTGAGCCTCTTTTTTTATAGTTAATTATGTTCTCAAAAGCGATAAGATAATCTGAAACACTTGCGCATCTTGGAACTTTAAGTATATTGGTTCTAAGTATAGACATATGTTTTTCATCTAATTTCTTATAAGCTATAAAAATAGATTTTACGAATTTATCTGTTTTATAAAAAGGAAGTTTCTCAACAGACATTAGGTAATCTGCAATTTCATCTGATTGCTCTTCAAATAGAAACAAAATTCCTTTTCTTATACTATTTGAAGGTGATTTTTTTGAACCCATACATAGGGTTATAGTATTTGACATACCAAGTTTATATTTTTCTTCAAACTTCCACATTCTTCTGTAACAGTCAATATTTTGATCCGAGTAACTCTTTACATAATCTTTAATCTGCCAAGGAGATTGTCTAGAGTTTAATGCCATAGTTTTAGCTATAACATTCCCTTTTATAACCTCATAATGAATTGATAAATCAAGATTTTTCAAAGCTTCAAATCGATGTTGTCCATCAACTATATTAAAATCTTCATCAACTAAAATAGGTCTGCCTGGAATGTAACCCCATTCTTGAATTGATTCTTGGATTTTTTTTACATTGGATTCTTTCAATGTCCTGTTAGTTTTTAGGAATTTAAACTTACCATATTCTTTTGTTTCCATATATAAATAGTTTGTTATTAATTTTATACTGCAAATATATAAAAGTGTTTTTAATTACAAACTATAAAATTAAAACTTTAACATATTCAAACAAAAAACCTCCCGATTAAAGGAGGTTTAGATTATTTCTTGCTTAGGTCGGAAATGGTCTCGTCTTTCGTGTTGGAGGATTTGGAACTCCCGAAGAGATAACCCACCACTATCAACATAAGATTGTTTATCTGCTGTGATTCGCTTTCTGATACTTCGACAAAGGAAATGATTACATATCCCCCTGCTATGACTATAACGGCTATAACGTTCTGTATCTTGAATTGATTCAGAAATCTCATATCAATACGTTTTTTCCTGCGATGCGTTCAACACAACGCTTGCAGTTCCTGTAATTGCCGTTCTTATCCTAACCAATGCGTTTGCGGGGATCGAACCGCTTAAAACGCCTGTCTGAGCATTTGTGAGCTGAACAGATACCGCCAAAGCGACCGAGTTTGTGTTCCCGTTTTGAGATACAATATTCCAAGTGCTTCCTGAATTTGTGGAATACTCAAGAAATGCCATTGCGGAACTCGAACCCACCAATAACGGATTGGTTGCGGAACAAGTCACGGTGTAGAAAACGTCTGCATTCTTTGTGGTTGAAATCGTGAAATTGGTGTTCAATGTTCGTGTAGGTGAAGTTATCGTAACCGTGTTTAATGGCAGTACCACGCTGTTTGACAGGCTCAAACTCAATGTGCTTCCGACCAGTGACAACGACTGTATCTCGTTGGTTATGCTTCCGTCAATTTCTGCGCTTAACTTTCCGTTTAAGGCGGTTTGCGTTGCTGTTGAAATCGGCTTGTTCAAGTCGCTGGTGTTGTCCACGTTTGACAATCCGACATCTGTTTTTGTTGGCACATAGCTTATTGACTTGTAATACGTGTCGTTTTCTGCCTTTGTCCTTAGATCAGGTTTTGAGGTAATTTCTGTCCAATTCGGCACGTATGCATTTGGCTTGTATCTTAAGTCTCCTACCGATTTAACTGTGTCATTGAATCCCGAAACGTTAAATGTTTTCAATCGCAACGCATCCATCGAAGCAACGTAAAACCGATTATCCGTCGGTGGTACTGTGTAAACGAAATTGTTAGGCGAAACGCTCAAATGCACGTTCTGAACTGGCAAAAGCCTATTTGATACTTGAGCCTGAATATTGAAAGACGTCAATATCAAAAAAATAAATAATTTGTTTTTCATTATGTTTGGTTTTAAAGTTACAAAACGATCCAGTTAACGCCGTCCGAATAAAGGTTTACCGATTCCCCGACTGAAGCTACGTAAGTTGGCGAAGCGCTTCCGCTTTCCCAAATCTGACTGCCAGTTGAGGCTATGGTCAAAACACCGCTACCCTTGTGGGTGCAGACTATCCTGTTCATTACGTTGGCAGTTGCGTCAGGTAGTTGCCAAGTTGCGCCTGTTCCCGTGTGCTGGTAATAATTTGTCCTTGCGGTTGTGGCTAAGTTTAAAGTTACTGCCGATGAATTTACATTGGCTACAATCTGCCCTAATGCAGCGGCCTGGTTTGATGACGTTGCGTTTGCCAATTGAACGGTTGATAAAAAAGTAATTGTTCCATCTGCATTAATTGAACCTCTTTTAGTTCCATTAGTATAAAAATCAATAGGTTTATTGGACGTGTTGTTTAGAAAAACAGTACCATCATCTTGCTGTCCAAATTGAAAAAAACTACTGTCATCTATTCCAATACCTCCGTACATATCTATAGAGGCATAGGCAAATGCGCCTGATGCGTATTTATTTTTAATAACAAGTTTTAGTTGGTCAGAAACCTTTTCCATAACCGCTATAGGTAAATTTATGTGTTTGTCGTTTAATTTCTCACCCCCGTTTTTTGTCAATAAAGTAGTGGGGAAAACGCCTGCTCCACTTATCGTTTTAGTGTAAAAACAATTTCCTTGAATTCCATTTGTAGGGTCTTCAATATCTAATACTGAATCGTACCACTTCCCTAAATCTACATTCTCAACAATTAATTCAAGTATGCTTATAAAATTGAAAGCTGTAGGATAACCGTTGTCGTATTTATTAAAAGATAATACGACTTTATTCCATTGTGCCAAACATTTTGTTATCAAAGAAGAGTGTCCTGCCTTTGAAATATCATATGCATAATTACAAAAGTTTGCATTTAGGTTTTCATAATAGCTATGTTCTCCAACTGTATAGCCTAAATAATAACCATAAGAAGTGCAATTTGTAGCAACAACCGTAGTGCCTCCGTTTGATTTGGTTGGGGCAATTCCAATGCACATATTTTGATGTTCAACAGAATTAAATCCCGCTACGTCTATATCTGCTCTACACCTATTAAATGTGCTAAAGGCTGCGTCAAGCATATTAAAAGCGGTTAAATATGTGCCTACTGTAGAATCGTGATGAACTCTTATCCACATATCCTGAAACATTATATCAATAACATTAAAATTATATGTTGGATTATTTCCTTTTGTGCTTATAACAGATGGAAAAGTTCCGCTTACACTTGAAAAAGGCAATGTCGACTTCCAATAGCAACCAGTTGTTATTTGGTCAATTTTATCATCGGCAAAACCACTCGCATTCATTGTTGGTGTTTCGCTACCGATGAATTTAATGCTTTTTGCTGTTTCAGTTCCGCCACCTGAAACATCACGTCCACTTGGAATATAAATCTGGCTATTAGGATTTTGTCCAGTATTATCAGAAGTAACTAAAGAACCTGCAATAATATAAATACCTGTTGGAGTTAAGATTGTACCACCTCCCGCATAGTAGCAAGAATTAATACAAGCTTGTATAGCTTGTGTTGCATCTGTTATACCATCGCCTTTTGCCCCAAACCATTGGATATTATATTGAGTGAAAACTCTCTTAAAAAGCTCACTTCCCAACTGAAAATAAATAATATTATCAACTAAATTTCCTGTAGGTATAGAAGTTATTTTTGAAAGCGTAATTTCTTCACCTGTATATTGATCTAAAATTCCGTAAATAAAATCGCCCTCAATTTTGGCGTCTGAAATATCATCTGACATTACTGGAGCAACATCGCTTAACTGCGCAAATGCTTTCCTGTCTCCTTGCTTGTCGAATTCCTCTTCGCCTACAAGCCCCTTTTGTAAAACACGATCATAAATAATAATACCATCGTCATCTGATATAGAAATATAATTCTTATTGTCATTAACGTTACCTATATAAACAAGTTTTCCGTTTAATATAGAGTAACCTTCTGAAAGATCTAATGATGATAGATTATCAGTATCACATTCAATATTTCCTATACCTCCAATTACCTTAAGTTTTCCCGTAATAGGACTTCCTTCGACTGTTCCTGACAATGGTATATATTCCCCAACAATCGAAAAATTAGTGCTTTTTAATTTAAACAATCCTTCCGATTCGTACATTTTAAAAGTAGCGATTCCATCAGGTGGAATTGTCAATGATTTTTCAAATGCGTATAATGAAGATGTCGGTGTGCCTGCATCAACAATTAAATCATTTGTCTTTTCATTGCAAATCAATATCTCTTTTCCGTTGTATGGGTAGTCTTGATTCGGGATAACTATTCCAGAGTCTATTTTTGAGATTCCCAAGATATGAGCGTTTGATCCAGTCGATTGAATCCTGTATCTGTTCTTCCCGTTTTGGTCTAAATTAAGAGTTATGGCAGAAGATGAAGTATTTATTAAAACGTCCGACTGTGATATTTTCGTGATATAATCAGTACCTATAATTGGGTTGTCCCCACCGTTTGATATGGTATCGCCAAAGATTTCAATGGTAGTGAGTTGCAGCGTACCTGGAGGCGTTTGTGGTTCTAGTGCGGAATTCTCGTCCCCGCTTGGTATTCCTTGTATATATTGGAATGGGTTTTCCCCATCTTGAGTTACCACTATCTTGTCTTTTCTATAACTTCCGTCTTCTTCTGCAGGAACTGTAACTTGAAACTCGGTCGCATTACCAAACAAACCGCCCGATATTCTCCACGTGTAACCAACACTTGCAGTAAATTCCCCATCCACCAAAGACTGAGTTCCGAGCGTTATAAATCCATCCTGAGGTATGTTGTTTGGTGTCGGAAAATCAACCCAAGCAATCTTGTATATTGTTTCCGTGCCGTTGGTTATCGGCAACACGGTCAAAGTCTTGTTCTGCAAAGACGCGTCAATTGCTATCGACGAAACATCGTAAAGCTCTGAAAAGTTGCTTATGTTGAACAACACGGTCGGATCCAATTTGTTCTGTGCCTCGTTTACCGTGGGAACTTTTCCATCATTTCCGACATACCCGAAAGTATCGAGCAAGTCCTTGAACCTGTTAACGCCTGTCGAACCTCCACCGCTATTGAAATTACCCATCCAATCGAAATAACCTACCTCAATCAAAGCCAAGAACAAGGCATTTGGAGTGGCAAAAGGCGGGTATTCAACACCCATATCTGTCACAACAGTGACATCGGAAATCAATATCCTTTGTTTGGAAAGTATGTTTGCCCCAGTGGCTGTCTTGAAATCGCAACGGAATATTCCACCATCGTTTCTAATGAAAAGGTCGTTTCTTATGTTTTTTGCGATTACAACACCGTCTAATTCGAAAGTGAAATAACCAGCCGTTTCTTGAATTATCTTTACCATTTTATAAATATGTTATTGTTACTTCTACTTCTTTTTCGATTCCATTTTTCAATTCTGAATACGTAAATACCAAAGGGTTTCCGTTTGCATTGAAATTTACCTTTGCCTGGTTCAATCCATCTGATAATGTTACCTCGAAACCTCCCACGTGCATCTGCTGGGCAACTATGAAAAACATAGTCTGCTCAGCTGTCAGGTTTATGTTGTCCGATGTGGCCACGCTGTCTATAAATGGGAATATCCCACCGTTATAGCCAATATAGCTGAAATTGCTTACCAATGTGGTAAACCCGAAAGCGGGAATCCTGACGAAAGCCTGATATGTGAATTGGTCGGTATAGCCTCTTACATAGGCCTTATAGTCAACAGGATCGGGGTCAGGAATCGGTGCGATATAATTAGGGTCATAAAATTCATCCTGAAACGACAATTGATAGATAATTTCCCCGAAGTTTTCCGAAGCTTCCAGTTCTGGTATTTCCAATGCCTTGTAAAGTCCAGTTCGTTGAAGATTCACATAGACAAACTTGCAGTTCATCATATTTCTGAATCTCAGGTGAAAATCGTTTGACGTGACTGGCAAAACCCATTTCTCCAAAGTGACCTGCTGTATCGATTTGGTAACGCTTATGTTGTTGGATGACTGATAGTAAATTTCTAAAGTGTCCGCATTGGTGTACTGCCTAAAGTACGTTATCAATTGAACTGTCTGCATAAAGTCGCTATCCTTCAGCTTATAATCGAAACGGCTCACGAATTGGTTTTCATCTGCCGTTATGAAAAATGCTGTCGTGTAGAAATCCTCCCCACCTACCTGCGATATCTTGAGGTAAACGGGTTGCATACCGAAATCAAACGGCAAGTTTGAAATGCTCCAGTCAATCTGGGGTCGTGCCAGATTGTCCTGAAACACCCTGTCCACATCGAAATAATCCGTAATGTCCTGCAATTCCTCCCCACATCGGCAAACGACAACAGTCCAGTCTTCCAGTTCCACACCATCCGGGGAATCCGTTGTCTGTCTTATCGTTCCCGTGTTTGGAATAAGCTGCACGCCATTTCCGTAAAAGAATGTCTCAATCGGACTTTCCTTTTCGTAATTTGCCTTTTCCAGCGTGGATTCAATCCTTATAAAGTTAATAGCCATTCTTTCAGTTGATTTAGTGATGTCGGCAATGTGCCGTTAAACGATACCCTGTGCCACATTATCGGGTTGTATAATAAATATCCCTCGTTGTCTTTAAAACTTACTTCTTGGTCGTTTATTTCATAATTCAAGGCGTATAATGTGTATTCGTTTAGGGTTATGATTCCAATGTCCTGCGTGACTATGTTTATTATAGAGGGCTCGTATTTTTCTTCTCCCTCCCGGATGTTCAGTTTCTCCCCCAAAGGCAGGTATTCAATCAATTTGGGATAAAACTTGATAACGTGCCCATTGTTATCGATTGCCCTCACGAATCCCCTTGAGGCTCTTATGTTGTTTTTCAGCCTGATGAAAGTTTCCAAAGGCTCAATAAATATGGCATTCTGGAACAATATAGGAGAAAGTATCGGGTTAGTCGGAACAAATGCCTCCCCTTCTTTTATGGTAATTCCCTCGTATGTCGTTGTTGCTTCGGGATTGTTCTTGTAAAATGTCACGTCTATCGGCTGTTCCTTTCTGTAAAGGTTTGCCGTTGCCAAATAGCGTGAATGGTATTTGTTTATTGTCCTTTTGGTCGTGAATCTCAAGTTCGAATAAGACTGTCCGTTTGCTATGTTGTCAATCTGAGAAAATCCCTCGTTCGTTCGGTTCGTACCGTAAATTGAACTCAATGCAATAGAGTATTGAAATGTCGTGTACCTTTCGCCATCGTTTGCGGTTCTTGGATTTTCCCCTCCGCCAATAAGGACAAGATAATTAGGGGCGACTTCCACAACCGAATAAAATCCCCAATTCGGGTCAGGTTGCAATATAGAAACAAAACTGTTCTGCAATATTCCCAGCTGAACGAAATTGAAACTCCCATCATTTCTGATAGTCAGCCTTTGATTTTCGGGATTGTAGCTGTGCTGCAGAAAAGCGGTTTCAGTAAACTTGAATGGCGCAGAAAAATTACCGGTCGGCAAAACATCCATACCGAAAAACTTATCGTCGTCCTGCGTTGCCGTGTCCTCTGATACCTCTAGTGCTTTCCTGCGTGTAGAATCTATAAGGTACGCATCACGAATCCACCCAAATTTTACCTCGTGCTTGTTGTCCGCATTCTCGTTCTTGAAATTCAACTGCAGTTCCCCGTGTACCGTGTTCTTTGTGTTACGCTCGTCTATTTCCTTTTCCGACTGGTAGGAAGAAAAAGAGAATTCTGCCGTGTTTAGGGTAAATCTTGGATTGTAGACTTTAAGGAATTGGTCAAACTCCGTGTTGTCGAATCTTGCTATCTCGACATCCTTGTAATAGTCATCATACATTCCTATGCTTACGGAATCGTCAGGCTGTATCTGATAATCTGCCTTTGGCTCATTCAAGATGTCCTCGATGTCCTTAAGCGTGATGTAGAAAGGCTCGTTTTCGATATTCCTTAGCAAATTTCCGTTGAAAATATATTGGTCGTAATATTCGCCCCCGAAATCGAATCGGGGCATAATCGTGTTCAGTTTCGATATTGATTTTATGCAATACCTGATCACATCCGACAATCTCAATGCAGGAGTTACGGAATTGTAAGACGTGGAGATACCTTCAGCCGTAACTTTCCCCCCGACAAGGCTTGTTACCGTTATGTTCGCATCAATGTTTATCCTGTTAAGTTTTACCTCGTGCCAATAGTACAAAGTCTGTCCCCTCAGAAGAGACAATTCAACCTCGAAGTTTACCGTATAATTAACTGGCGAAACCTGAGACTTTATTAAAACCTTACTGTTATAGGTGAAATTATCGTCAGTTGATATAAGGTAGAATGTCCTAACGGTATAGTTAAGCAGGTTGCTGCTCTTTGCAAAAGTAAACTTGTCGTCTTTTATCGTGAACTTCAACTTGCTTATGTTATCCTGAGCAATAATATACTTGAAATCTCTTATCCCTCTTGTCTGAGCCACATTGTCCCCAAGTATTGTCTTTACGCCCTGAATATAGGAAACCGTTTCTTTTACGCCCGAAGTGATCACTGCATTGGTGTAATTGAAGGCGAAAAACATATTGGGCGAAAGTGCCTGTCCCGAATTAGAGCCATTGAACTGAGCCTGTTTTTTCTGTTCCCACTCGCTGTATTCAGAAGACGGCAATGCTTTAATCAATATTTTTTCAGTCTCAAGCGGCTCGATTGGATTTCCGAACAAATCTTTGTCACTAAAAACATTTACCTTGACCTCTTTGTTTCTTTTCAGAATCTGTTGCTTGTTGTCCTGAATAACGTTGCATCGGAAAAACTTCAGTCCGTCCGTTTCTGCGGAAACCATATCGAAATCAAACTCGATTGTTTCCAATCCTGAAACAATACCAAGTACTATCTTGGATTCAAACCCGTATCTGTCATTGAAATAAAGTATTTTTTCAAGGTAATGTTTTCGAAAGTCCGTGAATTCCATCTTTATTTCTCCATCCGAAAATGATAGGTCACGGGCAAATCGCTTGTCCTCCTGTTTTATGACAAAGGAAGCATCGGAATAACCGAAAGGCTCGTCAATGTCAAACTGCTGTATCGGCAATTCTGATTCAAAGCGTATGTAAAATTTCTCTCCCATTGTTTAAGTGCTTAAGCCCGTGGAACTTCCACGCTTGTTTGCGAAAACGGTGCTGTTGCCTTTTCTTGATACGGACTTAGTAAATCCCCTCTCGTCAAAATTAAGGTTATTTGTTTGAATATTCGCAAAATATTTGCCCATAATTCCATCTATTTCCGATGCTGAAGCACCCGAACCTTCTAAATTAATATTCGGTATTCCTCCAAGCATCGCCCCGCTATTTTTCAAGAACGAATTGAAATCGGGATATACTTTAGAGCCCTTTTCCAAGTCTACCAATGTGTCTGTCTTTGGCGTTACCGAGAATCCTGACGATGGATGATAAACAACCTCGTGCCTTCCTCCGTCCCCGACAATTGCCATACCGCCCGGATGGTTGTCAGTTCCCAAGGCATACTGTGGGACTTGCTGTCCTGCGATAAGGGCAATCTGTGCCGCCCCTATAATTCCAACCGCAATTGATAGAGGTACTGCCGTAGGGTCAGGAAGTTTAGCCAATGCGCCCACAACCGCCTGAGCCGTGTTTATTACCGCATTGAAAATTGCCTGTTGTTTCTGTGCCTCTGCCTCTCGCTGTCTTATTGCACGGCTTCTGTTTTCAAATTGCTTTTCGATTTCCTCTTTTGCGGAAGCGGATTCTCCGGCAAACATTATGGCAATGTCTTTTTCTTTTTCTAATCTTGAATACTGCGCATCGAAATAAGCCTGTTGGTTTTGGTTTAGGAATTCAAAAGTCTGTTGCGCAATTTCGCTTATCGAGTTGAAAGCAACGGCAAATTTTTCCTGTGTAGTGTCTGCCCCTTCCCAAAGTTTCTCAAATGTAGTCTGCATTTTACCAGTCAATGGGTCTAATGCGCTGTCAAAAAACATAGTAAGTCCCGAAAATCCTGATTCATCCAAGAACCCTAAAGAAAATGAGTTCAGGTATTCCATAGTCGCGTCCCGAAGCTCCTTTGTCCTTTCGGTCAATTCCTTTAGGTTGTTTTTTTGTTTCTCGAAAAATTCATCTGCCAATGGGTCAACATCGAATCGCAATCCCTCTCCCTCGAATTTGTCCACATAATCCTGAAATTCCTTATAATGGTCTTTTCTTATTTCCAAGATTCTGTCCTCAGAAGTTTGAGTTATTTTATAAATTGTTTCGTTAAATGATTCGTAGGCTATTTTTTGATCCAAAAGCATATTTTTGTATGCGGCAGCCTGTATTTTTGAATTCCCTTTTGAATTTTTTACTTGTTCCTCGTATGCGTTTTTGGAAAGCCTTATTTCTTCATTTAGTTTGCCTGTTGTCAATTTCAATTCCTCGGAAGTAAGCAACGATTCAAGCTCAAGCCTGTCATTTACGTATTGGTTTTCTTGCTCCAATAATTTGGTCAAAGAATCCTTTTCCGATTCCAATCTCATCTGCCTTAGCCTAAACGAGTTTTTCAAATATTCATCGTTAAGTCTTGCCAATGCCTCTGCCAACCTTTTTACCTCATCAATTTGCTTTTTTGTAAGCTCTATAGATTCTTTTTCTTTAGGGTTAAGTTCTGAAATAACCCTATCTATGGCACTCAACGCACCTTCTCTTTGTCCAATAAGTCCATTTAGTACCGTTATTCTTTTTTCGTTTCTTTCATATTCTGTTTCACTTCCGAAAAAGTCAGAAATAGGATCTGAACCCCTCCCTTTGGACTCAAGCTCTTTTTGTTTTTCGGTAAGCTTGTTCAATTCCTTCATTGATTCGGTCATATTGAAAAACTGCTGTTCTTTTGCAACATTTGCATCGAAAGCTCTTTGTTCAGCATCTTGAATTGCGTTTAGTGCCTCAAGCATATCTTGATACCCCTTTACAGAAGCATCTTCAGAAAAAGCTGCGTCATAAGATTCTTTTGACATTATAAGTTGTCTGAATCCATCTACAGCACCAGCAATACCGCTTATCATAGATATGAAAAAATTAGAAACAACGCCATTTCCTGAATCAAGTTCTTTTATGAAATCAGTCCACATATTGCTTAGTCTTGTGGTTTCAGCCGCAAGCGTTTTTACTTTGGTTATGTTTTCAACACCGTATGCTTTCTCAAGCTCTTTGGCCATAATAGGTAAAACATCTTTCGCAAGTACTTTTCCGTCTTTTATCATTTTGGCGAATATCTCACCCGTAACTTCTATGTTTGGATTAAGTCTTTGGACTGCTGCCATAGTAGCTTCATAAGCACCCGGCAATGCTTCAGATAATTGACCCTTCAACTCTTCTGCTTGTATAGTCCCTTTTCCTATCATTTGCGTAAGTGCCAAGAATGCCCTGTCCTGATTCTCAATAGAAAGTCCCATTGCTCCAGCCGACTTCGAAATACTTTCGAATATGCCCTGTATTTCTTCTCCCGAAATTTTGTCTTTTGCGGAAACATAAAACTGAGTGTAATTTTTAGTCAATTCTTTTATTCCAATACCGTAATCGTTTGCGATTCTTGAAAGAAAAGCTTGGGTTTGCCCCAAATCCCCACTTGTTCCCAAAACTTGTTTTAATGCCAATTCAAGTCCCTGAAGTTGTCGTGTCTGTTCGAAAATATCCTTCGCTATCATTGCAAAAGCCGTTACGCCTCCAACCAATCCAAAAGCCCCCACCAAGTCTTTTATTCCTCCAATAGCTTTAGAAGGATAATTTCCAACATTCCTGTTGAATCTACCAACCGCTCTGTCGGCTGCCAAAACACGTCTGTTTAATCCGTCAAATTCCCTTTGCGCAGTTCTTAATTCTCGGTTGTATGCTCTTGTGGATTGTTCAGCCGAACGGCCTCGTGCCGTTAGATCTTGAAGCCTACGTGCGGCAATAGCCTGCTGTGCCGATAATCTGCCGTATGCACCTGCCAAAACAGAATTGGAACGTGCCAATAAATCCGCATTCTGTCTTAACTGTCTTTGATTTACGATTTCTTCAGCAGATAATTGATTTGCCCTTTGTCGTGTTGTATTTAATTGTTGTTGTTGCTGATTTATTTGATTCAGATTACCTCTGTTGTCACTTGGAAGCCTTGAATTGTTCAGGTTTCGATTTATGTTCACGACCTCTGCCGCAACTTGCTTAAGCTGGTTGATAAGTTCCTGAACCTGCGTGTAGGTTTGGCTCGATACTACTTCTACAAAACCGCTGTTATTTGCCATTTTTCTTTGATAATTTTTGGTTAGCCTCCGATTTTGATTTTGCAGATTTGGATGCCTCACGGAAATAACGCAATGTCACGTCGCTGTGCAAAGGTCTCATTAGCACATTTTCGATTGCCACCAAATCTGCTTCGAAACTTCTTTTTATGCCTTCCGATTTTTTAACTACGGTATCTTCAAGCATATTTAGCTGATTTTTCAATATGCCAATATTTGATTTCATTATTCGGTGGCATTCATCTACAATGTCTTTTTCGGTATCGAATTTGCAGCCCAATAACTTTAGGTTTTCAGCACATTCAGACTTCATTTTTTCTGTCAATGGCATATAAACCAATACGTAGATTTGGTCTTTTATCGCTTGTATGTGAAGTTTAAGAGCCTCAATCTTGCATCTTTTGTCAAGGTATGACTTTACTTTTTGGTTGTTCGTTATCTCAAAATCCTCGTCAACAATTTTTGACCACGCCTTTTCTCTTTCTTCTTCAGTTCCTTCGCCCAAAAGGGCAAAATCATTGCTGTCAAGTATCTTGAAATAAAGTTTTGCCGGAATGTCTGCATCTTGCCAAAGTTTATTCATTGTCCAATTCTTTTTTTAATGTAGTTGATTATTTTTGGCGCATATCTTTTTTTCTGTGCCTCGTCGAAAGTGTTTTGGTTCAATCCCATAATATCATATCCGTACTTATCAATCAGGTCGAACCTCTTTGAATCTGTTGCCCCGAAAATATAATGGCTAGGGCTTATTTTTGTCGGGAATAGGCTGTTCGAGAATGCGCCTGTCAAAATCAAATCGACATTACCGAAACCAGCCAACGAGTTTTTACCGAATTTGAATCTCGCATAACCTGGGGAACGATAGTCGCCTATCTTGGAACCGTCAGGATTCTGTCCTTTTTTAAGCTCGTTTATTTTTTCCCTTTTGAGGTTTCTGTCCTGAATCACGAAGTTGTCCATCTGCTTCTGAAGATCCTGTTCCTTTATCCTCTGAAGTCTCGTTATCATTTCCTGCGCTGATATCCCCATTTGGAATGTGTGTTAGAAGTTTTTCCGCTCTTTTCTCGTCTTTTGGGTTTAACAGATTTGAAAGTTTTTCAATCTGTTTTTCTTTTGTCAATTGGGTAAATTTAGCATAACCCTCTTTGCTGAATGATACGTTGTCGAATTTCATAATGTTTGGTATTTGTTTTGATAATTTCCAAAAGGAGTGTGTCGAACGGCAACACTTTTGTCTATTTTATTTAAATCGTTGTTTAGTTTTTTAGCCAATTCTATATTACCACCTTCTCTTGCTTTTTTCAACTTGTTGACTAATTTTAAATAAGCTGTCATATTTTTTTATTTTTTAATGTTAGCCTCTTTCATCATTTTTTCCATCTTTTGCATAAACCTGCTTTTGGTACTTTTAATTTCAATTTCTATCCTTAAATCGTAACGCTTAAGCTTTTCGTTTATTTTCTTAAGTTCCGCATCAAATGAATCTTTGTGGTCATTAATAATGCTTATTACTTCTTTGGATTTTTCTATCTCTTCACTAAACGCTTTTAAATATTCCATAATTATATTATAAAAAAAGGGTAGGCGATAAACCCACCCTTTAAGGTTAAAAATGTCTGTGGTATTAAGCTACTACCGTTATTTCATCAGAAACACCTCTGTATAACTGGTTTGTACTAATCAAAGCCGTAGCTGTTGGCGGCGTTGCGGTTGCATCATATGTTTCATATACGAATTTAACCCCAGCAACCGGAGGTGTTGAAAAAATTACCGTATAAAGTCCCGGTGTTGTTTCTGAAATAGATTCAATTGGCATAACTGCATTTGAAACGGTATTTCTCGCTCTTATGTTTGTTTCCTCAAAAGCTTGAATTCCGTAATTTTCATTGCTGTTTGCCGTGATCTCCAATGTATGTCCTGCTGCAACAGAAGAAACCCCTTCCATTATAACAGAAATAATACCATTTACATCAGTATTAATGTCTACTCCCGAAACGTCAATAGTTATCAACGCTTTTCGGGTATTCCAAGCTACTTCATTTGAAATCTGAAACTGAATAATTGTTTTAGCAGTTTCATCTCCAACTTGAGGCGTGTCTGTTGCTGTGTTTAGCATTGACAGAGGAAATCCAGTAATTTTAGTTTTATCTGCGCTTGACATAGCAACAACAGTACCAGCTGAATCTATAATTAGAATATTCCAAGCCTGGAATGAATTGTAACTATATGCTGCCCCGTGCCAAGCTGGTCCATTGTCAAATTCAAAAGAGTAAAATGGTTTTCCGTTTCTGATGGCTGCCATAATGCCACCTTGATATTCTTTGGTTGTTGTTTCCGGAGTGTTGTTTAAAAACTCAACCGTGTTTAGAAAAGGCACAAAAGTACCATTCTGAATTTGTGAAACCAAATAATCCGTGTCAAATGTCCCTGTAAGAACATCTAAACTCCAGCTCTTAGGAACTAAAAGAAACGATTTGAAGTCTTTTAGCTTTAATTCGCAAGGAACCATTCCCGTGCCTAACAATAGTTTAAGGCAATTTTTTGAATTAATATTAATCATATTTTTTAGTATTTAAAGCTGCCTATGCAACCGTTGTTTATTTTAATTGTTGTATCTAATCTTAAAGCGTCCCAAACGTCAGTTGTCTCGTTTTCTTTTCCATCTCCATAATTAGGAAATTCATAAAGGGCGAAATCAGTATCCCAAGTAAATATTCTTGATTTAGTGAATAATGTTTCTAAATGTTGAGCTAATGGAAACAATACATTTCTATAGCTCGTAGCCCATCTTTGAGTGTTTTTCCTTTCAGTATGTAAATTTCTTGTTGCTATTATTAATTTCAAATCTACTTCGGCTAAATTTCTTCTACCTGATTGATTACTGAAGTTGGTAATATTATATATCAATGGGTATATCGGCTTTTTATTTTGATTGTAAATCTTAATTATTTGGTTAAGATGTAATTCGTCTCCAAACTCATAAACTGGTTTCAATCCTCCAACTAAAGGTATTCCTTCGTAAGTGTCATAGCCCATTATAGACTTTGTCAGTTGGCTGTGAACATCTACAATCATAATCCTAAACGATTTTTAACTTCATATCTTTTAAAATATTCTGTAGAATAATCTCCTGGTAAATCTTTTAAATATTCAGAAAGTGTCACAAATGATTTATTTTCATATCTTCCGTAGTCCCATCCTTCAAAATAAAATATAGGCTGCCAAAAATTAAAATCACAATACAACCCCTGATACATTTCTACAAAATTATTCCAAACTTCTACTAAATTTTCAGTAGGATTTATGGATAATGAGTTTTTAGATGCAGACCTTTCAATTCCAACCGTTGTATAATAAGACTTGTCGTTAAACAAATAATTATAAAACACATAGGCTTTTATCAAAGGTTTTAAACCTAACCATAATTTACCATCGTATTCCTTACCATCAATTAAGCTTTTCCAAATACCCGATGACTGACTTTGATTTTCTTTCAAGACATTATACTGAGTAATTCCTAAAACATTTACCAACAATAATCTCTCGTATTGATCTATGAACAACTGCAAGTTATCAACAGCATTAACGCTATTGTCTTGTATGTCCGGAACTTCTATACTATTAGGTATAAATAAAGGTTCATTTTGAAAATCAGTTGGAGAAACTATTGTTGGCATTTGTCTTTATTATTTAATTAGTCCTTTTTCCTTAAGGATAGCGGCAACAGTCGGATGAACATTGTCTTTTTGTCCTTTTTTGTAAAAAGAACCGTTTTTAATGATTTCAACCTCAACCAATTCTGTTTGGGAATTCCCCTTGTATGACGTTTGAGCCATAACTATCGAATCCTTTGTAACCGCTTTTACTTCTTCTTTATCAGCCATAATGCTTTTGTTTTAAAGGTTATTTTTATTCTTCTGCTGGAGCTTCGATTGCTGTTTTTACTGCTGCGAAAGTTGACTTGATGAAAGCTACTTTTTCGTTTTCGTAAATGTACAAGTGCTGTCTCGACTCACCAATCATTGTGTACATATTGCTCTCAAAGTCTGAAACGATATTCGCTGCGGTTGCGTTACCTACAATACCCTGACCGATTCTAACAGTAAAAGATTTGTAAACACGTCTTTTGAACTTTCTCCAGTCACCAACGATAAAAGATCCTTCAGCAACCGAATCATCATTAACTTCGATAATTCTGACACCGCTCACACGAGTTCCGTCAGGCAAAACAAATGTTGGAATAACATATTGCCCTAAAGTGTCTTTGGTAGCACCCATATTGTAAACATCGGCACTCGGAACCAACGCGGCGTTAGGAATATATCTTCCATTTGACTGAATCTTGATAGCATAAATTGCTGCTCTTAAAGCATCCCAATTAGAAGGGAAGTTTGTAGAACCAGCCATACCGCCAGCCACGAAAGCAGGGGCAACACTATTAACAAAAGTGAATATTTCAGCCTGTTCCGCAATTCTGTGTTCTAAGCCAATTC
>Ga0247816_10000146_pt1 | contig 41144 bp, 35 predicted proteins | sample UWRJL209509C1_FD_179930 | JGI IMG/M metagenome (GOLD analysis project Ga0247816, IMG submission 179930) | Plant litter microbial communities from Arlington Agricultural Research Station in Wisconsin, United States - UWRJ-L209-509C-1 | ecosystem: Environmental > Terrestrial > Plant litter >...
CGCGAACGTCTACCTGGCTTCGGCCGAGCTGGCGTCGGTAGCGTCGATCCTGGGTCGCCTGCCGACCGTCGAGGAGTACATGGAGTACGCCGCGAAGATCAACACCATGGCCAGCGACGTGTATCGCTACCTGAGTTTTGACCAGATCGCCGAGTTCCGTGAAGCTGCTGCAAACGCCAACATTCCTGTGGTTCAAGCCTAAGGTTTAGTCGGTAAAAAAAACGCCGCGCATCGTCAGATGCGCGGCGTTTTTTTGTGCGCCTCGATTGAGGCCAGAACCTTTTCCTGCCCTCCGGAGCATGGTTCACCTTGCGGGTGTGCCTTGACCGTTTCGATGATCGCCAACAAGCGCGATTTGCTATGGGCCAGTTGTGCCTGCATCTCCTCAATCTGCCCGACCTTGCGCTCAAGGCTCAAGACGATTTGTGCCCGCTTTGCCTCATTTGGCGAGTCGTCCGGGATCAGCGCCTTAAGCTCTTGCAGGCTGAACCCTGACTGCTGCGCGCCCTGGATCAGCTGCAGCGTCTGTAATACCTGGGGCGGGTAGCGACGATAGCCATTAGCTTGGCGCTCAACCTGAATCAATCCCTCAGCTTCATAAAAACGAATTCTCGAAGCCGCCAAGCCACTGAGTTTTGCGAGCTTACCGATATTCATGCTGTACCTGCTTGACCTTAAAGTTACCTTTAAGCTTAGCCTGAGCGCTCCCATTGTGAGGAGTCAAGCATGTCGCCCTTTGAAGCACTGCAATTGCCAAACGGCCAGGTCGTCAGTAACCGCATCGCCAAGGCGGCGATGGAAGAGAACATGGCAGATGCCAACCAGGCACCTTCCGAGCCCCTGATGCGCTTGTACCAAGCCTGGGCCGAAGGCGAGCCCGGCCTGATTCTGACCGGCAACGTGATGATTGATCGCCGCGCGATGACCGGTCCTGGCGGTGTTGTATTGGAAGACGAACGTCATCTGGACACGTTTCGCCAGTGGGCAACAATTGGCCGGGCCAAGGGCGCGCAATTTTGGGTGCAGTTAAATCATCCGGGCCGCCAGACCATGGCCAACCTCGGCCAGCAAGCGTTGGCGCCTTCGGCGGTAGCCCTCGACCTTGGCGGTTTTTCAAAGATGTTCGCCCAGCCCAAGGCCATGAGCGAAGACGATATCCAGGACGTCATCACCCGCTTCGCCACCAGCGCGCGCCTGGCGCAAAAAGCCGGCTTCAGCGGAGCGCAGATTCATGCCGCACACGGCTACCTGCTCAGCCAGTTTCTCTCACCCCTGAGCAACCAGCGCACAGACCGCTGGGGCGGCTCCGTGGAAAACCGTGCACGACTCCTGCTGGAGGTGATCAAGGCCGTGCGAGCCGCCGTGAGCCCGGATTTCTGCGTGGCGGTGAAACTCAATTCCGCCGACTTCCAGCGCGGAGGTTTTGATGCCGCCGATGCCCGCGCCGTGGTCGAGCTGCTCAACCCGCTGGCCATCGACCTGTTGGAGCTCTCCGGCGGCAGCTACGAAGCCCCGGCCATGCAAGGCGAGGCTCGCGATGGGCGCACTTTGGCCCGCGAAGCCTATTTCATCGAGATGGCCAGCGAGTTGGCGAGAGTCGCCAGCATGCCCGTGATGGTCACTGGCGGTATTCGGCGCTTGCCGATAGTCCAGCAAGTGCTGGACAGCGGCATCGCCATGGCCGGGATTGCCACCGCTCTGACCCTTGAGCCGCACCTGATCAAGCAATGGCGCGCAGGCCGCGACCTCAACCCGCAACTGCCGCCAATCCGCTGGAAGCGCAAACCCCTGGCCAGCCTGGCGAGTATGGCCGTGGTGCGGTATCAGCTACGCCGCCTGAGCCGGGGCCGCCAGCCAAAACCCGGGGTGGCGCCGCTGCTGGCATTGATCAAGGATCAACTGTTTATCGCCCGGCGCACCCGCCAATATCGAGTCGCGATGACCAATTCTTCACGCTAGGCAGGGAGCATTCGCCGCCATCGAACTGTCCTCTACTGATCAGCATTTTTTTATCCTCACTGACGATTGGAGTTCTTCATGGCGAAAATCACCCTGGCCCAACAGCTGGCGACCACCCTTGAACAGGCGGGCATCAAGCGCATCTGGGGCCTGACCGGCGACAGCCTCAACGGCCTGACCGACTCCCTGCGCACCATGGACAGCATCGAATGGATGCATGTGCGCCACGAAGAAGTGGCCGCGTTTGCCGCAGGTGCCGAAGCTGCTGCCACCGGCGAGTTGACCGTGTGCGCCGGCAGCTGCGGCCCCGGCAACCTGCATTTGATCAATGGCCTGTTCGACTGCCACCGCAACCATGTGCCAGTGCTGGCCATTGCTGCACAGATCCCCTCCTCCGAAATCGGCCTGAACTACTTTCAGGAAACCCATCCCCAGGAGCTGTTCAAGGAGTGCAGCCACTTCATCGAACTGGTGACCAACCCCGAGCAGATGCCCCACGTACTGCACCGCGCCATGCGCTCGGCGATCCTCAATCGTGGTGTAGCGGTGGTAGTGATTCCGGGCGATGTGTCGCTGCTCGAAGTAGAAGACACCTTCAAACCGTGGCCGGCCCTGCTGGCGCCACGCACGCTGCCGGCGGATCAGGACCTGCAACGCCTCACCGACATTCTCGAACACAGCGGCAAAGTTACCCTGCTGTGCGGCAGCGGCTGCGCCGGGGCCCACGACGAAGTGGTAGCACTGGCCGACACCCTGGGTGCCCCCGTGGTCCACGCCCTGCGCGGCAAGGAGCACGTTGAATGGGACAACCCGTTTGACGTCGGCATGACCGGCCTGATCGGCTTCAGCTCCGGCTACCACGCCATGCTTAACTGCGACACGCTGATCATGCTCGGCACCGATTTTCCGTATCGCCAGTTCTACCCCACCGACGCGAAGATCATCCAGGTAGACCGCAACCCACAGGCCTTGGGCCGTCGCGCCACCCTGGACCTGGGGATTGCTGCGGACGTCAGCGAAACCATTCAAGCGCTGCTGCCGCGCCTGACCCGCAAAACCGACCGCAGCTTCCTTGAGACGTCAATCAAGCATTACGAGAAAGCGCGCCAGGGCCTGCATGACCTGGCAGAACCGTCAAAGGCCGGCCGGCCGATCCACCCGCAGTACGTTGCGCGGTTGCTCAGCGAGCTGGCAGACGACGACGCGATCTTCACTGCCGACGTCGGCTCCCCGACTGTATGGGCTGCCCGCTACCTGAAAATGAACGGTAAGCGCCGGTTGATCGGCTCGTTCAACCACGGCTCGATGGCCAACGCCATGCCCCAGGCCATCGGCGCGCAAGCCGCATTTCCGGATCGCCAGGTCATATCGATGTCCGGTGACGGTGGCTTTACGATGCTGATGGGTGACTTCATTACCCTGGCGCAGTTGAACCTGCCGGTGAAACTCATCGTATTCAACAACTCATCACTGGGCTTTGTCGCCATGGAGATGAAAGCCGCCGGCTACCTGGACACCGGCACTGAGCTCAAGAATCCGGACTTTGCCGCCATGTCCAACGCCATGGGTATCCTGGGCATTCGCGTCGAACAATCCGAGGACCTGGAAGCAGCCCTGCGCCGCGCCCTGGCCCACGACGGCCCGGTGCTGGTGGACGTGGTTACCGCCACCCAGGAACTGGTCATGCCGCCGAGCATCAAGCTGGAACAGGCCAAGGGTTTCAGTCTGTACATGCTCAAGGCGGTGATGAGCGGGCGTGGCGATGAAGTGATTGAACTGGCCCGGACCAACTGGTTGCGCTGATAGCGCTAATGGACTTCCCGGAAACGTTACAGGGGGGACTGGCTTGAGGTAATGGGGGTGGGGCCTGACTCCACCCCATCCCCCGTAGCAGCTGTCGAGCCCCAGCGAGGCTGCGTCGGCAACACCGCCGTCAACGAGCCGCAGGTATTGAGTTGCGCCCGACGCAGCCTCGCTGGGGCTCGACAGCTGCTACGTACGGGCGCGCGTTGCGATTTAACCGTGCTGTTTTTCCACCCACTTGCCGTAGGCGTTGATAAACGCCTGAAGGAACGGCTTGGACTTTTCCGACACCTTGCCCGACTCATCGAACACACTGCCCGCCCCACCCAGGTAGGCTTCCGGCTGCTGCATGCACGGCACGTCAAGGAACACCAGGGACTGGCGCAAATGATGATTGGCGCCAAAACCACCAATGGCACCGGGAGACACGCTGATCACCGCGCCCGGCTTGCCGCTATAGACACTTTGCCCGTAAGGCCGCGAGCCCACGTCGATTGCGTTCTTCAATGCACCCGGCACCGAACGGTTGTATTCCGGTGTTACAAACAGCACCGCGTCGGATGAACGCACGTGTTGACGGAAAGTACTGTAGGCTGCCGGCGGTGCAGCACCGTCGATGTCTTCGTTGTAGAGCGGCAAATCGCCAATTTCGACGATGTTCAGTTTGAGGTTGGCTGGCGCCAACTCAGCCAATGCCAGGGCAACCTTGCGGTTGATCGACTCTTTTCTCAAGCTGCCAACCAGTACGGCAATCGTGTAGACCTTGCTCATTGGGGTTTCCCGACGTCTGACTAAAGGAGCTTGTAGTTATAGAGCCTGCACGAGCCTATCACCAGCAGGTTTTTGAAATTCGAGGCGCCTTCAAACAGCACCTTTGCTTGTAAGTAACGTCTGAAAAAGTCAACGAATAGTATTTTTTTTCAACAGGTAAACTACCCCACTCTCCTACGGTCTACAGAACCGCAAATCGAGTGTTTATCTCCAGAGGTTCTAAACAGATGGCAGCAGTACTTGTCGGACAGTTCCATGCCAGGGACGCGGAAGGTCGCGTTTATTCGGTGCATGAGTTCCAGGAATCCAACCCGCCCCAGGGCGACCTGGCTGGCTCGGCGCCCACCACTACCTACAAGCTGGCCATTGGCGATCGTGTAGAAAAACTGGAAGGCGATGAGTTCAGGCTGATTCAGTCGGGCACCATTATCACCCGCGAATCCGCAACCGTTCACGCTTCATAACACCCTCATTGTCCATAGGCGATATCCACATTATCGCCGACACCTCCCAGTGTTCGGTCCTTGCCGAACGAGAACAGATCAAAGCCGGTTTTGGCCTGGCTGGGAGGATAGTGGTACTGATAGGCCACTCCCCAAGGGTCGGTCAGTATGTCTTCCTTCAGGTAAGGCCCTTTCCACTGCGTTTCGCCTTCAGGCTGAGTTATCAGTGCAGCCAAACCCTCGTCATCGGAGGGATAGCGCCCAACGTCCTGATGAAACTGCTCGACGGCTTTGCCCAAAACGTTCAGTTGGACCTTGGCCATGGCGATTTCCGTTTGGGTTACGTCGCCAAAAATCCGCGGCCCTACAGCCACGCCGAGCAAGGCGACAATCAACACCACCACCAGCACCGCCCACCGCGTGAAACCACGGCTGTTGTTCATGCTGCCTGTTCCTGTGGTTTTCGCCGACATCAATAAAGCTCCCCCCATGCATTCTCTGGTTGATACGCCCTTTGTATGACCTGCTCGTTGCAGACGCCATAAGGCTTGAACGTGCAAGTCTAGTTGTACCGTCGGCGCTTACAGTGTTTTTTCCATGCGCGGGCTTCACCCATTGAATCCACGCCGCGCTAAACATAGACTCCGGCCATGCGTTTACGTCATATCGAAGTGATTCAGGCCATTTTGCAGACCGGACACCTCGGCACGGCCGCCGAATGGTTGCAACTCGCCGTGGCCGATGTGGACGCCACCCTCAAGGATGCCGAGCAACAATTGGGCTTTATGCTCTTCGCCAGTGTGCGCGGGCGCTTGCAGGCCACCCGTGAAACCCTCGAACTGCAACGCGAAATCGCTCACCTTTATGAAGCCCTGGAACCGGTACAACGCCTGGCCAGCAGCCTCAAACATCACCATGCCCCACCCTTGCGCGCGCTCTGCACTCCACCGCTGGCCAACCAACTGCTGCCCCAGGCGATTGCGCTGCTGCGCCGCCGTTTCCAGGACACGCCGTGCAACCTCTCCAGCCAGCCGACGCGGGATATCGTCAACAGCCTGCTGCTGCACGAAGCGGATATCGGCCTGAGCCTGCACGACCCCGAACATCCGCAAATCCACAGCACGCCGCTGGCCCAGGGCAAGCTGCAACTGCTGGCGCCACACGGCTGGCTGAAACCTCGGCAAAAGTACATCGCGCTTCAGGAACTGGCTGGGCAATCGATGGTTGGGCTGGAAGGGCAAGACCCGCTGAGCCGCTTGCTGGACAGCAAACTGCAGGCCCTGCGCCCACTGCCGGTGATCCAGACACGGGTGCAGACCTACCAGATGATGCGCAGCATGGTCGAGGCCGGGGAAGGCCTGGCGATTGTCGACCCGTTTACCGCAACCGGCGCGCGGGATGCAGGGCTGGACGCCTGCCCGCTCTCGCCACCGATCATGGTGACGTTGTATGCGTTGACGTTGAAGGACAGCGTGGCCACCCCCGCCTTGAATGCCTTGCTGGAGATTGTCACCGAGAAGGCTGACAACCTTCTATCACGCGACTCAAAACCACCACTGTAGGAGCGAGTTTGCTCGCGAAAAACGCAAGGGCGCCGCGTTTACTCAGGCCAAGCGCGTTATCGTTAACAATCTTCGCGAGCAAGCTCGCTGCTACTGAACAACCGATACCAGAAAATCGCGACTTCCCGGGTCTGCGGATCAATCCCGCGATAGCGCAAGTTATCGATCCCGCCCATCACATACCCGCAACGTTCATACAACCGGCAGGCGCCGAGGTTGTTGTTCTGGGTCTCGAGCATCATCCCCGGCAGGTTTTTCTTGCGGCTCCAGAATTGCGCGACGTCCAGCAACGCCTTGGCTACCCCGTGGCGACGGGCCGGCAACACCACCGCCAATTCGTCGACATGGGCAAAGCCGTTCCAATTGGTGCTCACAACGATGTGCCCCACAGGCCGGTCGTCCAGGTAGGCCATGAACACCGCGCTGTCGGCCGCATCACGGAAGCTGGCGAACTCTTCCGGGTCGATGCCGTAGCACTTGCGGTACGGCAGGATCCGCTCCACCGGCCACAGCTCGACGGGCTTGCCGATCTGCGGAATTCCGTAGGCGCTGACCTCAAAGCTGAAGTCATTACCCCATACGTAGGCGTCAAAACCATGGTCGGCGACCCGCACACTCAGCCCCGGGTACTTCGGGTTCATTACAGCTTGCATAAACATCCTTAACCCTTGATGCAGTCGACAGTGTAACAACGACCCCTGCCGTCATCTTCGTGTTGCAACCCATGAACATCAGCGACAAACCCTGGAAAACTGCTATCGAAGGTCCTGGCAAAAGCCAGGTAATCGATGATCGAGCGTGTCGACTCGGTAAAGCGCTCGCCCGGCATGATCAACGGAATGCCCGGCGGATAAGGCACCAGCATTACCGCTGCGATGCGCCCTGGCAAGGCGTCGATGGAGACGGCTTCCACCTCGCCTCTCACCAACTGGTCGTAGGCATCGGCCGGCTTCATCGCGATTTCAGGCAATACCGTGTACATCCGCTTGAGGTGTTTGGCCGTGGCATTGCTGCGATAACAGCTGTGCAACTGGTCGCACAGATCGCGCAATCCCAAGCCGTGATACCGCGTCGGACCCTGTTGAAACACTGATGGCAAACAGCTCGCAAGGCTGACGTTGGCGTCATAACTGCGCTTGAATTCCAGCAACTCGGTGAGCAGGGTACTCCACTTGCCTTTGGTGATGCCCATCGAAAACAGCACAAGGAAGGAATACAGCCCGGTCTTTTCTACCACCAGCCCACGCTCCCAGAGGAATTTGCTGACCACCGCTGCGGGAATGCCGCACTCGCTCAGCGCCCCGCCGGCGTTGAGTCCGGGCATCACCAGGGTCACTTTTATCGGATCGAGCAGCACGTAGTCTTCGGCGATATCACCGAAGCCATGCCAGTCTGCTTCGGGTTGCAGTAACCAATCCTGCGTAACCACCCGATCAATGCCCGCCACCGACGGTGGCTGCCAGATGGAAAACCACCAGTCTTCAGTGGCGATATGCTGGCGCAGATTAGCCAGGGCACGGCGAAAGCTCAGGGCCTCGTCGAACATTTCCTGCAACAGCGAACGCCCGGCCGGCCCTTCCATCATCGCCGAGGCGACGTCCAGGGACGCGATGATGCTGTACTGCGGCGAGGTGGAAATATGCATCATGAACGCTTCGTTGAAACGGTCGCGGTCCAGCTGTTTAGCGCCACCGTCCTGCACATGAATCATCGACGCCTGGCTGAATGCTGCGAGCAACTTATGCGTCGAGTGCGTGGTGAACACCAGCGGGCTGTCTGGGGTGCGCGAGGTGCCCATGCCGTAGCGCCCGGCGAAAAACTCATGAAAGGCCGCGTAGGCGTACCAGGCCTCGTCGAAGTGCAGCACCTCGACGCTATTGCCCAATTGCTGCTTGATCAGCTCGGCGTTGTAGCACAGGCCGTCGTAGGTGGAGTTGGTGACCACCGCCAGCTTGACCTTGGCCGGGCGGCCACGGGTGAGCGGGCTGGCCTCGATCTTGGCGCGAATCGATTCAGGGCTGAATTCACTCAGGGGAATCGGCCCGATGATCCCCAGTTCATTGCGCTCAGGGCACAGGTACAGCGGGATGGCGCCGGTCATGATGATCGAATGCAACACCGACTTGTGGCAGTTGCGGTCCACCAACACCAAGTCATCGCGACCAACCATCGAGTGCCAGACAATCTTGTTGGCGGTGGACGTACCGTTGATCACAAAGAACGTGTGATCGGCGCCGAAGTTGCGCGCCGCCCTCGCCTCCGCTTCGGCCAGCGGCCCGGTGTGATCGAGCAGCGAACCCAGTTCCGGCACCGACACCGACAGGTCCGAACGCAAGGTGTTTTCCCCAAAGAACTGATGAAACGCCTGCCCCACCGGGCTCTTGCGATACGCCACGCCGCCGCCATGCCCGGGTGTGTGCCAGGAATAATTGGAGTCGGCCGTATGCTGCACCAGCGCCTTGAAAAACGGCGGCAACAGGCCATCCAGGTAGGTGCGCGCGGCACGGGCCACTTGTCGGGCCAGGAACGGCACCGTGTCTTCGAACAGATAAAGGATGCCGCGCAACTGGTTGAGTTCGCTCATGGCGTCGGCCGGGGCATTTTCCAGGGTTACTTGCTCACCCAGGGCGAAGATAGGCAAGTTCGGCGCCCGTAGCCGCGCCAGGCGGATCAGCTCCACCATGTTCTGCAGCAGGTGGGTATTTTCCCCGGCGCCTTCGGCGGCGATCAGCATGCAGGCCAGGCCGTGATGGGTCGACGCCACCAGCCGGCCTTCGGCGTAATCCACGGCGGAAAAGATGCTGAAACCTTCCTGCTCCAGCTCACGGGCGATGCCCCGAACCCGATCACCGGCGACGGTGTCGGCCTTGATGTCACGATGCACGATAAGCACCGGAAATTTCAGGTCTTTGTACATGGGAGCATGACGTCCTGAGGGCTATGCACTCAGGGTAGAAGCTCGATGCGGATGTGGCGAATGAAGATGTTCGAGGGATTTCATCAAGCGCCCAGTAAATCGGCGCTGGCCTATAAAATTTATGGCGCTAGAATCAGCGCCATTCCTCGCCAGCCTCCCTGATACGAGCCTCCCATGAGCTTTGATTTCGACACGATCCACTCCCGCCTCGGCACCGGCAGCACCAAGTGGAGTCGTTACCCGCAAGACGTTCTGCCGATGTGGATTGCCGACATGGACATCGCCGCGCCGCCGGCCGTCCTTGAAGCACTGCACCAGCGCCTGGACCAGCAAATCCTCGGCTACAGCGTGGCCTGCGATGACGTGCGCGCGGCGATCGTTGCCGATCTGTGGGCCAAGTACGCCTGGCGCGTGCAGCCGGACGAGTTGCTGTTCCTGCCCGGCGTCGAGCCAGGGTTCAACATGGCGCTGCACGCCTTCGTCCAGCCGGGCCAGGCGGTGGTGTTGCAAACCCCCAACTATCGTCCGATCCGCATGGCCCCCGGCCACTGGAACCTGCCGAAAATTGAAGTGCCGTTCGAACTGAGCGACCAGGGCGAATACCTCACGCCATTGCCGGCCTTGCGCCAGGCGCTGGAGGGTGCGGGCGCGTTCCTGCTGAGCAACCCACACAACCCAATGGGCAAAGTGTTCCCACAGGATGAATTGCTGGCAGTGGCCACGGCTTGCCTCGACCAGGGCGCGTTGATCATCTCCGATGAAATCCACGCCGAGCTGTGCTTTGACGGCCGTCGGCATATCCCCACTGCCAGCCTCAGCCCGCAGATTGCCCAGCGCACCATCACCCTGATGTCGGCGAGCAAGGCGTATAACGTCGCGGGGCTGAAGACCTGCTTTGCGGTGATACAGAACCCCGAGATTCGCGAGCGCTTCAACCACGCCCGCTGCGGCATGGTCGACAGCGTCAGCCCATTGGGCCTGGAAGCCACGCGCGCGGCCTACAGCCAGTGCGGCGAATGGTTGGAAGCGCTGGTGCAGTACCTGCAAGCCAACCGTGATTACTTGATCAATGCGGTGCAAACCCGCTTGCCCGGCATCGTCATGAATGCGCCCCAAGGTACTTACCTGGCGTGGCTGGATTGCAGCGCACTGGAGTTGGACGACCCGCAACAGTTCTTCCTGGAACAGGCGAAAGTCGGGCTCAGCGCAGGTCTGGAGTTTGGCGATGACAGCCAGCAGTTCGTGCGCCTGAACTTCGGGTGCCCGCGCGTGTTGCTGGAAGAGGGTTTGCAGCGTATGGAGCGTGCCTTGCGCAACCGCTGAGGCTTACGGCCGGAAATAGACAGGCGAGCCCGATCAAATGTGGGAACCAGCTCCCATAGTTGATCGGGCTCGCCTGATAATTTTTTTCACTCTTACAACTTGGCGATAGACACTTCGGTCGACTTCACGAAGGCAATCACTTCACTGCCCACTTTCAATTCCAGATCGCGCACCGAACGGGTGGTGATCACGGACGTCACAATCCCGGACGCGGTTTGCACGTCGATCTCGGACACCACTTCGCCGATCAGGATTTCCTTGATCACGCCTTTGAACTGGTTGCGCACGTTGATCGCTTTAATGGTCATGTCGGCTTTCCTTCTGGCTGTTGGGTCAATCCGCACGAATGCGCAGGCGCTCAAAATGCATCATTCGTGAAAACAACAAAAGGAATATATAACTCTTTATTTATTCCATAAAAACATATGCAAACTGTTGCCCGGCCAACAGTGATTCAACAAAGTGCCCTGTTAACCCCTCCCCCTATATCCCCGTAGCAGCTGTCGAGCCTTGGCGAGGCTGCGTCAGCGGTGTGTCAGGCAAACCGCTAACGCAGCCTCGCCAAGGCTCGACAGCTGCTACGGGTGCTTAGAATCCCTCGCTCCCGCTTTAGTGGCACAGAGACTGCATATTCCTATAACGCATGATGGAACATGCCAAATGAATTTTCTGAATATAAGAAAAGCCTTCTCCTACCCGCCTTGTCCGGAGCTGTTCCATGAAACCCTTCGCCAAACTCATCCTCGGCGCCGCCGCCCTTGCCCTCAGCCTGCAACCGCTGGCTCAGGCAGCGGAAACCGCGCCTGCCGAAGTCCATCTCGACTACGCCTATTACTCGCCCGTCAGCCTGGTGCTCAAGCACTTCGGTTGGCTTGAAGAGGCCTTGCCAAACACCAAGGTCGGCTGGGTGTTGAGCCAGGGTAGCAACCGCTCGCTGGAATACCTCAACAGCGGCGGCGTTGATTTCGCGTCTTCGGCCAGCCTCTCGGCAGTGTTGAGCCGTGCCAACGGCAGCCCGATCAAGTCGGTGTACGTCTATAGCCGTGCCGAGTGGACCGCGCTGGTGGTGCGCAAAGATTCCAAATTCCAGACCGTCACCGACCTCAAGGGCAAGAAAATCGCCGCCACCAAAGGCACCGACCCGTACCTGTTTACCCTGCGCAGCCTGCAAAGGGCCGGCCTGACCAAGGACGACGTGGAACTGGTGCACCTGCAACATCCAGACGGACGCACCGCGCTGGAGAAAGGTGATGTCGACGCCTGGGCCGGTCTCGACCCGCACATGGCCGCCAGTGAAATCCAGGCCGGTTCGCGCCTGCTGTACCGCAACAAGGACTTCAACAGCTACGGCGTAGTCAGCGTTACCGAGAAGTACGCCAAGGAGCATCCACAGACCATCGCCAAGGTGCTGGGCGCCTATGAAAAGGCGCGTGACTGGGCGGTAAAACACCCAGACGAATTCGCCAAGCTGCTGGCCGATGAATCCGGCCTGCCGCTGGAAGTGGCCAAGTTGCAGCTCTCGCGTACCGACCTCAGCAGCCCGTTGCTCACCGCCCAGGACGTGGTGTCGTCGAAAGCCGCCGCACCGATCCTAGTCTCTGAAGAACTGGTACGCCGTGGGGTGAATGTGGATCAGGTCATCGACCAGTTGATCGACACCTCGTTCGGCCAGGCGTTGCCGCGTCCATAAGGGAAGCCCCATGACCAGTAAAACCGCGCCCCTGGCCCTCACCCCGGCGGCACCCGCCACCCGCAGCGCCTGGCCCCGTCGGCTCAAGGGCCTGGCGTTGCCGGTGTTGATCCTGGTGATTCTGGAGGTCGTGGTGCGCATCGGCTGGCTGCCGTCGTACCAGATGCCGGCCCCCAGCGAGATCGCCGTGACCCTCACGGACCTCGCCGAAGGCGCCCTGTGGAAACACATCAGCGCCAGCCTCCTGCGAGTGCTGTTGGGATTTGCCATCGGCGCCAGCCTGGCCCTGTTGTTTGCCGCCTGGGTCGGTTTGAGCCGTGAGGCCGAGGCCTATCTGGAGCCGACCTTCGCCGGCCTGCGCTCGATCCCGAGCCTGGCATGGGTGCCGTTGTTGCTGCTGTGGCTGGGGATCGACGAGACCTCGAAGATCGTGCTGATCGCCATCGGTGCGTTCTTTCCGGTGTACCTCAACGGCGTGTCGGCGATTCGCGACATCGACCGCAAGTTGGTGGAAGTCGGCCAGATGTACGGCTTCAACCGCCGACGCCTGGTGCGGCGGATTCTCTTGCCCGCCGCCCTGCCCGGTTTGTTTACCGGGTTGCGCAGCGGCTTGAGCCTGGCCTGGATGTTTTTGGTGGCCGCCGAGCTGATCGCTGCCACCAAGGGCCTGGGCTACCTGCTCAGCGATGGCCGGGAAACCTCACGGCCCGACATCGTGCTGGCGGCGATTATCGTGTTGGCGCTGCTGGGCAAGATCAGCGACGGCCTGCTGGCCGCCCTGGAAAAACGCTGCCTGGCCTGGCGCGACACGTTCACCGGCCAAGGCACGGAGGGTTGAGCATGAGCCAAGCACTATTGGACATTCGAGTCGAGCGTAAAAGCTTTGGCCCCACCACCGTGCTCAACAACATCCAGTTGAGCCTGCAACCCCGGGAAACCGTGAGCTTGCTGGGCCCCAGCGGCTGCGGCAAAAGCACCTTGCTGCGGATCATCGCCGGCCTGGAAAAGGACTTCCAGGGCGAGTTGCGCAGTGACGGCAGCACGGTGGCCTTTGTATTCCAGGAACCGCGCCTGATGCCCTGGCTCACAGTGCAACAGAACATCGGCTTCAGCGATGACGACCACTACGACCGGGCCTGGGTGGCGCAATTAATCGATGAAGTGGGCCTAAGCGGCTTCGCCGATGCGCTGCCCAAGGCATTGTCCGGAGGCATGGCGCAGCGGGTAGCGATTGCCCGGGGCCTGTACTCGCGGCCCAAGGTGTTGTTGCTGGATGAACCGTTCAGCGCAGTGGATGCGTTTACTCGCATGAAGCTGCAGGACCTGCTGCTGCAACTGGCCGATCACCACGCCATCGCCCTGCTGCTGGTGACTCACGATGTGGACGAGGCGCTGTACCTCAGCGACCGGGTGCTGGTGATGGGGAACCGGCCCAGCAATATTCGCCAGGAGCTGGCGGTGGACCTGGCGCACCCGAGGGATCGGCGCGACCCTGTGCTGGCGCAGCTCAAGGCACTGGCGCTGACCGAGTTGCAGCGGGCGCATGTGATCTAGGCACGTACGAGGCTCTGACAAACAACGTGGATCTCTGTGGGAGCTGTCGAGCTTTAGCGAGGCTGCGATGGGATCGCTGCGGTTCAACAGGTACACCGCGCTGATGCCATCGCAGCCTCGCTGGGGCTCGACAGCTCCCACATTAGACCAGCGTCACTTCAGGCCAGTTTTTTGCGCGGCATCAACGTCACCCAATAACGCGTGCGCGACTGCACCTCCAACGCCAGGGTCGAGGCCAGCAGACTGAGAATGCGCTCGGTGTCTGCCAGTTGAAAACTCCCGGTCACGCGCAACGCTTCGAGGCTTGGGTCCCAGCGCAGCACGCCGGGACGGTAGCGCTCCAGTTCACGCAGAAAATCCCCCAGCCCCTGGTTCTGCGCAGTCAGCACACCCTCGCGCCAGTCCAGTTGCAACACATCGAATGGAGTCGATGCACCCAGCCCGTCGGCCTGCAACCGCGCTTGCCGGCCGCCTTGCAGCGTGACCAGTTGCCCACGCAAATCGCGCACCTGCACGGCCCCCTTGAGCACCGATACCAGGCAGTTCGACGACAGCTGACGCACACACACCTCGCCCTGGCTGACAATCACCTGGCCATAGCGCGTCTGCACGGTCATCGCCCCGGCGCCCGGCACGGTCAGCGCCATCTCGCCATCCACCAACGTCAGACGGCTCCGGGCCAAATCCACATCCACCGCCGTGGCGGTATTGAGTTGCAAAGCGCTGCCATCGGCCAACGGCACCTGCCTGCGTTCGCCAGTGGCGGTGTGCAGGTCGGCGCGCCAGACGTCGATCGGCAATTGCCGACTGATCAACCACGCCGCCGGCACCAGCGCCGCCACGCCCAAAGCGCGCTTGAGCACCGTGCGCCGTCCCGGTTGCGGACGATCGAGGCTAGCCATCGCCAGGGCGGGCGGCAGGTCGGTAAAACGTTGGCGCAGCAGTTGGGCTTTCTGCCAGATTTGTTCGTGTTGGGGATTGCTGTCGCGCCACTGTTGCAGGCCGGCATGATCGCCCTCGGTGGCCGCGCCGGACTCCAGCAGCGCCAGCCAACGTGCCGCAGCGCGGGCAAGCTCGGGTGCGGTGGTGCTCACAGGTCCACCAGCAGGCAATGCTCATAGGCTTGTGCCATGTAGCGCTTGACCGTGCGCTCGGACACCTGCAACCGCTCGGCAATTTCCCGGTAACCCAGGCCGTCCAGTTGGCTCCATAGGAAGGCCCGGCGCACCAGCGGTGGCAGGCCGTCGAGCAATTCGTCCAGGGCTTGCAGGGTTTCCAGCAGCAGCCAGCGCTGTTCCGGCGACGGCACGCTGGCTTCCGGCAAGCTGGCCAGGGCATTCAGGTAGGCCTGTTCGAGGCTTCGCCGCTGATGAAAGTTGGCCAGCAGGCGCTTGCCCACCGTCACCAGGTACGCGCGTGGCTCGTGCAATTGCGCCACCGGCTGGGCACTGGCGAGCACCCGCAGGAAGGTGTCCTGACTCAGGTCGGCGGCATCCCAGGCGTTGCCCAGGCGGCGACGCAGCCAGCTTTCGAGCCAACTGCGGTGGTCGCGGTACAGGCTGTGCAGGCCTGAGCGAGGGTCGTGCGTGGGCAGTGCAGCATCATTCATGGCAAACGGACCTGCGGGCGCGAGTGAGTCTCAAATGAGATTCATTCTATTTAATATCCCGCCGGCGTACCACGTTCTTTTAGGCGTCTTGCACTTCCCCATCAAAAACCTGCCCGCGCCCCACTACGCCGCCAGGGCTGATAACCGCCCCCGGCGCCAACACCCCGTTGGCCCCTACCCGCGACTGATCACCCAGCAACGCGCCGAACTTGTCACACCCAGTGCGTTGCAAATGCCCATCGATGCGTACCTGCACTTCTTTGTCGGCGCGCTCATTGCGGTAGTTGGCGACGATGCTGCCGGCCTCCAGATTGACCCCGTGCCCCAGCACCGAATCCCCGACAAAGTTGAAATGCGCCAGCTTGCTGCCGCTGAACACAAAAGAGGTTTTCAGCTCTGCGCCGGGGCCGAAAATGCAGTGCTCATCCACCCAGCAACCACCGCGCAAATACGCGCCAGCGGCGATAAAGCAGTGGGCACCGATGATCAACGGCGCCTTGAGCACTGCACCGGCTTCAACCGTGGCGGTGCGGTGTACGGCTATTTCATCGTGGATTTCGTAGTCATCAGGCGAGAGCCCGGCCAGCAGTTGGCGCACGATTTCCGGTGCCTGGGTCACCAGGTCCCAGGGGGCCAGATCGGCCCAGGGTGCCAGTGGCGATTGGGAAAATGCGTGGATGTAGTCAGTAAGTCGGATCAAGGCCAGGCCCTCTACGGATCAGAGAAGCCCGAAACGCTAACACCCGCGTCACTGCCCGTCGAGTAACACGGGCTTGCCCAACTCGCCGATCTTCTCCAGCCGTGCCCGCACGATGTTGCGACTGATATTGAGCAGGCGCCCGGTCTGCAATTGGTTGCCGTGGCAGTAGCGGTAGGCGGCGCGAAACACCGTCTCTTCGATGTGTTCGTACAGGTCAGGGATGTTCTGTTCAAACAACGCGTTGAGCGCCGCCTCCAGGCTTACCGGCCCACTGATGGCCGGCGCGGCGTGGTTCGCTTCGTCCTGGCGAATGCCCGAGGAACGCATGTCCACCAGATGCAGGTCCGGTGGCTGTACCAACTGGTTACGGCACACCAGCAACGCATGGTGGATAGCGTTTTCCAGCTCGCGGATATTGCCCGGCCAACTGTGTTCTAGCAGCTTGCGCTCGGCCTCGATGCTCAGTGAAGCGCGGTTGTAGCCCAGGCGCTGGCAATGTTCTTCAAGAAAAAATTCGGCCAGGGGCAGGATGTCGCCAGGGCGTTCGCGCAGTGGCGGCAGGCGGATGGTGGCGACGTGCAGACGGTAGAACAGGTCCTCGCGAAAATGCCCGGCCACCACGGCGTCGGCGAGGTTGACGTTGGTGGCCGCCACCAGCCGCACGTTGATCGGAATCGGCGTGCGTGAGCCCAGGCGCACCACTTCGCGCTCCTGCAAAACCCGCAGTAACTTGACCTGCATGTTCAACGGCAAATCGCCGATCTCATCCAGAAACAGCGTGCCGCCGTTGGCCGCTTCAAACCAACCGGCCTTGTGCGTGGTGGCGCCGGTAAATGCGCCTTTTTCGTGGCCGAACAACTCGCTTTCCACCAGGGTTTCGGCGAACGCACCGCAGTTCACCGCCACAAAAGGCTCGCGTCCGCGACGGCTCAAATGGTGGATATGCCGTGCGACCAGCTCCTTGCCGGTACCGGTCTCGCCGATGATCAAGGTATTGGCTTCACTGGGGGCCAGGCGCTCGATGCGGGCCAGCAGTTCCTGTGAGCGCGGGTCCTTGAAGACCAGCACGGTGGCTCGCACCGACTTGGTCAATTCACGGGCGTTGGGGTGGGTGATCAGCGACATGGTGCATTCCTGGCAGTAAAAGCGCCTGTCAATAGTGCATGAAGTTTTCTATACCATTTAATTATTAATTAATATTTGTATATTCCACAAAAGAATATACCAACGCATCGCTTGGCCACTGCTGCTGGAGCAGCAATCGGCCAGCACTCCCCTGTGTGCAGATCAACACCAGGCCTTTGGCTAGCGGCCTGGCTAAAACCCTGAAAGCCACGCAACACAAGGCGTGCAGCGATATCTTAAGGTGCTGGCATGCATTCTGCTCTCTCCCTCCCAACGCCACCGCCAACACGGGGACCGCGATCACTTGGCAGGGAGAATTCAATGAAACGTTTCTGGCGCAACACTGCAACCGCCGTTCTCGGAGTGCTTTTCAGCACGGGCGTGCTGGCCGAGCCGACGCCACCGGCGTCGGTAAAAATCGCCATCGTCGCCTACACCCAGGGCGGCAAGCCGGTGTTTGGCGGTATCGCCGGGCGCGTGATCGAAGACGGCTGGCTGGAGGCGCAACTGCGTGAGCGCGGGGTCAAGCTGGAATGGATCGCCCTGCCCCACGCCGGCGCCGGGCCGCAGATCAACGAAGGCTTTAGCAACAACAGCCTGGACTTCGCCGTGCGCGGTGACCTGCCCTCAGTGATCGCCGGCGCCGGTGGTGTGCCGGGCAAGCTGATCGTGCCCGGCGGCAGCGGCAACAACATCTACCTGGTGGTACCGCAAAACTCCACCGCCACCAGCATCGAAGACCTCAAGGGCAAGCGCCTGGCCCTGCACCGGGGCCGGCCATGGGAGTTCGCGTTCAGCAACTTCCTGGCCAGCAAGGGCCTGAAACTCGACGACTTCAAGATCGCCAACCTCAACCCGCAAGTGGGCGCCGCTGCGGTGTCTGCCGGCAAGGTCGACGCCGCCGTGTTGCTCAGCGAAGCCTATGCCCTGGAAGACAAGGGCGTGGGCAAGATCATCTGGTCCACCAAGCAAGGCAGCAACGACTGGCGCCTGATCTCGGACCTGTGGGGCACCGAGACCTTCGTGCAGCAACACCCGGACATCACCCAACTGCTCGCCACCGCCTGGGTGAAAGCCGCGTGGTGGATTTCCCAGACGCAAAACCAGGACGCCTATTACCAACTGTCCTCCCGGGCCGGCACTGCCGAGAGCGTATTGCGCCGCGACGACCAGAACGACCCCGTGGCCTGGAAAGAACGCTGGGCGCCCAAAAGCGACCAGCAACTCAAGGCCCATTACCAGGCGCTCACCACCTACGCCCTGGCCAACCACCTGATTCGCAACACCTACGACATCGGCCCGTCACTGGCCACCGGTTTTACCAATCAGGCCCTGATCGACCTGAAACTCACCGACTACTGGCCGGCCTTGCGTGGCCAGGTCAGCACTAATCCGTAATAGGGAAATTGACCATGAAATTGCCGCACTCTTTTGCATTTGGCCTCAGCGTCCTGGCCCTGTCCCTGAGCGCTTTTGCTGCAGATACCTACGCCCCTAAACCTGACCCGCTGCAAGGCGACGGCCGTGTCTCGGCGTTCTACACCTGGGACAAAGCCATCCCGACCGTGCCCGGCAAACTGCTGCGCAGCGAGCCCCTGGACAAGACCTTGAGCCTGGCCAACGCCGCCAGCGCCCAGCGGATTCTTTACACCTCCACCGACGGCATCGATAACAACAGCCCGGTCGCCGTATCCGGCGCGCTGTTCCTGCCCAAGGGCACACCACCAGCCGGTGGTTGGCCGGTAGTCAGCTGGGGCCATGGCACCGTGGGCGTGGCCGACGTGTGCGCGCCGTCCTGGCAAGGGCGCTCGTACCGCGACGTGGCGTACCTCAACCGGTGGCTGGCCGAAGGTTTTGCGGTGGTCGCCACCGACTACCAGGGCCTGGGCGTGCCCGGCGGCCACCCGCTGCTGAACAGCCGCATGGCTGCCTACGGCATTCTCGACGCCGCCAAAGCGGTGGTGGCGGGCGTACCGGGGCTGGCGGACAAGGTGTTGATCGTCGGCCAGTCCCAGGGCGGCGCCGGAGCCTTCGCGGCAGCCGCTTATGCCGCCACCTATGCGCCCACCCTCGGGGTCAAGGGCAGCATCGGCACCGGCGTGATCTACACCCTCGACTACGCCAAGAACCCCAGCGAAGAAGTGCGCAATAAAGTCGACCCGACCCTGGCCTACGGCTTCTACACCCTGCTCGCCGCCCAGCAATACGACCCGAGTATCAATCCCGCCGACTTCTACACCGACAAGGCCCTGCCGCTGTTTGAACAAGCCCGCACCAGTTGCCTGTTCGCCCTCGAAGGCGACGTGGAAGGCGCCGGCCTGAGCATCGCCAACACCAAGAAAGACTACAAGGGCAAGCAACTCGCGCCATGGCTGGCCCAGGTGTCCTACCCGACCCTGAAAACCTCCAAGCCGATCTTCATCGGCACCGGCGCAGAAGACACCACCCCCGCCGCCGCGACCCAGGTCAAGCTGATGCAGGACGCGTGCAACGCAGGGTCCGTGGTCGAAGGCCACCTGTACAAGGGCCTGGGCCACAGCGCCACGGTCAACGCTTCGCTCAAGGACTCGATCCCCTTCGCCCACAAGGTGATCAACGATCAGCCGATCACCCCGATCTGCGCCCCGACCGCGCAATAAGCCTGGAGGCTTGCATGAGCATCGAATTCTTCACGCGCCTGCCGCTGCATGGCGAAACCCAGTTCTTGCCCGGCGACCCGCGCAACCGTGGCGACTGGCACCGTGGCGGACCCAGCACCGGTGCGGTGTCGGGTTTCAGCGTGGGTGACCACTTCACCTACATCGACTACCTCGGGCAAATCGCCAAGGCCGCAGAAATCAATGGCTTTGGCGGCGCGCTGATGGTCAATGCGCCCACCGGCGAAGAGCCCTGGACCGTGTGCTCGCTGCTGGCCCGGGAAACCCGCACCCTGCAGTTCGTCACGGCGTTCCAGCCCTACCACTACACGCCGTGGGTCGCGGTGCAGCAAGCGGCAACCTACCAGCGCGCCACCGGCAACCGCCTGGTGTGGAACATCATTAACGGCGGCTCGGACGCGATTCAGCGCCAGGTGGGCGACTTCAGCGACCACGACGAACGCTACGAACGCGCCACCGAATTTATGGACGTGGTCAGGGGCTATTGGAACAACGAAGCCTTCCACTACGACGGCAAGTTCTACAAAGCCGATGGCGGTGGCCTGCGCGGGCCGTTGAAAAAAGCCCAGTTGCCGCTGATCTGCACGGCCGGCTCGTCGATTGCCGCACGGGAGTTTGCCGCCAAGCACGCCGACTTCTACTTGATGCGCGCCGAACACCCGGACGAGATCGCCGCGTTGATCGCCGACCTGCGCGAACGCGCATTGAAGTGGGGCCGCACCGACATCCGCTTCGGCCTTTCAATCGACGTGATCACCCGCGAGACCGAAGAACTGGCCCGCACCGAAGCCAAGCGCTTTTTTGACGAAGGCATCGCCAGGGGCGCGGTCAAGGCCGTGGCCGCCCACGCGGGTTTGCGCACCGCGCGCAAGCTCAGCTACGAACATGGCTTCAGCGAAAAAACCGAGACCCAGGGCTTCGATGACTTTTTTATCCACCCCAATGTGTGGACCGGTTTTGGCTACATCGGCGTGCCACCGGGCTGCGCCCTGGTGGGCAGCTACGAGAACGTGGTGGCGCGGATTCGCGAGTACAACGCCATCGGCATCGACCTGTTCTTCCTGGCCGGCTACCCGCACCTGGAAGAAGCCTATCGCCTGGGCGAGCACATCCTGCCGCACTTTCGCAGCGAACGTGCCGAGCTGAGCCGCCCCCCGGAGCCGCTGCTGGAACTGCGCTCTGCCAACGGCCCGGCCGGAGTCTGATGCCATGAGCCTACTGCTTAGCCGTCGGGACTTTCTCGGCTACAGCGTCACCGTCGGTGGCGGCTTGCTGCTGGCCGGTTGCGGTCCGGCTGATGCCCCCGCCAACATCACCGGCAACGACCAGCCGCGTTATGGCGGGCGCCTGCGCCTGGGGATTTTGGACGGCAACCAAAGCGGCAACCTCGATGCCCACAAGCCGGTGGGCAGTGGCATCGTTCGCGGCTTTGCGCTATACAGCAAACTGTGGGAATGGGACGAGCAGATGCAACCGCGCCTGGCCCTTGCCGAGTTTGCCGAGCCGAATGCCGACGCCAGCAGCTGGACCCTGCGCCTGCGCCCGGGCCTGGAGTTTCACAACGGCAAGACCATCGACGCCGATGATCTGATCTTTTCGATCCGCCGCCTCACCGACCCGCAACTGGCGTCGCCCTACGCAGCGCTGCTGCACTGGGTGGACCGCGACAACCTGGTCAAGCTCGACAACCGCACCGTGCGCCTGGCTTTTCGCGAGGGGCGCAGCTACATGCCCCTGGCGGAAACCTGGGTCAACTTTGGCGGGATCGTGCCAGTGGACTACCACCCGGTCACCAACCCGGTGGGTGCCGGCCCCTACAAACTGAAAAGCTTCACCCCCGGCCAGCGCTCGTTGTTCACCCGCTTCGAGAACTACTACAAGGAGGGCAAGCCCTATGCCGATGAGCTGGAAATCATCGACTTCAAGGACCAGGTCGCGCGCCTCGCTGCCCTGCGTTCCGGGCAGATCGACATGGCCAACGTGATGCCCACCGAACAGTTGCCGATCCTGCAACAGGACCCGCGCCTGAAGGTGATCAAGTCGGTGACCGGCAACTGGTTGTCGTTCGACATGAACCTCGACAAGCCACCGTTCAACGACCCACGGGTGCGCGAGGCGTTTCGCTTGATGGCCGACCGCGAAGAACTGGTGCGCCGCGCCCTCAACGGCCAAGGCCGGGTGGCCAACGACCTGTATGCGCCCAGCGACCCTACGTTCAACCACGACCTCGGCCCACGCCCCTATGACCCGCAGCGGGCAGCGCAATTGCTCAAGGACGCAGGCCACGAAAACCTTGAGGTGGAATTGATCACCACCCCGGGACCAGGTCTCAGTTCGGCGTTGGTACTGGCCGAGCAGGCCAGGCGTATCGGCGTGACCCTCAAGGTCAAGCAGGTGGACCTGGCAACCTTCCAGGGCCCGCTGAAAAACGACTGGCCCCTGAGCACCGGCGGCAGCATTGGCGCACCGTTCCTGGCCAGTGCTATCCATACCGACGCGCCGTTTGCGGTGGCCAACAAGACCCACTTCAATGACCCGCAGTTCAGCGAGCTGTTCCTGGCCGCCATGGCCCAGCCCGACCTGGAGAAACGCAAGGCCCTGGTGCATCAGGCGCAGCAAATCCAGTACGAACGCGGTGGCATGTTGATCTGGGGCTACGCCGACTTGCTCGACAGCGTTTCCAACCGCGTCGGTGGCGCGCAATCGGAAGAGTCGCTGTTCAGCACCTGGCGCTTTGAAAAGTTGTGGCTCAAAGACACCGCCTGACCGACGTACACCGCACCTCCCTGTAGGAGCCGGCTTGCCGGCGATAGCGTCCGGTCGACCGGCGCAGGGCTCAAGGGCCTTATCGCCGGCAAGCCGGTTCCTACAAGGGACCGTGCGCTCTTAACTCTTTTTTTATGGGGCATCTCTGCCATGCACGCTATCGCCTTGCGTTTACCTCTGCTGCTGGCCGCAAGCCTGCCAATCCAGGTGTTTGCCGCCGATACCCAACTGCAAACCGTGACCGTGCAGGCCAGCGCCAGCCAGTCCGATGACGACGCCCTGCCCACCCGTCCACCGACGTCGGTGTACGGCGGCACCGAAACCAAGGTCCTCGACACGCCGCGCTCGGTGGTGCAAATCAACGCCGAACAACTGGCCAACGACTCAATCCGCAGCGCCGACGATCTGGTCAAATACGCCCCCGGCATCACCCGTGGCGGCGGCCAGAACGCCGGCCTTGCCCCACAGTTCCGCGCCCAGGGCTCCGAGGTGTTCCAGGACGGCCAGCGCGCCTATAGCGTGCGCCACCCGGCGAACTTCAACGCCTATGAAGGCGCCGATATCGTGGCCGGGCCATCCTCGGTCACCTACGGCTCGGTGTCCGGCAGCGGCGGCTATGTGAATTACCTGAGCAAAAAGCCCGACTTCGACCAGTTCAAGACCAAACTCAGTGGCGAACTGGGCTCATGGATACCGGACGGCACGTCACGCAGCTCCAATAAATTCAGCATCGACAACACCGGCCCCCTGAGCGACAACCTCGCCTACCGCCTGAGTATCACCAAGCAGCGTCAGCAGGACTTCTACGACAACGTCGACAACAACTTCGACGCCTTCTATGGCGCCCTCGCCTGGCGCAACGACAACGTGCGGGTCGACTGGAACGCCAGCTACGACAACTACTACGACTACAACATCACCCACGGCTGGAACCGCGCCACCCAAGACCTGGTGGACAACGGCAAGTACTACGCCGGCCGGGCCACGCCGATTATCCAGAACGGCAACACCCTGTGGTCGCCGGTACTGGCCTCCGGTGCGGCCGACGCGCCCACCCTCGGCTGGGTCAAGCGCCAGCGCAATGCCCTGGGCCAATACAGCGTGGTAGACGGCAGCTTCCAGACCGCCTCGCCCAACACCCAGGCCAACCCTGGCAGCCTGCGCGGCTGGGTGTATGACCCGACGCTGGCGGGCAATGGCGAGCGTTCGATTTCGTCCCAGACCGGGCAACGCAAGGAAGACGAAAGCAGCTCCCGGCGGTTCACCACCCAGTTGCGGGTGGAGGCGGACCTGTCGCCGACCATCACCGTAGCCAACAGCACTTTTTACGAACGCTCCAAGGACATCACCGACGCCGTGGGCTCCTTCCAGGTGCAGTCCAAGGACAACATCTTCGACAACCGTTTCGAATTTCGCTCGCGCAACGAGACCCAACTGGGCCCCTGGACCCTGCGCGATGACAGCAACAGCGGGCTGATCTATCGCCGCGAATTCAACCAGTCGATTGCCGCCAACAACAGCTTCGGTTCTACCATCAACGCCTATGACCTGACCCAGAACCCATCCGGCAAAAACCCCGGCGACCTGCTGGGCATAAACGGCGCCAACCCGGCCGGCGGCAATGGCGCGTGGATCGGCCAACCCGGTGTGCCGCAGTATTCCAACTACTACGGCTGGCTTAACCTGCCACCCATGTATCCCGCCGGGCACGGGCTGTATGCCGAGTCAGTAGCGCCCTATACCGCCGAAAGCACCTGGACCACCCAGACGCTGTTCAGCCAGCACAACCTCAAATACGGCGACTATTTTGGCCTGAACATCGGCGCCAGCCGCAGCTGGATCGCGGCCGAAATCGACAACCCGTTCGTGCTGGCCGGGGGGAACTCGCGCAAGGACAGCGACAACTACCGGCTGTTTGCATTCCAGGTCAGCCCCTACGTAAAACCCACGGAAAACACCACGCTCTACTACACCTTCGATCGCTCGCTGGCGGTCAATACCGGGTTCTTTTCCAACGGCCTGGGCTGGGGCAGCGGCAGTGGCGCCAACCAGCTCAACCCGCTGGCCTTCCAGAGCTTGAGCGTGCTGCACGAAGTGGGGGTGAAGGTCGAGGCCGTGCCCAACCAACTGTTCATGACCCTGGCCGCTTTCAAGCAGGCCCGGGACCAGGCGCCCGACACCAATAACAACATCGCTCGGCTGATCATCAAGGGCGTGGAAGCCACCGTGCGCTACCAGCCGGACGACCATCTGCGCAGTGGCCTGAACCTGTCCAAGCTCAACGCCTACAACGAGTTCACCTCCCAGGCAGGCTTTGCCTCGGCCGGCTTCGTGCCCGACAACGGCACCGTATTTGGCGATAACAACAGCCTCAACCAGCGGCCTTCCGGGCGTTACGACGCGGTGCAGATTCCCGAGTACACCGCCAGCGGCTACGTCGACTACCGCTTTGACTCAGGCTTCGGCGCCGAGCTGTCCGGCTGGTGGACTAGCAACTGGTACCTGAACCTGAGCAAGACCGTAAAGATCCCCAACGAATACAACCTCGACCTCGCCCTGTACTACCGCCAGCCACAGTGGAGCACCACGTTGCGAGTGCTCAACCTGACCAACGAGCTGAACTTCGTCAGCGGCCTGGCCGGCTCCACCAATACCTTCCTGCAACCCATGCCTGGCCGCACATTGCTGGCCCAGGTCGACTATCAGTTCTAACCCTTATCAGGAGCGTTCCATGCCCATTGAATTTGTCGGCATGATTTTCCCCCGTCAATGGTCCGAGACCCGGGGCGTTCGCAGCCCGGATTTCGACCTCGACTTTATCCGCCACCACGCCCGCGCCCATGAACACGCAGGCTTCGACCGGGTGCTGATCGCCAGTGGCCCCGGCAGCGCCGACAGCCTGCAAATCGCCGCCTACGCGGCGGCGCACACAGAGCGTTTGGGCTTTATGATCGCCCACCGTCCGGGCCTCACCGCCCCCACCGTCGCCGCCCGGGCCTTCGCCACACTGGACCACACCACCGGCGGCGGGCGCATCCGCCTGCACGCCATCACCGGCATCACCGCCGAACCCCAGGAAGGCGACTTCCTGCTGGACAAGACCGAACGCTACCAGCGCACCGACGAATACCTGGAGATCGTGCGACGTACCTGGACGGCGCAAGAACCGTTCGACTTCGAAGGCAAGTACTTCAACATCAAGGGCGCGTTTTCGCCGGTCAAGCCGTTGCAGCAACCGCATATCCCGATCTCGTTTGGCGGCTCCTCGGACATCGCCTACCAGATCGCGGTCAAGCACGCCGACTTGTATGCACTGTGGGGCGAGCCGCTGAGCGGCGTGGCGGAGCAGATCGCCAAACTCAAGGCCGCAGCCGCTGCGGCGGGCGTGCAAGCGCCACGGGTCAGCCTGTCGGTACGCTTGATCCTGGGCGCCACCGAAGAACTGGCGTGGCAACGGGCCGAGCAGATCTTGCAGCAGATCAAGGCCAACCCGCAGTTTGCAGCGGGTAGCCCGTGGCAAAAACGGATCAAGGGCACCGGCTCGGAACGCCTGCTGGCGGCAGCGGCCCTGGGGGATCGCCATGACCGCGCGCTATGGATGCCGACTGCGACGGCGGTAGGCGCTTATGGCGACACCACCGCCCTGGTAGGCACCCCCGAAACCGTGGCCCAGGCGTTGTTGGATTACGTGGATTTGGGCGTGACCACGTTCTTGAACCGGGGGTATGACCCGTTGTACGACACCGTGGATTATGGCCGGTGGATAATCCCGGCGGTGCGTGAAGAAGCCCGGCGGCGCCAGGCGAAGGTCGCGTAACGGCGGGTATCGCCATCGCCGGCAAGCCGGCTCCTACATTACGTGGACCTGCGTGCGACCTGTAGGAGCCGGCTTGCCGGCGATGGCGCCCGCCCGGACACATCCAGAGCCAAAATCCCACCTCAATTCCTCACCTCGCGCACTAGCCTTTCCCACCTGTATTTCCAACAGGAGGACAAGGAATGTCCACGCTTCCCCACGGCAAACACTTACGTACAGGGCGTTATTCTGAATGTGGTCGGATTTACATGCTGACCGCGGTGACCCAGCACCGCGAGCCGGTGTTTTCCGACTGGCAGGTGGGCCGGCTGGTGGTTCATCAATTCCGCCAGGCCCAAGCCGAAGGGTTGGCTGACTCTCTTGCCTGGGTCGTGATGCCCGATCACTTCCATTGGCTGGTTGAGCTCAAACACGGCACGCTGGCGCAGTTGGTGCTCGCCACCAAATCCCGCAGTGCCCGCGCCGTGAATGCACGCCTGGGTCGCTCGGGAAGATTTTGGCAGAAGGGATTTCATGATCGGGCCATTCGGCGAGAAGAGGATCTTCAAGCCGTGGCGCGTTACATCATCGCCAATCCGTTGCGGGCGGGGCTGGTTCGGCGGGTGCAGGATTATCCGTTGTGGGACGCAGTTTGGCTGTGAATACAGCAACGCCATCGCCGACAAGGGGCAACCTGTAGGAGCCGGCTTGCCGGCGATGGCGTCTCAAGCCAGTGTCGGCGAATGCTCCAGCAACGTGCGCGTATACGCCGCCTGCGGCTGGTCCAGCACGCTGTCTACCGCGCCCTGCTCCACCACTCGCCCGACCTTGAGCACCAACACCCGATCAGCAATCGCGCGCACCACACCCAAATCATGGGTCACGAATAACAGCGTCAATCCGTCTCGTTGCAACTGGCGCAGCAATTCGAGGATCGAGGCCTGTACCGATACGTCCAACGCCGAGGTGATTTCATCGCAGATCAGCAGTTTCGGCTCGCACAATAATGCCCGGGCAATCGCCACGCGCTGGCGCTCGCCACCCGACAAGCTATGGGGGTACAACTGCGCCACCGACGCCGGCAGCGAGACCCGCGCCAGTACCGCCTCGACTCGTTGCCGGGCCGCCTGGCCGGTGACGCCGAAGAAGTGCTCCAGCGGCGCGCTCAAGGTCTGGTACACCGTGTGCCGGGGATTCAACGCCCGGTACGGGTTCTGGAAGATGTACTGAATCTGGTGCCGCAACCCGGCCTCACGCTGGCGGGCTTGCAGCGGCAGCGGTTGGCCCGCGTAACGCAATTGACCTTCAGCGTTCTCCCCCAGTCCCGCCACCGCCCGCGCCAGGCTGGTCTTGCCCGAGCCCGACTCACCCACCAACGCCAGGCATTCGCCCGCGTGCAGTTTCAGCGATACGTCAAACAATACCTGGCGGTCATAGGCCACGTTCAGGCCGTCGATTTCCAGCAGCGCCGCCTCGGTGCGTGTCGCCACCGCCGCAATCGGCGTGAGGGCAACGCGTTGCAGCGGCTGGTCATGGGGGCTCAAACACGCCACTTCATGGCCCGTCGCCGTCGCCTGCAATAACGGTTCGGCCTGGGCACACGCCGGTCGAAAACGCTCGCAGCGCGGTCCGAAACTGCAACCCGCCGGCCGCTGCCCGGGGGCCGGCGCGTGCCCGCCGATGGCGAGCAATTCACGCCGCCCGGCCACGTCGGGAATCGCCGCCAGCAAGCCCCGGGTGTAGGGGTGGGCAGGCCTTGCGAACAGCGCGTCCCGTGTGGCGGTTTCGACGATGCGCCCGGCGTACATCACCATCACCCGGTCCACCAGGTCCTTGATCACCGCCAGGTCATGGGACACGTACACCGCCGCCACCCCCTGGCTTTTGCACAGGCGGCGCAAGGTCGCAAGGATGTGCGCCTGGGTGGTCACGTCCAGGGCGGTGGTCGGCTCATCGAGCACGATCAGCCGGGGCCGCAGCACAAACGCCAACGCCAGCATCACCCGCTGTTGCTGGCCGCCGGAAAGTTGGTGAGGGAAACGCCGCAAAAACTCCGCGTCATGGGGCAAGCCCACATCGTGCAGGGTGTCGATAATGCGCTGCGCCTGTGCTGCCTTGTTCAACTGCAACGGGTGCACGGCGAGGGTTTCGCGCAGCAGGTTGCCGATGCGCAGTGCCGGATTGAGCGCGGTAGCCGGGTCCTGCGCCACATAGCCAATCAGGCTGCCCCGGGCCCGGCGCAAGGCCTCGCCTTCCAGGCTCAATAAGCCGTGGCCGGCGATCTGCACCTGGCCACCAACAATCCGGGCACCGCGCCGGGCATGGGCCAATAACGCGGTGGCCAGGGTGGTTTTGCCAGAGCCCGACTCGCCCACCAAACCAAGGATCTCCCCCGCCTGCAGGCTGAAGGACACCCCGGACAGCACATCCACCTGCCCCGCCAACTCAACCCGTAAATCACTGACCTGCAACACCGTGGTGGTTCCCTGCGAGATGGCATTCATGGCTGTTTTTCTCCCATCCGTGCGCTACTGCGGCCGATGCCTTCGGCGAGGATATTGGTGCCATAGGCAAACACGCCGATAAGCACCGCCGGTGCCAATACGGCCCAGGGCTGCACCAGCAAGCCGGCCTGGTTTTCATTGATCATCAAGCCCCAGTCCGCCGTGGGCGGTGCCACGCCGTAACCGAGGAAACTCAAGCCCGAGAGCATGCCCACGCCCCAGGTCAGCATGTTGCCGAAATGCACCAGCAATGGCGTGAGGATGTTCGGCAGGATTTCCTTGAACAGAATCCGCCGCCGCGAATACCCCATCATTTGCGCGGCCTCGACAAACTCCTGCCCCGCCACCGACACCGCGCTGGCCCTTGCCAGGCGGATTACCCCGGGGATAAACGCGATGGCCACCGTGAGCACAATCAGCCAAGGCGCGCGACCCAGCATCGACACGATCAACAGCACCAGAATCAGGTCCGGAAACGCCAGTGATACATCGGCCAGCCAAGTGATCAATTGGTCCAGGCGCCGGCGCGACAACCCCGCCAACAGCCCCAGGCTGCTGCCCACCGCCAGGGCGATGCTGGCCGCCGCCACCGACATCCACAGCACCGAGAGCCCACCGCTGAGCAACCGCGACAGCACGTCATGCCCCAGGAAGTCATAGCCCAAAAGCCCACCGCCGACAGGTGCGCCGTACACCGGGCCAACCATGTCCGTGGAGCCATGGGGCGCCAACAGCGGGCCGAACAATGCCAGCGCTACCACCAGCAGGGTAATCAGCGCGCCCTGGCGGGTTTGCGGTTCCGCCAGCCAGCGCCAATAGTCAATCTTGCTCATGTATCACCTCGCGAACGCCGCCACCACGGGACAATGCCCCGGCGGTTGCGCTGGATCATGGTCACGCGACGGGCCGTGCGCAGCTTGGGGGTAAGCAGCACCGTCAACAGATCGGCCAGCAGGTTGATCAGCACCACCGCCAGGGTGATCACCAGCACAATGCCCTGGATCATCGGCAGGTCGCGCATCTGGATGGCCGCGTGCAACGCGGTACCAATGCCCGGATAACTGAAGATCACTTCGGCCAGCACCGCCCCGCCGATCAGGGTGCGCAGGGTCAGCGCCACCCCCTGGATGGCCGGCACCAGGGCGTTGGGCAAGGTGTGACGCCACACGATGCGCCAGTGGGGAATGCCCCGCAGGCGCGCGGCGATCACGTAGTCGGACTCCAGCGCGTCGATCATTGCCGCCCGTACCATACGGGCCAGGTACGGCAGCGCCGAAAGGCTCAGGGCCAAGACCGGCAGCACCAGAAACCGCAGTTGGCGCCACAGCGATTGGTCCGGGTCGAGGATCGACACCGCCGGCAGCCAGCCCATATGGGGCATGGAAAACAGCAGCACCAGGCCGATGGCCAACAGAAAGCCCGGCGTGGCCTTGAGGAAAATCAACCACGACAGGCCCCAGCGATCCAGGCGGCTGTCCCGGCGCAAGGCCAGGGCCACGCCGAGGCTCAACGCCGCTGGCACCACCAGCACAATCACCCCCGCGAGCAAGGTCAGGGTGTAACCCAAACGCCCCCACAACAGGCTGCTCACCGGGGTGTTGGAGTCCAGCGAGACGCCGAGGTCACCGCGCAAGGCCGCACCCAGCCAGCTCAGGTATTGCAGGAGGATCGGCCGGTCGAGGCCCAGTTGGTGTTGCAGGGTGAGGATGCTTTCCAGCGGTGCGTCCGGGCCGAGGATCACCCGCGCCGGGTCCGACGGCAGCGCCTGGGTGGCGATAAACACCACCAGGCTGATGACCCAGGCGGTGAGCAGGCCGTAGCCCAGACGGCCGATAAACCACGACAGCCAGGCCGGTGTACGCAAGGGTCTAGACATGGTTCAACCACATTTCGTCAAAGCGCCAGGAGGCGAAGGTGGTCTGTTCGGGGCGCAGGCCGCCGACCCTTACCGAGGCGGCGTCCAGCACATCGTTGAAGCCCCAGATCAACAGCCCGCCACGTTCGTGCTGAATCTGCTGGGCCTCATGCACCAGCCCCTTGCGCACCTGCACATCGGGTTGGGCCAGGGCCTGGCTGTACAGCTCGGTAAAGCGTGGGTCATGGAAGTTGCTGCGGTTGTAGATCGCCAGCGGCGCATCGTTGTGCAGCCCCGAGGCGAGGAAACCACGGGCCGGCGTGGCCCCTGGTGACAACTGCCATTGCTCGCGCTGCGGGCCGTTGAACACGGCGCCGTCGACCTGCGCGACACGCACTTGCACCCCGGCCTTTTTCGCCTGCTGGGCAAACACCAGCGCGGCATTCACCCCAGGGCCCGCCGGCGTGGTGAGTTCTACCCGCAGGTCAGTCTGCCCGGCCTGGCGCAGCAGCGAGCGCGCCTGTTCCAGGTCATGCGGGCGCTGGGCGATGTCGTGGTTGTAGGTGGGGTCGTGGGGCGAATACAGGTCGTTGGCGATCCGCCCGAAACCGTTGAGGCCACGGTCGACCAACTCTTGGCGGTCCGCCAGCAAGCGGAACGCCTGGCGCACCCGTACATCATCAAACGGCGGCTTGGCCAGGTTCAGGTTGAAGCCGGTAAACGAAGTACTCGGCGACACGCACAGCGCCAGCCGAGAGTCAGCCTTGAGCAACGCACTATGCTCGGCCTGCACGCCGCTGGCGACGTCAATCTGCCCGGCACGCAGCGCAGCCACCCGTGACACCTGGTCCTTGAACTCGATGATTTCCAGTTCGTCGGCGTACGGCTGGCCGGGCTTGAAGTAGTTTTCAAAACGGCTGTACAGCGAACGCTGGCCGGGCACGAAGCGCTTGAGCTTGTAGGGGCCGGCGCCCACGGGATTGGTGATGGGGTCGTAGTCGGTGGGCACGATGCCGCCGAAACTGATCAGGGTTTCATCCAGCGGGAAGAAGCTCTGGCCCTGCTTGAAACGGATTTCGACAGTGCGCTCATCGAGCTTGCGCAGCGCGTTGCGGTCGATAGCGCCCACCAGGCCGGCGAATGGCGAAGCCAGCTTGGGGTCGGTGAGCCGCAGCAGCGAGAACAGCATGTCGTCGGCGCCGATGGTCTTGCCGTGGTGGAACTCCAGGCCCGGCTTGATGCGGATGGTCCAGGCGCTGGCATCAGCGTTCGGCTCGGCGAACTCGGCCAGGGCCAGGCGGGTGCTGACGTCGGTGTTCCACTCCCAGAACTTGCTGTACAAGGCCCAGCCGCGAATGATCCCGCCACCCACCGGCTTATGGGCATCGAGGTTGCCGGACTGGTCGCCGTCGATGATGCCGATGCGCAGGCGCCCGCCTGTGGTCGGTGTGCTGGAGAGCAGCGCCGCCGGCGCGGCCCCGCTGTCACAGCCGCCCAGCAGCAGGCCACCGCCTACCACCAGGCTGTTGCCGAGGAACACCCGGCGGGAAAATCCTTGGTTCATCGGCTACGCCTCTTGGGGTTGCACGGCATTCAGACGTGGCACTGCAAAACCGTGGTCCAGGTCCAGCAACGGGAACAACAAGTCGGCAACCCGATGCGCTTCATCGATCAGCGGGAAACCCGAGAGAATAAAGGCCGAGGTGCCTTGGGCTTCGTACTCGCGAATGCGCTCGGCCACTTGCTCGGCGCTGCCCACCAGGTAAGTACCGGCGGCCGGACCGAGGATGTTGAAACCGAACAGGCTCGGGCCCAGCCACACGTTGGGGTAGATCTCCAGGTCGCGGGCCTCGGGCAGGCGCCCGGCGCGGATCGACTCGACGTTGCGCTGGGTTTGCGGGTCGTCGCTGTGAAAATCCTCGAAGCTCACGCCGGGCGGCAACTGGCGCTCGATGGCCGTGCGCGCAGTGTGCAGCGAGGTGCGCTGCAGAAGTTTCTCGGCGTGGGCCCAGGCTTCTTCTTCGGTCTCACGCACGATGATTTGCAGGCGTGTGCCGAAGGTCAGTTCGCGGCCGATCTTCGCGGCCTCGGCGGCGACCTTGCGAAACTTGTCACCCAGCTTGGGCGGCGTATTGGCGAAGCTCAGGTACACGTCGAGCAACTGCACCGAATGCTCCACCCCCGGGCCTGAGGTGCCGGCGCCCCACAACGGGATGCCCGGTTTCTGGTACGGCGGGTGCCAGCCGCCCAAGGGATGGCTGGCCGCCCCCGGCGAGCGCGGCGCGAGCTTGACGTACTGGCCGTCATAACCACGGGTATCACCGGCGTAGAAGCCCTGGAACGCACGCCAGTATTCGAGGCTGAAGGCATAACGTTCGTCGTGGGGGTAATGCACGCCGAGGGTGGCCAGGCCCGCGTCGTTGCCATTGACCACATTGAACAGCAGGCGGCCATTGGAGAATTGGTCGAAGGTCAGGGCCCACTTGGCCAGGACCGCCGGTGACAGCTCGCCGGGGTGTTGCGCCACCAGAAAGCGCAGGCGCTGGGTGGCATCGATCAAGGAGGCCGCGACCGCCAGGCTTTCGTTGGGGCTGGAACCGAGCAGCGAGCCGTAGAAACCCAGGCGGTCACTGGCCACGGCGATTTGCTTGAGGTGTTGGAAATCGGTGTTCCAGCGGCCTTCGGGTTCCCAGGGATAAGGGCCGTCGGGGGTGGTGAGGTACCAGAGAATTTTTACAGCCATGGGGCAGCGTCCTTGAAAGGGAAAACGGTCCTTTAGAGGCCCGGCTTGCGGGCGATGGCGGTCTTGAGTTCGGTGCATGGTTCAAGGGCGTCATCGCCGGCAAGCCGGCTCCTGCATTAGGGGACCGGGTAGGCGGTCAATCTGGTTCAGCTGCGGCGGTCGATGGCGGGGACCAGGCCCAGCGCGGTAGCTTTTTCGAACAGCCCGCTCATCTTCCACTGCTGGGTCAATACACCCGGGCCATAGGCACGCGAGCCGCCCAAGGCATCCGCCAGCAATTGCAGTTGGGCGCCCTCTTCCAGCAACAGGATGAATTCTGCGGTGGCCCGCAGCCCTTGCTTGCCCCACACGGTGGAGCCGCCGTTGGCTTCCAGGATTGCCAGGTTGAAGGGGTTTTCGGCAATCTTGTCGAGGATGAAATCAACTTCCTGCTGGCGACGATCGACGTACACCGGCACTTCCCGCGCCAGTTGGTAGCGCTGCACCGGCACGTAATGGAATGGCAGCGTGCGGTGGGTTTGCGCCCAGGCGCCGAGGTACGGCGAGTGCACGTGGGACACGGTGGTCACGTCGGCATGCTCCTGGAACAGCTTGGTGTAGCGCCCCAGGCCGCCCTTGCCCTTGCCGGAAATCACGTTGCCGGCAAAGTCGGTGACCGTGGCTTGCAGGGGCTTGCGGTAGTTCCACGGGCCGCCGTAGTTGACCGATACCAGCAGTTCCTGGCCCGGTACGCGCTCGATAAAGCCCACGGTGCCGGCGGCGGTGATGGTGTTGGTTTCGCGAAATACAGTGAAGGCCTCTTCAGCTTCCAGCAGGACCTTGTCGATAAAGTCTTGCAGTTCCTGGGTCAGCGGTTGGGCGTGGACAATGGCAGTCATGGCAGTTTCTCCGGGTTCAGGCGCGGCGCTTGGCCAACAGTTCATGGGCAGCTTGCAAAGGGCGCGGATCGACCCAGTCGGCGATGGAAAAATCGCGTTCCAGGAAGCCGTGTAGGTACAGGAAATCTTTCTGGATACCCAGGAAGTCCAGGCGCTGGGCCGAGAGGTCCGGGGCCAGGGTGGTGTGGAAATCACCGCGATACGCTTCGGCGACACCGGCACTGCCGGCGCGGGTTTCTTCCTCAAGAATGGCGTTCAGGCCCTCACGATTGTTGGCGGCCCATTCGGCGGCGCTGAGGGTTTGCGCGAGGAAACGCACCACCAGCTCAAAGTGGTTATCCAGCAGGCTCTGGTGCACGGTGATCGGCCGCGGCGTGCCGTTGTTGATGCGGTAGCGCGGCTCGGCGATCAGGTCCAGGTCGATACCCACCACCAGGCCCAGGCGACGTGCCGCATCGGCGGCCGAAGCGCCTTTGACGTAGACCGCATCCACCTCGCCGCGCGCCAGGTAATCCAGGCCTGACCACAAGCGCTGCAACCCTTGCTGGGGAGTGGGCGCCGGCTCCTGATCGTGCAACGCCACCTCGACCAGTTGCACGTCATCAAAACCCAGGCCCGCCAGGCTCAAGGCGCCTTTATAACCGTGCAGGCTCATGGCCCGGGCGATGCTGCCCGGACGGGTTTCGCCCCACGCCGGCAGGGCCAGGCGCTTGCCTTTCAAATGCTCGGGGCGGGTGATGCCGGAGTCCGGGCGGACCAGGATGGTTTGCCATTCTTCGATCCAGGTCAGGCCGATCAAACGGCTCGGTGCACCGGCAGCGCGAGCAGCCAGGGCCGGCACATTACCACCCTCGCGAAACAGCCCCGGCAGTTCGTGATCGTAGTGGTGATGGCCCAGTTGGCGGGCCTCCTGCAAGGTCGAAACCGGCAGGCCATCGGCGGCGAATTCTTCGCTCAACCAACCCAGTTTGTAGGCGATGCCGGAAGCGGTCGGCACCGGGCAGCGGGTGAACCAGATCTGCTCAAGCGCAGGCTTGGGCAGGATGGCGGAAAGGGTCATGGGCAGCTCCGTTGAATTGGGCAAGGCAGTCCGAAGGGGTATTGCAGAGGCCGTGCCAATTGGCCAAAGCCCCGGTTTACAGGGCTTTGGCGCAAGTGCATCAGACCCGGCTGCTGGTGTGTCAGCAGCACTGCTGCCAGGCCAGCAGTTCGCCTGCGGCCGCTGCTTCCCCAGCAACACCTCCTCGACACAAGCCCCGGCGCAGTGGGCTTTGGGGCGTTGGCGCAGAACTTGCTCAAGCCTGATTCACGGCCCCGCATGCACTACCACAAGGGGCGAAGACCACACAAAGGGATGAGCACATGAGTACGTTCGAACAGGTTCCGGTACGCCAGTTGCACAGCGAGGCCGAGGCCATTGCCGCCGCCAGGGAAATCGCCGTGGAGATTGCCGCCATCGCCGCCGACAGCAGCCAGAACGGCCAGCTGCCGTGGCGTCAGGCGCAATTGCTGTCCCAAAGCGGCATCACTGCCATCGGTGTGCCCAAGGCCTTTGGCGGGCTGGGCGCGTCGGTACAGACCATCGTCGAAACCGTGCGCCTGGTTTCGGTGGCCGATGGCGGCGTGGGACAATTGTTGCAAATCCACAACGTGATGCTGCGGGGGATCCTCAGCGGCTACCCGGACGCGGTGCGCGATCGCCTGGTGGCCGACGTACTGGCCGGCAAGCGCTTTGGCAATGCCCTGGCGGAGGTCGGCGGCAAGAACAAGTTCGCCCTCAAGACCCGGGTCGAGCGGCGCGCCGATGGCAAACTGGTACTCAATGGCAGCAAGTTCTACTCCACCGGTTCCTACCTTGCCGAATGGATATCCCTCACCGCGGCCTCCGATGACGGCGGCGCCGGCGTGTTGCTCAACCGCAACGCACAGGGCCTGACCCTGGTGGATGACTGGAACGCTTTCGGCCAGAAAAACTCGGTCAGCGGCACGGTGAATTTCGACAATATCGAGCTGGATGAAGACTACGTGTCCCGCCGCAAGGGCCCGATGAAACGCACCGGGCTGACCTTCCCGCAGATCCTCCACGCGGCCATCGACACCGGGATTGCCGCCGGCGCGCTGACAGCGGCCGTGGACTACCTCAAGCACAACGCCCGCCCCTGGGTGGAAAGCGGCGTGGACCACGCCAATGAAGAACCGCACATCATCAAGCAGGTCGGAGAATACGCCGTGGCCCTGCGCGCGGCCGAATCCCTGCTGCGGGACGCGGCACGGGTGTTCGACGAGCACGAACTGGACCCGGAAAACAAAGAACTGCAGGACGAGTTGATTCTTTCGGTCGCCACCGCGCGGGCGCATTCCGACAGCGCTTCGCTGAAGATCTCCAGCGATATTTTCTCGCTGCTGGGGGCCAGTTCATCCTTAAGTAAATGGAACCTGGACAGGTTCTGGCGCAACGCCCGGGTGCACACCACCCATGACCCGATCCGCTGGCGTTTGCACCACGTGGGCAACTACTACCTCAATGGCATTGATCCTGGGGAATACACCGCGATTCTCAACGCCAAGGAAACTCAAGGCGCTACCCGCAAATAAAATCAGCCCGCAGGAGCCCGGCTTGCCGGCGATAGCGCTCTTGCGGGCGCCATCGCCGGTAAGCCGGGCTCCTGCGGGTTTGGTGCAAGGCCCTTCTTTCGTTTTATGCCGATGAGCTTTTCATGATCGAAAAACACCCTCTTCTTCGCAGCCTGGCGATCTACCGCGAGATGCCCTGGCGTTTCGCCCTGGTCGCCGGGCTGTTTGTAACGATCAACCTCGCGCTGGTCTGGCAACAATGGTTGATCGGGCATGCGGTCAACGACGTCAGCGCCGGCCGCGCGGTGATCCGCCAGGCCGATGGCAGCCTGGACGCCAGCCTCGGCTGGCACTGGTTGTGGCTGATGCTGGCCGTGGCCCTGGGCCGTGGCGTGCTGCAATACGCCGCCAGTGTGTTGTCCCTGGTACTCAGCCAGGAGCTGCTGACACGCCTGCGCGAACGCATTCTGGCCCAGGTGCAAAGCCTGCACCTGGGCTACCACTGGCAGCACGGCATGGGCGAGATGATCACCCGCACCACCCGCGATGCCGACAAGGTGCGCGATGCGCTGATCACCTTCTGGCGCCAGGTAGTGGAAACCCCGCTGGTGGTGCTGGCCACGGTCGGCCTGCTGAGTTGGTACAACCCCTGGCTGGGGCTGGTGCCGCTGTTGCTGACCGTCAGCGGGCTGTGGATTTTCGTGTTGCAGACCGAACGCCTGGTAACCCTGGACCGCAGCGTCGGGGCGGCCTACGACCGGGTCAACCAGGACCTCAGCGAAGGCATCGGTGGGGTGCGGGTGATCAAGTCGTTTGCCCTCGAAGAAAGCCGCATCCAGGGGTTCGCCGAACAAGTGGCCACCTTCGCCGCGCTGGCTCGCCAGGCCCTCGCCTATTCGAGTTCGCGCATTCCCCTGCCCCAGGCCGTGGTCGCCCTGAGCCACGTGTGGATTCTGGTGTTTGGCGCGCACCTGGTGGCGGCCGGGCAATTGGGCATTGGCGAATTGGTGACCTCACTGCTGATCGCCACTACCCTGGTGTTTCGCATCGAAGGCATCGGCCGGGTGATGCAAACCTTCGCCGACGCCCGCGCCAGTGCCGAGCGCATCTGGCAATTGCTCGACGCTCCCGCCGCGATCCGCAGCGCCAGCGCCACCCTGCCCCCTACACCGCTGGGACTGAAGCTGGAACACGTCAGCGTCACAGCCCCCGGAGGTGGCCGCGACATCCTGCACGACTGTTCGCTGACCCTGCAGCCTGGGGAAATCGTGGCCCTGGTGGGCGCCACCGGCACCGGTAAAAGCCTGCTGGCCAGCCTGTTGCCGCGCCTTACCGACGTCAGCGCCGGGCGCCTGTTGCTGGGCAGTGACCACGCCGGCTGGCAAGACATTCGCCAGCTGGACCTCGGCCCGTTGCGCCAACGGGTGCATGTGGTGCCTCAGGAAAGTTTCCTGTTCGCCGGTAGCCTGGCCGCCAACCTGCGCCTGACAGCGCCCCACGCCACCGATGCGCAACTGCACGAAGCCCTGCGCCTGGCCGCTGCCGAAGACATCTTGCTGCGCCTGCCCCACGGCCTGGACACCCCGCTGGGCGATCGCGGCGTGACCCTCTCCGGTGGCCAGCGCCAACGCCTGTGCCTGGCCCGGGCGTTGCTCGGCCAACCGGACATTCTGTGCCTGGACGACGCCACCAGCGCCCTAGACGCCATCAGCGAACGCGCGGTGCTGAACAACCTGCGCCAACTGCGGGGCACCACGGTGCTGGTGATCTCCAGCAAGCTGTCGACCATCCTCCTGGCCGACCGGGTGCTGATGCTGGCGGACGGCAAAATCGCCGCCCAAGGGCCCCACACCGACTTGCAACACACCAACCCGCACTACCGTGACCTGCTGGGGATCGACCATGGCTAATCCAATCGCCGGCAAGGCCCTGAGCGATATCGAAATTGAAGAAATGCTCGCGAAAAAGGCCCTCGACCGCAGCATGTTCAAACGCCTGCTGCCGCTGCTGCGCCCGATCCGGCGGCAGATTTTTGCGGTAATCGGCCTTGAGCTGTTGCTGGTATTCACCGTGTTTTTGCGACCCTGGTTTGTGCGTGAACTGCTGGACCATGGGCTGATTCAGCAAGCCGATCACTGGCTGCTGGATGAGCGCCTGGTGCTGTGGCTGGGCCTGGGGCTGGCAGCCAGCTGGCTGGTGCGCTTTTTGCTGGCGGGGGTCTCGCAGTTCGTCGCCGGCAGCGCGGCGATTCGGGTGCTCAATGCCTTGCGGGTGCAAGTGTTTGCCCACGTGCAGGGCCTGAGCGTGAGCTACTTCGACCAGACCCGCGCCGGGCGCATTATTTCCCGGGTGGACCGCGATGTGGACGCCCTCGAACCTCTGGTGATCCAGGGCCCGCCGGAGTTGCTCGGGGCCTTGCTGCGTTGCGGGGTTGCGTCCGTGATGCTGTGGCGCATCGACCCGCGTTTTTTCCTCAGCCTGGTGGCCACCGTGCCCTTGCTGGTATTGGCCACCTGGAGTTTCAAACGCATCTCCCAGCGCAATTGGGCCAAGGTCGCGGAAAACCGCAGCCGCTTTACCGCACACCTGGTGGAAAGCGTGAGCGGCGCGCGCCTGCTGCAACAGTGCGCCCAGGAGGCGCCGAACCTGCGGCGTTATCGCGGCCTGCTGGATGACTTCAACCATGCCTTGGTGCGCGGCAGCCTGCGCTCGGGCTGGTTTGCGCCGTTTACCGCGCTGCTCAGCTCGGCCGGCATCGCCCTGCTGTTGCTGGTGGGCGGCTATGGGCTGGCGGCGGGTGAAGTCAGCGTGGGCCAGGTCGCCGAAAGTCTGTTCTACGTGTTTTTGTTCCTGGGGCCGTTGCAGGAGCTGTCGGATTTGTTTGAACGCTACGCCACCGGGTCCGCGTCGGCCCAGCGGATATTCCTGTTGCTGGACACCCAGCCGCACGTCACTGACCGCGCCACGCCCCATGACCTGGAGCGCGCGCGGGGCGAAGTGCACTTCGATCAGGTGGGGTTCAGCTATGTGGCCAGTGCCCAGGCCCCGGTGATCAACGGGCTGGACTTGCATATCCCGGCGGGTGAGGTGCTGGCGATTGTCGGGCCGTCCGGGCATGGCAAAAGCACGCTGGTGCAACTGCTGACGCGGTTTTATGACGTACAGACCGGCGCCGTGCTCCTCGATGGCATCGACGTGCGCGACCTGGCCCAACACGCCTTGCGGCGCAATGTGGGGGTGGTGTTGCAGGACAACGTGCTGTTCAGCGGCAGCATCCTCGACAACCTGCGCCTGGCCGCGCCGCTGGCCGACGACGCCCGGCTGATCGCTGCCGCTCGAGAGCTGGGGGCTGACGAAGTGCTGGAGCGGCTACCCCATCAGTACCATACCGAAGTGGGGCCATTGGGAGCGCATTTGAGCCATGGGCAACGCCAACTGGTGTGCCTGGTGCGCGCGTACCTGGCGGACCCGGCGGTACTGGTGTTGGACGAGGCGACGTCGGCGGTGGACATTCACACTGAACGACGGATTCAGCGGGCGTTGCGGCGTTTGTGTGAGGGCCGTACGGCGATCATCATTGCCCACCGGTTGGCGACCATTCGCGATGCAGACCGGATCGCCGTGGTGAGGCATGGGCAGGTGGTGGAGCTTGGGGGGCATGATTCGCTGATTGAACGTGGGGGGGCTTATGCGGCGTTGTATCAGACGTATTTGCGCAGTGCTCGGGTGGAGGGCGTGGTTGCTGGGTGATTGGGTGTATATCCGTTATTTGGGTTATGGCTTGTTATGGTTCCGCCCTTACGGCGGCTCACTTTTGATAGAGCGCAAAAGTAAGCAAAACGCTCTTGCCCCACCACTCGGCACCTCGCCTAGGCTCGGTGTGCCCTCACGCAGGCTTTGGAGCGTGGGCCGCCG
>Ga0247816_10000147_pt1 | contig 41142 bp, 40 predicted proteins | sample UWRJL209509C1_FD_179930 | JGI IMG/M metagenome (GOLD analysis project Ga0247816, IMG submission 179930) | Plant litter microbial communities from Arlington Agricultural Research Station in Wisconsin, United States - UWRJ-L209-509C-1 | ecosystem: Environmental > Terrestrial > Plant litter >...
TTCATATTGCCAATTAAAATTAATAGTTTTTCTAATAGCCTCGCTGCGCTCGGTCTAGAATTCTACTTTTAACTGGTCTGAATTTGGGGAAGTGCACAATGTAGTTTCTGATGATTTCTTCTTTGTTGTGCGGCTCCATAATTAATTGGTATAAGCTCAAATAAAATTTTCTTACTAATTTTTATTACTGACAGTATGGGTCTCCTGTTGTACAAGGTGCTTTAATGGCATGAAGTTCTAAATCATCAACCTTGCCATCGTTGTCGAAATCTAATTTTATAGAGACATCAAAATTCGTTTCGTTTAAACGTATGATATCATATGTGAATACTTGTGAACCAAAATTTAACAATAGTTTTCTGCCCTTAATTTTCCAATCCATACCAGTCTGTGAAATCGCACAATTACCAGTAGGGGTAATATATATAATTTCAGTATAATCGTACTCTTGACCAGGTCTGTTTACAAAGTAGAATCTATCCTTACCACAGCGTTCAGTATGCTCATAATCATATAAGATGCCATTTAGCTTTACTTTATCGTAAACCCATTGCCCAATTACTAAGCTTTCTTTATAGATAATAGGTTCTTCTTCTATCTTTGGTATAGTATTTTCCTTTTTACAACCGTAGGCAGTACAAAAGAGTATTGCTAAACCAAAAAAGTAGGTTTTAACCGCTAATGATTTTTGCATTATTGCGTCTTGCATTCAATTATTGATTATTTTTCATTCTAATTTAGTGAGAATAAACCAATAATGAGGAATATCTTGATAGGCAAAAATTTCTTTTAGCTGAAATCCACATTCTAACGAAATGTTTTTCGAGGCTGTATTTTCTACATCACAAATGGCAAATACTTCATTTAGTTTAGGTGTCTCAAATCCAAATTTCAGACAGCCTTTTGCAGTTTCACTAGCAACTCCCTGTCTCCAATATTTCTCTACAAAGCGGTAAACTAGATCATGGTAATGTGTTCTGCCATTTACAATGTCTGTAATGTATTTAAAGCCCGTCCAGCCCACAAAATTATTTGTACTTTTTTCAATAATTGCCCATCGTCCAATGCCAAGTTGCTGGTATTGATTCTGTATGGATAAAATTATATTTCAGCTTCAAATTTTGTTTTAATAGGTTTGTTCCCCAAATAATTATGTGCTTTCGGATTGCTATCTAGCCCAAAAATTCCCATTGCATTTGCTTCAACCAAAGGTCTAATGATAAAGTGTTCAGCTTCAATCATCGGTTTACACATTTTTACTTCTTAAAGATCTCAAATAGAAAAAGCCAATAAGCCCCGCAATTACAGAAGCACAAAGTATTGCGAACTTTGCCTCGGTGATATGAAATGCATCATTAAAGGATAATAGAGAAATGAAAATAGACATCGTAAAGCCAATGGCTGCTAACATGCCTACGCCTATAATATGCTTCCAATTTGCTCCAGAAGGTAACTTTGCCAGCTTTATTTTAACTGCAAACCAAGAGAAGAGGCTTACGCCAATTGTTTTACCAACAAATAACCCTAAGATGATGCCATAACCTAAAGGAGAGTTTAAACCAGCCAACATCCCCTTTTCAAAAGTGATATTTGTATTTGCCAAAGCAAAAATTGGCATAATTAAAAAGTTGACAGGTACAGTTAAAAAATGTTCTAATTTCTCCAATGGAGATTCTATTGCGGTATGATTAGTTGGAATAGTGAAAGCCAAAAGTACACCCGCAATCGTTGCATGTATGCCCGAGTGGTGTACAAAATACCACAAAAATATACCTGGAATTAAATAAAACCAAAGTGACTTTACTTTAAAATAGTTTAAGGTCAATAATAAAGCAAATATTGCTCCTGCTATAAATAAATAGGTCCAATGAATTTGATCGGTGTAAAAAATGGCAATTACTAATATGGCACCTAAATCATCAACAATGGCTAATGCTGCTAAAAATATTTTCAGCGATGAAGGAATATTTTTACCTAATAAGGCAATAATTGCTAGTGCAAAAGCAATATCAGTTGCCATTGGAATGCCCCAACCAGAAGCAGTAGTTTCTCCCTTGTTAAAGAAAAAATAAATTAATGCAGGTACGATCATTCCACCTATAGCTGCTAAAACGGGTAACGATGCTTTTTTTAGGTTAGAGAGCTCTCCTTCTAATAATTCTCGTTTAATTTCTAAGCCCACCAGCAAGAAAAATATAGCCATTAAGCCATCATTTATCCATGCAGAAGTGGTGTAGGTTAAGTCTACCATGCCATTGCTAAAACCAAAAGAGGTAGCCAAAAAATCAGCATATGCTGTAGCCAAACCCGAATTAGCAATAGCTAAAGAAATGATTACACAAATTAAGAGGATTATACCGCCAACTTTTCCAGAGTGAAAGAACTTAGTGAATACCGTTAAATTTATATTTTTCGACATGCCTAAAATTACTAAAAATAGGTATAATTAGCCCAATTTTAGTAGCAAAAAAGCGCAATTTAGATCATAAATTATAAGAAATCTTCTAAGTTGCCTTTTCCTTCACGAATAATTTCAAAATCACCCCAGGTGCAATCTACAACGGTAGATGCTTCATTATCACCATAACCTCCATCAATAACAGCATCTACCAATTCTTGGTATTTCTCGTAAATCAATTCAGGGTCAGTAGAGTATTCGATTAATTCATCATCATCTTTAATGGAGGTAGAGATAATTGGATTGCCCAACGCTTCTACAATTGCCCTTGCAATAGTATTGTCTGGCACACGGATACCAACTGTTTTTTTATTAGAACTTAACAGTTTAGGAACATTGTTATTCGCATTAAAGATAAAAGTAAAAGGCCCTGGTAATGCTTTTTTCAAAACCCTAAAAACTGTGGTATCTATAGGTTTAATAAAATCAGATATATGTCTTAAATCAGAACAAATAAAAGAGAAATTTGCCTTTTCAGGTTTTATCCCACGTATTCTACAAATTCTTTCGATAGCTTTTTGGTTGGTAATATCACAGCCCAAACCATAAACCGTATCTGTGGGGTAAATAATTAAACCACCTTTTTTTAAGATTTCTACGGCTTGCTCAATAGCTCTGGGATTTGGGTTTTCTGGATAGATCTTAATTAGCATACCCAAAAATAACAAAATAAGCAATGTTTTGTTTATGCTATGTAACTATAAAAGTTTGCATGTACAAATAGTTGTACAGATGTAAATATTTGTATAATTTTGATAGCTAAGTTTGATGTTATGGAAATTACTAATTACACCTCATTTAGGCAAAGCTTAAAATCTTATTTAGATAAAGTATTTTCTAATCATACGCCCTTGTTTGTAACAAGGGCAAAAGGAGAGGATGTTGTGGTTTTGTCAAAAGCAGATTACGATAGCATGTTGGAAACTTTTTATTTGCTTAAGAGCCCTAAAAATGCACTTAGATTAGCTAAAGGATTAGAAGATTATGAAAAGGGTTTAGCAAAAAAGCAAGACTTGATTGACAATGAATAAATTGTTTCTCGAAGGGGCACGGGAAGATTATATCTATTGGCAAGCCGTAGATAAGACAATTCTTAAAAAAATAAATGCCTTATTAAAAGAAATCGAGCGTACACCTTACGAAGGCACTGGAAAACCAGAGCCTTTGAAATATGATTTTTCTGGATGGTGGTCTAGAAGAATAAATTTAGAACATAGATTAATATATAAAGTAGAAAACTCATCAATTGTGGTTCTTCAATGTAGGTGCCATATTTAATCAAAGAATTTATGAGAAAAGCATTCGTAGCCATTGCCGCATTTTTAGTAGCCCTAACCATTATGTTAGGTTTATATCATCCATTTTTATGGTGGACATTCCTTTTCACAGGTCCATTTGTATTGTTAGGGATCTATGATTTATACCAACCTAAACATAGTATCGTAAGAAATTACCCTGTTTTTGGGCGTTTAAGATATTTTATGGAAGAGCTAAGACCAAAAGTTTATCAATATTTTGTTGAGAGTGACACGAATGGTAAACCATTTAGTCGTTTAAACAGATCTTTAATTTATCAGCGTGCTAAAAAAGATAACGATACCATACCGTTTGGTACGCAATTAGATGTCTATGAGAACGGATATGAATGGTTGAGCCATAGCATTGCCGCAATTAGTCATCATGAGTTGGATGTAAACCCAAGGGTTATGGTTGGCGGACCAGATTGTAAACAGCCTTATGCGGCTAGTATTTATAACATTTCGGCAATGAGTTTTGGTTCGTTAAGCCAAAATGCAATTTTAGCATTAAATGGTGGTGCTAAAATGGGTGGTTTTGCCCACAATACCGGCGAAGGTGGTATAAGTGATTACCACAGTGGTCCGGGTGGCGATTTAATTTGGCAGATAGGTACAGGTTATTTTGGATGCCGTAATGAAGATGGTACTTTTAATCCTATTGCATTTGGAGAACGTTCTAAGCAAGAAAATGTAAAGATGATTGAGATTAAATTATCTCAGGGTGCAAAACCTGGTCATGGTGGTATGTTGCCAGCAAAGAAAGTTACTCCAGAAGTGGCAAGAATTCGTTTGGTAAAAGAAGGTTTCGATGTAAATTCTCCGCCAGCCCACTCTGCATTTGCTACTCCAATAGAAATGATCAATTTTGTTAAACAGTTGAGAGAATTGTCTGAAGGTAAGCCAGTTGGTATCAAACTTTGTATTGGTCGCCGTACCGAGTTTTTGGCAATTTGTAAAGCGATGGTAGAAAGCGGTATTTATGTAGATTTTATTACTGTAGATGGGGGAGAAGGCGGTACCGGAGCTGCTCCGCAAGAGTTTTCAAATGCAGTTGGCATGCCGTTGCGCGAAGGTGTTGCCTTTGTTTATGATATTTTAAGTGGTTTCGGCTTAAAAAAACACATCAAGATTATTGCCTCTGGTAAAGTTTCATCAGGCTTTGATCTGGTTAAAAATATTGCTTTAGGTGCCGATTTATGTAACTCGGCCCGTGGAATGATGTTCGCTTTGGGTTGTATTCAGGCACTAGAATGTAATAGCAATACTTGCCCAACTGGTGTAGCTACGCAAGACCAAAGCTTAATGAAAGGTTTAGTTGTTGAAGATAAAACCGTTCGTGTGTTTAATTTTCATCGTTTAACGGTGCAAAGTGCAGTAGAGTTATTGGGTGCTGCAGGTTTGCGCCATCCTTGGCAATTAACCCGAGCTTACATCAATCGTAGAATTGGGCAAAATGTGATGCAATCTTACATGGAAACTTTTCCCTATATCCCAGAAGGTAGTTTGTTAAATACGCCTTATCCCTCACAGTACGAATTGGCTATGGCTTTAAGCACCGCAGAAAGTTTTGCGCCAACAGATTATAAAGTTGCCCGGGTAGAATATCCAACCGCAAGCTCAAATAATTAAACCAAATTTGTCATCCTGAGCTTGTCGAAGGATCTCTTTTGTCATTTATCAGTCTATGTTTGCTTTTGTTGGTGTTGAAGACTTTTATTAGAAAAGCAGAAGTATAGCAATTATTAAAAGCTAGTCCCGCTTTCCCTTGTAGCCATAACCAATAAAAAATTGGTTATGGGCTGTCAGTTCAATCGGGTTTAAAATGAAAAGCCTGTGTAAGAAATGCAGAGTTGGGAGTTTAACATGCTTACAAAGATTTTAGGGATTTTGTTAGCGTTGTACAACTTTAATAGAAGCTAAGCAATTGCTTTTCAGCTATAAAGTATCTTCATTTTTAAAACCACAAACTTATTTAATTAACTGTTTAGCAAGGAGGAGATTGCTTCACTATGTTCGCAATGACGATTTGAGGCAAAAAAAATTCGCTTAACATTTCTGCTAAGCGACCTATCTTTATTCTTTGCTCTTTTATCCTTTTTCAAAGTCCTCTTTAGGGGTTCCGATAGCTATCGGAATAGAGGTTTAAAACTCAGCGCTTTTCGGGAACCTTGGGAAAGCAATTACATCTCTAATATTGGTCATTCCGGTTACAAATAAAACTAAACGCTCGAAACCTAAGCCAAAACCAGCATGTGGGGCAGAGCCAAAACGACGCGTATCTAAATACCACCACAATTCATCCTGTGGAATATTCATTTCTTCCATACGTTTGGTTAACATATCCATACGCTCTTCACGTTGCGAACCACCAATCATTTCGCCAATACCCGGGAAAAGAATGTCCATTGCAGCAACCGTTTTACCATCATCGTTCATACGCATATAAAACGATTTGATGTCTTTCGGATAATCGGTTAAAATAACGGGTTTTTTAAAGTGTTTCTCCACTAAATAACGTTCATGTTCAGATTGTAAATCAGCTCCCCACTCATCAATTAAGTATTTAAACTGCTTTTTCTGATTAGGTTTAGAGTGTTTTAAAATCTGTATCGCTTCTGTATAAGTTAAACGCTCAAACTCATTTGCCAAGCAGAAATTCAACTTATCTACTAAAGATAATTCACTTCTTTCTTGCTGCGGCTTAGTTTTCTCTTCTTCTAACAAACGATCGTTTAAAAATGCAATTTCGTCTTTGCAGTTTGCTAAAGCATAGCTGATTACATATTTCATCATATCCTCAGCCAATTGCATGTTGTTCTCTAAATCTGCAAAAGCAACTTCAGGCTCAATCATCCAAAACTCAGCCAAGTGGCGAGTAGTATTTGAGTTTTCTGCTCTAAAAGTTGGGCCGAACGTATAAATCTGACCAAATGCCATTGCCGCTAACTCACCTTCTAGCTGACCAGAAACGGTAAGGTTAGTCGCCCTTCCGAAGAAATCTTCTGAGAAATCTACTTTCCCGTTATCTGTGCGAGGCGTTTTATCGAAATCTAAAGTAGTAACTTTAAACATTTCGCCAGCACCTTCAGCATCACTTGCAGTAATTACAGGCGTGTGCATATAAACAAAACCACGCTCGTTGTAAAATTGGTGTATCGCAAAAGCTAATGCATGACGAACTTTAAAAACAGCATTAAATGTATTGGTACGGAAGCGCAAATGCGCTTTTTCTCTCAAAAACTCTAAGCTATGTTTTTTAGGTTGTAAAGGATATTCCTCCGCATTGCTATCTCCCAAAATTTCAATAGATTTTGCTTTAATATCTACTTTTTGCCCTTTACCAAGAGACTCCACTAAAGTTCCATTTACAGAAATAGCAGCACCAGTGGTTATTCTTTTCAATAATTCTTCTGGCGTATTGGCAAAATCTACTACAATTTGGATATTGCCCATGCATGAGCCATCATTTAATGCGATAAACTGATTGTTGCGAAAAGTACGCACCCAACCCATCACTTTTACTTCTGTATCAAATGCTGTAGAATCCAGCAGGTCTTTAATTTTTTCTCTCTTGATCATTGCACAATAGCTTTATAAGGGGGTCAAAAATAAGTATTTAAACCTAAAAACTCTTACTTGTATACCTAACTTTTTATAAAAATAATTTTTCTTTGGGGTTTATATCGTTAAGTTTGTTTTCTTTTTAAACAACTGTAGTATTGTGTTAGCGCTCCTCAAAAGATTAAACGGTAAAGAACTTATCGGTGATCCTAAAGTATTTTCGTTGCAAGAAAGAATTTTCAATACTTTCTGTATCATCGCTTTCATTACCATGTGTTTCGAAGTGCCATTTAACTTTGTAATTGGCTTAGTGGTTCCTGCTTTACTGTGTGTTTTTGGGATTTTTATTTCAGCTTTCCTATATTATCTTTCTAGATATAAAAGAAAATCATCATTAGGGATAATGATTTTTAGTATTGCTTGTAACATTACATTCGCTATTAATTATTTCTTTAATTCTGGCGTTTTTGGTCCTAATTTGTTATTATTTACTTTGGCATTTTTGCTCATCATTGCCATTGTTCCCAAATCACAATTTAAGTATTGGCTGCCTATAAATATCTGCTTAGTAATAGGTATTCTAATTGTAGAATATTTTAACCCGAATTTAGCACCAAATGTATACGAAAATGAAGCAAGTAAGTTTATAGATTTCGGTATTACATATATGGTCGTTTCAATTCTAACTTATTTTGCCATTAGCTACATCAGAAAAAACTACGATTATGAAAAATCGACAGTTGTTGAGAAAAATAGAGCTATTGAACAGCAAAATGCAAGAATTTTGCAGCAAAATGATGAGTTAGAAAGATTAAATAGGGAGAAAGATAAACTTTTCTCGATAGTTACACATGATATTAGAACTCCATTAGGCTCTATACAAACTTATTTAGAGCTATTAACCGAGGCAGATCTTAATAACGCTGAACGACTTCATTTAAAACAGCAATTGCTTCAAATTACTAGAGATACTTCAGATATGTTAACCAATGTACTCTCATGGTCTAAATCTCAAATGGAGGGAACTCGCGTAGAGTTAATCAATGTAAATATTAAAAATGCATTGAATTCGGGTTTATCTATAGAAAAGAATATTGCAATAAGAAAAGGTATAACGCTAGAAATAATCGTACAAGATGATCTTGAAATTATAGCCGATCATAATATGTTCCAACTCGTGTTGCGAAATTTGGTCAGCAATGCGATAAAGTTTACCCAAGTTGGTGGCGAAATTAAAGTTAGCGCATTGGTTAAGGATGCGAAATGTGTGGTAATGATAAAAGATAATGGATTGGGCATAGATCCAAAGCAGCACAATAAACTATTTGAGCTAAAAGCATCTTCTACCTATGGCACCAATAACGAGCGTGGTATAGGCTTGGGTTTGCTTTTATGTAAAGAATTTACAGCTTTACAAGGTGGCGAAATTTGGTTTGAAAGTAATGTTGGTAAAGGCTCTACTTTTTTCTTGTCTTTTAACTTGGTAGCTAATGAATTGGTAGCGAAATAAAGAAAGAAGTACCCTTGTTTTTCCCTTCGCTTTCTGCCCATACTTTGCCGTTGTGCAGCTCTATAAGCATTTTAACGATTGATAAGCCTAAGCCATTAGAATGCTCTTTGCCGGTTGGGATAGCGCTCAGCTTTGCGAATTTTGTAAACAACTTATTTTTGTCTTCTTCTAGCAAACCCTGCCCTTGATCTTTAAATTCGATAGTAAGTTCTGTTTCGGTTGTGCTTAAGTGGATAGCTACTTCGGTATTAGCATGTGAATACTTAAGTGCATTGCTCAATAAATTTTCAAAAGCTTCTTGCATTCTTACAGCATCTGCTAAAATTATTGAAGAGCAATTACAATATATGTTTATAGTTTGCTGTTTTTGTAAAGCAATTAACTCAAAATTTCGTTTTACTGATTCTAACACTTCAATGATATCTATTTCGCTCGCATTTAGCCTAAAGCCTGCATTTTCACTTTGCGAAAGATCTAACAGGTTATTTAAACTATTTAAAACGCTTGTTGCAGATCTTTTTATTCGTTCGGCAAAATCTGTTACTATTTTAGGGTCATCAGCTTTTTTCTTTATCAGTTCTGCTGAAAGTGAAATCGTAGTGTTTGGGTTTTTTAAATCATGAACAATTCTGTTCATCATGTCTGTTTGTGTTCGTATAGCTTTACGTGTTGCTAACCTTAACTCTAATTCATCCATTGCAATAGCAGATAAAGTTTCGAGCATTTCAAGCTGTTTTTTGGTTACTTCTTTAGGTTCTATGTCTAAAACGCAAACGGTGCCTAATTGTAAGCCTTCCGTGGTTTTTAATGGTGCTCCAGCATAAAACCTAACTCCATTTTCCATTAATACAAAAGGGTTATCTGCCAGTTCTGGAACCTCGAGCATGTTTTCAAACAAAGTAACTTCGCTATTTAAAATTGCTATAGAGCAAAAACTATCTTTTCTGTTAACTTGCGTTGCTTTTAATGGACTAATATTCGTTTTAAAAAAAACACGTTCCTCATCTACAAATGTAACTTGGGCAATAGGGGTATTAAATATTTGTGCAGCAAGTACAGCTATCTTATTAAAGGTATCTTCTTCAGGTGTGTCTAGTATATCATAGGCACGTAACTTGTTAATCCGCACGGCATCATGTTCTGGGATTAGTGATTGAGGTATCTGAGAATTATTCATCAATAAAATATCTTTTAGCATTCAAATATAAGTTAATACCTCGACTTATTGATTTTAACTTAAATCTGTTAAAAATTATAAATAATTAGTGTTTTCATGTAAAAATCAATTATTTAAGTTAAAAATTGATATAAATTGTTATTTATGTGTGTTTTTTCAGTTTTATTTATCATTTATTTTAATAAATTTCTGTATAAATTCAATTTTACTTCTTTTTTGTTTGATTTTATGATATAAAACTTACGTAATTAAAATTTTAATCATATTATTTTATTATTATTTAAAATAAAATCAATAATTATTAATTTTTTATGATGAATATCATTAAAAAGTATTTATATTTGTCATGTTCATACAAAAAGTACATTTATATTTGGTTTGATTAAAGCTCTGGTTGGATGGCCAGAGCTTTTTCATTTAACTTTAACAGTTGCCATTTTGTAATTACCCTTTTTAGGAATGCTTTTGATTAATTCTACTAAACTAAACCTAAACCATAAAAAGAAAGACCAGTTCGATTACTCGACTGGTCTTTTCGATTCCCAACAAGGAGTTTCATTATTTAGGCTTTAACATTTTTAAGTTTTGTGAAGTTTGGCTTTATAAAATGATCTCAATACTTTTTATAAAGTAAAAGCCCTTAATTATCATCATAAAAAAACCAGCTGATCGCTCAACTGGTTTTTTAATATAGAATAGCTTTAGCTTATTAAGCCAATACTTTGGTTACTAAATCAGCAGCTTCTTTTAACGCGATTGCAGAATATACTTTTAATCCCGAGTTGTCAATCAATTGTTTTGCTTCAACAGCGTTGGTGCCTTGCAAACGACAGATAATAGGAACTGGAATATCACCGATTTCTTTGTAAGCATCAATTACACCTTGTGCAACTCTATCGCAACGTACAATACCACCAAAAATATTAATGAAGATTGCTTTTACGTTAGGGTCTTTTAAAATGATATTAAAGCCAGCTTTAACGGTAGTTGCATTTGCAGTTCCACCAACATCTAAAAAGTTAGCAGGTTCACCACCAGCGATTTTAATGATATCCATTGTAGCCATTGCTAAACCAGCACCGTTAACCATACAGCCAACGTTTCCGTCTAATTTAACATAGTTAAGGTTGCTTTCGCTAGCTTCAACATCAGTAGGGTCTTCTTCTAATTTATCACGCATTGCTGCATAGTCCGGGTGACGGAACAATGCATTCTCATCTAAATCAACCTTAGCATCAACAGCAATAATTTTATCATCGCTAGTTTTTAAAACTGGGTTAATTTCGAACATTGCCGAATCAGTTGCATCATAAGCTCTATAAAGAGCGGCAATAAATTTTACCATTTCTTTATGTGCAGCGCCAGTTAAACCTAAGTTGAAAGCAATTTTACGAGCTTGGAAACCTTGCAGGCCAACTTTTGGATCAATTTCTTCTTTAAAAATTAAATGAGGCGTATGTTCTGCAACTTCCTCAATATCCATTCCACCTTCAGTACTATACATGATGATGTTAGTTCCATTGGCACGGTTTAACAAAACAGAAACGTAAAATTCTTTAGTTTCAGAAGCACCTGGATAATAAACATCCTGAGCAACTAAAATTTTATGAACTTTTTTACCTTCGGCACCAGTTTGTGGTGTAACCAATTGCATACCTAAAATGTCAGTAGCACGTTGTTTAACCTCGTCTAAGTTTTTAGCTAGCTTAACGCCTCCGCCTTTACCTCTACCACCTGCATGTACTTGTGCTTTAATCACAACCCAGTCAGAGTTATAGTCGGTTTTCATTTGCTTAGCCGCTTCTACAGCCTGATCAACAGTTTCAGCTACAATGCCTTCTTGTATGGCAACGCCAAAACTCTTTAAAATTTGTTTACCTTGATATTCGTGGATATTCATCTGTTCAAAAATTTGCTCAAATCTACAATTTCAAAACCTTTATACAAAGCCAAAAATCAATTAAAATCCAAACAATTGGCTATAAAGTGCAAAAGCACAAAATTGTGACTCAGAATTGAAGTATTTCTAATAGCAAAGCAAAGACAAAGGCTCTTTTTTAAGTTGGTCCCGCCTGCCTGCCGTTTAGGCAGGTCTTACGTTTCGATCTTTTTGTGCCAGCTGCGCCTGCTTACAAAAAGGATTTACAGTACAACCGGGTCTAGGAGAAGAGGGTTTGTATAAGAAACAAAATAACTGTCCTACAAGTAGCATTAAAACTTCGCAAGTCTAATAACCTTAAATTAAAAATTCACATTATTGATAATTACTGTCTTTCTATCATTTAAAAAACTAATTGAATAATGACCTTGTTCACTCTTCTGAATTTTTCTTGTGAAAGTATGTTCAATTAGTTTTTCCTTTTCACCTACAACTGCTGTGAACTCTTTTGAGCCTACCAATTGCCCGAGTGTATCAATATGTTTGTCTTTAATCAGTTTCGTATATAGACTTAAATAATCTTCTTTTGATAATTCTATTATAGAAACAGAAATGTAATCACCATGAAAGTCTGGATATGTTGCGGTTTTTTTAATGACTACTGCTGATTTTGGGGCATCAAATGAAGTTGCTGTTTTATACTCTTCAAAATAGAAATCATCATTAGGGAAAATAGCTGTATAGATGAAATATATTGTAAATAATGGGGCAAGTAAAAGGCACAATGTACCAATTAATCTAATTCTTGTTTTTCTTACACATCTATAAACCAGGTATGCAAATAATGTTGGCAGAGAAATTAAAGCAATTAGAATAATAATTAATACGATAAATTCCATAATTCTAAATTTTTTAGCCACGCAACCTAAATAGTAGCAAAACCTTTGGTTATTTAAACCTGCCTGTCCGGCAGGCGGGATAGCGATCAATCGTTTCACTTCAACTGTGCCAAAGGCACTCCTATGGAGCTTTTCTAGTTCTACTTTTTATTGGTAAAATATTGATAAGTCTGCCAATCTCTATAATTCCATGATAACCAGGTTGGGCCTTCCCATCTTTCTTTAAACCTCTCAATTCTATTGTCTATGTCATCGTTAAAATAGGCTAAAGCTTTTTTCTCTTTTTCTAATATTTCCTGAGCCTTATCTATAGGTTTTGGCTTAGTAGCAGCAAGTGAATCATTTATTTTAACTGTGGCGGGGGAAACTGTATCAATCACAACTTCAGTTTCCACGATATGTGCATAATTAGATTTTAGTACATAAGTACTTAGTAAAGCTTTATTTTTATCAATTATAGGTAGTGTTTTGTCAGACATATCCATTAAATGATCTAAGTCTAATGCAATTTTAGCTCTGTTGTTAATGTTGTAATTCACAATAAAAACATCCCAATTTACCATCCCAAATGCAAGCAATAAGATATACCAGATCTGTCCGTTCACTTTCACTAAAAAGAATAAAGTTTTTTGCTGGGCTACCTTAATATAAACCGTAAACAAACCAATTAAACATAAGGTTAAAAATACCAATACCCCAATCCTTTTATAAGTTAAGCCGCTTAAACTAATGTAATGATAATCTCTAATCAGTACAGAGAAAACCAGAAAAGTATTCTGAATAATCCAAGCATAAGCTAATATTTTTAACGTTTTGTTTTTGCTAAAAAAGTTTAAATTTCCACTAAAGAAATATAAAATAACCAGCATAGCCATTATGATGCTAAATATTAACGAATTGGCGCCTTCATGTAGCTGGGTAGAAAGATAAGTATCGTCAAAAGAGCTTACATTGCCTATCCAAAGTGTAGTAAAATCTATAATGTTTAATGCCAATAAGAGTAAGTTTAATGCCGCAAAAGAGATAATGCCAATAATGTATTCTGTTTTTAATGCCATTTTTCTTTTCAACAGGTTGCCCAAAAATAATTGGGATAATTCGCTGATAAATGATACTTTTTTGTTGTTTTTCCTTTTTCGTAGCAATTGCTCTTGTAAGGTCAATTCGGCTTTTTCTACCTCTTTGTTAGCGAAAGAAATGATAATGCCAGCAGTAAGTAATATACCGAAAATGGTATGCATTAAACGAGCAAAACTTACGTCAGAAAAGAAGAAATAAAATACTTTCTCTAATAAATCTAAAATGGCATTTACACCTTGACTTAAGTATTTAGCGAAAACCGGGCTTGCAGCACTGTACAAACCACTGAAGACCAATAATACAAAGAAGGGTATAATAATGTACTTTATCGGTTTTAGCAATGGTTTAATGGATAGCTTCCCAAATCTGGTATTAATTACTTTCTTAAATAGGTTAAAAGGAGCGGTTACAATTTGCAGTATAGCCACTAAAAAAGCGGTAAAAATACTTCGTAGCTGTTGCGCATGTACAACTCCTATAAACACGAAAAGACTTATATACCAGGCAATAATCGTTAATTCTGATTGATTGAAGACTACCAATAAGCCAGCAAGTAGATGGGAAGCGCTAACTAGCAACATTTTTTTACTTTTTGCCATTTCTTTATCTAGCATTAACATGCCAATTATAAAAATGGAAAATAACAGCAGGTTTACACCGTGTTCTTCCATCCAGAAAAGATAATTAAAAAGTATACCGCCTATTAAGGTGGCTAAAAGCTGAAAATCGATTTGTTTTTTCATTGTCTTGTGATAAGAATAGTTTGATGATTTGAGTGTTAACTACCTGCAAATGGCGACCCGAATATCCCTACCGCAAGCTCTGCCCAAACTAGAAAAAGAATAAGTAGAATAATTAGGGTAAAAGCTAATTTCAACTGTACCGATTTTACTTTTCTGGTTACGATTTCTATGCTCATGCCCGTTATCAATAGGAGTGCACCCATAACGATGAAATCAGGTAAATCCCAATTTACTTCATTGGTAAATTGCATGGCTACTAAAGGAATGCATAAGATTGCAACTACTACGCCTAAAACGATACTTACTCTTTGTACTACGTTTGTTTTTGATGTTGTTTCTGTGTTCATGTGTTCTTTTTTTAAATTTTTATAAAGTGCTTTGTTTTTCAAAGTGAATAGATAAAAAAAATTAAATTCCTCTTATCATTTTTTCTAAAGCATCTAAATGTGCCTTAAAAGATTGTTTGCCTAATGCTGTAATGATATATGTTGTATTAGTTTTTTTACCAATAAATGCCTTTTGTACTTTTAAATATTCAGCCTGCTCTAATGTATTCAAGTGAGACGCAAGATTTCCATCTGTTAGTTCGAGCATTTGTTTCAATTCATTAAAGCTAACGCTATCATTCACAATAAGAATAGACATTACGCCAAGCCTTATCCGACTATCGAATATTTTATTTAGGGCTTCAATAGGGTTAATCATTATTTGGCCCTTTCGTATTTAAAATACATGATTAATCCGTAAAAAATATGAAGTATACCAAAGCCAAATGCCCAAAAGTATAAGCCGTAACCAATATTAAATAAAGCAATAATGCCCGAAACGACTTCACAAATGCCTAAAAAACGAATATCTGTATAAGTGTATTTACTTGCATTAATTAATGCTAGGCCGTAAAATATTAAACAAGAAGGCGCAATTAATCCGTAACTGTTTGCATGGTTAAACAACAGTGCGATGATAAAAACACCGCCTGTAGCTAAAGGTATTGCTAGGTTGATCAACAATGTTTTGGCTGTCTTGTCCCAAATAGGCAATTTCTTTTTCCTACTTTGGCGATAGGTAAAAACCAAACCGCCTGCCAGTGCAATCAACAAAACGCTAATGCCGATTTTCACTAAATTAAACTCAACATCTAATTCTGCATCAACCCCAAAACCATAAGTGCCATTTACATAGCTGTTAAGTTCTTTATAAGCCAAATAAGCACCAACTAATGCTACCAAGCCAGCAAAAACACCAGACAACCCACTTAGTGAGATAAATCTTGAAGAGCGATCCATCATTTTTCTGATATCGCTCAAAGCATTAAGTTGTTCTTCTTGATTAGTCATAATTAAAAGTACTTTGTTTTTCAAAGTTAGATAAGAATATTGGAATTGCAAATTTATTTTGAAGAATTTGTTAATCATTGTTGCATTGCTTTAATTTTGATGGTTTTCCGAACAATTTAACAAATTAACAATCTAGCAATTTAACAATTGTGTAACTTTGTAAAATGCTAAAAGCAACAGGAATAAAAAAAGCTTACGGAAGTTTACCTATTTTAAAAGGTGTAGATTTTGAAGTTGCAAAAGGAGAAATTGTAAGTATAATTGGTGCTTCTGGCGCAGGTAAAAGTACTTTGCTGCATATATTGGGCAGTTTAGATAAACCAGATGAAGGCACCGTTATCTTAAAAGACACTGCAATAAGTAAACTGTCTGGAGAATTATTGAGTGTATTTAGAAATCAGAATATTGGTTTTGTCTTTCAATTCCATCATTTATTACCAGAGTTTACGGCTTTAGAAAACATTTGTATACCCGCTTACATTGCGAAAAAAGGCAAAAAAGATGCAGAAAAAAAAGCATTTGAATTACTAGATCTTTTCGGATTGAGAGATCGGGCACATCATAAACCTAATCAACTTTCTGGGGGCGAGCAACAGCGTATTGCTGTGGCAAGAGCGCTAGTTAATGAGCCAGCTATAGTATTGGCCGATGAGCCTTCAGGTAATTTAGATTCGGCGAATGCCAGTGCCTTGCATCAACTGTTTATCAATTTAAGAGATAATTACAATCAAACCTTTGTAATTGTAACGCACAACGAAGATTTAGCAAAAATCAGTAATCGTATAGTTACCATGAAAGATGGGTTGATCGTATAGCATATTATTCATTAGTTCAATAGTATCATTGGTTTATTAAATCAACCATTTAAAATTAAAAAATTGAAAATATTAATAACTGGCGGAAACTCTGCTGTAGCGTTAAAGCTGTTAAAAGCGTTTACACAATATGAGGTCGTTTTGGCAGATTACGGAGATGTTCCTATGTTTGCTACGAAAGATTATAAACTGATTAGTCTTGGAATTAAAAATGAAGATGTTTTGGCGCATACACTGTTAAATAACTGTTTGGATGAAGGAGTAGATGCTATTCTTCCGCTCCATAATTTTGAGATCGAAGCCTTGGCTAAATCGGAGGTATTGTTCAGTGAATTTAATATCTCGCTATTGTTGCCAAATGTTTTTGAACTGAGCAAATATTTTGTAGCAGGACAAAACGCAAAAAGTGAAAATTGGGCTATCTTTAATGATGGAGCGCTCATTTTTTCAAGTTCAATTAATGCCGAACTAACGGAGTTGGCGCAAGACAAAAAACTAAATGGCGCATTTTACTTAACATCAGAAACTGGATTTAATTTAACGACCATCTAAAATTCAATCATTTTCTCATTCAAAATTAACCAACTTGGCATTCGAAACTTACATCAAAAACAAAAAAGCCTTTATTTTAGGATTAGATAATGTAATTTATCCTGAAAAGGATTACCTATTGCAGGTTTACTATCTTTTTGCAGAATTTATGGAATATAGTGAGCAGTTAAATGCAAAAGCTATCCTAGATTTTATGCAGCAAGCGTTTGAAAGCCATGGGATTGTAAATATTTTTGAAAAAACTGCAGCTCAGTTCAATATTCCTGAGAAATATAAGGACAACTTTATACTACTTCATCAAAATGCACGTTTGCCTTTAAAATTATTATTGTATCAGCAGGTTTTATCATTTTTGCAAGAAGTGGTAATAGAAAGAAAGGCTATTTTTTTGTTAATAGATGGTGATCCGATACAACAATTAAATAAAATTAAACAAACAGAGTGGCATGGTTTAGAGCAATACTTGAAAGTGTATTTTTCTGTAGAATTTGAACCAAAACCTTCTCAAAAAAGCTTGCAATTTATTATAGAAGAAAACCAGTTAAAAAAGCAAGAGCTATTAATGATTGGTTTTAATGCTACAGATGAAGAATACGCGAAAAACGCAGGAATAGATTTTTTGTTTGTAACAAATCTATTGTAAATAAAATTACGTAAATTAGCTTAATCTAACTATAAATAAAACGAATGAAATTAAAACACTTAATCTTAGTTATAACTATTGGTTTAACCAGTTTAGTAGCTTGTAAGAAAACACCAAATGACGAACCAAAGCCAGATCCTGTTGCAACTAGAGCAGATCTTACAAGAGACTCTATATTTCTTTATGCTAAGGAAATGTACTTGTGGAATACGGCTTTGCCAACTTATGAGGCCTTTAATCCTAGAAAATATAATACACTTACTAAGGATTTCGATAATTACGAACAAGAGTTAATAGCATTAGCAAATATTGCGAAGAATCCTGCTACAGGTTTAGCATATGAATATTTTGCTAATGGGGCAGACTCTAAATACTCTTACATTACTGATATTGCTGATAAAAATCCCGTTGCTTTTGTGCCAACTAAGCAAAGTGCTGTAGATTTAGAAGGTAATGGTAATGATTTTGGGATTAAGTTGGGTGCATATGGACAAGGCGGGACTACATTTGCCTTATTTATTACCGCTGTATACCAAAATTCTCCTGCTGACAAGGCTGGTGTGATAAGAAGTGATAGGATATATAAGATTAATGGCCGTACTATTGGCGATAATTATACAAACGATAGAGATTTTATTAATACTGCATTTAGTGGAACCACTATAACGCTTGAAGGGGTACATTACCTTAATGGTGTTAGTGATGCTGCGTATACTTTAAATTTAGTAAAAGCTAGTTATAAAAGTAATCCTGTGTATGCTGCTAAAGTATTTACCGCTGGCGCTAAAAAAGTAGGCTATTTGGCTTATGCTAGATTTTCTACGTTGAGTAACTCTAAGCCAGAATTTGATGCTGCCTTTGCCAACTTTAATACCAATGGTGTTACTGATTTAATACTTGATTTGAGATATAACGGGGGTGGATATGTAAATACCGCTCAATACTTGATTAATCAAATCGCACCAAGTACTTTAAATGGGAAATTCATGTATAGCGAGACCTACAATACAACAATGCAGAGTGGTCAGGCAAGAATTTTAGCTAATCAGCCATTTTTAGATGCGAATGACAAAGTGCAATATAGTAATGGTAGGATGGTTACGTATTTGGATCTTGATTATTCAATAGCAGGTAATACTGAAAATTTTGTGAAAGCAGGACCATTAACTAATTTAAAGAAATTGTATGTAATCGTATCTGGTAATACTGCATCTGCAAGTGAATTGGTGATTAATTCATTAAAAGCATATCCGTCAGATATAGAAGTAATACTGATAGGTACAAACACTTATGGGAAACCGGTTGGCTTTTTTCCAATTAAACTAGAGAATAAATATGAAGTTTATTATTCTTTGTTTCAAACTAAAAATGCTTTAGGTCAAGGCGATTATTTTGCTGGTTTTACACCTAATGTAGTTGATGATTTTGATGATCCTAGAAATAATTTCGGAGATCCAAAAGAATACTATACTTCGTTGGCTCTAAATCGAATTGCTCCTGGTGCTATCGTGACTAGCTCCCTTGCAAAAACAATGTCTATACAAGGCAGAAGTGTTGCTGTAGAAAGTTTGCAGAAAATGAAACCTTTGGTAGATGGTAATGAGTTTGTAGGGATGATTGAGACCAACCACAAAGTAAAAAAATAACGAGCAGTCTTTTTTGGCGATGTTTTTGATATAATTGAAGGTTGGCAATTGCCAACCTTTTTTGTGTTTAAGAGAAATGCATTAATGATTTGTTAACCTTATTTTTACATAAAATCAGTAAAATTTGCCTAGGCTTTTTTGCTGAATACGTAAAATTTAGTTAAGCTTGTTTAAACAAATATAGAATAGCTATGATTGCAGAATTGATAGAAAAAGAAGAAATAGATGTAAGTAAAATTATTCCAGCCGAAACCCATCTTTCAGAAGAATTAAATACCCGCTTGGCTTCAACAGCGAGACTAGGCAATGAGTTTAAGGGAAAAGCAACCATTACCTTTAATACTACCGAAGGCCCAAAGAAAGTAAGTACTACAGTTTGGTCTGTTACCGAAAAATATATTCAACTTAAAAATAATATACATATCCCCATTAAGTGTATTATTGATATCGAATTTTAGAAAAAAAATTGTATTGAAGCGTCATTTCGAACGCAGATAGAAATCTAAATGATCTTTAAGCTTTTTCTAAGTAGCTATCTCCTCGTTGCACTTCGTCGATATGACGACTTCAAGTTAACGTCCTTTCAACCGCAGAGAGCAACCTAATAAATGTATTTTCAGATCTGTCTAACTAGATATCTCCTTGTTTTGCTGTGTAGATATGACGAGTTCAAGTTAACGTCCTTTCGACCGCAGAGAGAAATCTGATAAGTTTACATTATAAAAAATGTCTGAGTAGATATCTCCTCGTTGCACTGCGTCGATATGACGTTTCTTGGATTGGAGTTGCGATAATCATAAAACAATACGTCATTTCGAACGTAGAGAGAAATCTGATAAGTTACTTTTTAAAAATGTCTCAATAGCTATCTCCTCATTGCGCCACGTCGATATGACGAAAGAGACGTCCTTTCGAACGCAGAGAGAAATCTGATAAGTTTACATTATAAAAAATGTCTGAGCAGCTATCTCCTCATTGCGCCACGTCGATATGACGAAAGAGACGTCCTTTCGAACGCAGAGAGAAATCTGATAAGTTTACATTCTAAAAAATGTCTGAGCAGCTATCTCCTCGTTGCACTGCGTCGATATGACGAAAGAGACGTCCTTTCGAACGCAGAGAGAAATCTGACAGGTTTACATTCTAAAAAATGTCTGAGTAGATATCTCCTCGTTGCACTGCGTCGATATGACGTTTCTTGGATTGGAGTTGCGATAATCATAAAACAATACGTCCTTTCGAACGAGCTTTTCGCGAGGAGAAATCTGATAACGGTAATCTCAGAATTATAAACAGCTATCTCCTCGTTGCAAATTGTCGATATGACGGCTTAAAGCGAAGTTAAATCAATTTACAGCGCTTTTAGTATATAATTACCCATAAAAAAACCAGCTTCGACTTTAAGCTGGTTTTTCTGTTAGTACGAATGAAACTATTGTTTTTTCATCTGTAATTTCTCTCTAAAAATAGATTGTATGTCTCTGTTTTTATCAATATTCACAATAATTTCTTGTATGGCATTCGCTGCATCAATAAAAAATGTTTTATTAATGTTCTGATACTCATCTGTAGCTTTGTGGTAATCTTTATGGTCTTCTACACCAAAATAAAGGAAAGGAATATTTTTAGCATTAAAAGCACCTTGGTCACTTTGATTGGTCCAATCGTCTCGTCCTAATTTGGGGTCATCGTGACCGAATAATACTTTTATTTTAGGATTACTGGTTATAAAGAAAGGTTTCAATTCAGGATACCTAAATGTGCCTACGGCATATAATTCGCCCTTATCGTTATGGCTAATCATATCCATATTCATATTTAGCTTAATTTTATCTAAGGCAACAGGTGGGTTAGCCACGAAAGCTTTGGCGCCCTGTAAACCCATTTCTTCGGCATCAAAAATGGCAAAGATTAAGGTGTTATTAGGTTTGTTTTTAGCAAAGTATTTAGCGAACTGTAATAGTCCTGCAACACCAGATGCATTATCGTCTGCACCGTTGTAAACTTCATCTTTAATGATCCCGATATGGTCGTAATGTGCAGAGATTACAATTACATTCTCACTTTTACCCGGGATGTAGGCAATTAAATTTTTACCCTCGATAGCTGCTGCACCATTTCTTCCTTTAATTTCAAAAGAACTTTCGTAAGTATTTTTGCCTGGGTAAGGCTTTAAGCCGATTTCTTTTAGCCTGCCAGTTAAATATGTTCTTGCCATTTCAGCGCCTTTTGTGCCAGTTTTACGGCCTTCGTAGGCATCAGATGCAAGTGTTTCTACATCCTTAAGTAATTGAGTGCTTACTTGTTCTGGAGCGTTGTTGTTTTTTACTGAACTACAGCTAATAAATAAAGCTAATGGAATCAGGAATATTTTTTTCATTTGTATGTATTTATTAAAAAACTAAAGGTAATTATATTGTGTGATAATTTTAACTTACATTTTTTAGGTTAGCTCCTTGCAACACTCATTATTCATTGCAGTAAATTATTTAAACCTGAAAGTGGTGAACATGAAGCCGATTCAATATTTGACGGATTTTCATAGGATTTATATCGGTAATGTAGGCGAAGCATCAGCTTCTTTATCAGATTTCAGCAGCTAAGATAAGTGGATGCCATCCCAACCCCTCGGCTAGGTATTCGCTATAACAACTAGGGCTCTGCTAGGGATCAAGTAGGGGACAGGTAGGGCTCTGCTAGGGGAAAAGTGCTGTAAAACCGCTCTCTTAATAGTGTAAAGCCCTATTTTAAGGCATTTTTCCCTACTAGAAGGCTAGAAAGAGGGTTATAGGAGTAGCGAAGCACAATAGCTTGAGACAAAAATACAGCCGCCTAAATGAGATAGTGTAGCTAATTAAATTCTGAGCTATTTGTAAACGCTTCACACCTCCTCCACACAAGCTAAGAGCCAGCTAAACCCAAACAACCACACATGAAACATACCTAAATGATACATCAAAACTTGCTTAACTTATGGACCTTGAAGATATGTGGGTATTGCAGTACTAATTAAGCCAAAGCAACTGACATTGTTTCTCTAATAGATTTCAGCTAATAAGCCCTACTTCTTTTGTCTCAATTCTCACATCTCAATACTCAAATCTCTATTTCTCCCTTTAAATAAGTTACCGCGTTTCCAGCCATTAAAACTCTATCTCCTTTTAGCTCACACCACAATTCTCCTCTTCGGGCCGAAACCTGATAGGCATGCAATTCGGTTTTGCCTAATTTTTCTGCCCAATAGGGGATAAGGTTGCAATGTGCCGAACCTGTAACGGGATCTTCATTGATGCCTGCTGCTGGTATAAAAAATCTAGAAACAAAATCAGAATGATCGCCTTTGGCTGTTACAATTACGCCCATTAAGTCTATTTTCGCTAAAGCAGCAAAATCTGGTTTTAGTGCCAATACATCAGCCTCGGTTTCGTATACCAACATATAATCTCTCGATTTTAATACCTCTATAGGTGTTTTACCGCCAATAGCAGCTATTAATTCTGTAGGAGCAGTACAAGATACCGGAACTCGAGATGGGAAATCTAAAGTGTAAAGGCTGTTTTGTGAAGTTACGGTTAAGGTTCCAGCTTTTAAAGTATGGAAATGAATGGTATCCTTTTGGTAACCTAACTCGGTAAAAAGAATATGTGCGGTTGCTAATGTGGCATGTCCACATAAATCAATTTCAAATTCAGGGGTAAACCAGCGCAATTCAAAATGTTCTGCTTGCGTAATAAAAAAGGCAGTTTCTGCCAAATTGTTTTCTGCAGCTATTTTTTGCATTTCGGGCGCAGGAAGCCATTCTTTTAAGGGAACAATTGCAGCAGGGTTACCACCAAATAATTGGTTAGTAAAAGCATCGACTTGATAGATTGGAAGTTTCATGAATGTAGGGTTTGTCCAAATTTACATAGAGTATTTGTCATTCTGAGTGCAACGAAGAATCTCTTGTTGTTTATTTAAGAGATTCTTCGCTTTGCCCTGAATGACGAAAAATGCTAATAATAAGTTAGCCTCACTACCCCAGCCAACTTTTTAGCTAAGCGAATAACCTGCCTAGTATAGCCATATTCATTATCGTACCAAGCATACAGTACAATGGATTGATTGTCTTTAGCAATGATAGTTGCAGGTCCGTCTACAATAGATGCATGACTGTTGCCTATTAAGTCTGTACTCACCAATTCATTACAGATAGAATATTCCAATTGTTCAGACAAATCTCCAAATAAGGAAGCTTGTTTTAATATCATTTCTACTTCTGCTTTTGATGTTGTTTTTCCTAAAGATAGGTTTAATATAGCCAAGGAAACGTTTGGCGTAGGTACGCGGACGGCATTACCGGTTAATTTGCCACCTAAATGCGGAATAACCTTGGCAACTGCTTTATCGGCTCCAGTCTCGGTAATTACTAAATTTAATGCTGCAGAACGACCTCTTCTATATTTATCGTGATAGTTATCTAATAAATTCTGATCATTGGTATAGGAATGTACTGTTTCTATATGTCCTTTTTCTATTCCGAAAGCATCGTCGATTACCTTTAAGACAGGAACAATGGCATTGGTAGTGCAAGATGCATTAGAGAAAATAGTTTCGGTTTGATAATCAAAATCAGCATCGTTAATTCCAGTTACAATATTTGGGATATCACCTTTGGCCGGGGCAGTTAACAAAACTTTGTCGATGCCTTTTGCGTTGAGATGCCTTCCTAGTCCGTCTCTATCTCTAAATACGCCTGTGTTATCAATTAATAAAGCATCTTCAATTCCGTAGCTGGTATAATCAATATCATCGGGATTTTTAGCTGCAATAAGATAGACAGTTTGACCATTGATGATTAGGGCTTTTTTAATGTAATCGGCTATGATGGTACCGTTAAATGGGCCATGGATAGAATCTGTTCTTAGAAGCTCAGCCCTTTTCGTCAATTCTTCATCGCTATAGGTTCTGGTAACTATGGCTCTTAATCTTAATTGCTCTCCCTTTCCGGCTTGTACAATCAATTCTCGGGCGGCAATTCTGCCAATTCTGCCGAAACCATAAAGTACAACATCTTTTGGTTTAAGATTGATTTTGTCTTTACCGATGTGTGTACTTAACTTGCTGATGATAAAATCATGCATGGTCGAATAACTATTGTTTTCATCGAGCCATTCGGCTGCCAAGCGACCTATATCTACACGAGAAGGGGCAAGGTTACATTTGGAGATGGTGGTGGCAAGTTCTAGCGTTTCGTAGATGGAAATATCTTTGCCGCTTACTTCTTTGGCATATTGGTGGTGGGCCAATATTTCGCTGCTACCCACATCGAATAAGGGTTTACGGAAAAGCACAAGTTCGATAGAGCGGTCGAACCAGAGTTTGCCTATTACACTAATTAATTCGAGTGCTTTTTTTTCTTTTTCAATCCAGTTTTGAAACTCTGATTGGTAATTGTTTAACATACAAGAAATTTATTTGGTTAGAATTGCCGCAAAAGTAAAAAAGATCGGGAGAGTACCCAATCTTTTTTAGCTTTATTTTCTTGTAAAATATTGATTTATAGTGTGTTTTAATTACACTAAGTGACCTTTTTTCTGCTATTATCCTAAATAAGATTTTAAGATTTTACTACGTGAAGTATGGCGTAAACGTTGTAATGCTTTGTCTTTAATCTGACGAACACGCTCACGAGTTAAGTTAAATTTCTCTCCAATTTCTTCTAAAGAAAGTGGGTGGTTAGTACTTAAACCGAAGAACAATACTATAATTTCACGCTCACGTTCTGTTAAGGTAGATAGCGAACGTTTAATCTCTTCAGAAAGTGATTCGTTAATTAAGTTACTATCTGTATTAGGTTCGTGGTTTTCCAATACATCTAATAATGTATTTTCTTCACCTTGTACAAATGGTGCATCCATAGATACGTGACGACCAGAGTTGCTCAACGTGTCAGAGATTTTATCAACAGTTGTTTCTAAAATATCTGCCAATTCTTCAGGAGATGGCTCACGCTCATATTCTTGCTCTAATTTAGAGAAAGCTTTACTAATTTTACTTAATGAACCTACTTGGTTAAGCGGTAAACGCACAATACGACTTTGCTCGGCAATTGCTTGCAAAATTGATTGACGGATCCACCATACCGCGTAAGAAATGAATTTGAAACCTTTAGTTTCATCAAAACGTTTTGCAGCTTTAATTAAACCTAAGTTACCTTCATTAATTAAATCGCCTAAGGTTAGGCCTTGATTTTGGTATTGTTTAGCAACAGATACTACGAAACGTAAGTTGGTTTTTGTTAAACGCTCTAAAGCGGCCTGATCACCTTCACGTATCTTGCGAGCTAGTATTACTTCTTCTTCTGCGGTAATTAAATCTACTTTTCCAATCTCGTGCAAGTATTTGTCTAACGATTGACTTTCGCGGTTGGTGATGGATTGGGTTATTTTGAGTTGTCTCATTTATGTGTTTTAGTCCTCGTTAAAATTTCGATTCTGCAAAAGTATGAATTTTTGTACAGAATGAAAGGGTAAATTGCTGTAAATGTTACGTTTTAAGGCACATTTTTTAACAATTACTTTACAACAAAAATCATTCCAAATTTAATTTGGCAGTGTTAAAGCATTTTAATTGATTTAAGGCTATTAATTATTGTAAATCGATAAATAAATTTTGATTTGTAATAATAATTGTTTTGATTTGTTGAATAAATTAATTGTTTATTCTTGCATAACATGAAAACATCTAATCAGGTCTTTCTTATTAAAATTGCCTACATCTTCATTCTAATATTGGCTTTGGCTTTTAATTTTTCTGACATGAAGAGCGGATTCTTTGATGGCTTAAATGGTGTAAAACCTAATGAAAAGTTTACTTTTTTAAGTGGTGTCTTTTTATTTATCGGAACAATCATTGGCATAGCGATCATAATCCATCTTTATTTGTTTATCAATTCAATTCAAGATAACAAGGTATTTACAATCGTAAATATCAGAAGAATAAGTTCCTTAGGCTGGTTTTGTGCTTTGCAATCATTTTTACTGTATGGTTTTTACTTTTCTAAATCAGATTTTAGTGGTTTAACCTATCGTTCAATTGTTGCTGTCAATTTTGAATTTTGGCTCTTGATTTTTGGTGTTACACTGCTTACCATAGGTTTTGTGTTTAAAAAGGGTATTGAATTACAACAAGAACAAGAATTAACAATTTAACATGATAAATTACAAACTCAGAAAACCAGGGATAGATTTCTCAATTATTTTAGTGATTAGGATAGTAGTTAGGATGTTATGCCTTTCTATCATGTTCTTTTTTATTAGTGACAATACCCCTAAAAATGCCACTATATTTGAAACTTACTATTTCATAACGAGCTTTACCTATTATTTTTTATTTCTAGTCATGCTTGATAGATATTTAAAATATTCTGCAAAAAATAGGTTGAATATAGAAACGTTATGGGCAGGAGACAACTTGCAAAAGCTATTAAGTTATGCTAAATGGATTTTGTTAGTTTTTACTGCTGTTCTACTACTGCTTACATTGAAGATAATGCCCATAGAATGGCCAGTTCCAATTGATAAAAAGATCTTATACGTTTTGACAAAGATTTTTCCAAATGTATTTGGATCGAATGTAAGCTTTATCATTATTAATATGTTGATGTTTTATGCTTCTTCCATTATTAATATCAGTAAAAAACTAAAGCTAGAACAAGAATTGACTATATAACATGATAAATTATAAACCAAGATTTAACTATTTAATTATGTCAAAGGTAAATTATAGAAATTCGGCTTACGTAATTAGATTTTTAATGATTCTTTATTGTATTACAACTTCATTGGGATTCGTCTTAACTATTGTAGGGAATATTACAAAAATAGATTTTAGCATACCTAGAGTAGATTATGGGTACAGAGATCACAAAAGAGGTTACATAGTAAAAACTAATGCATATTTTGATATTCCCGATACTGTTTTAGTTAGGCAAACAGGGACTTTAAAATATGAAAAAAGAAATTGGCAGCAAAGTTGGATAAATGAAGGTGTTGTAAAGGATACTATCATCAATCATTTTAGAAATTTTGATATTACCAATTCTGATCAAATTATAAACTTTATTGGGGCACCAGATCAAGTTAATGTTTCTGTAAATACAGATAATAATTTTCATAGGTGGTTTTACATTATTTATGATCAATTGCCTAGGCTCTTTTTTATATTAGTTTCCTTTTGGATTATACTTTTAATTAACAACTATTTAAAGGCAGACTTTTTTAAACCTAGTAGCTATAAGCTGATCACAAAAATTGGTATGAGTTTTATTTTTATGAATGTAATCATGTTTATATTTCTACAATTTAGCTTACACATTTTGCCAGATTTTAACCTTAATTCAGTTTCAAAAGGTTCTGGACTTGTAGTTAACCACTTGCAGATAAAAATTAATACTACAAATAAAATCGATCCAAGTTATCTTTTAATTGGGTTAATGATATTGATATTCTCAGAAATCATTAAAAATGCAATTCAAATTAAAAAAGATCAAGATTTAACTATATAACCTATAGTTTTGCAACAAATCCCTATATGCCCATCATCGTAAACCTAGATGTAATGTTAGCTAGACGAAAAATGTCTTTAACTGAACTCAGTGAAAGGGTAGGCATTACCATGTCTAATCTCTCGATCTTAAAAACAGGTAAAGCCAAAGCAATTAGGATAGAGACATTAGAAGCTATTTGTAAAGCCTTAGCTTGCCAGCCAGGAGATATTTTAGAGTTTAGGGATTAGGCTTTTTCATTGTGATTCATGTGTAGTTGATGTGTCGCTCTTGTGTGATTCATGTGCCATTGTTGTGTGATCCTTGTGTGTTTGTTGTGTGTTTGTTGTGTTGAGCTGGCTCTTAGGATGTGTTAAGGATGTGTGGATGCTACTATTTAAGGGATGTTAAGCTAGGTTAAGTGCTAAATGTTCGTGTGTTGTACCCAAAAGAACTACTTCGTTTTCTTTTCTAAAACCTAAACTTTCATAAAGCCGTTTGGCATCAGGGTTTTCGGGGTTTACCAATAAACCAACCTTTTGGTGACCTAATGCTCTAGCCCAGTTTATTGCGGCAGAGATCAACTCTTTTCCAATACCCTTTCCTTGATAAGCAGGACGAACACTTAAGGTGTCAATATAAAATTCTCCACCTTCTGATTCCTTTTCCATGGCAAAACCATTTGGATGGTAATGTGCTGTCAGATAATCGAAAAAAGGTTTTCTCAATTCTTCAATTTGATCTCCATCATAAGTATTGATTTCGCCGACGACCTCGCCATCCAATTCATATACTAAAATGTTGTTTAGGCTATATTGATTATGTTCCTTTTTGATAAAATGCAATAAGAGCCCAATCGCCTCTTCATTAGTTTCTGTAGCCCTAAACTGCTTAGCCAAGTTACCCATTGCTTGATTAATGAGGATGGCTATAGCTGCTGCATCTTTTACATTGGCTTTTCTAACCATTGGTTATAATTTAGAAATACATTCTTACACCATAGCCTAATTTAAACATGGCATAAAATGGCGTACTTGTTCTATTTTTGAACCAACTGATGGCATATAAATCATTAGTGTTTGCTTCTGCATATATACTTATTGCTTTAATACTGGCAGATTGATTGGTTAGGATTTTAACTTCGCTACCCGCACCCATGTGTATTCTTAAAGCAGATGACCAGAAATAATAACCCTCTCGATATTGAGGTTTTTCGAATTTAAAATCGAAGTTTTGCCCTAATGTATAAGAAGGGAAAAAAACTGGGTTAAAAGGATGGATGATGAATTTGTCCTTTATTTTAATTGTAAAAGGTTTGTATTCAAATTTGGCGGCCAGTATGGTCATTTCGCCACCTAAACTCTCGGGTACATAGCCTACATGTAAGCTTAAAGCAGCTTTTTCTTTAAAAAGATGATAGCCGGCACCTACGCTTAAAAAACCAATACTTCCCGCATATTGGGTTTCTACTTGATCTGGTTTTAGTTTGCTCCAAAAAGATTGCTGTGCAAATACTTGCGAGGAAGTAAACAAACAAATGAAAATGATGATCCTAGAAACCAATTTCTTGAGCTTTAATTTGTCCATTATTGATTTCTATGATTGTGTATGCTCTGTTAACTATGGCATTAGTAGTAATAAATGGAATGCCTGTGCCATTTTGGTATTGGGTTTCCAATTTTGCATGACGATGAGAATGAATGGAGGCTATTAAACCCTGCGATTGATTTAAAAGGTTTTGATAAGGAACTGCCAGTTCAGGATCGAAATCACCATCAAAAGGAGAAATATGAGAGATAGCTATGAGGTTGGTAATCCCGTTTTCTAATTTCAAATTGTTTTTTAACCAACCCAAATCTGGTGTTGTGCCATTAAAATTATATTCTCTGCCATTGGTATCATGGCAAACAAATTTTATTCCTGCATAGTTGAAGGTAAAGTTTAACGGTCCAAACATTCTTTTATAAATCGCCGTACCATTGGCAACCAGATCGTGGTTACCAATTACACTTACAAATGGAACTTTTAAGCCGTTATATATTTTAAGTACCCCATCGAATTCCAAGAGTAAACCAAAATCAGAAATATCCCCATTTAGGATAACAAAATCTACATCGTTAATTTGGTTAACATGGTCAACAAAATCTTTTGCTTCTTTGTAACTTCTCTGGGTGTCTCCAGAAATAATAATTTTGATTGGTGTGCCAGCTGGCTTTTTTGGAAGTTCGGCAATTTCTTTGGCATTAACAGCAACAGCTGTATTGCGGTTAAAAACTTGGTTCGGACTGTATTCATCAGAGTTACAGCCTATAATCAGTAAAGAAATAAGGCAGTAAAATAAAAGTTTCTTCATGTTTAATTTAAACAAAAATAGGGCAATAAAGTTTATTGAATGTTTGGAAAAAGTCTTTTTTGAGAAGTTAGATGGGGTGAGACAGAAAATAGTTATTAGTTCAGCTATAGGGATTATCCTTTTTCGGTAGATTTAAATTGATGATTTATAGGTAGTAAAAATGTCGTAATATCGACTTAACAATTGAGATAATGGCTGTTTAGATAGATTGTTCCGCATAGCAGATTTCTCTCTACGTTCGAAAGGACGAATTTTTCATTGTGTTTGAGTGGGGAAATCCATTTTGAGTTCGTGATATCAACTTAGCGTAGCGGGGATATATCTATTTAAAAATAGGTTGATTAAATTCTACATAGTAGATTTCTCTCTGCGTTCGAAAAGACGAATGTTATTGGTTAGTTTGATAGTACAGTTGTGAAATAACCTTACAATATTTCACTCAGTTTAAAAGTATCTTTCAATCGTACTCCTTTTTCGGTATGTTGTACGGTACAGCATTCGTGGATAGGATCATGTTCTAAATATAGAATGTATTCGTTTGTAGCAGCTTCTTCAAGAAATTCTTTCTTCTCTTTTAAGGTTTGTAAAGGGAACATATCATAGGCCATTACATAGGGTAGTGGGATGTGGCCTACAGAGGGTAATAGATCTGCCATGTAAACAATGGTTTTGTCTTTATATTGCAATTGTGGTAACATCATGGCATCGGTATGCCCAAAAGCTAAACGAATGGTAAAACCTTCGTGAAATAGCACCCCATTTTGTGATGGAATAAATCTCAATTGCCCACTTTCTTGGATAGGGATAATGTTTTCTTTTAAAAAAGAGGCTTTTTCTCTAGCATTAGGTTCAACTGCCCAATCCCAATGTTGTTGGTTTGTCCAGTATAAAGCATTTTTAAAAGCAGGGAGTAATCTATCGCCAACTCTTTCAATAGCACCACCACAATGGTCGAAATGTAGGTGCGTTAAAAAAACATCAGTAATATCGTCTCTGCTAAAACCAACAGCTGCCAAAGATTGATCGAGGGTATCATCACCGTGCAAAAAGTAATGCCCCATAAACTTCTCATCTTGTTTGTTGCCGATACCCGTATCTACCAAAATCAGTCTGCTACCATCTTCTATTAATAAACAGCGCATGGCCCAAGTACAAAGGTTATTGGCATCTGCCGGATTGGTTTTTTGCCAAATGGCTTTAGGCACAACACCAAACATGGCACCGCCATCTAATTTAAAAAATCCTGTGTTAATGGTATGCAACTTCATAAAGGGAAAATGTAAGATGTAAAATGGAAGATGTGTTGTAAAAATAAGTTGTTTGCTAGTCGATACCAAATAAAAAACCTGTTAACTTAGCTAACAGGTTTTCTATTTGTAGGTTTTGGGCCTTCAACCCTCAACCTTTATACCTTTTATCTTAAAGGTGTATCACTTCTCCGTAAGCATCAGCAGCAGCTTCCATAATGGCTTCGCTCATGGTAGGGTGTGGGTGTACTGCTTTAATCATTTCGTGACCAGTAGTTTCAAGTTTACGAGCAACTACAATTTCAGCAATCATTTCGGTAACGTTAGCACCAATCATGTGGGCGCCCAATAATTCTCCGTATTTAGCATCGAAAATTAATTTAACGAAACCATCTTTTGCACCAGCAGCACTTGCTTTACCTGAAGCCGAGAATGGGAATTTACCAATTTTCAATTCGTAACCAGCAGCTTTAGCTGCTTTTTCGGTATAACCAACAGAAGCGATTTCTGGTGTGCAATAGGTACAACCTGGAATGTTGTTATAATCTAATGGTTCAGCATGCTGACCAGCAATTTTTTCTACACAGATAATGCCTTCTGCAGAAGCAACGTGAGCTAAAGATTGGCCGCCAACCACATCGCCGATAGCATAGTAACCTTTTACTGAAGTATTATAGAACTCGTCGGTAACGATTTTACCTTTTTCTGTTTTAATGCCAGTTTCTTCTAAACCAATATTTTCGATGTTAGCCACTACACCAGCAGCAGAAAGTACAATATCACATTCGATGGTTTGCATACCTGCAGCAGTTTTAACCTGAACTTTACAGCCAGCACCACTGGTATCTACAGATTCTACACTAGAAGAAGTTAAAACTTCGATACCAGTTTTCTTTAAGCTACGCAATAATTGTTTAGAAACATCTTCGTCCTCTACCGGAACTACATTTTCCATAAACTCAACGATGGTAACTTTAGTACCCATAGTTGCATAAAAATAAGCAAACTCTACACCAATAGCACCAGAACCTACTACAACCATAGATTTTGGTTGCTCAGGTAAAACCATTGCTTGGCGGTAACCGATTACTTTTTTACCATCTTGTTTAAGATTTGGTAGTTCTCTAGAACGAGCGCCAGTTGCGATGATGATGTTTTTGCCGTTTAGTTCTTGTTGTGTACCATCAGCAGCTTTAACCTCAACTTTGTTGCCTGGTTTTACTTTACCAGTACCCATAATCACGTCAATTTTATTTTTCTTCATCAAAAATTGAACGCCTTTGCTCATGCCTTCTGCAACACCACGACTACGTTTAATAACCGCTGCAAAATCTGCTGTAGCTTCTGGCGCATTGATACCATAATCTGCAGCATGGTTAATATATTCAAATACTTGCGCACTTTTCAATAATGCTTTGGTAGGTATACATCCCCAGTTAAGGCATATGCCGCCTAAAGATTCGCGTTCTACAATTGCAGTTTTTAAACCCAACTGAGAAGCCCTTATTGCAGTTACATATCCGCCCGGACCGCTGCCTATAACAATTAAATCGTAGTTCATCTGTTTATATAATCTTTTTAAAGGAAAATTAACTTAGTAATAAGGTCAAAATTAAAAAAAATGTTGATTAAAATAACTTAAATGAGATTACATCACATCCTTTTGACACTTCAACGTAAATACAGGGTAAAGATTAGATAAATAGAGCCAAAGGTTGTTAGTGAACAAATGTTTGATAAACTGTAAGTTAACCTATCTGGCTTATATGTTAACTGTTGGTAAGTTTTGTGATAATTAATAATTATTTAACATTGGAAATGATTCGCTAGTGTAAATAAATATTTACATTTGTAGCGATATTTTAACATATCTTAACAAAACATAAAAATAATTAAAAGAGTATGAAGAAATCTTTACTATTAAAAGTTGTAGTAATTGTCTTTGCATTTGTTGGATTTATCTCGTCGGCTAGTGCCCAGGTAACCACATCGTCTATGACAGGTACTGTAAAAGACTCAAAAGATGCTTTGCCGGGTGCAAGTATTAAGGCTATACACACACCTACTGGTACAGTATATAGCGTAATGAGCAATGAGAGCGGTCGCTTTTTGATCGGAAATATGCGTGTGGGTGGGCCTTATACTGTTGAGGTTAGCTTTGTAGGCTATAAAACTCAGAAACTAGAAGAAATTTATTTGAAGTTAGGCGAAAGCTATTCTCTTGAAGTGAAATTGAATGATAATGCTTCAACTACTTTAAGTGAAGTAGTTGTGATGGGTAAAAACGATCCAATTATGAACTCTAAAAAGAGTGGTGCGTCTACTGTTATTTCAAGAGCTAAAATTGAAGAACTTCCTTCAATTTCAAGAAGTGTAAATGATTTAACGCGTTTAGCACCTCAAGCTAATGGTACTTCAATTGGTGGTGGTTCTTATCGTTCAAATAACTTTACCGTGGATGGTGCAAACTTCAATAATCAATTTGGTATTGGTCAGAATATCCCTGCAGGTGGTTCTCCAATTTCAATTGATGCATTAGAAGAGATTTCGATTAACATCACTCCATTTGATGTTCGTCAATCTGGTTTTACTGGTGCTGCTGTAAATGCGGTAACACGTTCTGGTAAAAATACCTTTTTTGGTAATGCAATGTATACTTTCCGCTCTGAGAAACAACAAGGTGTACGTGTGATTGATAGAACAATCCCAAGTATTCAACAATTAGACGAAAAACAATACGGTTTCAGTTTAGGTGGTCCAATTATCAAAAACAAATTGTTCTTCTTCGTAAATATGGAGATGAAAAAAACGGTTGAACCTGGTCCAACAAAAATTGCATCATCAAATGGTGTCGAAAACTCGCTATTAAATATTGCTAGACCATCAGCTGCTTTTATGGATGAAGTAAGCTCTTATTTAGCTAGTACTTATGGTTATCAAACTGGTCCTTACCAAGGTTATTCAAACGAAAGCAATAACGATAAATTATTTGCTCGTTTAGATTGGAACATTAATTCAAAACATAGATTTAACATCCGTTACTCTCAAGTAGAAAGTAAATCTCCTGTTCAAGTAAGTACCTCAACTTCTGGATCTAACTTTACAGCTACTGACAATCGTCAGAGTATTTATGCAATGAATTTCCAAAATTCAAATTATTTCCAAGAAGCCAATTTATATTCAGGTACTGCTGAGTTAAACTCAACTCTAGGTAAAGTGAATAACTCTTTAAGAGTAAGTTTTGCACATCAAAATGATCCAAGATCATCTGGTGGAGGCGTATTCCCATTGGTAGATATTTTAGATGGTGGCGCTAGAAATGCAGCTTCAACTTTGGTGTCTTTCGGTTATGAGCCGTTTACATTTGGTAACTTACGTGATGTAATGACTTATACTTTTAATGATGATTTAACTTTCACTACTGGTAAACATAACTTAACATTTGGTGTACAAGCCGAATTAAGTAAAGTAAAAAACGGTTTCCAACGTTTTGGCACAGGTTATTATGTGTTTAATAGCTGGGCAGATTTTAAAAACGGTGCTAAGCCAAGAAACTTTGCTTTAACTTATCCTTTAACTGCTGATGGATCACAAGCTTTCCCAAGCTTTAAATTCCTTCAATTGTCTGCTTATGCGCAAGACGAGATTTCTGTAAGTGATAAGTTTAAAGTTACTGTAGGTTTAAGAGCAGAAATGCCTAGCTATCCTGATGTAACTGAAGTTAAAACGCACCCTTTAGTTGCGGCTGCAACATTTAATGGTGGCGAGAAAATTAATACAGGTCAATTAGCTGAAACAAGATTGAGTTTATCTCCCCGTTTTGGTTTCAACTATGATATCTTAGGTGATAGAAGTTTACAATTGCGTGGTGGTACTGGTATCTTCGTTGGCCGTATTCCATACGTTTGGATTGTGGCTCAATCGGGTGATGCGGGTATGTTACAATTTACACAGGCAATCAATAGCTCTACTGATCCAAACATGCCAAACTTTAACCCTGATTATAAAGCCTTATATCCATCTACATTGCCTGCTGCTGGTACTTCAATTCCTGGATCCGTTGCTGTGATGTCTCCTGACTTAAAATTCCAATCTCAATGGAAATCTAGTTTAGGTTTAGATGCTAGATTACCAGGTGGATTAATCGGTACAGTGGAAATGATTTATGGTAAAGATTTTAATACCATAGTAGCAAGAAATGCGAATTTAGTTGACCCTACTGCATTAAACGTGCCTGGTTATCCAGATAACAGAATGATGTATCCAGCTACATCAACAACTGTTGGTGATCCTATGAGAAATGTTCCAGTTAGATATATCAACAGATTGAATAACGGTTTAATTTCTTCAACAGGTACTGGTAGTTTCGATGCTATCGTAATGGATAATGCTAAAGGTGGCGAATACTTCTCTACTACTTTCCAGTTAACAAAACCATTTGCTAACAATTGGGAAGCAATGGCGGCATACACTTATAGTCATGCTAAAAACGCTGGTGACCAAGCTGGAGATCAAATCTTAAATTTATGGAGTATCCCTCAGCAATCAGGTGGTAACTCTAATATGGCAGAGATCGGTTACACTTCTAATGTTATTCCTAATAGAGTTGTAGGAAGTTTAACTCACAAAGCAGAATGGATTAAAGGTTTAAATACAGGTATGACTTTAATTTATCAAGGTGGTTCAATGGGAAGATATTCGTATAACTATTCGAATGACTTCAACAGAGATAACCAAGTAAACGATTTGATGTATATCCCTAGAGATGCATCAGAAATTACTTTTGTTTCAAATACAGTAGGTGCAACAACTTTTACTCCTGCGCAACAAAGTGAAGCTTTCTTTAAATTAATTGAAAACGATAAATACTTAAGATCTAGAAAAGGTCAATACGCAGAGCGTAATGGTGCTATTGCGCCTTGGAGAAACCAAGTAGATTTCAGATTCTCTCAAGAGCTTTATGCTGGTAAAGTTGCTGGTAACAGAAACTCTTTGAGCTTCTATTTTGATGTATTTAACGTTGGTAACTTGATCAATTCTAAATGGGGTATTTATTCAATCAATAACAATGCGCCTTTACAAGTTACGAATGCAGCTAGTTTAGTTACTGGTGGTGCTACTAAACCGACTTTCAGATTAAATGCAGTTGATAATGCTTTAATTAGCGAGTCTAATAGAGTTAATACAAGTATTTCATCTACGTATTACATGCAGTTTGGTTTGAGATATGCTTTCAACTAATTTGTAAATAATTATAATTATTAAATCCCCAAGCGAAAGGTTGGGGATTTTTTTTTTGTTTAAAATTTTACAACAATAGTCTAAGTTCATCAATTGCTATTCGTAGCTTTATTAGCTAATCAATTAACCATGGATCAAAAAATAATCAACCTATACGATTCGTATACCCACAGTAAATTGAGCAGAAAAGACTTTATGAAAAAGTTGGCCATCTTAACAGGTAGCACTGCTTTAGCCTTAACTGTTTTACCATTGCTCGAAAACAATTATGCCGCTGCTGCTAGTTTTGATGATGAAAATATTACAATAGCCAATATTACTTATGCTGGCGCAACGGGAGATGTAAAAGCGGTTTTAGCCCAACCTAAAGGGAAAAAGAATTTGGGTGCTGTGGTGGTTATCCACGAAAACAGAGGTTTAAATGCGCATATTATAGATGTAACCAAAAGAGTTGCCGCCGAGGGTTTTATTGCCCTAGGTATCGATGCGCTTTCTCCATTTGGAGGTACGCCAACAGATGAAGAAAAGGGGAGGGAGTTGATCGGTAAATTGGACGCTGAACAAAATCTACAGAACTATTTAAAAGGTTTGGAGTACCTAAGGAAACATCCAGATGCCAATGGTAAAACCGCTTGTGTAGGTTTTTGTTGGGGTGGCGCAATGGCCAATAAACTAGCAGTTGCAGATCCAAAATTAAATGCTGCTGTAGCTTATTATGGTTCGCAGGTTAAAGCGGCAGATGTACCTCAAATTAAAGCGAGTATGATGCTTCATTACGGTGGGCTAGATGAACGTATCAATGCTGGTATCCCTGCTTATGAAGCTGCTTTGAAAGAAAACAAAATCGATTATCAGCTTTTCATTTATGAAGGCGTAAACCATGCTTTTAACAACAACACTTCGCCTACAAGGTATAACGAAGCTGCTGCTAAATTGGCTTGGCAAAGAACAATTGATCTGTTTAAAAATAAGATTGGCTAATTCCACCTCATCTCGACCAGCCACGGCTGGCAGACGATTAGGAGATTCGTTTTGTGAATTATAACCATTAAGGCATTAAGAAAAAGTAAGTAAACTCATATAGTTTCAAGAAATAGATGAGTGATGCGATAAAAATTTGATATCTTTAAGTAAAGTGATATAATCAATAATACATAGATGAAAAAAATAATATTTTTGTTAGCCATAATTTCCTTTTGTAGTCAGTCTTGTAAAAAGGACGAATTAAAATACAAGAAAGTAGAGCCAGGAAAAATAGAAGTCGGAAAAATAGAAATAAATCAAGTTAAACAATTTAGGCAGATTGAGCCTGTTCCTCTGCATCCTCAACTGAATTGGTATTTAGTATTACAAGTAGATGGCTCCGCTGATATTGCACCAGGAATGGATACTATGGAGAAAAGCACTTATCAAATAAATGGAAATGTCTTAACTGTTAAAACTAATCGACAAGTAACTTATGAATTCGAAATCTTATCCGAAACAGATGTTAAATTAAAAGGAGTTAATAATGTTGTACTCAGATGGAAAAAACCAAATTGATTATTCAAATTGGTTGTTCTTAGCGTCTCGATAAGGCCTATAGTAAACAAATTAGTATGATGTAATTTTTTAATTCTTAGCGATATGCTAAGACGAGTACTATTTATCAGATCTCTCTCCGATTTTTTCGGAGCAGGCTCTTGCTATGCTGCGTAGAGACAAATTAGCTAAGATGATCTAATTATATACAAAAGTACCATTCTCACTTGTCAGCGTAACCTGTTTTTGGCTTCCTTTTTCTACTCGACCAATAATTTGGGCATCGATGTTAAAACTTTTAGAGATGGCAATGACGTCTTCAGCAATTGCTGAAGGAACATAAATTTCCATTCTATGGCCCATATTAAATACTTTATACATTTCTTTCCAGTCAGTACCAGACTGTTCTTGTATCAGCCTAAATAACGGTGGGATAGGGAAAAGGTTGTCTTTGATTACATGAACATCATCGTTAATAAAATGCAGCACCTTAGTTTGTGCACCACCACTGCAGTGTACCAAACCGTGGATATCTTTTCTATATTGATCTAATATCTTTTTAATTACGGGTGCATAGGTGCGTGTTGGAGATAAAACCAATTTGCCGGCTGTAACTGTTTTGTCGTCACCGATTTCAACTTCATCAGTTAATTTTTTACCGCCAGAAAATACCAAATCTAAAGGTACAGCAGCGTCGAAGCTTTCAGGATATGAGGTAGCAATAGATTTTTCGAATACATCATGACGGGCAGAAGTTAAGCCGTTAGAACCCATTCCGCCATTGTATTCGCTTTCGTAAGTGGCTTGCCCGTAGGATGCTAAACCAACAATAACATCGCCATCTTGAATGGTGTGGTTGCTGATGATTTCAGCTCTTTTTAAGCGGCAGGTAACCGTAGAATCTACAATAATTGTTCTTACCAAATCGCCAACATCTGCAGTTTCTCCACCTGTGCTGTAAATAGAAATTCCGAGTTCACGTAGTTCAGCTAAAATCTCTTCAGTGCCATTAATAATGGCTGCAATAACTTCGCCTGGAATTAGGTTCTTATTACGGCCAATTGTTGAAGATAGTAGTATGTTTTCTGTAGCGCCAACGCAGATCAGATCATCTAAATTCATGATGATGGCATCCTGAGCAATGCCTTTCCAAACCGAAATATCGCCAGTTTCTTTCCAATAGGTATAAGCTAAAGACGATTTTGTGCCTGCGCCATCTGCATGCATAATATTGCAGTAGTTTTCATCATTACCTAAAATATCTGGAATGATTTTGCAGAAAGCTTGAGGGAAAATACCCTTGTCAATATTTTTAATTGCCGCATGTACATCTTCTTTTGATGCAGAAACGCCACGTTGGTTGTACCTGTTATCGCTCATTGTTGCAAAGATAGTTTTTTAAGCTGAAAGACTAAAGCTGAAAGACTAAAGTTTAGGTGAGTTGGTGATTATTTAAGGTGTTTGGAAAGCAAGTTTAGAATCATTTTTGAATGTTAGTCGGGCTTCCTGCCTGCCGGCAGGTTTGCTACAATCTTTTTGTGCTTCGCTTCGCGTTAGCTTCACAAAAAGGATTTTCGCGTCAATCCCGCCTGCCTTCCGTACAGCTAGGTTTAAAGAACTCGGGTTTGTGCTAATTGCAACCAAACATAGTAGCATAAGTTTTGGTTTTTAAACCTTCAGCCACGGCTGACAGGTATTGCAGCGGTATACTTTTACCCAATTCACCTTTAGGGGATTTAGGGGTAAAGGATTTAGCGGAAAGAAGGATTGCCTTTGATCGCTGAAGGGTAATTGCTTTTCGGAAAAAAAATGTCATTCCGACTTCGGAGGAATCCCTAAGCTGAATTAAGTTATGAGATTCTTCGCTGCGCTCAGAATGACAAAAAAGCTTAGGATGAGAAACAATTTTTTCTGATTCTCTTAATATATCCTTTTCCAAAGGGATGCCTTTGGCACGCTTTACTCTGAATGAAAAATATAATATGATTATGAACACCCCGTCTGCGAAAAGCAGCCACCCCTCTAAAAGAGGGGAATAAAAAAGGCGTTCCGATAAATCGGGACGCCTTAACCTTATGGCAAAAAGAAAAGCCTATTTTAAAAAGAGTAATTCGCGGAATTTTGGTAAAGGCCAAACGCTATCGTCAACAATTTGCTCTAATTTATCAACGTGGTAACGGATGGTGTCAAAGTAAACTTTAACTTTTTCATCGTAACCAATTGCTTTATCGCGGCTATCTTCGATTGTATTAGTTTTCTTGCGTTCTTCCAACATCGCATCGATATTGGTTTTAACGATACCAATGTGCTCAGAAAGTGTATTGATGATCGCTAAAGGAGTTGCAATTGCTTCTTTGCTTAAACCAAGTTCTTTTAAACCTTTTGCATTTTCGATCAAAGTATTCTGATAAGCGATTGCAGCTGGTAAAATTTGGCTATTCGTTACATCTCCCATTACACGAGCTTCGATTTGAAGTTTTCTGAAGAAACTTTCTAATAAAATCTCATGACGAGCATGTAGTTCACGTTTGCTGAAGATGTTTGTTTTGGTAAACAATTCAGTTGTTTTATCGCTTACGTAAGCATCTAAAGCTTTAGGTGTAGTTTTGATGTTCGATAAACCACGTTTTGCAGCCTCATCAGCCCACTCTTGGC
>Ga0247816_10000148_pt1 | contig 41072 bp, 77 predicted proteins | sample UWRJL209509C1_FD_179930 | JGI IMG/M metagenome (GOLD analysis project Ga0247816, IMG submission 179930) | Plant litter microbial communities from Arlington Agricultural Research Station in Wisconsin, United States - UWRJ-L209-509C-1 | ecosystem: Environmental > Terrestrial > Plant litter >...
TTCATAAAGCATTAACATCACTATCTTCTTATGAAGGTTATGATATTGTACTTTTTGACGTAAACAACACATTATGGCTTACTTCTACTAAATCAGGAGAGTACAAAGGATTCTCTTTGGGTATGTTTCAAAATGGAAAATACACAGGTGCAAATGGAACTGATAGTGCAAGCCAAACAGTTACATTCCAGATTGTAAACCGTTTAGAGGTTGATTCTTTAATGTCATGGGTAGCTAATGACAAATTAGATTTTACTTATGATGAATTACAAGGCGTAAACGAGGTTAAAATTTCAGTTGATCCGGTATCAGCAGGAACATCAATTGTTGTTGATGCTTATTTGTTAGACGGCACGCATTCAGTTGACGGCTTATTGTTCGGTAATTTCACGGCTACTAAAAATGGAGTCACAAGTAATCCAACAGTAGCAGTACAGAATCCATCTACAAAGAAATACACACTAACAGTTCCGGCTTTGGTTGCTACTGATGTTGTTACAGTTTCTTTAAACGGGATTATCCTAACTACATTAGGAACTCTTTATAAATCAAACACAGCAACAGCGGTTGTAGTGTAATGTCTGATTATTAAATATCAAAAGCCGTTGCGTTATGTAACGGCTTTTTTTGTATTTTTACATCATGGCGATTAGGGTTAAACAGAAGATTAGGAAACTTGAATTGATTCGTGATAATTTAAAAAGCGATACCAATAAAATACTCAATAGGCATAAACGAGAAATAATTGAGCTGAATAAATCGCAAATGATTGATGGTTACGGAAGCGATAATCGTGATTTATTCAATATATTAAGACAATATGACGGAGTTTATAATCCTGGGTATAAAAAGTCTGGGTTATACAATTTTTACGAAACTGGAGCTTTTATGCGTGGGTTATTTGCTGAGATTAGAAATAACGAAATATTTGTAGATAGTCGAGGTAAAGGAAGCGGGGATAAATCATTATTCTTTGCAGGGTACACTAATATGTTTGGATTGAATAGAGATAGCATGCAAAAATTACGCATAATTATATTACCAGAAAGAAAAGAAGCCTTAAAACGTAGATTATGAATAAAATTTCTGAATTACCAAATCACTACGCATCAATTGAAGATTTGACTCTTTATAGATGGGACAAATACACCCAAACCAAAGACAATAATTGGTTTTTAATCGACTACGATGGCAGACAAACAAAACTTGATTCAGAAGACTTAAAAGCTGTAGAAAACGATTTGGTTGACCAATATTTCAAAGCTGTTGATGACAGAAGTTTTTCTAATAAAATGCAAAAATGGGGTAGGATTGATTTTTTGAAAAGAAAATTCGAAACTTGCCATTTGTTGCTTGATGGATTAACTACGATTATCGGATTCCCAGTAACAAAAGAAACTTCTGAAATGCGTATTAAGTACGTTTTAGAGCTTAAAAAATGGCGTTTGAATTTTCCTTTGTTGAATAGTTTTTATGATGATACAATCCTTGTAAATGATTTTAGACAAGCATTAGAAGGAATAGCAACTGAGATTGCATTGATAAGCAAAGAGGTAATAAAAGAGGGTAGAGAAGAAAGCGCATCATTATCTAAACAATTACAAATAGCAACAATAACATTATCATACCCATATCGTTTAAATCCAAAAGAAATAACAGTTTCGGAATGGATTGAAATATGCAAATTAGTAGAAGAAAAAGCTAAACAAAATTAATACATGGCTAATCAGGACGAATTATTTGATTTTAACGAAGAACAAAAACAGCTTCAAAAGCTTATAGATCAGTTCAAACTTCTTGACACTACTATAATGAAGGTTTCTGCTGATGCTTTGGCAGCGGGTAGAAACATAAACGCAATAACATTGCCAAGCGATTTAGCTAATTTTACAACTCAAAACGCACAATTAACTGCTACAATTCAGGCACAGGCAAGGGAGTTGGCAAGATTACAGGCGCAATACACAACACTAACACAACAACGCCAAAGATCTTCACAAAGAACTGCTGAAGAATCTGTTAATCAAGGTATATTGAATCGTAATGCTATGGAGGCAGCACGTATTAATTCTACTTTAGCTGGAGCATATACCAGATTAAGCGCAGAACAAAGCAGGGCGTCAAGATTGTTGCAAGACTTAATCTCACGTGGCAGACTGGCTACGCAAACGCAACGTGAGTATGATAGAGAATTAAGAATTGCACAGCGTGAATTTGACACGCTTAATAATCGTGTTCTGGCAGCTGATAGAGCTGTTGGTCGTTTCAATAGGAATGTTGGGAATTATCCAGCACAAGCCGTAAGAGGTTTAAAAGATTTGCTTTCTGCTTTCGGAATTGTAGGCGGTTTGCAAATGTTTGCTCAGATATCAAAGGATATTTTCGAAACCACCAAAGAGATCCAATCAATGGACATGGCTTTAAAACAAGTAACAGGAACGCAAGATTTGTTTAATCAATCTCAAATGTTCTTGTCTCGTGTTTCAGAAGCTTACGGTGCAGATTTAGGTAAATTAACTCAACAATTTACTCAGTTTTATGTTTCTGCAAAAGATAAGATTAGCGGTAATGAAATTGAAAATATTTTCGAAAGCATTACAAAAGCTGGCGCAACAATGGGGTTGTCAACTCAGCAACAGGAAAGAGCTTTTATGGCATTGAATCAAATGATGTCTAAAGGAACAATCCAGGCTGAGGAATTGCGAGGGCAATTAGGGGAAGCTTTACCAGGATCATTAGGCATTATGGCAAAAGCTGTAGGAGTTACCGAAAAACGTTTGGCTGAAATGATGAAGGCAGGGCAGTTGCTTGCTTCGGATGTTTTGCCAAAATTTGCCAGACAATTAGAAATAACTTACGGTATTGAAAATGTAAATCGTATAGATACATTGGCGGCTGCACAGGGAAGATATACAAATGCATGGCGTGATTTCGTAAGAGGATTAGATGAAGACGGAAACAAACTTTCTAACTTTATGAAAAAAGCCATAGGAGTCGGAGCTGATTTATTAGTAGGAATTTCAAGAATTGCAGAATCAGACCAACAAACAAGAAACAGAACTTTAAAAGAATTACAAGAATCTGGTTTTAATCAAACAATGTCTTATTATAAAAGCTTAGCTGAGTTAAAAAAAGAAGACTTAGAAAACGATAAAGCTTATAATTTACAAAAGGTAAAAGAAGAAACGGCAGAATTTAATAGGTTAAAAGGTAGAAATTTAATATTAAAAGCTATTACTCCAGAAACAGCAGGATTCGAAACGCAGCGTGATCCTAAATTAATGGAATCTTATGTCAAAGGAAATGCTGAATTAGAAGAGAATAAGAAGAAATTAAATGAAATAAACAATTTATTGTCGAGAAGAAAAGGTCAGATAATGGCTGTAAATAAACTTTTAGGAGATGATAACAAAGCTACAGAAACAAATACAGAACTTACAAAAGCTCAATTAAAATCAATTGAAGACTCTTTAAAAGCCAAATATGACGCAGCTAAAAAAGAACTTGAATTACGTGTTTTGGTTCAGGAAACTATTTTAAACGGAGAAAATGAAAGTTACGAAAATCAATATGAGGCTTTAGATAAGTTCCTTGATTTAAAAATGCAAATTATAAAACTTGATTATAATGAACAAGTCCGATTAGCAAAAGGAAATAAAGATAAAATAAGGATAGCGGAAATTGATGCCGAAATGGCAACTATTAAACAGTTGCAGGATGGATTCAACAAAACAAAGGCTATTCGTAAAAAACAAAACGATGAATACATTGAGGAAATTAAAAACGTTGAGAAGTTTTTAAAAGACCATGAAGATGAAAAAACAAGAATAAGAGAAATCTCAGACGAATTTGAGAATGATTTGTTTATGACTGCATGGAAAGCAAGAGAGGAAAAATATGACAAGGAACTTGAAAGGCTTAAAGAATTAAAACAGGCTACTTCTGACTATCTTTATACTTTTGGAGATGAATTCATGTCTAATTCTGGGTTTAACGAAACCTTTAACACTTTCTTTAAGCAAATAAAAGACGCTAACGGGAAAATGACAACGATGTTTAAGCAACTTATGGAAGGAGCTGACACAACAGCCAAAAAAGCTGCAGTTGTTTTTACTTCAATTGCTGAATCGGCTCAGGAAATGTATAATTTTATTTCTAATGCTTCACAAGCTAATTTCGATGCAGAAAAAGAAAGATTACAATCTCAGTACGATGTTGCTTTTGAGTATGCAAACGGAAATAAAGAGGCAGAGGAAAAACTTGCAAACGATTTAGAAGCAAAGAAAAAAGAAATAGCTAATCGTGAGGCAAAAGCGAAGAAACAACAGGCAATATTTAACATCGCTATTGATACGGCTCAGGCTATTGTTGCTGTTTTACCTAACTTTGTATTAGCCGGATTAGTTGCTGCTTTAGGAGCGGTTCAAATAGCTATGGTTTCAAGTCAAAAAATACCTCAATATTTTAAAGGCGGCGTGCATGATGGCGGGTTGATGATGGTAAATGATGCTCCTGGTAATAATTTCAAAGAAACAATTGTATTTCCTAATGGTGGTATTGCACAACCAGAAGGCCGTAATGTTTTAATGAACGCACCTGCAGGGACTAAAATACACACTCCTGACCAATGGGATAAAATACAACAAGAGAAAGAACTATTCAATATGTTACAACCTCGTGGTATTTTTATGAACTCTCAACAAGCACAATCTGGTTTTGATTATGAGGCAATGGATGGTATAATGAATAAGTATTTAGGGAATGTTACCGTTGAGCAGACATTAATGGATAAAAGAGGATTTAGAACATTTATTAAGAACTCAGGAAGTAGTACTGAAGTAAACAGAAATTTCGCATCATCAAAAGGTTACAAATTCAAATAATCATGGCAGGAGAAAAATTTTACTTCATTTTTTCAGAAGAACCAAATACTAAATATTGGATTGACGAGCCAGAAGGATATTCTGAAGTAGATTTTGTTTTAGAGCAGAAAGAAAACAGAATGGGGCGTGATGAATCTTTAAACGGTGGAGAGAATCGTTTTAAATTCACAGACTATAGAAATCATTATTTAGATAAATTACTTTTTTATTATCATAGTAGAGGTTTTGAAGCTGAAATAATTTTAGGAATAGTTACTTTATTAGACAATGTTTATGAATCTGAATTGCATTTTGTTGATGTGGAAACGGATGAATTGACTTATTTGTCATGTCGAACAATATCAAAAAACAGCCAACAGTTGATTAAATCACGCATAGAAACAAAAGTAGATATGTTTTCGTCTGTGGATATTGACGGGAACTACATTGAGCCGTTAGTTCCTTCAAATATGCTTCAGCAAACAAAACCGACAATTCAAATATCTGAATGGGAGCAAACTGTTGACTATTCACAGAATTTATTGGCGAGTGGTTCGGATGTAGAGGTTCGTTACCAGGTAAATCCGGTTCAAAATCTAGTTAAGAGTGGGATTCAGGACACATATACTTTTTTTACAGATACGGAATCAAAAAGGAGAGAGCCGTTTTTAGACAGTTCTTTCAAATTGTTTCAAGCAGATTCTAATTTGATAAATGTAAAAATATCGGTTAAATCATTAAATTTAAAGTTTACTACAGATGTAGACAACAACGGTAACGGTTATGTAAATTTCAAACTAAAAGTTTTCAAAGGAAGTATTTTTTTGGATGCAGAAGAATATTCATTGTTATCCACTTTTAATACCGAAAATCAGTTTTATTCTTTCATGGGGGATTTGTCCGATTTGAATATAGGTACTGTTTATCGTAATGAATCGGTATGGATGTTTTTTGAAGTTAATACTGTTCAATCAACAAATGTTGTTATAGGAGGGACACCAAGGTTTGAAGTATTTACCGATATATACAAAGGAACAAAAATAACGGCTTCTGCCGAATCATTATCTTATAATTCAATAATACCTACATTTCGTTTAATTGATGTGATGAGACAAGTTTTAAGAAGCATTTCAGGAAATCCAGTATTATCGCAACGCTATGATTTTGCAGGGGAGTTGTATGACAATGTTTTGTTCAATGGTAATCTAATGCGAGGCGAAACTGACAAACCTTTTTACGTTTCTTTGGATGATATAGAAAAATCAATTTGGGGAGAAAATAAAGGAGATACCGAAATACAGGAAGACGGGTCTGTTTTTGTTGGAATTGAAAAGGATTTCTACACCAATATTGAGTGTGGTTTTTTTGACAATGTTCAGTTTGAGGACATGGCAAAAAATACCAATCCAAAATATGCGTTGAATGAGTTTAAATTTAAGTATAGCAAATACCAATCACTAAAAGAGGAAACTCAGCCTAATTCAGAAAGCACAATTCATGGAGAAAGCATTTGGACTTTTTTCAATAAACGAGCTACGAATAAATTAGAAGCAAATGTAGAATGGGTTCGTGATGCAATATTAATAGATGCTCAACAAAGATTATCAACTAAAATAAGCGACAATACAGCCACTCAGGATGATGACACTATATTTTGTGTTGATGTTTTACCTACTGAAAACGATCAGAAATTTACAGAAACTACAAAGTTACAGCACACTTATTCAGACCCTACATTAACACTAAGAAGTAACGGGGAGGTTAATTTTTTAACGCTTGGAATTAAGCCATTAACGACTGTAATAATAGAAGAGCCAAACATAAATGCAGGAACCTACACGGTACAATCTGTTTTACAGACAGAACTTGTGTTGGTTGGTGGCGTAGGATTGAATCCAATAAATGATGGTTTAAAAATAACCAGGTACACGTATGAGATAAAAAAAGAAACAATTCCTTTAACGAATAGAACAGATGAAGGAATTACAGCTATTAGTAATTTGATTTCGCCTGATAAGTACAGTAATTTGCGCTATAGTATCAAAAGAAACATTTTAAATTATTGGAATAGCACACTAGCAACGGCTAATCTATTCTGGAAAGAAAACCCATTACGAAGCACGTATTACAAAAACAACGGTAAGTGTAGCACAACATATTCCGGATTAACTGTAGTTGAAAACGAACCTTTTGTGCCTACTGACCCTATTGTCTCGCCTTACATTTACAACGATCTGACTTTTGCGAACGTTGATTTTGATGATTATATTATATTGCGAAATAATATTAAAAAAGACCGTGGTTATGTCCGTGCTATTAATAAAAATATGCGTGTAATAAAAGTCTACCCTCAAAAAGTAACTTATGTAAATGCGGAAAAGAAATTGGTTATTTCAGGAGAGGAAAAATTCGAAAAGGCTTATTTGACTATTTCAAATGAGGGCGGTATTATACTTGTGAATAACGAAACTAGTTTGATTAGATTCGATTATAGCATAGAAAATAATGAGGTTTCATTGTTTGACAAAGAGCGATTTAGGTTGTATAATCCTGTTTTCTGGGATAAAGTAACAATTAATGGAGCGAATGCAGAAACGATTGAGCAATTAATTTCGTGGTTGGATTTGCTTAGTTAGAAATAATTACTATATTTGTTGTTCGCTACAACTAAAAACATATTAAAACGTCATTCTTTGTAGCGAGGGGTGGCGTTTTTATTTTAAATTATTTATTATGAAAAAATTATTATTATCATTGGCAATTGCATTTTCTTTAACTTCATGTTGGGATTTCAACAGAGAACAAGATTACAAAGATGCGGAAAACAAAGGTAAGTCAGTTTTAATTCAAGCAGAAAGCGAAAAAAAAGCAATGATTGAAGAGGCTAAAGCCAATTATGAATCTGCAAAACTTAACGCTCAAACTAAGGTTGAAAAAGCAAAAGCCGATGCAGACGCTAAATTAATTTCTGCTAAAGCAGAAGCATCAGCAAGATTGATGAATGCAGAAAGTCAAGCAAAAGCAAATAAAATGCTAGATGAATCTATTACTCCTAAAATTTTGGAATTTAATAAAATCAATCGTTGGAACGGAAAGTTGCCTACAACTACTTTAGGAAGTCAAGGTTCAATCATAAACTTAAAATAATGAGAATGACTTTGTTTTTTGTGGTTGGGATACCGCTCGCTATTTTATTGTATTTTTATGTTTTTAAAGATATAATAGATAATTTTAAAAAATAATCGTGTGAATATGCACGATACATACAATAACTAAAGCACCTTTTAACCGAGGTGCTTTTTTAATTTAAATAGCCACTAAAAACAATTATTATGAAAATTAAAGGAAAATTCAAGAAGGATTTCGAAAATTATCTGTTGAAAAATGATTTAATGTCTCCTTGGGAATATCAAGTCTTTGAAAAACTTTCTGAGATAGTAAAATTAGCTTATATTATAGGTTTTTTAGATTCTAAAGGCTTGTATATAAATACTTTTTCAGTTTGTCTTATTTATACTTCTTTTGGTTATAATATTAGATTTAAAGATATAGAAAAGCCAGAAATTGAATCTGATGAAAATGAATTTGACACTAGAAGTTTAGCTACAAAAGATGCTATTTCAAAAGCGCAAGAAATTTATAACTCAAATAAAATAGCAATATGAAACCAACCTTAAACGAAGAAATAAAAATGAGTGCAAAAGGAGTTGATTATGTTGATTCGCTTGTGCCAACTGACAAGGATTGTATTAACGCAATCAAATATCAAATCGATGATGAATATATAAGGGCGGGTGAAAAAGGAATTTATGCTAAAGACGAAAAAGGCAAATTTTTTTTGTTAAGAAAAGAAATGTTCACTAATGACCCGCATTTAAAACCAAAGAAACAAAAATATAATATCCTACCATTAATAATATTTACATTCATGGTAATTTCAATCGTGCTTTGGATAATAGCAATAATTAAAATTAGTGAGTTATGAAAAAAGAATGTAATTGCGGAACACTAAAAAAGTGTGTTAAAGCTGAAATGATTATTCCTGACAAACCATTTATATTACCTACGTTTAAACAAGTTAATTTTTACAAGTGCTTTGAATGTAATGAAGAATATTATTTTAATTCAAACGATTTAAAACAACAACAAAAACAAGCTAAAGAACAGTAGTATGGAAGATTGTAAATGTAAACCAATTGTAGAAAGTAGTTTTACTACGTGCCATGTAGAAAGGAGATTATACAAAAGAACATTAGTATATCATCCTTCAAACAGTAAGAAAGGATTTCCAATAAAAGGAACTAACTTAAGAGTTTCTTTTGAATATATTTAAAATTATGGAAAAATATCAAAAATGGATTTCAATATTTACATCTTGCCTAATTGGATCAGGATTTGGTAGCGTTATAAGTGGCAAACCATTTAATAACTATTTATTATCTATTATATTATTTTTAATAGTAATTAATTTAGCTGTTGTAAACGCTAATAAAAAATAATTTATCAAACCTACACTAATAATGTAGGTTTTTTGTTTTATATTTGCTTTGATATTGGTCTTTTAACTCAGTTGGTTAGAGTAGCGCACTCATAATGCGTTTGTCGGAGGTTCGAGTCCTTCAAAGTCCACGAATGCAGTTCGATTCTGCTCGCTTACCGAGATTGTGGTAAATGCTTAATGCTTCAGTTCGAGTCTGGAGAGCTATTTTATAGCACGGGTATATAAGCGGTAATTTTAACTAACGCAGTGATTGCAGGAGTTTTTATGGTAAATCCAATAATAAATTTATACCGTACAAAAGAGGAAGCAATGCTCTTCAAAAACTCGCCTCGAAACGCTTTCTATACGTTTTCGGGGATTCAGCTTTTGCCAAATAACCCAAATAAATATATTCAAGTTACCAATACACCAAACGGCATAAATTTAGAGGATTGGACTGTTTACGGTATTTCTATTTGTGGTACGTACGAAGCTGATATTACCGCTTCGTTTATGGTTGAAAAACTAACCAATTCATTAAACGGTAATCCTCAATTAATTTGGTCACTTAAAAACGTTCCTATTGATTTTGGATTTGGACTGATATATTTAAGAATTGAACAGGCAGTTGGCGAAACATTCTACAGCACGCCTTTTAAATTGACTTCAATCAATGAGGAATTAGTTAGCCAAATAACATACAAATACAAGCGTACTGATGAATTTCAAAGTATTGGAGCTAATATATGGTTTAGATCAGAATCACTTCAAATAAACCTTCAAAACTATTACGAAACATCAACAGAAAACACAGTTACTACTGCGGTACAATCAAATAAAACCGAATTTTGGGAAACTGAAAGCATGTCAATATCAAACCTTATAAACATTGTACAGCTTATGAAATTACCTTATGTTTATTTGAATGGTGCAAGAACTTATTTTTTTGAAGCTCCTGAAATACCAAAACCAACATCACAGGAAAATTTCGGTTACATGGAATTACATTTAACCGTAAACCCAAATGATGTTTATACACCACCTACAGTATCAAGTGGGGATTTCGATAACAATGATTTTATAGAAGACGATTTTTCAATATTTAATTAAAAACACAATGAAAAAATTATTTTTACTTTTATTAGTTCCTTTTTTACTTCAAGCGCAGTCTCGTTCTGAAATACAGACACAGATAGAAACTATTGCAACCGGAGTTCCAAACACAGCCTTAAAAATACGTAATGTTCTTTCGGTACTTGCTGACGGAACAGCGCAAACAGGAGATGTAAAAGAAATAGATGTTTCAAACGCATACCTTACAGCTAATTTTGACGCTTCTGGATTAGGAACAAATGAACGCTTAGGATGGGCTATTTGTAACGGTCAAAACGGTACACGAAATCGTGGTGGTCGTGGTTCTATACAATACAACTCAACCTATCCAACGTTAGGAGCAATAGGGGGATCAAAAGATGCGGTCGTAGTTTCTCATAGCCATCAACAAGGGTCTGAATCATTATACAACCTTTACGGAGGTGGTACATCGGTTGGAGGAAGAACGTTTCCTTCTGGGGCTATAAATGCTTTTACAAGCCAAAATACATCAACAGCAGGAGAAAGCGGAACAGATAAAAATATGCAACCTTACATAGTAAGTTTATTTATTCAAAAACTATAATTAAATGGCAACTTTACTAATTACCAAAAAAACAGGCGATTATTTTAGCTTTGTGCTGAACGGGGATTATTCAAACGAGATACTAAACACTCGAAATGATCTTACTGTGGTAAAAGGTAATGAATCTCATTTTAAAACAGCTAACGGGGCTAATTTAATTAAAGAACAAATAATTTACCCTGCTGATGTTACTATTGTTGATGGAGTCACAACATTAAATCCAACAACAGTAACGCAATTATTTACAATGCTTATAAGCGTTGGTTATTTTGATTGGATTGATGCAAGTGGTGGGGGTTCAGGTGTTACAAGATTCGATCAGCTTTTAGATACGTTTACATACTTTGGAAAAAACGGACAAACAATAGTTGTTGATGAGGCTCAAATGAGATTAAAACCAGTTACGTTTTACAACTACAACAAATTCACCCAATTACAAGACGCTCCAAATGCGTTGGTGGCGGATAAATTTTTTCAAGTAGACCCAACAGGAGAAGAAATTGTTTTGGTAGATTTGCCTCCTGCTCCTTCTGATTCTACTAAAACAGACAAGGGTGGATATGCCGGAACATCACAAGATTTAGCTGATTCAATGAGTAATTTTCAATCTGAATTAGATGAAAAATTAAATATTGTAGATTATAATAATTATTTTGTTGGTAAATTCACTTCTCTATTATCGCTTGAGTCTACTTTTCCTGTTGCAAATGATGGAGACTATGCAATTGTTGATGCTGGATCCGGTTCTGATGCAAAAGAATATATTTGGGATTCAGAAGAAGGATGGGTTGAAGGCGGTAGTTCTGGCGCATCAACAACTGACGCATTGCCAGAAGGAAGTTTGAATTTATATTTTACAACATCTCGTGTTTTAACTACTATACTTTCAGGATTATCTTTAGTAACCGGAACAGCAATAACAGCAACAGATACAATATTATCTGCATTTGGAAAAATTCAAAAACAAATAAATGATTTAATACCTTTTGCTACTACCAAAGAATTAATGTTTGCTTGTAGTGATGAAGTATCAGATTTAACAACAGGTATATTATTAACGTTTAGGATGCCTTACGGATTGACATTGACAGAAATTAAACTATGTGTTAATTCAGCTCCATCAGTTACAAAAGTAATTGTAGACATTAAAAAAAATGGAACGACAATATTTAGTACTCTTCCGAGTATAGATCCAGGATCAACAACAAGTGTAGGAGCAGTTCCTTATGTAATATCAAATAACAATCTTTCTGATGATTCTATAATAACAATAATAACAACTTCCGTAGGTAGTGGTATTTTAGCAAAAGGGCTAAAAGTTACTTTAATAGGAACAAAACAATAATAACAACTAAAATAACTAAAATATGGTACCAGGTGTATTAATTAAGAAAAGCACAAAAAGCACAGTATATTTCGGGACTTATCCTAAATCGGATATGTTGCCTTTTGAACCTCAGGATATTGATCCAGATTACGAATGGCTGATTGAATACGTTCCATTTACAGAACCTTCCTACGACCCTAGGATATATCTGATTGTTACAAACGTACCAGATGTTAATTTTTACGAATTATTCGAAGAGCATCCTCTTTATCCCGGTTTAAAAGCTTATACAATTACTTACTCTTTGGAAAAGAGAAGCAATGAAGAAATTATTTATTCTATAGAAAATGCACAAAGACAAGCTAATGACATGGTTTGGCTTGATACCATTCATAAAGAAGAAACTGTTTATATGTTAAGCGCTTTATTGAAACTTAATAGCGGATTCGCATTGACCCCAAATGAGCAATTATGGGCTAATAAAATATCTGAATTAAACATGAAGTTATCTAAAAATATAGATAATAGAAATGTATTAGTGGCTCAAGTAATGGCTAATCAAGAACCAAACATTGATTCAGGATGGGAGAGCGCATAATAAACCCTATTCACAATTCTTTTAAACAGTACAAAAAAATGAACTTAGTAAATCCATATTTATTTGCAAATATTCAATTGAATACTGGTTTGTCAGCTTATTATAAATTTGATTCAAATTCAAACGCTTCCTTTGGTGGCATTAATGGGACTCCTGTTTTTATAACATACACAGGTGGTAAAATTGGAAACTGTGCTGTTTTTAATAATTTTACCGCAAGAATAGATTTAGCCGATTCAGATATTTTCTCATTTACGAGTGGTGTAGGGGTTGACTTGCCTTTTTCTTTTTCGCTATGGGTTTATGTTACAGCTTTTTCTTCTGTAAGTAACTTTCTTATAAATAAAAGAGGAGATAGTACAAATACAGAATGGCAAATGAGTCTTACGCCAACTGGACAAATAAGTTTTACTAAATTTAGCGGAGGTGGTAACACTGTATTTCAAACAGTAAGAACACCATCCTCGTCAATATCTATTAATACATGGACTCATATTGTATTTACTAGCGACGGAAGTAAAATTGCGTTAAATGATAAGATTTATGTTAATGGAGTAAATATGTCTTTAACTAATGCAAGCTCTGGAACTTATACGGGAATGGTAAACGGTAATTCAATTACTCGAATAGGGTTAAATGCATGGGATTTGCTAAATCCAAATCTTAGACATCAAGGCTATATTGATGAATTGGGTATTTGGAAAAACAAAACATTAAATTCTGGAGAAGTAACAACTCTTTATAACTACGGAAGCGGAAGGTCATACCCTTTTTAATTAAATAAATATAAAAAATGGAAACATTCATGTTAGAATTATTCGGAACAGTAGATTTGCCAAGTTATTTAGCGTGGTTGATACTATCAATTATTGGAGCGATTACAGCTACTTTAGTTAGAAATCATTTAACCACTTTAAAAAGCTTTCCGGTAAATGCGGTTCAGTTGTTAACTGGAATTTTGATTACCTTTATATTTATTCGATTCTCTTTGGAGCTAACAGGATTAACGCCCAATGCTTTTGGAGCTTTTGCAATTGGACTTGGTGGGAATGAATTAGCTTTAGGATTTTTGAAAAGGTATTTAGAGAAAAAGAAATTGGATGTAATTGCAGATGATGGTCCAGGAGGATCAAATCCAAGACAAATCAAAGGAGACAAGTAATGCAAATAAAGCACATAATATTGCTTTTACTCATCCCTTTTGCAGAGGCTAAGGCTATATTTTACAACATAGACAAAGAGGTTTCTTGGTATTTATTTTCTGACCATGAAAGGCAATTATGTATGGTTGTAGAAGATTACTGTAATATTATTATCTTTGGAGTGGTCTTTTATTTTTTAGCATTTACAAAAAGGGACAAAATAACTGTTCAAATCGCATTATTTTTATTTATTTTAAACGCTTTGGATTTGTTGCATTTAGGACTTTACGATATGCAGGGTTTTATACTTGTAAAATTATTATTAGCTTATGGATTATATTATAAAGTATGGCAAAAGTTAAAGCATTCCTTTTAGGTCTTGACTGGTTTTTCTTGACGGTTAGCGGTTATTCATTTATTGATATAGCAGGAACACTTATTTCAGGAAATTTAGCTATGGCTAGTTTGGAAAACTTTGTAAAATTGCTTTTGTCTATGGCGGGTTTTGTTTATTTGTGCGCAAGAACTTACCACTTTATAATGAAATCGGCTTTAGAACGTGAAATGTTAAAGGAGGATATTATCGCAAAAAGAAACGATAACTTTCCTAAGAGATTCAAAAAAGAATTTATTGATAGATTTGAAAAAGACGGATTATGAAACTATACGAAAAATATAAATCCTTACTTAATAACTCAGGAATAAACACTCCATTAAGATTAGCTCATTTTATGGCGCAAATTGAACACGAAAGTAATTTGAAACCTATTCAGGAAAATTTAAACTATTCTGCCCAGGGATTGTTGAATGTGTTTAGCAAGTATTTTATAAGCAAAGAAATTGCCAAAATGTACGAAAGAAAACCCGAAAATATTGCAAATCGTGTTTATGCTAATCGTATGGGTAACGGATCAGAATCATCCGGTGAAGGATGGAAATACAGGGGTCGTGGTTTTATTCAGTTGACTGGTAAAGAAAACTATTTCCATTTATCAAATGATACCGATATTGAATTTCTTAAAAATCCTGATTTACTTTTAGAAGAAGCTAATGCAATGATAAGCGCAATTTGGTTTTGGAATAAAAACGGATTAAATAAGTTAGCCGATAAAGATGATTTAAATAGCATTACAAAACGGATTAATGGCGGTTTAAATGGTTTGGCACACAGAAAAGAATTACTTACTAAATATAAAAAAGAATTGTTATGAAAAACGAAATAGTAATATCAGATTTAGTAATTGGCGCAATAATAGATAAAGGAACATTTGTATGAAAAAACTAAACGTAATTTACGGATGCTTTGTATTTATGTTTCTATTATCGATGTGTTCCTGTGGTGCCAGGAAAGTAAATATTGAAAATCAAAAAGAAGAAACAAAAACCGAAATAAAGGACAATTCCGTTACTGAAATAAAAACAGATACCAACGTTAAAAAAACTACAACGCTAAAGACTGACGATAAAAACGAAACTCTTACCGAGGAAACTGTTTACGAACCTGCAGATGCGTCAAAAGAAAGCTTTGTAATCGAAAAAGACGGAACTAAGACTGTGTTGAATAATACCAAAAAAACAGTCCGTAAAACGACCAAAAACAATAATACTTCAATCATCAAGGAATCCTTGACAGTTGAAAACAAAAAAGAAGCCGTTAAGGAAGAAAAAGAAGTTGAGTATAAGGAAGTCTCAAAAAAAGAAATCAAGTCAAAACAAGTAGATAAAAAGCAGTTTAATCCGTTTGTTTCAATATGTATTGGTTTGTTTGGATTGCTTGTACTATGGTGCGTTTACAGGTTTTACAAAAAGTTGCCGTTAGTTCCGAAATTATAATTATATTTGCATAGCTGTGGAGGCAATCTATTCATATTCATAATATTTGTTTTTTGGTTTTAGCGGAGTGGTTACCGCACATTAAAAACCGCTTCTTAATTGGAGCGGTTTTACTGTTTATAGAAGTTAGTAAAATAAGGCAATTGTAAAATAAATTAAAAATAATTGTGTTTTTATGCTATGGAATTAAAAAACTATTCTTATATTTGCTTCATAGAAATTTAAAACTAAAAATTATGAAAAACACGGACGAAGCATTAGGTAAACTAATCGAAAAAGGAATTGAAGTTGCAGAGCAAACAGGAAAATTTGTAATCGATCAAGCTCCTGAATTAATTCAACAATTTTACACATGGCATATTGCGCAAAATATTTTTGGCGTATTGTTGGGATTATTTTTATTTTTTGTTGCTTACAAAGTAATTATATTACTTGGAGAAGATGAAAGTAATTGGGATACAGATTTTAAATTATTTGGTAAACACGTTGGAATGGGAACAGGAATTATAAGCTCATGTATTTGTTTATTTGCTTCAATATTTTTATTCTGTAGCATTTATCAATTAATTTATATTTTAGTCGCTCCTAAACTTTATTTAATTGAATACTTTATAAAGTAATTAACCATGAAAATAATCAACGAACTATTCCTATTATCGGAATTAAATCAAAAACAGTTTGCCGAAAAGCATAAAATTGAAGAAAGCTTATTCGGAAAATATCTAAAAGGGAAGGCGGTTCCTAGAAAGTCAACGCTTGACAGGATAGCCGATAAAGAAGGTTATATTATTTCAGAGGAACTTATGATTAAATCAGAATTTATTAACAACCAAAAAACAAAGTGATATTATGAAAATTAAATACAAAGGGTTATCAGTAATAGTGCAAAATGAAAACGAATTTAATCGACTAAAATATTTTTTAGGCGAAGATATTCTTTATTTAAATTGGCATGAAAATATGCAATTAAAAGAAACAGCAGTAGTCTTTTATGCGAAAAAGAAAACTGATTTATCTCCAGGACATGTAGGAAGTTCAGATTATCATTTATCACATGATTTAAGAGTTGTTTATTTCAATGAATATTTTAAATAATTAACCATGAAAAACTTTGCAGTAATTACCAACAGCCAACGGGATTTTAATGTTTTTAAATTAGAAAACGAGTATTCCGGAAACGATCAAAATTTCATCCAAGTGCAAACTATTGAAGATGTATTAAAAAACCAATTCAACGACTTTGTTGTAAAATCGAACTCGGTAAAAATGCCGAATGTATCGGAAATAATTAAGGCTGTTGAGAATAATATTAGTCAGTTAAATTAGAAATAATATGAGTAAAGATGTAGAATGTCCATATTGTGGCAATTATCAAGATATAAATCACGATGATGGTTTTGGATACGAAGAAGATACAGCGCATAACCAAACGTGTGAAAGTTGTGATAAAACATTTGTTTTTTACACCTCAATATCTTTTTATTACGAATCACAAAAAGCAGACTGTTTAAATGGATCTAAACACGAATATTTAGCATCGTGTACTTTCCCTAGAAGATTTACTAAAATGGCCTGTAAAAATTGTGATGATAAAAGGGAGCCTACAGAACAAGAGTTTGAAATAATAACTTCTGATTTGCCATTTGAAGAAATAAGAAAAAAATGTGCTGAGTTATGAACCCAGAAATATTCACCCACTACGGAACCCGATTAAGGACGAAATCAAAGCGTGTTTATAGAAAGTCGTTAAAAGCAATTTCAGTATCTAAAATTGCAGTAATAGACACGGTGCAGATAACAACACACTACGCAAAAGAAATTCGATTACAGGCGAAAGTGTTTTCGTTACGAGACCACGACCGATTTAGAAAACCAACAAATTACGATTATTAAAACCTAAAAATAAGATTATGGAAACATTAACGCACTGGAAAAAGAATAATGATTCGCGTTACATTAGCGGAGAAGATTTAAAAGCCGAACTCAAAGGCTTAAAAAAAGAAATGAATGTCGTTATTTCAAAGTTTGAAGATTCTGAAACTTTCGACATGAACAGCCAAAAAAAACTAACCCGTACAGGTTTTTGGCTTTCAGAATATCCAAGCGGAAAACCATTATACAAACCTGTTATTTTGAACAACACAAACGCTAATTTTTGCGAAAAAGAATTTGGCAGCGAGTACATGGAACATTGGTTGAACAAGCCTCTTGTACTTTACGCGTTGGCAGATAAAAGACACGGTCATGTAGCAAGATTCAAAAAGTATTACGCGCCTCAAATATCAGATGTAAACGCGTTGGCAACTTTAAATAAGTCTAAAACATTAGACGAATTAAAATCTAATTGGGAACTGTTGACCGCGACCGAAAAGAATTTACCGACCGCATTGTCTTTAAAAGACAAACTTAAAAACGAGCTTAAATAATGATAAACTACAAAAACATTGACCAGAATTCCCCTGAATGGTACGCTATAAAATGGCGAAAAATAGGTGGTACGTTATCAAAAGGCTTATTTGTTGATTCAGATACGTTATTCATCGAGTTGCTTTCTCAGTTCTTAGAAGAATATAAAGATCAAGAAGAAGAAGGATATATGAATGATGCAATGATACGAGGCAAAGAATTAGAACCACGCGCACTTGAGTATATTTCACAGTACACCGGAATACAATTTCATTCTTCAGGATGGTTGCAAAGCGAAGAAAGTAAATTACTTGGCGTTTCTCCTGATGGAATTTCAGAATGTGAGGAATACGGAGCAGAAGCTAAATGTTTGTCCAGGAAAGAACATACGGCTATTTTAGTCGAGAACAAAACACCAAAAGAAAAGATACCGCAAATTGTTGAATACTTTACCGCCAACCCTAAATTTAAAAAAGTTTGGTTTATCGCGTTCCGTCCTGAGAGTATTAAACCCTTTATTGAAGAATTTACGCGTGAATCGGTTGTTGACATGGGATGGAAAAAGAAAATTGAAGTCGAAGTAATTGGAGCAAAAGGAACTCCAATAAAACCAAAAATTGAAACGGTTACTGATTGGCGAACAATTGACGCGTGGACAAAAATTGCTATTGAGAGAGCAAATAAATTAGAAATTAGAATCGAAGAAAAAATTAAACAATTAAAATTTTAAACATGGAATTAAACGGAATTATTGAACACATTGGAGTGGTAGAAGAAAACGGAACTTTTAAAAAACGCTCGCTTATCTTAGGAACAGAAAAAGAAAGCCAGTACCCGCAATCAATTAACATAGAGTTTCAGCAAGACAAAACAAGTCTTTTAGATTCTTTATCAGTAGGTCAAGAAGCGAAAGTTTTTATCAATTTAACTGGTAGAAAATGGACAGATGCAAACGGTGTTGATAAATGGTTCAATACTATCAAAGGATGGAAAGTGGAAGTTAAAACAAACGCCTTTTAACCATGAAATACACAAAATACATTTTATCAATAGTAATTCCTTTTGGGCTTATGTACTTAATTGGATGCTTAACGTTTGAAAGTTTTTGGCTTTCGACTTGGAGCAGTAACGGACGGGTTTTAATCGGTTCTTTTGCTTCTGTAATATCAGCGTACTTAACAATACATAATATTGCTTTAGATGCTTCTAAAATATACGTTAATGATATTGTAGTTTATGGGGCTAAAATTGTGAAGAAATGAAATATAATGAAGAACAACGGAAAAGATACAAAATACCATTAGATAATCCGGAATATAAAAAAGATATGATTCAGGAAGGTATTCAGCAAAATATTGAAGATCATTATTATAAACCAGAACCTGAAAAATACGAAATATTTGAGAGCAAATTAAACACAATGAATTTATGAAACTACCCGAAGCAATAAGAATATTAGAAGTACACAATTTAGTGAGACACGGTAAAATGATTGCTAAACCTGATTCAAAAGAATTAACAGAAGCTTTAGAAATAGCTATACGATTACTTAAACAATTAAATTAACACCAAAGCCATTTCGAAAGATTTGGCTTTTTTTAGTGATATGCGGAAAATAAAATAATTTTAAAATAATTATTTAAAAAGTATTGTTTATTTAAATATTAGTTATATCTTTGCTTCAGTAATAACCACTAAAACAAAATATCATGGTAAAGAGAATTATTTTAACAGCAATACATTTTAAAGGAATTGACCAAGTAAAATCAGAAGTAAAAAAATTGGCAGAAAATTGTTTATGTTCTGAATCTCACATAAGAAACATAATAAGACAAGTAGAAAAACAACAAATAATTATAAAATCATGTTAGGAGAGATTAAAACAATCACAGAGTATCATCCAAACGGTGCTCTGTGGTTTACAACGGTAATAGCCTTTGTAAATCCAAAATACGTATCTTTTTATATGAACAATACTCAACTAAGAGAATGGAATAGCGTAAAGCCATATATAAAACTTAAATGCGAAAAACATTTTGATAATGGTCAATTCGGATGGAAATTAGAATGGAATGAATCGGGAGAATTAATAAATAAAAACGATAGGTCTTACAGAAAAGACGGAACCTTAATTTTACATTAAAATGGCAGAACAAAAAAAAGACGGTAGAGGCTCAGGAAGCAAAAAAAACGTAGGCAGGAAGAAACTGACCTACGAAACTAAAATAGTGTATAAAAAAGTGCCTGAATCTATTCACGATTTATGTTGCTCATTAGTAGATGCAGAGGTTTTAAAATATAAGCTAAAAAATAAATCAAAATAATTATTTAAAAAAGCTTGTTTAATTAAATAAATGTATTATCTTTGACAAACAAATAACAAAGAAACCATGAAAACCAAACAAATATTAATGACCTCAGCCCACGCAATCTACAAAACGCAAAACGTAACTTTTTCTGAGGCACTTACAGAGGCGTGGAGCTTGTTTAAATCAAACACAATGGCTTACGTTATGAAAGCAAATAAGTTGGTTAAAAGCATTGGTTTAGGATATGAAACGGTTTATTTTGATGAATTGGTTTTTAGTAATATTGTTATGAGTAGAGAATCAGTAGCTTATAATCCTGCTGTTGAAAAATGGTACGATGGTAAAACATTTAATAACGATTAATTATGGAATATAACGCAGATTGGCACGCTAAAAGAAACGGATTTGAATCGGAATCAGAACGTTGGAGATTATCAAATGAAATTGATAATTCAAAACCTGGTAATATTGAAAAATACCATACATGGCAATTTGAAGACGGAACAAAAGAAGGATTATTAAAACTAATTAAAGAATCAAAAAAAGACTAACTATGGATAATTTATTATTACATGGAACTACTGCTACTTTAATGCGTGATAAACTAAAAGAAGAATGGTTTGCAAAAAGAATAAAATTACATGAAATAAAAGATAGGCTTTGCAAATTAGAAATCCCTAGTTTTTTACGTAGTCAAATAATTCAAATGTCTGAATACAGAAAATACGATAGGATTAAAGATGATATTGAAGAAGCAATGTTTGATGCTGTTTGTTATCATATAGTAAAAGAACTTCTGCAATTCAACAACGATTAATTAACCACTTAAAAATAAATATTATGAAAATAAAATTAGGATTCGGATTTTATATTATAAGAACTCCGAAATCAGATAAAAGATTTGTAGCTAACCGAGCGTTAAAATTTATGGATGAATATTTTGGCAAGCATCAATATACTAATCCTGAGGTAAACATGACAAATAGACGAATGGGTTTTGAAGATGGTTATTTAGCGTGTTTGAAAGATTTAGGAATTAAATTAAGATATCCAACTAAAAAATAACACCATGCAAGAACAGAAAGAATATCAGATTGAGAAGGTAAATCATTCAAAAATATATATCGTTAACACTTGTTTTGTGATAGACTATTACAAAAACGGAACTTTATGCCAAGTTAATTTTTGTAATGAAGATTACGCAAGAGAACAAAAAGTAAAACAATCAGTCGGAATGTGGCGAATCAAACAACAGAAATTAAATCACTAAAAATAAAGGATTATGAAACCAGAAAATAAACCAGCATTCCCAACATTGTTTTACACACAATCTACGGGTCAACCATGCGGACATGATGAAGGAATGTCTTTGAGGGATTATTTCGCTAATTCAGCTATGCAAGGACACTTATCTTCTGAGCACGGAGCCGGAATACATTGCGATAATCAAAATAAAGAATATTTAGCAAAATCGTTTTATAGCATGGCTGATGCAATGTTAAATGAGCGTAACAAAGAAAAAGAAAACGATCTTTTAGATTTAATTAAAAGTTTTGTTTCTGCAGACCCAAACGACTCTACTTTTAATTATAAGGCATGTGTTTCAAAAGCTCTTCAATTAATTAGCAAATACGATAATCCATGAAAACCACAAACCAACTATTCCACAAATACAACACCAGTCTTAAAAAACGATTGTTGCCGGAACCGACAAATAGAAATCTTGTTTATATTTATCAAAGATTTGTTGTTAACTTAAATTAATAAAATATATGGAAAATATTAAAATAAATTGCGATTGTGGAATAGTTCACGATGTAAGAAAAGATAATTCAGCACCAAAAAATGCTATTTCAATGGGGTGTAATTGGTGCCCAGAATGTGAAGATACAGCAGCAGAAGATTATTATCACGAATGGTATAATTTAAATGATGATAACGGCTCAAAAGAAATAGAACCAGATGTTCCTGATAATCAATTAATGTTATTTTCTATTGTTGATGATATTTTACAAAATCATGTAGTTAATAATGAATCAACAATAAAACAATTATGATACAAACAAACGAATTAAGAATAGGAAATTATGTTTCCAATATTCATGGAGAAACATTAAAGGTATCTATAGTAACTGAAAATGCAATTCATTCAAAGGAGAAGTACGATATAATTGGTTGCCCATCATCTTGGATAAATCCAATACACTTAACTGAAGAATGGTTGATTAATTTTGGATTTGAAAAACTTCCTAACAATCGTTTTGAACATGATTTATTAGATTGGGAGGTAGAAAGACAAGGAAATAAATTTTCTTTTTGTATTTGGGATGCGGAAAACCCAGCAGTAACAAATTTTATTATGCACTCTTATTTTTTGCATACTTTCCAAAACAATTTTTTCGCCCTTACAGGCATCGAACTAACCCATCAAAAAATTAATTAAAACCTAAACGGAAATGAGAACAGCGATAGAAATGCTAGTCGAAGAACTAGAGGCAAAACATTCTGACATACTTTTTCAATACCCCAACTTATTATCGAATATTGACAAGTATTTAGAAACCGAAAAACAGCAAATTATTGAGGCTGTAACTTACGGTCAAAATAATCATGGAGTATCTATTACATGGGATTTAAAAACAGCAGAACAATACTACGAATCAACATACACAACAAACAAAGAAACTTTAAAATAAATTGGGATGAAAACTATTTACAACACATTTATAAAAATGAAATCACAAAGTGATTGCGATATTATGAAGCAACTATGCATTGATTACAATCTACCAATAGGAAAATATAAGTCATCTTTTGAACTCATGAAAAATATAGGATATGTATTTTTTCATTATTCAGAAAATTCAAATGCATTTTATATTGGCGATAATTTTTATAACTTCAAAGAAGTAACGAAACAAGAGTTTACCGAACTTTTACAACCAACCCACTAACGCCAATAGGTATAAAATTTATGATTATGAAATACACGAAAAAACCAGTTGAAATTGAAGCTATTCAGTTAACAGACAAAAACATTTTAGAAGTTTATAGATTCATACACGGTAAAGAATCAGTTAATTTAAGTATTCGTATGGCTTCTGATAAATGGGATGAATACGAAGAAATAGTAAAGTGTGAAGGTATGGCTTTAAAAACTTTAGAATCTCACAATGAATATCAAAAAGCTATTATTTCAGATTACATTATTAAAGGAATTAAGGGAGAGTTTTATCCATGCCGTGAAGATATATTTTTACTAACTTATGATAAAGTTTAGAATATTTTTAAATATATTTACAAATAATTAAGGCTAGTGAAAATTAGGATGATTAAATAAAAAGAATTATATTTGCTTATAAATAAATATCAAAAAGCCTGTTTTAAAGAATAGGCTTTTATTAAAGTAAAAAATTAAACATCGTATAATGACGAAAGAAATAAGAAAAGATTTGTACACTCAGGCAGAGTATGCGAAGAAAATAGGCCTAACCCGTGGCCGAGTTAATCAGATGGTTAAGGCCGGAGAACTTAAAACGGTAACAGTAAATGGAGCAACCTTAATTAAGATAGGTTAAAAATTTTTAGCTAATAATTATACATCGTTTAATAAAATGGATAAATCATTTTTAAAAAGGCTTGCAGATTCTAACTTATCTATTATTCCGGTATCGGCCGATAAAAGGCCGTTAGGACAATGGAAAGCATACCAAACAGAAGCACGCACAAAAGAAGATATAGATAAACTAAACAGTCCTTTATATGGGCTTGTTACAGGTTTCTCAGGTGTTGAAGTTATTGATGTGGATTTAAAGGTTTTTTCTACGCTTCAGGAACAAAACGACTTTTGGAATGAATTACTTTCTTTCCTAAAAGATAATATTGACGACTTCGATAAAAAGTTTGTTATTTATAAAACTAAGAATCAAGGTTATCATATTTTATACCGTTGTGAATCAATAGTAGGAAACACAAAAATAGCCGTTTTAGAAGGACATAAAGAGGCCGTCATTGAATCCCGTGGTATTGGCGGAATGGTTGTTTTATATGAAAACCAAATTTCTAAATTATCGTATTCAGAAATCCAAACTATTTCTGTTCGTGATCGTGAAATTGCCTGGGGAATTGCTAAAACTTACAATTACATTAACCATGAAGAAATTGAGGCTCCTAAAATAAAAGAGAAGACATACGATGAATCTATTATTACACCATGGGACGATTATAACCAAAAGGTATCAATATTTGAAATAATATCAGGCGAATTAAAAATAGTGCGTACATTAAATGATAGATATATTTTACAACGTATTGGTTCTGAAAATCCAATGTCTGGGAGTGTTTTTAAATCTAACGGTTGCATGTATTTGTTTTCTACTGGTACCAGTTGGGCACACGAAAAACTTTATAGCCCTTTTACGGCCTACACAAGACTATTCCATCATGATGATTACACGGCATCGGCCAGAGAATTATACAATAAAGGTTACGGAACCAGATTAATACATAAGAAAATTGAAAAGGCCGAACCTGAAAAACGAGAAACACCAATCATAAATAAGAATGATTTAGTTTTTCCTATTGAAATATTTCCGGCACCAATACAATCTTATATTTTGGAATGTAAAGAAACATTAGATAGCTCTATTGATTACATGGGGTGTAGTATGTTGTGGTTAATTTCGGTTATAGTTGGTAATTCAATACAAATTGAGGTTAAAAAAGGATGGACTGAAACCGCTACAATTTGGTTGGCCGTAGTTGGTAAGGCCGGACTTGGAAAAACGCCATCTATTCACAATATTATTAAGCCGTTGTTAATGGCCAATAATAAAGAGATTAAAAACTACATTAAACAATCTGAAAAATTCGAGTACTACGATAAATTATCGGCCAAAGAAAAGAAAGACCATGAAGAAATACAACGGCCAACCAAAAGCCAATTTATAGCCAATGACATTACTATTGAAGCCTTAGTTGAATTACATCAAGAAAACCCTAACAGCGTAGGAGTATTTAAAGACGAGTTGGCCGGATGGTTTAAAGACATGAATAAGTATCGTGAAGGATCAGATTTAGAATTTTGGCTTTCCACATGGAGCGGTAAGGCTATTTCATTAAATCGTAAAACAGCAAAGTCGGCCTTTGTCGATAAACCCTTGGTTTCAGTTTTAGGAGGTATACAGCCAAGTATTTTAAATTCATTCTATACTGATGATAATAAAGATAATGGTTTTATGGATCGTATGCTTTTATCGTACCCCGATTTAGAAATTGAAAAGTGGAATGATAAAGAAATGGATTACGATACAATACAATGGTACCAAGATAGTATAATTGCGTTCTACGAAACAGTAAAACATAAAGTGGTACAATTTGATTCAGATGGAGATATTGCGCCTAAAACGGCCATAATACCAAAAGAGAGTAAAGCCGAATGGATCAGGGTTTTTAATGAGTATACCGATATTCAGAATTCAGATGAAGAAAACGAGTACATGAAATCAATGTTGCCAAAACAAAAATCTTATTTACCTCGTTTTGCTTTGCTTTTAAATACGTTAGATAGTTTTTTTGATGATACGCACACGGCCGATGCAATGAAGATATCTAAAGAATCAATTTTAAAGGCTGAGAAAGTTTCAAAGTATTTTATAGCCATGGCAAAAAAGATTAAGGTTAATTCAATTGAAACTCACGAAATAAAATCAATCATAACAACCAACAAATTAAAATCTAATAAGGAGAAGTTTACAGAGCTTTATAAAATAAATCCAGAATTAGATAAAAAGGAAGTGGCCGAGATTTTAGGAGTTTCTTTACAGATGATCTATAAATATGTTAAAGAAATGAAGTAGAATTTTAAACCATTTTAAACTAGGTTTAAACCTGTGAAGCACTATAAACACTGAGCTTTAAAACGTTTAAACCTTTTAAACCAAGTTTAAAATACTTTTCACAAAAAACAAAAACACATTTTTATTTTTTAATTATTTTTAAACCAAAAGTTTAAAAGTTTAAAATCACATCTAAAGCCAATGACAATACAGGTTAACATTTTTAAACTCGGTTTAATTGGTTTAAAATAAAAAGGCAGTTTAAACCGTTTTAATACAAAAAAATGTTATCTTTGTTTAAAATCAACTTAAAAATGGAGAACAATTATTCATCAGTATATTTTTTGAAACATAAAAATACTGTGCCTATAAAAATAGGCCATTCAAAAGAACCAAATCCAAAAAGAAGAATACAATCGTATTTAACTTATGCGCCTTTTGGAATTGATTATTTAGGCCATGTAAAAATTAAGGGAAAAGAAAACAGCGTTCTTTTAGAGAAACGAATTCAGGCCTATTTTAAAGATAAGAGATTAGTAAAAGAATGGTTTTTAGTATCTGAGGCCGAAATAGTAAATTACTTAGAAAAATCAGGCTTAAAATTTATTAAAAATAATGCCGGAGAGAAGGTAAAAAGAAAAAACAAAATAGTAGAGTTTTACAACATTCAAAAAAACATTCAAACTACTGCTATTAATTTCAATGTATCGATTCAGTATGTATACCGTATTTTAAAGAAACATGGAGTAAAAAAAAAATAAAACTATGAAAAAAACACTAAGAGATTACCAGAAACAAATATCATTAAAAGGAATTGAAATACTGCGTAAATACGGCCTTGTTTATTACTCTATGGAAGTACGTACCGGAAAAACTGCAACCGCTTTAGAAACGGCTTATTTGTACGGGGCAAAGGTTGTTTTGTTCCTAACTAAAAAAAGAGCGATTACGAGTATTGAAAATGACTATAAAGATTTCGGTTACGATGATAAATTTAATTTAATTGTGGCTAACGATGAAAGTTTACATTTGATTACTTCAATGCCTGATTTAGTTATACACGATGAGCATCATAGATTTGGCGCTTTCCCAAAGCCAAACAAGACCGCAAAATTATTTAAAGATAAATTCGGTAGGCTTCCAATGATTTTTTTATCTGGCACACCACATCCAGAATCATACTCGCAAATATTTCATCAATTCTGGGTAAAGGTTGGATTCTGGAAAAGACATATTAATTTTTACAAATGGTTTAATGAATTTGGCATAGCTAATAAAAAGCATTTAGGCTATGCGATCGTAAACGATTATACTAAATTGAACGATTCGGGAATGGAGGCTATAAAATGGATGCAAAGAAAACTATTCGTTACTTATACTCAAATTGAATCAGGTTTTACAACATCAGTAAATAAAAAAGTACTGTATTGCGATATGAATTCAGAAACTCATTTCATGTGTAAAAAACTATGTAAAGAATTATTTATGACTATTGAGGGGAAAGAAGTAATTGCAGATACCGCTGTTAAATTACAATCAAAAATACATCAATTGTCAAGCGGATCAATTATTGCAGATGATAAAGATGTAATTATTACCGATATTTCTAAAGTAGAATTTATACACAATCATTTCAAAGGAAAAAAAATGGCAATATTCTATTTTTTCAAAGCTGAGTATGATATGTTGAAATTAATATTTCAAGGCAGTTTAACTGATAATTTAGAGGAATTCAATAAAACTGATAAACATATAGCTTTACAGCAAATATCAGGAGCTGAAGGGATTAGTTTAGCCAAAGCAGATGTATTAATTTTTTATAACTTTGGTTTTTCTAATGTGAAATTTACTCAGGCAATTGACCGATTAACCACAATGGAACGAAAAGAAAACGATGTTTATTTTATATTCGGGAAAGGAGGAATAGAAGAAAAAATATATAATCGACTGGAACTAAAAAAAGATTACATAACGTCAGCATTTAAAAAAGATTACAATGTCAAATTTCCAAAAAAAGTTAATTAAAGAATATACTCAAAAAGGATATACTGTTTTGAAAACTATTCGTTTAAACTCAAACGCCTATCCAGATTTATTATGTATGAAATTAGGAGAAGTAGATATTTGGATTGAATCAAAAGAATTAAATGATGATTTAAAGCCACTACAGAAACTAAGAATTGACCAATTAAATGCATTAGGTAAACGTGCCTTTTGTATGCAAGACACTAAGGGGATTATTTATCCCCTACCCAAAAATTGAGCCTTACCTAAAATAGAGAATTATGTTAGATATTTTGAGACATTGGAATCCGGAACTAAAGCAATCAGTAAATAGTAAACATGTTTACATTGCTAATTATTGTCCAGTATGTAAATATTATAATTATTCAGGCAGGCATTTTAGATATAATACTCAATTAAAAAATATTAAATGCTACAATTGCGGAATGGGCGCAAAAAACATACAAACCTTATTGCATCAAATTAGAAATGGTGTAAATCCAGGTTATTGTAATCTTGTCAGCCACGAAAGAAAGCGAGATTATGAGAGACGTAAATTGACCTTAGAGAGATTAAGATTTGAAAAGGTATCAAAGTGTGAGACAGAGTATGAAAGTGCTATGCCGTTTTGACCGCGTTGCCGGTTAGTTTAGCTCAAATGGTCGCTAACCGTTTTTTATTAAAATTGAGCCTTATTTCAAAACTAAAAATAAATAGAGAAATTATGTATAAAGTAGAAGTAACTTACTCGGCAAACAAAGTATCTAAAATACAAGTAGGTCAATTTTCAGCAGAATCCTATATGACAATAGGAGAAACTGTATCTGAATTAGTAGAAAGGCGTTTAGAGGAAATGCAAGAAATTAATCCTGAAAACATAAGCATCACTTTAGATTTGCAATATATTGAAGATGATGACGAAGACTGCGATGATTACTAACCAACCTTATTTTAAATAACATTAAAAAAAAAGATTATGAACGACAAAGAAAAACAATTTGAAGAAGTTATTGAATCAACACTAAAACAGATTAGAGATCTTTTAATAACAAAAGGAAAAGAATATAGACGAAACAATGATCCATATCATAATTTTAACCGAGGAGCAGAGCTTACAGGAAAAAGCACTGAAGAAGTTCTACAAGGATTTTTATTAAAACATTTAATATCAGTTGAGGATATTAGAAACGACATAAAAGAAGGAATTATGCCTAAATCAGACAAAGTGAATGAAAAATACAATGACATTTTAGTATATTTCCTAATCGAGAAAGCTATGTTGTTGGATAGAATTAACTATTAACGGAATTTGGATATGAAAACAGGAAAAAAGAATTTAACCGCACAACAATTATACAATGCCTGTATGAATCACAGGTTTTTAATATTAAGATATTCAAGAGATAATTCTACTATTGCGGTTAATTGTAGAATAGCAAGATTTACTTATTTATCTAATTTTAAAGATTCAGATCAAAGAACTAAATTTATTTCTTATACTCCATGTGGTTTTATGGAATACATAACAAATAAAGTTCCATTCTTTTATGCGTAAATATTTAATCTGGTGGCGAAATTTACCTACCGAAACCAAAAAACAAATCATGCAATCCAACTCAATCAAAGTAATCACATACGCCGACATTAAGCGACTTTATTTGGAAGGGAGGAAATAAATTGAAAATAAAGTATTGTTATTAGAAATGTTTTTTATATCTTTTAAAAATAAAACTTAAAATTATGAACTACGGAAAAGCAATTAAAGAATTAAGAAATTCATTATTATTAGAGAATCAAGACGATTTTTCACATAATATCGGAATTACACAGGGTCATTTATCGTCTATTGAAAATGAAAAGAAAAACCCAAGCGCACAGCTATTAGAAAGAATATCTGAGTACACCAAAATTCCAACGCCTATATTATCATGGTTGGCAATTGAAGAAAAAGATATTCCGGAAAATAAAAAAGAAGCATTTGAATTATTGAAGCCAAGTATTGATAATTTTGTTTCAGGATTTTTTAACTAAAATAAATGTTAAAATGTATTGCTAAAAGAAATAACATTTGTATCTTTGAATATGTTTAACCACTAAAACAAATTAAATTATGAATGAAGATGCTTACAACACGATTATGGCACTTTTTAAATCCGGAGAAATGGAAAGTATAAAGTTCACAAAAAAAGGCAAGATAATCGTTAAATGGAAACGAGAGGGGATAGTTATTCAATACACCGGAATCAATTCAATGAATCAAGTATTGAAAGATTTGGAAATGTTTGAAGAGACAATTTAAAAACAAAAAACAAAGCCGGTGTAAAAGCCGGCTATTAAAAAAATATCAACTATCATGAAAAACTTTACCAAACAAGAATTAGCACAATTAAACAAAATGAATAAAGGAGCTTTTCACATCAACACAGAAGAACTTGAAACAGTGTGTAAAAACGCTTCAGAATCATTATTAAGACTACAAAAAACTATTGATTCGCTCCCAAAAAGAAAGTCACTATTCGAACCCTTTTACGACTACATGTCTAACCTTATCAACGGAGGCAAATCAATTGCTCCTAATGAGCTTAAATCATTTTAATTATGAAAACATTTATTTACAATTACGGAGGTTACATTTTATTTGCAACTGCAATATTAGTGACATTTTTATGGAAAATATTTTACCCTAATTTGAAATGGTAGCACTATTCAAAAAACCACCAGGCGTTCCATGCCCACCACGAAATCCACATTGCAACGGTAATGCTCCGGATGTTCCTTTAGATAATCCTTACTTTATTTGCATAATGATTGTTATAGCGATTTTAATCATAGCTTATAAAACTGGAATATTCGCCTGGATAAAACACGATGTATTAATTAACCAATCTAAAAGTAAGTAGTTATGACTAAAGAAGAAAAAATTAAAGAGGCTTATAAAGAATTAGGTATAAACTTTCATGAAAACGTATTATACGACAAAGGCTGGATGCGTATATCACCAAGTCAATATAGCTCAAAATATGATAAATTAGACTTATTAAAATTAACAGACCATACGCATTCTATTCGTCCTAAATCCTTACAAGGAATAGAAAACAACAACGGTTGGATTAAAATTGAATCGGAAGATGATTTGCCGAAAGAATCAGGGCTATATGATTTCCAAGTTTATCCTCAAAGATCATATAGACCAAATAATTTATATTGGCATAAAGGAGCTACTAAAATAGGATGGTATATTGAAACTTATACTCACTACCAAAAGACAGAAATACGCAAACCGCCTTTATATTAACCAATCAAAACAAAAATAATTATGAAATTAGAATTGAAAAAATTAATATCAAGCCGTTTATTTGGTGAATTAATCAGGAGTGAAGAACCGGGTTTTAAAAATCGAGAAGATTATTTAATATTGTATGAATCACAAAGAAATAATTACGATGATTTTCTAAAACAACAATTGGCTATTTGGATGTTCGTTCCCTGCAAGTTAGTTGACGGTGTTTGGGTTGTTTTGGAAGAGCCTAAAGATTGGAAAAACTGGCAAGATGTTTATATTGCCAATAACACAGAGGGAAAGACAAAAGATCGTTACACAAGTCAATTGTCGGCAAGGTGGGATTGTCAAGAATACCAAGAAGCAAAAGACTGGGTATTGTTTGAGGGGTTTAAGTTTAAAGAAGCAGAACACAGCACTCATAGGTCGTTTATTAAGTTTCCTAATAAATCAAGAATGTTATTATATCCTGATTTATGGAGATTACTTACTATAGAAGATTTAGTAAAATACAATTTAGAACTAACGCCAGCAGCCGAAAAACAAATAGGAATTTAACCACTAACAAAACAAAATAGAAATTATGGAATTTAAAGGGACGAAAGGAGAGTGGTATAAAATGGAAGCACAAAGAATGGGCGTGCCTTTTATTATTTGCTCAGGTAACGAAACTATATTTCAGGCTTATGGAGAATATGCTGAACATAATGTTAATTTAGCTTTATGCGCTCCTGAAATGCTTCAAAAGTTAATTGATATAGCTTTTTTTGCTAATCTAACAAATGAACAGCAAAAAGATATTAATTCATTTTTAAATAAAGTATTATCATGAAACAACCTTATCTATTCATGTTCGTATATTGGCATGATTCACCTCCTAAGTATATTTTGTGTTATGGCGAAAATGAAGAAATTGCAAAATAATTAGCAAGTAAAAAATTATTTTATAACAATGGAGAGCCCGCAAAAATAAATGATATTGTTTCCTGCACTTATGGAATTTAAAAGCAACAACAATTTAACCAAGTAAAAAACAATGTTATGGAAAAGGAAATAAAAGAAGTTACGTGCCCTGATTGCGGGGGTTATGGTTATGTAGTAGATATAATATCCAAATGTTGCGGAAATGCAAATGAATATGGCAGTTGTTGTGGTATTCCTGAACCTGAGCAATTTCAAAGAGAATGTTATTGCGATAATGGTAAAATCATAATTGAAATTTAACCAAACATTAGTATAATTAAAAACAAACCAATATGACAAAATCAGACAAATCACTAATAACATCGGCATCAATAGCAATATTAATTTTAATATATTTTGGATTATGATTAAAGATTTCAAAACAAAAAACGGTGATGGCAGATTGATTATTCAAAAAACTATATTTGGTTTTGGATTTATGATAGATTTTCAATCAGCAACATTCGGTAGGATAAAAAAATGGCAATTAGAAATAGATTTAATATTTATCCGTTTTTGGTGGATGCAATATTAACTTTGCGATGGTTTTTTGCTTTTTATGTTGGAAATGTTTAATTTTGGTCAATTGAATAATCAATACTTTTTTCAATAATGTCAGAAAAATCTAATAAAGGGGGAACGAGAGAAGGAGCCGGAAGAAAGTCTAAAGCGGATGAAGAAAAAGCTAATCAGATTTTTTTAACTATGATAAAGGAAGTTAAGAAAGTCGATACTGATGATGAGGCTAGAATTGCATTAGCAAAAGAGTTGTTTACTTTCGAGCGTGGTTGTATGTTTATAGCTGAGCATGTATTTGGCAAACCAAAAGAAACAATAGAGCAAATAAACTTTAATTTAGCACCTATATTCGGAGAAAACCCATTAGATAATAAAGACTAATGTTTAAGTTTAAACCTACAACAGCTCTATATAAAATTAAAGCCCTATTACGAAATGTAAGCAGGGTTTTTGTTATTTCAGGAGGACAGGGGGCAGGAAAAACAATATCGATACTAATGCTTATTATTGACTATGCACACCGTAACGATAAAAAGAAAATATCTATAATTTCGGCTGAGCTTTCAAAGATGAAGAAAACTGTGATAAAGGATTTTTTGGATATAATGCAGGATTGGAATATGATGCAATACGGGCGTTGGAATATATCAGAAAATACTTTTACATTCAAAAACGGAACTTTTATTGAGTTTCTAGGTCTAGATACTCATGATGTAGGAAAAGGGATGAGACGTGATTTAGTTTACTTTAATGAGGCTAATAAGTTAAAATTAGAAGCTTATAGGCAAGTTGGATCTCGTTGTAAATTAAACATTATTGACTTTAATCCAGATCAACGTTTTTGGGGGCACGATTTAATAGATACTAATAATTTCCTTAACCTTACATTCAAAGACAATGAATACCTTTCAAAAGAAGAAGTTGAAAGTATCCAGGAATATTACACTAAAGGATATTCGGAAGCCGGAATAATCATAAATGAATATTGGGCTAACATTTGGCGTGTTTATGGATTGGGAGAAATTGGATCTGTTGAAGGACGTGTTTTTACGCATTTTAAGACAATATCTTACAACGACTATCACAATATTAATTTAAGTAAAGTTTACGCTATTGACTGGGGTAAAAATCACGGATTTGGTATAATTGAAGGTAAATTTGACAGATACAGTAATGATTTTTATACTCATGAATTAAATTATAAATCCGAAAACAAATTAACCTCTGAGTTATCGGATAGCGAAAAAGCTTTTGTAAATAACGCTGATAATGGTGGTATAATAATTTATACGGTTAAAAAATCAGGGATTCCAAAAGACGCAACTATTGTTTGCGATAGTGCAAGACCAGACAACATTTTACTCCTACGAAATCATGGTTGGGAATATGCTTACGGGATAGATAAGCCTAAAGGCTCTGTTATGGCTAATATTTCTTTAATGCAATCAACTAACGTGCATTATACGGATTGTTCTGCAGGAATAGAACACGAGTATCAAACGTATCAGTACAGACAAGACAGAATGGGAACGGTAGATGATGAAATACTAAAAGAAAATGACGATTTAATTGATCCAATGATGTATTTAAGACGTCATTTCAATAATAATTAAAATAAATCATTATATTTGCTTTAAATAAAAATCATTGATGCGATATCAAAGAGAAGAAAATACTAATCAAAGCACTAACTGTTTAATTACGGATAGTGCTTTTTTACTTTTATTTTAAATGAGTTGGATTAGAAATGTATTAGGTTTAGGCTTTCTTGATGATGTAATTACATACATCAACAGGCAGTTAGATGGTAAGGCTCAATACAACGACTATTCTGACGATGTTAAAAAGTTAGAGGCGATATTTTCAAATCCGGCTGTATTAAAAGTATTTGCTTTGCAATGTGATTTATTCTCTTTGGGCAAAGTTTACGTTTATAAAGATGGCAAAGAAGTTGATAATGATCCGTTCTTAGACATGATTAAAAAACCAAACCCATTTCAAAAAGAATCTCAGTTTCTTTGGGATATGATGTTTTGGAATATGGTGGGTAACACTTATGCTTATTGCGATTCTAAAATAGTTTCTGAAGATAATTTGTTATACGTGTTGGAAAACAATAAAATGGATTTCCCAACAGAAATGAAGACTTATCAAGATAAGATAATATTGTCAAAAGGTTTGAGACAAAAGATTAATGATTTTATGATCGGTTATAAATATGCGGATGGTAGCGGAACAACATTCCAATGGGGGAAAATTATTCACACTCCTGATTTGACAAACGGAGCAGGGAATTGGTTCAGAGGTGCAAGCCGTATCGATGCTTTATTTAAGATTATATCTAACTCAGAAGCTGCGATGGATGCTTTAAATATAAACATTCGTTATAGCGGAAAGTTTATGGTTGCAGGGCAAGCTGATCCAAACAACGTTACTCAATTGCCAATGGGTGAAACTGAAAAACAAGATATTGAAACTAAAATGAATGGGCGTAAATCTGTTCATGCCGTTAAATCAATGATTGATATCAAAAGGTTTGTTGATAATTTAAGCTCATTAAAATTAGATGAAATTCAATTAGCACAAATGTTTTTAATAGGTTCGATTTATAATATTCCAAAAGACGTTTTAGAAGCTTTATCTTCTGGAACTTATGAGAATCAAGAAAAAGCAAGAGGAGCTTTTATAAGCTATTGTTTAGCTCCAAAAGGTAAATTATTCTTTGAGGGATTCGCTTCGTTTTTTGGGTATGATTTAGAAGGAAAAGAAATAATTATTGATTGGGAACATTTGCCTTTTATGCAGGTTTTCGCTAAAGAAAGAGCTGAAACATTACAAACTCAATCTGAAACATTGTTAAATTTAATGCGTGCAGGAATTGAATTGAACGAGATAAATGAAATGTTAGATACTAACTTTACAAAATTAGATTATGAAAGAGCAGAAAGAGCAACTCAAACAAGAAGTAATCAATCAAATTAGGCATACAACCGATCCGATGATTAAAAAGGTATTGGAAAAACGTTTGAAAGAAATAGATAAAGAAGTAAAAAAATGAAAATATTTTGCAAAGAATTAAATCAGGAGTTCGATTCTAAAACAGAAATGTTTAAAGAGTTAGTTAAAAATGAATCTAAGATAGTTGATTTAAAGAAAGCTACTATCAAAGAGAGTGATTCTGTATCTACTTTTTTTGCATTAAAAGAATCGGCTTATAAAGGATTAGATTTTGTAAAAGAAGGGTTTTACTATCCAGTAATAAATACGACTAATTTCTTAGATTCTCATGATGATGTGCATTTTCCTAATATTTGGAATCGTTCATTAAAAGATAAAGCAAATAAGATTTTTTACGTATTAGAACACCGTTTATCTATTGATAATGTTATTGCTTTCCCTAATGATGTTAATGCATTTGTAAAAACGGTTTCATGGAATGATTTAGGATTTAATTATCCAGGAGAAACACAAGCTTTGATTTATGAAATAGGTAAGGATAAAATAAAAATACCTAAAATTAAAGAGTTATTAGAAGAAAAAACAGCTTTTGAAAACTCAGTTAGGATGCGTTATATTACTATTAAATTAGCAATTAACACAAAAGATCCTGATATGGTTAAATATAAAACACTTTGGGATGAAAGAGCTCCATTAGTAGTAAACATCGATAAAAACGAAGAAGATGGGTATTTTTGGGCAATTGACGAAGCAAGCATTGAAAAAGAAGGTAGTTTGTGTTTGTTTGGTTCAAACAGCGCAACACCAATAATATACGGAGCCGGAGAATCCACTTCGAATAAATTTGAATTAGAGCCGTCAAACGACACTCAACCGAGAAGAAAAACATTTATTAATTAAACACACAAAACATTATGAAGTTTGTTTATAAAACAGATGCCCAATTAGAGGCGATGTCGGCGGCGGAAAGAGACACTTACGCAACCGAAAAAAGAGCACACGAAGAAGGTTTGCAAAAAGAAGCTATTGCTGAAGCAAACAAGGCATTAAAAGCAGAACTTACAGAAGCTCAGAAAACTGAAATCGCTTCACAAATCGAAACTCTTAAAGCTGGTTTAGGAATTACTAAAGAGCAATTAGACGAGTTTAAAGAAGATTTGCGTATTATCAAAGAAAACCCTTCTGCAATCAGTGGAAACGGAACTTTTGATTTAATGAAATCTATTGAAGAAGGCTTAAAGACTTTGCTTCCAACGATCAAAGAAAAATCTCAAGCGTCAGGAGCTAACGGATTTGAAGTTGAATTAACGGTTAAAGCTCCTATCAACATGGCAACTACTGCCGTAACGAACGGAACAGCTACACCTGTTTCTTATGTAGCTCAGGACATATCTCGTTATGCTGAAGATGTAAGAGCGCAAGAGTACATTTTGAACTATATGTCAATTGGAAACACTTCACGCGCTACTATTGCGTATGTTGATAAATCTCCAACCGAAGGAACAATGGCAATTACTGCTGAAGGTGCATTAAAACCGTTGATTTCTATTTCTTATGTAATTAGATATTCTCAGGCACGTAAAATGGCGGGAAGAACTAAAATTTCAGAAGAAGCTTTAGATGATTTACCTTTCATTATGTCAGCTATTCGTAATGAATTAGCTTATCAACACGCTATTGGAGTTCAAGGGGATATTTTCACTGTATTATCTGCATTTGCTCCGGCATTCGTAGCGGGTACATTGGCAGCGTCAACTGATACACCAACCAATTATGATGCAATTAGAGCAGCAATCTACGCTGTTAAAATCGCTTCTAAAGGAAAATATATCCCTAATGCTGTTTTGGTTGCTTCGAGTGATGTTTATGCAATGGGAGCTACTAAAGACACAACTAAACAATATGTATTTCCTCCATTCGTTATGCCTGACGGTACAACAATTTCAGGAGTAAGAATTGTTGAGGTTGCAGATGGTGTTTCCGTTCCTGCAGGTACATTTATTGTAGGTGATTTCAAAAAACTTCACTTAGAGAACTACAAAACATTTACTGTAAGAATTGGTCAAGGTATTCAGGGAAGCGCAACAGCTGCTAATATCATTTCTGATTTTGAAAGTAACATGTATACTTTGATTGGTGAATCTCGTTACCATTTATGGATTTACGAAAACGAAAAAACAGCATTTATTAAAACAACGTTCGCTGCAGTTAAAACTGCAATTGCGACAGCTTAATTTATAACTATCATGGCAGACGAAAAAGCGAAAGCAACGAAAGCAGAAATTGTAAAAAGCCAGGCTGATTACAAAGGGAATAGTCATTTCGACTTAGTAGAAGTTAAAATAATCAAAGATGGAGATTTTTACAAAGAAGGAGATACTGACAAAGTGCACCCGACTGTAGCGGCTATTCTAAAGAAAAAAGGTTTAATTGGGGAGTATGAGAATAAAGTTGTAAAACGTGATTCAAGCGCACCTCTTTTAACTGATTTAGAAAGCCAAAAAGTTCAAGACGGAGATAAAGCACTTTAATTAAACAATCATGTATATAATAGACGACACATATTTTCAATCTCCTAAACGAGAAGTTCCAAACTTGGGCGAAGCTGATAGTAAGTCATTTGCCGAACTACAATTGTTGATTGATGAAAAGTGTCGTTTATTGTTGCTTAATTTCTTAACAGTAGAGCAGTTTCAAGAGTTGGATAGTTATTTAGTTAATGGGTTATTTCCAGAAGTTTATCAACCTGATCCTTTATTACCGGATTACGTTCCACAGAAATGGATTGATTTGGTCAAAGGTTGTGCTTATGAGGTAAATGATGTTCCTTTAAAATGGAATGGATTAACTTATTTATTAGGCACATCAAAACAATCGTTATTGGCTGATTACGTTTATTCGTTTTGGTTGGAATCACAAGTAAGTTACATGACCGGAGTAGGTGACGCAAAGGGCAATCCAAAAGGAGCTGTTTTAGTCAATCCAACGCAAAGAATAGTTACGGTTTGGAATGAGTTTGTTTTTCAATATCAAGATTGTCTTTCTTCTTATAGAGGATGTCAGTATGGTAATTATTACAGACCTGGAGGATACTGGATTTACAACAATAACAAAGAGGTTTCTTTAATTCAATTCCTTTCAGATAACAACGAAATCTATCCAAACGACAATCGTAAGTTTTTCGAAATCAAAAATCAGTTAGGATTATGATAATTACCGAAACATTACTAAAAGAAATATTCTCTCAGCTACCGCCTTATAAAGACAGTAACGATAAAGAATTTCCGATACGTTTTGAATGGGGTAATCAAAATGACCTTATATTGTTTTTGAATAAGATTTCGGGCAATAAATATCCGTTAATTTGGCTTGTTGAAGGTTCTCAGGATGTTGACAGAGTAGCACATTTAACCACAAGAAATTGCCGTTTAATCATTGCAAAGGATTGTAAAAGCGCAACTGATAGAAATCCTACTGTTTGGAATACTGAATTTATAACTGCTTTAAATCCTATATTAAAAAATGTTTTACGTGCCTTGGATAGATCAGGTGTAACGACAATTATCGGAACTCATACTGAAGATAGACGAGCAAATTATACAGAAGAAGATTTACTTAAATGTACTGATTTTTGGAATGTGATAATTTTAGACGTAAATATTATGTTTAAGGAAAAATCAGATGGAACAGCGCAATGCATTAACACCATTAAATTTACATAAAATGGCAGAAGATAAAAAAGAAGTTGAGGTTAAACAGCCGAAAACTGAAAAATTCAAAATTAAAAGGGAAGTCGTAATTGACAAACCTTATAAATTAGGTAGCGAAATTACGCTGACTAAAGGCAAAGACGACAAATTAAAAGAAACATTAATCTTTAATAAATTCATATAATGGCTTTAGAAGATCAAATTAACAAAGTAGATTGTACAGCGAGCGGAGTATTGGGAACTGGTTTAGCCGGATGCCGAATCGACCGTGACAGAGTAACAGCAATCGGACTTCTTACGAGAGGTTTTAAATTCGCAGAAGAAATTACGCTTGAATATATGCGTGAACTTCAAACAAACGGAACATTGATTATGCTTCAGGGTGTAATTACTTTTGTGGATAATACAGCCGAAGATACGGTAATTACCCGTGATGGTTCTGGGATTAAAAAAGTAGCCGGACAGATGCCGTATGAATATGCAGCAACTTTTGATAATGGTGTGAACTTTCATAAAGCATTAACATCACTATCTTCTTATGAAGGTTATGATATTGTACTTTTTGACGTAAACAACACATTATGGCTTACTTCTACTAAATCAGGAGAGTACAAAGGATTCTCTTTGGGTATGTTCCAAAATGGAAAATACACCGGAGCAAACGGAACGGATTCGGCAAGTCAAACTGTACCATTCCAAATTATCAACAGGTTAGAGGTTGATTCTTTGATGTCGTGGGTAACTAACGAGAATTTAGACTTCACTTATGATGAATTGCAAGGAGTAAATGAAGTATTGATTACTGTTGACCCAGTATCGGCAGGAACTTTAATAGTAGTTAGTGCATTTCTTTTAGACGGAACGCATCCTGTCGAAGGTTTGTTATTCGGTAACTTTACAGCAACTAAAAATGGAGTATCGAGTAATCCAACAGCTGCTACCTATAGCGCAGTAACTAAGAAATACACCCTTACAGTTCCGACTTTGGTCGCTACTGATGTAGTTACGGTTTCTTTAAACGGGATCATCCTAACTACATTAGGAACGCTTTACAAATCAAACACATCAACAGCGGTTGTAGTGTAATATTGTAAATGTATAATTGTAAAAGCCGTTGCGTTATGTAACGGCTTTTTTTGTATTTTTACATCATGGCAATCAGGGTT
>Ga0247816_10000149_pt1 | contig 40934 bp, 34 predicted proteins | sample UWRJL209509C1_FD_179930 | JGI IMG/M metagenome (GOLD analysis project Ga0247816, IMG submission 179930) | Plant litter microbial communities from Arlington Agricultural Research Station in Wisconsin, United States - UWRJ-L209-509C-1 | ecosystem: Environmental > Terrestrial > Plant litter >...
CTGAACATTTGGGGGAAAAAGGCTGAAGCACTTGCTGTGTATGCTGAATTGGAAAAGAAATTTGGTGCTTCTGCATCGCTGGCACGTGCACGTGCAAGGGTTGAGGCGGAACAACAACCCACAGATTCTATCGCGATAGCTACGTTATACATTAGTCAGAAAAACTTTGGCGCCGCTGAAGAACTGCTTAAAAGTATTGCCAAAACACATGGTGACGATCCGCTTTTTTTTGCACTCTCCGCCGATTTATTTTACGAGAAAGGCAACCTCCCGGCCGCCCTGAATAACTACAAAAAGGCAATAAAACTGAATAACCAGCTATATGCGGTATGGGAGAAAATACTGAACATACAGATATTGCTGGGCCAATACAGGCAGATGATTGCCATGGGTGATGACGCCCTTTCTGTTTATCCTAACCAGGCTATACTATATTATTATATGGCTTTTGCCCTGCACCGTGAAAACCAGAATACGATAGCCCTTGGGCATATTAAAACAGCACTTTCATTGGATGGTGATAACAGGGAGCTACAGGCCTTAATTTTTGCCCTTCAAGCCGAAATCCTTATAGATGAACATAAACCGGAGGCTGCGGACGTAGCTTTTGACAAGGCGGTGAGGCTGGACCCAAAGAATTACCTGATCATGAACAATTATGCATACTATCTTGCCTTGCGTGATGAAAACCTGAATAAAGCACTGGCATTGATTGATGTTGCGGCAAAGGCAATGCCAAATGATGGTTCTATTGCAGACACATATGCCCTGATCCTGTTCAAGGTTGGTAAATACGGGATGGCAAGGACCTGGATAGAAAAAGCACTGGAAAACAATGACGCTGAAAACAGTGTTTACTTTGAACATTATGGAGACATACTGTTTCTGCTGGGAGATAAAGACAATGCCCTGATGCAGTGGAAAAAGTCAAGGGACGCGGGGAATGATGCTGCGCTGTTAAAACAAAAGATAAATGAAAAGAAATATATTAAATAGCCTGCTGGTGCTGGCATTGCTAAGTATTGCCATTGGTTGTAAATCAAAGAAAAACATTGTTAAAGCACCAGAACAGCCAGTAACTGCAGTACCTGTGGTAAACAAAAAGCTGGAAAACCTGAAACTCCTTAAGTCTAAAGACCTTCCATTTAACACCTTTTCACTGAAAGGGCACGTAAACCTTGAGCTTGATGGAAAAGAGAATGGGGTAAACGTAAATATTAGGGTAAAAAAAGACCAGATGATTTGGGTTAGCCTCACCGCCTTTGCGGGCATTGAGGTGGCAAGGGCACTAATTACGCCCGACAGCCTGATCGTGAGGAACAACATCCAGTCACTGGCTATTAAAAAACCATTTAGTTATATCTATAAATTCACGAGTAAGCAGGTAACTTTCAAAATGCTGCAATCAGTAATTTCCGGTAACACCATAGATGAACTGATGAACGAAAACGCCGCGCTGGAGCTGAATGAAGGTGCATTTACACTGAACGGCGATAAAGGCGACCTTGCGTTCCGCGTGTTGTTCAATACTTTACTGAAAACCCAGGAACTCAACATGAATGATGTAAAGGCAGGACAGGCATTGAAGGTGGTGTATTCAGATTATCAGGACATAACTGGTGCACTTTTCCCTTCTGTTATCAAACTGAACTCCCTTTCTGGCAGAAAAAAGACCAATATTGCCTTTGACTTCTCCAAAATAGAGCGCAATCTTCCGCTTGATTTTCCGTTTAGTGTTCCAAAAAGGTTTGAGTTAATAAACTAATTTTTTTTATACTTTTGATGCAATGAAGCTACACAAATTACTTTTGTTTCTTTTGTTTGTCACGATTGCATCAACTGCAGTTGCTCAAAGCAGTTCGCAGCTGAAAAGGAAAAAAGAAGCTATCCAGCGGGAAATTGAACTTTTACAGAAAAATCTGAACATAGCTGCTCAAAGTAAAAAGCTTACCTTGAGTGAGATACGTGCCTTGAGTACCAAGATTAGCCTGATGCAGAATAAGATCACTGTGATCAACTCTGAAATAAAGAATCTGGATAGTGAGATCCATGAAAACACGAATACCGTACATTCACTGCAGGGACAGCTGGCGCAGCTAAAAAAAGAGTATGCCGGCATGATCAGGTTTGCGCAGAGAAACAGGAATTCCTATGATAAAATGATGTTTATTTTTGCGGCACGCGACTTTAACCAGGCATATAAACGCATTAAATATCTGCAACAGTTTGGTCAGTACCGAAAAAAACAGGCTGATTATATTCAGGGTACAGAGAAAAACCTGAACTATAAAATTGTAGTGCTGGACAAGAGTTTGAAAGCAAAAAGCAATTTGTTGCGCGAACAGGAATCTGAACAGAGTAAGCTTGCAAAAAACAAAAACGAGCAGGCTACTGTACTGAACAAATTTAGCAGACAGGAGAAAGAGCTGGGACGTGATATCGCTAAAAGGAAAAGACAGCAATCTGCTATTGACCGTGAAATAAGAAATGCCATCCAGCGTGAGATTGCGTTGGCAAGGAAAAGGGCAGAAGATGAAGCAAGGGCCGCCGCTGCAAAAGCCCGTGCAGAAAATAAAGCTGCACCGGTTGAGAAGGCAAAAACGAATAGTAATTATCTGACCAATACACCGGAGAGTGCAAAATTATCTGCAGGGTTTGAAAATAACCGTGGCCGTTTGCCTTGGCCAGTAGGGCAGGGATCGATTACAGAGAGTTTTGGACGCCATACCGAAGGGGAAGCTGGTTATACGAATGACGGTGTAAATATACTAACCAGCGATGGGGCATCTGTAAGAGCTGTATTTGGTGGTGAAGTATTGTTTGTAAGGATGATACAAGGCATCTATGTTGTGGCTATCCGTCATGGTGATTACTTTACGATTTACCAGAACTTGAGATCATCGTCGGTATCTAAAGGAGAAAAAGTAGAGACCCGTCAGGCAATAGGCACAGTTGCCACAACCTCTGATGGTCCGTTATTGCATTTTGAGATCATGAGGGGGCAGGCAAAGCTGAATCCGGAAGCATGGATTGCAAAATAAATAATTGGTGCTAAAATGTTTATATTTGTATGTAAGTTCTAAAAATTGAGTGATATGTATACAGGAGTGATATTAGAGTTTTTAAATATGGGCGGGGGAGAAATCATGTTGATCCTGGCTGTAGTGATGTTACTATTTGGTGGTAAAAAATTACCTGAACTGGCCAGGGGCCTTGGAAAAGGGATCAGGGATTTTAAAGATGCCTCTGAAGGTGTAAAAAGGGAAATCCACAGGAACATTAATGCCGTAGATATAGAAGAAGAGCTTAATGCGGAAAAACCGTACGAGCCTACTAAATCAGCTACTCAGACCCTGGAAGAACAAATGTACCCAACACCAGAAGCAAAAGAGCCGATTAATCTTACAAAAGAGGTTGTACCGGTTCATCAGGAAGTTGCAGTAATACCTGAAACACCTGTAAACCCGATTACAACACCTGAAAGCTTGTCTTCAGAAACAGAAAAAAATAAAATTTAACTCAAATATTATGTTAAACACAACCATATTAGCTGCCTTGGGCACACCGGAGATCATTATTATTTTAGTAGTTGTTCTCTTACTTTTTGGCGGTAAAAAAATTCCGGAATTAATGCGTGGCCTTGGTAAAGGTGTGAAAGAATTTAAAGACGGTAAAGATGGTGCTGATGATTCAGTTGGATCTAACCCAACAAACACACACAAACCGTTATAGGTTAATCTTTAGTTCCGTGTCCCGTTAATTTTTTGCCGAATAGTTTGAAGAAGTATACATCCTTATTACAGGTACAAGCACTTATAGAAAAAAAAGAGCTTGTTTTGCCTGACCTGCTAGCCTATTATTTTACACAGATAGAAAGCCATAAAAACCTCAATGCATTCAACGAGGTTTTTGTTGATTCTGCGAAAAAACAGGCTGTTGAGGTACAGGAGAAAATTGATAATGGTACTGCAGGCAAGCTTGCGGGCATGGTTATCGGTATTAAGGACAATATCTTGTATAAGGATCATACTACCTCGGCATCATCCAAAATGCTGGAGAACTTTGTTTCTCCTTATTCTTCCACTGTGGCCGAACGTTTAATTGCTGAAGATGCTGTCATCATTGGCAGGCTGAACTGTGATGAATTTGCCATGGGCGGATCTAATGAAACTTCTTATTACGGTCCTGTTAAGAATGCTGCTGATACTGAAAGGGTAGCTGGAGGATCTTCTGGCGGTTCTGCAGTTGCGGTACAGGCTGACCTCTGTCTTGCTGCACTTGGAACTGATACAGGCGGATCTGTGAGACAACCTGCTGCTTTTTGTGGCTGTTTTGGACTCAAGCCTACTTATGGACGGATTTCGAGATATGGGGTTATTGCGTATGCGTCTTCTTTTGACCAGGTTGGCACATTAACATCTTCGGTTACGGATGCAGCTTTGCTGATGGAAGTGCTGGCAGGTGCCGATGAACACGATAGTACGGTTTCCCGTTTGCCTGTTCCTGGTTATGTTGCTGACTTAGCTCAAACGGGAAAGAAAAAGATTGCAGTCCTCAAAGAAACTCTTGAAAGTGAAGCCCTTGATCCGGAAATCAGGGCCTCTGTTTACGAGGCTATAGAAAAATTAAAACAGCAGGGGCATACAGTTGAGGATGTTTCTTTTGACCTGCTTGACTATCTCGTGCCAGCTTATTACGTATTGACTTCAGCAGAAGCCTCTTCAAATTTATCCCGTTATGATGGTGTGCATTATGGATACCGTAACCTGCAGGCAGAAAACCTGAACATTTTATACAAAAAATCGCGGGCAGAAGGTTTCGGTGAGGAAGTGAAGAAAAGAATTATGCTCGGTACATTTGTATTGAGTGCGGGATATTACGATGCATACTATCAAAAAGCCCAAAAAGTTAGACGTTTAATTAGGGATAAGATAGAAACACTTTTTGCTGAATACGATGTGGTAATAAGTCCTGTTGCGCCTACTGCTGCATTCAAAATTGGTGAAAATATGCAGGATCCACTGGTGATGTATATGGCGGATATTTATACCGTTCTGGCATCACTTACAGGCAATCCCGCAATAGCTGTCCCTCTGGGCAATAATAAGTTAGGTTTACCGTTAAGTTTACAGTTAATGGCAAAACATTTCGGTGAAGGGACAATTCTTTCGCTCGCAAATAGTTTTACCGGCAACGCTGCCTTTTAAGTTCATTTATAAAAAATATTCATTGCTGTTCAGCAAAGGACGATGCCTATGAAACTAAAAATACTTATTATCTCGTTTTGTGTACTTACACTTTCTGTGCTGAACAGTAGCGCACAGCAAATGATTAACAGGCTCGATTCTGTTTCGCCAATCAGCTTTTTAACTACAAAATATACTGGAGATACTACTGCGGTTCCCATCGTTCTGGATAATCCACTCTTCTACAATTATAACTTTACGTATAAAAAACGCCTGGACTCCATTCAAAGGGAGATTCCATTGCCTTACAATGAGTCTGTGCAACGGTACATTGATGTCTATGCAGGAAGAAAAGATATGATGGGTAAAATGCTGGGCTTGTCTGAGTATTATTTCCCAATATTTGAGAATGCATTGAAATCAATGAATGTACCTGTTGAGCTCAAATACCTGCCCATCATTGAATCTTCAATGAATTCACATGCGATTTCCAGGGTTGGTGCTACAGGTTTATGGCAGTTTATGTTTACAACAGCAAGAGGTTACGGACTGAATATGGATAACTTTGTGGATGAACGCAAAGATCCTATCCAGGCAAGTTATGCCGCTGCGAAATATTTTAAAGATGCGTATACAGAGCTGGGCGACTGGCTGCTGGCTATTGCAGCTTATAATTGTGGTACAGGAAATGTAAACCGTGCCATTGCAAAAGCGCATTCGAGGGATTTTTGGGCCATCAGGCCTTACCTTCCGCTGGAGACACGTAATTATGTACCTGCATTTATTGCAGCAATTTATGTAATGAATTGCCCGGATAAACATCAGATTGTATCTCAGAAATCATTATTTGCTATCAAAACTGATACAATACAGGTAAATCGTTTTGTTTCGCTTACAGAGCTGGCGCAGGCGCTGGCAATGGATGAAGTTGATCTTTGTACACTGAACCCTTCTTATAAAAAGAAAATTGTAAACGGCTCGCCGGAGTTACCTAAACGGATCATTATGCCGAAGGTAAGTATTGAAAGTTATGCGAGTATTTATGAAGTACTAAATACAAATACTGTTGCTGCAGATACACAAATCATACTGGCGTCTAATGACGACAGAAGGATCCGCAGAAAACATGCTGTACCTTCAGAAAGAAAAAGCTCGCCAACTTACCATAAGGTTGGTCAGGGACAAAATCTTTCAGCCATTGCTGATGAATACCATGTGGAGGTACAAGACCTTAAAGTATGGAACAAGCTAAAGGGCAGTACCATCATGCCTGGCCAGAAACTGATCATATCTAAAGAGAGCAGCATAGAGGCAAAGTCTGAAACACGTTCAGCTAAAAAATACATCTCATACAGAGAAAAATCAGGTTCACACTCAAAGTCTTCAGGCAGGTTATAGGATTTTTATTCATTCTGTTCATTGTGCCTGGCGCAATTTATTTCAGTTAAATATTTCTCATATTCGTAAGGACATCGGACAACATCCGGTGTTTTTGTTTATGTATGGAAATTTTAATTTACAGGCCGGTATTACTCAGTCATTTATTATCAACGTTGTACCGATGACGTTTTTTTCTGGTTTTTTTAGGAAACCTTAAGTCTAATTTATACAGTCAATAATTAAATATTAATGTTTACCAAAAGCCCGGAAGTGGTTTCGGCTTTGCGTCATGATTAATTGATAAAATCCTTTTTAGTAGCTTAGCAGGGATACAAATTGATTGAATAAATAGAAAGAATTATGTACGATTATATTGACGGCAGGTTAACTTTTAAATGTCCTGCATACGTAGTAGTTGAAGCTGGTGGTATTGGATACCATATTAACATTTCGCTGAATACTTACAGTGGATTAGGAACTAGTGAACGATGTAAGATCTACGTGTGGTTACACGTAAAGGAAGATGCACATACACTTTATGGATTTATTGATGAAGGCGAACGTAGGTTGTTTCTTCACTTGATTTCGGTTTCGGGCATTGGGCCTAATACGGGACGGATGATGCTTTCTTCTATTACACCAACGGAAATACAAAGTGCAATTGTTAACGCTGACCTTCCGTTGATCCAGCGGATTAAAGGGATTGGTGTCAAATCTGCACAACGCCTGGTGCTTGAACTCCAGGATAAATTGAAAAAAGAAGGTACAGGATCATTGATTGCTGCACCATTAAATCATACAGTAAGGGAAGAGGCATTGTCTGCTTTGATGATGCTTGGTTTTGCGAAACTGCCGGCCGAGAAATCGATTGACAATGCGATTAAGAACGGAGGACTAGATTTAACGGTTGAGCAGATGATTAAGATTGCCTTAAAGAACCTATAAATGACTGCCTTTGAGAAAGACCCTTACCCTCGCTATTTTTTTTATTTCCATATGTTGCGGGCAGAGGGTTCTTTCACAGGTAAGGGGCTTGAACAACCGTCAGGATACCACTAGAAATAGTTTTGGGTTACAGGAGAAGAGACGTTTAGGGATAAGGGATCCTTTTAATTCATTTGCACCCTTACCCGATAACATAAAACGGGAAGTTGAGTACGATGCACTGAATAAACGGTATATCATAAGGGAAAGGATTGGGGGCAGATATCTTTCTGCCCCTCAATACTTAACGATCGAACAATACCAGCGACTGGTAAATAGCGAGATAAAACGGGATAACTGGCGTTCAATTTCTAATGCTGAAGCTGAAGAAATAAGGAACACTGGAGTAATCCCAAGTTTAACGATAGAAAATAAATCATTTGACCGTTTATTTGGTGGAAACCAAATCAGCATACAGCCCAGGGGAGAGGCGGAACTAACCTTCGGGGGCCGCATCAACAAGAATGAAAACCCGCTGTTTAACGAACGTCAACGCAAACAAACCAATTTTGATTTCAACCAGCGCATCCAGATGGATGTGATCGGCAATATTGGAACGAAGCTGAAGGTAAATATGAACTACAATACCGAGGCGCAGTTTGATTTTGAGAACCAAATCAAACTGGACTACACGGGCGGGGATGATGATATTATCAAAAAAATTGAGGCAGGTAATGTCAGCATGCCCCTGAGTACCTCACTGATCACCGGAACGCAAGCACTCTTTGGTATCAAAACCCAGTTGCAGTTTGGAAAACTCAACGTTACAACTATTTTTTCCCAGCAGAAATCGCAGTCGCGAGAACTCAAAATCAGCAATGGGGCCCAACAAAACGAATTTAGGATTGGAGCAGATAATTACGAGGCTAACAAACATTACTTTCTTGCCAGATATTTCAGGGACACCTATAACAAATCTTTATCCAATCCGCCGACAGTACTGTCTGGGGTAAATATTACCAAAATAGAGGTGTGGATTACCAATAAAACAGGTAATACACAGGATTCAAGAGATGTGCTGGGCTTCATTGATTTGGGCGAAAACCAGCCGTACAATACAGCGCAAATTGTTGGCGGGGCAGGGTACTCTGGATTGCCTTCTGGTTTTGCACTGCAAGGCAGCCGTCAATCTAACGACTTGCTGACGAAACTGCCTGCTGGTGCAAGGCTCACTACCTCAAATGATATTATTTCATTTTTTCAGGGCAGCGGAGGTACAGACAATTTTGCTAAACTTACTTATGCGCGTAAACTGTCTGACCGGGAATACACGCTCCATACACAACTTGGATATATCTCTTTGAATAATCCGCTGAACACGGATGAAGTTCTGGCCGTAGTTTTTCGCTATACATTTAACGGAGTGGAATATCAGGTGGGTGAGTTTTCTACCGATGTAAACTTTAACCCCTCCGCACCAAATGTATTGTTTGCAAAGTTGCTGAAAAACGAAACCACCAAGACAAACCTGCCTACCTGGGATTTGATGATGAAAAACATCTATTCTATAGGGGGGTACCAAATCAGTCCGCAGAATTTTAAACTTGACGTTTTCCGTCTGGACAATGAAACGGGAATTGAAAAACCAGTAATGTCTGAAGGGCTTAATACCAGCAATAAACTTTGGATCAACCTTACCGGCCTAGACCGCCTGAACCAGCAAAATGAACGCAGGCCCGATGGTGTGTTTGATTTTGCTGCAGAAGACAAACCCTTTGCAAGTACTGCCAGTGCTTCTACCGCTACATCTGTTGGCAATATTAATTCTGCGACAACCTCTAATGGACTATCTTCTTTTGTGACAAATACAAGTGCAGGGTATATTACAATAGACCCGCTGAACGGTAGGATCATTTTTCCCGTTATTGAGCCTTTTGGTAAAGACCTGGCTTCGCAGTTTAATCCAGGTGAACAAAACCTGATAGATAAATATACGTACCCTGCTTTGTACGATTCTACTAAAGTGGTTGCCCAACAACTTTTTACCAGGCAGAACCGGTATATCCTGAAAGGTTTTTTTCAGTCGGACGTTGCCTCAGAGTTTAGTCTCAATTCTATCAATGTGCCCGAAGGATCGGTAAAGGTGTTTTCGGGGACAATCCCCTTGCAGGAAGGTTTGGATTTTACAGTTGATTACCAGGGGGGAAGGGTTAAGATTATCAATACAGGGCTGCTGATCTCGGGCCAGCCGATTAGGATCACTACAGAAAATAGCGAACTGTTCGGTTTACAGCAACGCTCGCTTTTTGGGACCAGGATGGACTACCGGGTAAATAATAAGCTGAATATTGGTGGAACTTATATGAACCTGTCAGAAAAGCCGCTGACGCCAAAGGTTAATCTGGGTGAGGAACCGATCAATAATAGTATTTGGGGCTTCGATCTGAATTACAGTTCATCTTCAAGGTTTCTGACCAAGATGGTAGACCGTTTACCCTTCATCTCTACAAAAGCCCCTTCAAAATTTAGTTTTGCAGGCGAATTTGCAAAGATGGTTCCCGGGCATCCATCTGCGCTGAACAGCGCTGGTGATAAGGGTGGGGTGAGTTACCTTGATGATTTTGAGGCATCACGTTCGGTTATCGATTTAAAAAGTGCCATCACATGGCAGCTTTCGGGAACACCACAGCTGTTCCAGGAAGCAGAACTAATTGATAACCTGGCCTATGGGTACAACAGGGCTAAAATTGCATTTTATAACATCGACCCTACTTTCTATAATCAGTCGGCCACTAACATTCCTTCCAGCCTAAAAAATAACAGGACAGAACTTTCCAATCACTACGTAAGGGAGGTAATAGAACAGGAAGTATTTCCTTTCAAAGAAATCCCTACTGGCCAGGCGGTGGCTTTGCCTACACTGAACGTTGCTTTTTATCCAAACAAACGGGGTCCCTATAATTATTCAACTACCGGATTTGGGGCAAACGGCGATCTACTAAACCCAAGATCGCGCTGGGGCGGATTGTTCCGCAGGATTGAAACAAATGATTTCCAGGCACTGAATATAGAATATATTGAGCTTTGGGTGATGGATCCCAATATTTACAAACCCAACTCGCTAGGTGGTGATATCTATTTTAATATTGGAAATATCTCTGAGGATATTCTAAAAGACGGCAGGAAGTCGCTTGAAAATGGGCTGCCGGCAGACGGGGATCCTTCCAAATTTGACGAGACCAGTTGGGGAAGGGTATCTAAACTGCAGCCAGTCATTCAGGCTTTTGATAATGATCCCACTGCGCGAAGGGCACAGGATGTAGGATTAGATGGATTATCAAGCGCTGGTGAAAGAACTAAGTTTGCGGCTGCGATAACCCAAATCAAAGCTCAGTTGAACTCTGCGGCAGCAGCTGAAGTGGAAAACGACCCTAGTTCTGATGATTATACTTATTTTAGGGGTAATGCTTTAGACCAGGCAAGCGCTGGTATCCTTAAAAGGTATGAAAATTATAATGGGCCTGAAGGAAACTCAAAAACAGCACAACAGTCGTCTGAAGAACTGGGAATAGACAACTCTGCATCTACGTCGTTACCTGATGCGGAAGATGTGAACCGCGACAATAACATGACCCAGTCTGACGAGTACTTTCAATATAAGGTATCGATGCGGAAGGGTGATCTGGAAGTTGGAAAAAACTATGTGACTGATGCTGTAACCTCACAGGTGAAACTGGCTAGTGGCCAAACCCAGCCGGTCACATGGTACCAGGTCCGCATCCCGCTGGCAGATTATGAACAGAAGGTTGGAAACATACAGGATTTCAAATCGATACGTTTCTTCAGAATGTTCCTCACTAATTTTGCAGATACAACAGTGCTGAGGTTTGCAAAAATCCAGCTGGTAAGAGGCGACTGGAGAAAGTACAATGACCTGAACCAAAGTTCTCAGATTATTACTGATCCGGTACTGAACACTGTAGTGCCTGATAATTCGATAGTTGACCTGAGTACTGTAAATATTGAAGAAAACGGAAAGCGCTCCCCGATACCCTATGTAGTGCCACCGGGTATTATCAGGGAGCAGGATTATAACAACTATCGCACAGATACCAGACTTAACGAGCAATCCCTGGCTTTTACAATAAGGAACCTTCGGGATGGATATGGCCGCGCTGCATTTAAAACTACGCTGAGTGATTTTAGATCATATAAAAGGCTGAAGATGTTTGTCCATCTGGAGGCGCTGGGTAATTCGCTGTTAAGCAACGGTGATTTGAATGCATTTCTTAGAATTGGCGCCGATAACCAGGATAATTACTACGAATATTCACAGCCGCTGATTGTGACTACGCCCAATACGGTAGATCCATACAAAATCTGGCCTGATGCCAATGTTATGGATATTGAACTGCAGTTATTCCAGAATGCGAAAATGGCACGGAATAGGGCAAGGGGGCCAAATGGAGAGATTTGGGATATTTCTCAACCCTATACTTATGTAGTAGATGGCAATAGAACTATCACCATAAAAGGCCAGCCGGATATGGGGCAGGTAAAGGTTTATATGCTGGGTGTAAAAAATCAATTGAAAAACCCTGCCGTTTCATTTAATGACGATGGGTTGGATAAAAGTGCACAGCTATGGTTCAATGAATTGCGACTAACAGAGTTTGACGAACGTGGCGGATGGGCTGCGGCTGCCAGGTTGAATGCTCAGCTGGCAGATTTTGCGGAGGTAAATGTTTCAGGCAGTAAATCAACCATCGGATTTGGCTCTTTGGACAGCCGGGTGAGCGAAAGAAACAGGGATGATAATGTTTTTTTTGATATTTCTGCCAATATGGAACTAGGTAAGTTTTTTCCTCAGAAAACAGGAATTAAGGTGCCAGCGTATGTGAGTTATTCAAATCAGGTGAGTACCCCGCAATATGATCCACGGATGCCGGATATCGAGTTGAAAACGTCACTCCAGGGTGTCTCAAAAGCAGAGCAGAAAGAAATACTAAATTATGCACAGGATGTAACATCGCGTAACAGCGTCAACTTTACGAATGTGCACAAGGAACGTACCGATCCTTCAAAAAAGCCACAGTTATGGGATGTAGAGAACCTAAGCGTAAGTTATTCATATACTAAATTTCTTCACCATGATTTTATCAATGAGAATACGATTCAAAAAACTCATCGGGGCTCGTTAGCTTATAATTACTCAGGACAGTCGAAAAGCTACCGCCCGTTTGATAAGATCATCAAATCGAATACGTTAGCATTGTTGAGGGATATAAACTTTAGCCCGCTGCCAAGCGCCATTAATTTCAGAATTGATGTGAACCGCTTTTATGCTGAAAACAGCCTTAGAAATAATGACCCGACAAATAGTATACCTATCAATACCACTTATAATAAAAACTTCCTGATTACCAGGGTATATGCTATTTCGTGGAACCTGACCAGATCAATGACCATTGATTTTGATGCAACCAATTATTCTATCATAGATGAGCCGGACGGAAAAATTGAAGGCCTGAAAAGGGATACGGTATGGCAAAACCTGAAAAACCTGGGAAGGACAACGGATTATAGCCACAACCTTAATATTACCTATGCTTTGCCACTGAATAAAATTCCAGGTATGGACTGGATCAATGTAGCTACGCGTTATGGTACAAATTTTAACTGGCAGACTGAGCCTCTATCCACACTGCGTGACCCGAATATTAACCTGGGGAACACAATTCAGAATTCGCGGACCATACAATTGAACCCAACGCTGAATTTTGCGGCCTTATATAATAAGTTTGGTTTGCTACGGAGAATGAAAAGTGGCGATGAAAAGGGCAATAATCTTTCTGCCATGCTGATGAACCTGTTGACCAGCATCAAGAACGTGAATGCTGCTTTTACGCAAACCAAGGGAATATTTATGCCAGGCTATCTGCCAAGAACAAACTACTTTGGAATAAGTGACGTTACGGGCGCGCCGGGTCTGGGATTTGTTTTCGGAAGCCAGCGCGACATTAGACAGATGGCGCTGAATAGCGGATGGATTACAACTGACACGCTTCAATCGCAATTGTATATCAATACACTAAGGGAGGACCTAAGTATTACAAGTGTGATAGAACCTTTCCGCGATTTAAGGATAACGCTGACTGCCAACAAAAACCGGACAATGAACTATTCGACGAATTTCAGGTACGATAATACCAGTCAGGCTTTCCGTAACCTGAGTCCTGCTACTACCGGCGATTATAGCATCTCCTATATTACCCTGGGTACGGCATTTTCAGAAAAGCAGGGCAATACTTTATCTAAACTTTTCAGCAAGTTTATGGCTAACAGGTCGGTAATTTCAAAGCGTTTGGGTGCACGCAATTCAAATTCAAGAGGGGTAACAGGTGGATATGCAGATGGATATAACCAGAACGCTCAGGATGTAGTGATTTCTGCTTTTGTGGCCGCCTATACAGGTAAGGATGCATCCAATATTAGCCTGAACTCATTTCCAAAAATACCCCTGCCCAACTGGCGCATTAATTATGGCGGTTTGGGAAGGATGGATTTTATTGCAGAAAATTTTAAATCAATAGATATCAGACATGCCTACCGTTCAGTATATGCGGTAAACGGCTTCAATTCTTTATTGCGGTATACGGAAAACAACGGAGCTGTCAGCAGCAGGGACGATAACCAGAATTTTTTGCCCTTCTACCAGTTTTCTCAGGTTACAATTGCAGAGACATTTTCTCCATTGATTGGGGTAGATGCCCGTTTAAAAAATAACCTGACGGCAAACTTTGAGATTGGAAGGACAAGGCAGCTGGGTTTGAGCCTTGCCAATAGCCAGCTTGCACAGTTATCTGAAGGTAATATGGTTTTTGGTATCGGTTACCGGACCTCTAAGTTCAGGTTTCCTTTTGGCCTGTTCAAGGACCTAAAGATGGATAACAATATGGATTTTAAACTGGATTTAGCTGTAAGGGATATCAAAACAGTAATATACAGGGCTGATGTGCTTGAAGCGGAGGTGTCTTCAGGTGCAAAAAATATTACTTACAGGCCTACCATTGATTATATACTGAACCAACGCTTCAATGTCAGGTTATTCTATGATGCAAATCTAACTAAGCCTTATACCTCGCAAACATTTAATACCTCGTTCAGTAATTTTGGTTTTAGTTTACGGATTACACTTAATTAACCTTGCGATAAAGCAGATATTAATTACCTTTGAAATATAAAATCGAATAAAAAATGAATTTTCCATCAGAACTAAAGTACACGAAAGACCACGAATGGGTTAGGGTTAATGGTAATGAAGCCGTTATTGGTATTACGGAATTTGCTCAACGCGAACTTGGCGATATCGTTTACATCGATATTAATACTATTGGCGACGAAATCAGCAAAGACGAAGTATTCGGTACTGTTGAAGCAGTTAAAACTGTATCTGACCTTTACATGCCGGTAACTGCTACGGTATTAGAAGTAAATGCTGCTTTGAATGATAACCCAGAACTGGTAAATTCTGATCCTTACGGAGAAGGCTGGATGGTTAAAGCAACAATTTCTGACGCAGCTCAGCTGGACGGTTTATTGGATGCTGCTGCTTACCAGGCTTTAGTTGGTGCGTAAATTAATGCGTAAACAAACATTATCATATCAAAAATGGGCCCTGATATGGACCCTGATTATACTAGTACTGTGCACTGTGCAAATGCCCGACACCAGCGGTTCGGGCATTTTCTTTATTGGTTTTGACAAGATGGTGCATCTTGGCTTCTTCTATGTGCTTACCATCCTGCTTTTTTATGGTAAAATTAAAAGCCAGATGGGGTACAGTTTTAGAACGCTGACCATCTTCAAAATTGTGGCACTCACGTTTTTTCTTGGTGCAGGAATTGAGCTGATCCAATTGGAATTCTTTGATTACCGTTCTGCGGAGTGGTGGGACCTTGGTTGTGATATGATAGGTGTATTTATGGGGGTATTTAGTTATGTGCTTTTACACAAATCAAACTATGAAAAAAAAGCTTAGCATTACTGCCCTTTGCCTGCTTGTCCTTTTAAGCAGCTGCCGCATTTTTAAACCAGGATGTCGTTGCCCCAAGGTGAGCTATTCTGCTCCTTCTTACCATAAGTCTGGTAAGAATTCTTAACTTTTTCCAAATTTTCTGAAAAATATTGAACCCATAATCCTGGAATATTTGTGTATTCTAAATGTTACGGGTTTTTTACGATACCCGAGTAAACTATTTCCATAAACCGGAGTCTCACCACATATAATTTAACCATACTTCCGACTCTTGATGATTACTTCTACTAAAAACCTGTTGCTGATTGCTCTTCTTTTTTTCGGCCTATCTTCTTACTCACAAACTAAAAATGGTTCAGTAACCGGAAAAGTAGTGAATGCAAAAGACCATCTCCCAGTAGATTTCGCCTCGGTAGCGGTTAAAAATCTTCAGGATTCATCAACTTCAGTAATCAACAGCCAAGCCAATGGTGCTTTTGAAATCAAAGGACTGGCACCGGGTGCCTACCGTCTTACAGTGGCATATTTGGGATTGAAAAACTTCAACAAAGATTTTAATGTCACCGCTGCAGCACCTGCCATAACACTTGGTGATATACAATTAGAAAATACCGGACTTGATTTAAAGACCGTAGAGATTAAAGGGGTGGTTACACCTGTGGTTGTAAAAACAGATACGGTAGAATATGACGCCAAGGCTTTTAAAGTGAGGGAAAACGCAGTAGTAGAAGATGTGCTGAAAAAACTGCCAGGCGTGGATGTTGCAAAAGACGGTTCAATAAAGGCGCAGGGCGAGACTGTAACACGGGTACGGGTAGATGGAAAAGATTTCTTTGGAAACGATCCCTTACTCGCTACGAAAAACCTGCCTGCAGATATGATTGACAAAATCCAGGTGATCGATCTGTTGTCTGATCAGGCACAGTTTACAGGTGTGGATGATGGAAACAGGGAAAAGATCATCAATATCACCACTAAAAAAGATATGAAGAATGGTTATTTCGGAAATTCAAGTGCCGGTTATGGTACTGATGACCGTTATGATGTAAACCTGAATGTAAACAAGTTTGATAACAACCAGCAAATGTCTGTAATTGGCCAATTTAACAATGCCAATAAGCAGAACTTTGGCGGTGGCGGAGGCAGTGGTACCGGTGGCGGCGGTGGCGGCGGAGGCGGCGGTGGAGGCCGTGGTGGATTTAGTATTGGTAGCGGGGCACCTCAACAGGGTATTACTACTACGAATGCCTTCGGCTTCAATTTCGCCGATGAATACGCTGATCAAACCAAGATAACCGGAAGTTATTTTTTCAATAACACTTCATTATTTAATGACCAGATCAGTTCACGTCAAAATTTATTGGGAGATAGTAAAACCACTTTTGACCAGAACCTGAACAGCACAACTGAAAAAACAAATCATCGTTTCAATTTTATGATTGATACTAAAATTGATTCATCGACTACTATCCGTGTGCAACCCGCAATTACTTATACGGAGACGGGAATGGATCAAAGCAGTAGTTATATCAACAGGTATAGTAATTCTGAAACGGTAGGTAGTCAACAACTGGACAACAATTCTACCTCACCAACAGTAGCCAACCAAATCCTGATCCGTAAGAAATTTCTAAGAAGGGGACGTACCCTGTCGTTGAATGTCAACACTAATATTAACGATAGCGACGCAAAGAATTACAACAATATTCAAAGTACAACTACCACTACTGACGTTAGTTTGCCAGAATCAGTTAATACTAACCAGCTGAATGATCAGGATGCACATTCGCTCAGTAATACATCGAGATTGGTCTATACAGAACCTTTGTCTAAAACTTTAAACCTGGAGATCAACTATCAGAATGTTTATAACCACGACAATAGTGAAAGGCTTACCTATAACTTTAACCCGGTTACTTCTCAATATGATATCCCTGACCTAACTTATACCAATACGTATGAAAATACCACCTTTACCAATGCGGCAGGTGCAAGTATTAATAAAAATGCTAAAAAATATAACTGGAACATCGGTCTGGCAGTACAGCATACAGACAGAAGGAACGAAAACCTTACCACCGGGAATATTTTCTCTCAAAACTTCAACAACTTTGTACCTAGCGGACAGTTGCGTTATAATTTCAGCAAAAGTAAGAGACTGATTGTAAGGTACCGTGGTAGTACACAACAGCCTTCGATAAGCCAGATCCAACCAATTCCAGATAATTCCAATACACAAACTATTCCTATTGGTAATCCGAACTTAAAGCCGGCTTTTACCAATAACCTGACGGTGATCTACAACAACTTTGACTTTACACATTTCCGTTCGTTGTTTCTCTTTGCCAATATTAGCCAGAGCATCAACGCTTTTGGAAACAACAGTACGTTGATTGATAATTCATCCGATCCTAACTTTGGTAAAATATCTGTTGTTCCTGTCAATGTTAGCGGCGTTTATCAGGGTACCCTGGGCTCATCCCTTGGTCTACCTATCATTACGGAGAATAAGTTAAACCTGAATATAGACCTGGGCGGTAGTTATGCCCGTGGCGTAAACTTTACCAATTCGATTGAAAACATAACGAACGACCTCTCAGTCACCAATAAATACAGACTTGTATCGTCTATGGACAAGCTGGACCTTACAGCTGGTGTAGCTGGTTCACTTAACAGGGCTACCTATTCTGCACAGCCAAACTCCAATACTACCTATTACACTTTAAACCCGACAGTGAATGTAAGTTATATGTTCCCTGGTAATATACGCCTGGCACTGGATGCAGATTACTACATGAACACGGGTCGCGGTGAAGGATATGACACCAAATACACGATTGTTAATGGATACATCAGCAAGCAGTTCTTTAAAAACAGGGGAACATTTAAATTGGCAGTAAATGATGCGCTTAACCAGAACAAGGGTGTAACGCGTACGTCAAATAACAATACCATTACAGATTTAAGGTATAACGTGCTGAAAAGATTTTATCTGTTCTCGTTTACCTATTCCCTGAACAGGATGGGCGGAAGAAACATAGGTGGAGAAATGCCAGGGCAACGTGGTGGTCGCGGAGAAGGTGGTTCAGGCGGTATGGGTGGATTTGGCGGTGGCCGAAACAGACCCTAATGTAATGTGAAGATCATCAATACGCATTATAAGTAGTTCATTGTTTGGATTTATTCTCGATAACATCTAAATTGCGGCCTTATTTAAGATATGAATCTTTCGCAGTTGAAACCAGGGGAGCGTGGCACTATCGTAGCTTTTACAGACTTAGAAATGTCGGTAAAATTAATGGAGATGGGTTGCCTTCCAGGCGAAATCGTAGAGGTTGAACGTTTTGCGCCTTTGGGTGATCCTATAGCGATCAGGGTAGCAGGCTATCAACTCTGTTTACGTAAAAGCGAAGCTTCTGTTATCCTAATCTCATAGAGAATTTTGGCGCGTATTCTAAAAATTGCACTAGTCGGTAACCCGAACACAGGAAAGTCTACTCTTTTTAACTTGCTTACCGGGTTGAATCAAAAGATTGGTAATTTCCCTGGTATCACCGTTGATAAAAAGGTGGGTTACTGTAAATTGCCGTCAGGGCAGGAAGCGGAAGTGACCGACCTTCCAGGTACGTATAGTCTATACCCTAAGAGTAAAGATGAAAGCATCGTATTTCAGGTGCTTGCTGATAAAAATAATCCTAGTCACCCCGATATGGTGGTGGTGGTTGCCGATGCCACTAACCTACGCAGAAATTTACTGCTGTACTCTCAGGTTGCAGATTTGAATATTCCGGTGCTTTTAGCGCTGAACATGACTGATATGGCACGCAAGGAGGGAATCAATATCGATATTGACAAATTATCTGCGCGTTTTGGCGTTCAGGTTGTTGCTATTTCGGCCAGAAGCAATATCGGTTTAACCGAACTGCGCGAAGCCATTTCGAATATTACCACAATTGCTACCCAGGAAAAGGGGGCTGACCTGAGCGTACTTGCAGGAGAAGCCATCAAAGAGGTACGGGAACTGGTTGGCACAGAAAACGACTATTATGCGCTGCAGTTACTGCACCAACATGAACACCTGGATACTTACACTGATCAATATGAGCAGTTCGAAGACATTGAAAAAAAGCATCACTTCGAATCATCAAAACTACAGGCGGCCGAAACGATCGCACGATATAAATATTTAAGTACTGTACTTTCTGGTGTAATTGAAGACACTGGCTCTGCAAAGAAATTTGTGATGAGCGACCGGATTGATGCAGTGCTGACGAACCGTTTTTGGGGGTTCTTTATTTTCCTCTTTATTTTACTGTTTGTTTTCAACGCGATATTCTCCTGGGCCGCTTATCCCATGGATCTTATTGAACAGTCGTTTGCATGGCTGACAACATTTGGGCACGAACATCTCCCTGCAGGGGTTTTAACGGACCTGATGCTGGATGGAGTGGTTGCTGGATTGGGAGGTATTGTAATCTTTATTCCACAGATAGCCATATTATTTGCTTTCATTTCTATTCTGGAAGATACGGGATATATGTCCAGGGTTACTTTTATGATGGACAAAATCATGAGGAAATTCGGCCTGAGCGGAAGATCTGTTGTGCCAATGATCGGCAGTTTGGCTTGTGCGGTACCGTCTATCATGAGTGCCAGGACTATAGAAAGCTGGAAAGACAGGATCATTACCATTATGGTAGCTCCCCTGGTAAGTTGCTCAGCCAGGCTACCTGTGTACACGCTTCTTATTTCGTTAATTATACCGGATGAAAAAGTATATGGTATTATCAGTCTGCAGGCCCTAACCCTAATGGGGATGTATCTGATTAGTATAGTGGCGGCCATGGTAGTTGCCTTTGTAATGAAGTTTATTATCAAGGCCAAAGAAAAATCCTACTTTATTATGGAACTGCCGGTCTACAGAATGCCACGCTGGAAAAACGTGCTCTATACCATGTACGAGAAATCCAAAACTTTTGTAATGGAAGCGGGTAAAGTGATTATTGCAATTTCCATAGTTTTATGGGTGCTGGCAAGTTACGGGCCATCTGATAAGTTTACGGCAATTGAAAAGAAATATGCGCAGATTGAACTACAACAGGACAGTGCAAAAGTAAGCACACTGGAACGGGATAAATCTGCTGAAAAGCTTGAAAATTCTTATGCGGGTATACTAGGGCGCTCTATTGAGCCTGCTATCAGGCCGTTGGGATTTGACTGGAAAATAGGAATTGCATTGATCACCTCTTTTGCTGCGCGTGAAGCTTTTGTAGGTACGATGGCTACCATCTACAGTGTTGACGGTGGAGCGGACAACGAAGGTACCATACGTGATAAAATGCGCATCGCCGTTGACGCCAATACTGGTTTGCCACTATTTACCTTTGCCACTGGGTTTTCACTCATGTTGTTTTATGCATTTGCAATGCAGTGCATGAGTACAGTAGCGGTAGTGTACAGGGAAACAAAATCATGGAGATGGCCGTTGATCCAGACGGCGTACATGACGGTAATGGCGTATGTTGCCAGCTTAATTGCCTACCAGCTTTTAAAGTAATTCTCTTATATTAGTGCTGTGGAAAAAGTAAATGTTTTAGCACAATACATGCCTCCTGAAGCAGCTCCGGTTATTGCTAAATGGATTGATTACTTCCAGTGCGAATTCAAAATTTCTAAAAGCAGGGCCACGAAACTTGGAGATTACAGACATCCGTTCAAACAACTGGGACATAAAATATCAGTAAATAATAACCTAAACAGTTATGCCTTCCTGGTAACAACTGTTCATGAGTTTGCACATTTACTTACATGGAACGACCATAAAAATAAGGTAAAACCGCACGGCGAAGAATGGAAAATCAATTTCAAAAGAATGATGGCGCCGTTCCTGGAAAAACAAATATTTCCTGCAGACCTGCAATTGGCCATCACAGGGTATCTAAACAACCCTTCAGCCTCAAGCTGTACCGATCTTAAGCTTTCAAGGGCATTAAAACGTTATGATGCTATTGCAGATCACTCCCGGCTGGAAGAATTGGCACCCAATACAGTATTTAAAATTAAGGATGGACGAAGGTTTAAAAAAGGGGTGCAACTGAGGAAACGATTCCGCTGTGAGTGCCTGGATAACGGCAATATCTATTTATTCAGTCCGCTGGCCGAAGTACTTGTACTGTCGACAGGCACATAGACGGCTTCCATATCTTTAATTTTCCACCTCAGTTTCAATTGCTCATCTTTAAAAATTGAGGGGAAATTCAGCAGGCTATCTATAAAGGAGTCTCTTCCACTAACCAATAAACTTGCGCGGTAATTATTAGGGCTTTTACCTTTAAGCGTAATGTAGTGCGCATCTGGATAGGTAGTAATGTTATCAAATACCATTTGAAACTTATCTGTTCCTGCTATGGCATCATTCATACTTTTGATGTCACTTGTATAATCCTCCTCCGGGTATTTATTGTCCGCAGCTTGTACTGGCAGGAAAGGAAGCGTAGCTAAAGCCGCAGCTGAACTGGCTGTCCGGCTATCAATTTTGAAAGTTACATTGTTACGAAGATACGTTCTGGTATCTTTATAGATTTCTTTACCGTCACTCATGATTTTGCTTTCTTCTTTTACAAGTATCAGGCTGTCATTTTTTAAATAATAACTTTTCAATGTACTGCTGGTGTTACCATTGGCGGTATAAGTTTTATACAACATACCGTCATTATATGCACTGTACTTTTCTGCATACAGGGAGAGGTCGCCCGACATATAAATGAGGCTGTACTGTTTTTTGTAGTTGGCAAGGTTCCTGTCTATCGTTGCTGAAAAAGCCCTGATGGAATTGTCCGTTATCCCTGTAGCTCCATCTTCACCAGGCAGGCCAGCCTGTGGGTGGTCTGACTTAAAGTAATTACAGCTTTGAAGTACAAACAGAAAAATTCCTATAATGGATAAACGGATGATCGTCATAATATGGCCCGGTGAATTAGATATGTTAGCGTAAGGCTATTATCGTGCCAATGAGGGGTTACAAATTGCGGCTATCAATATGCCAGCAGCTTTTGCATGGTTGTATGCAAACGGGCCTTTGCCAAAAACTGGTCTTCCAGCATTTTGCTCATGGGTATAGCTGTATCCAGGCTTGCACAGCGCATTACCGGGCCATCGAGATATGAAAAACAATGTTCGGCAATCCAGGCTGAAATCTCGGCACCGAAACCGCTGCTGAGCGTATCTTCATGCAAAATGACAACTTTGCCGGTTGTTTTTACAGCGGCAGAAACAGTCTCTTTATCCCAGGGTTGTAAACTACAGAGATCAATTAGTGTTACTGACAACTCCGGATGTTCGTCCAGATAAGACAATGCCCAATGTACGCCTAACCCGTAGGTAATAATACTTATTTGTTTTCCTTGTTTCAATACATTCGCCTTACCGATTTCCTGGGTATAGTAACCGTTGGGTACCTGGCCGCTAAGGCTCCGGTACAAATACTTATGTTCAAAATACAAGATTGGATTTGGATCTTCAATCGCCGCGAGCAGTAGCCCTTTAGCGTCATACGGAAACGCCGGATAAACTATTTTTAATCCGGGTGTTTTAGTAAACCAGGCCTCGTTACTCTGAGAATGAAATGGCCCGGCACCTGAGCCTGCACCTGTTGGCATGCGAACGACAACATCTGCTTTTTCACCCCAACGGTAGTGTGTTTTGGCCAGGTTATTTACAATCTGGTTAAAACCACAGGTAACAAAATCTGCAAATTGCATTTCTATCACTGCTTTATAACCATTGATGGACAAACCAAGTCCCGCACCAACAATAGCCGATTCGCAGATGGGAGTATTGCGTACCCGTCCTTTGCCAAATTCAGCGGCAAAGCCCTCAGTTATTTTGAAAGCCCCACCATATTCTGCTATGTCTTGTCCCATTAACACGAGGTTAGGAAATTTGCGCATGGCTGTTCCCAATCCATCAGTAATGGCGTCCAGGTAGCGCATTTCTGTGCTATTTTCTGAAGGGCTGGATACGGTCTGTTGATAAGGGAAGTACATATCATCCAATTCCGCATTTACAGTTGCTACAGGTTCAGGATCGTTAAATGCATTTTCTACTTCGAGATCAATTTCGGCTTTGAAGGATACTTTCAGGTTGCGAACCAGGTCATCTGTAAGTATATTTTGAGCATAGAGATAATCTCCAAAAGTTTTGACCGGATCTTTTTGTAGCCATTCATCAAACAAATGCGGTGGCACGTATTTAGTACCTGAAGCTTCCTCGTGGCCTCTCATCCTGAAAGTCATACATTCCAGCAGTACCGGCTTTGGATCTGCCCGCATTTTTTCGGCCAGAAGTGTAACTGTATCGTATACTTCAAGAATGTTGTTACCATCTATTTGTATGCCTTCAATACCATATCCAAGGGCCTTATCAATAAGATTTTTGCATTTAAACTGTTCAGTAATGGGCGTGGACAGTCCATAGCCATTGTTTTCGATCAGAAAGATGACAGGCAGGTTCCATACGGCCGCTACGTTTAAGGCTTCATGAAAATCACCTTCACTGGTGGCCCCTTCACCGCTGAAAACCAGGGTAGCCTGTTGATTTCCGGCAAGTACATCAGCCAGCGCAATTCCGTCTGCAATTGCAAGTTGTGGGCCCAGATGCGAGATCATACCAATTATGTGATGCTCCTGTGTGCCAAAATGAAAAGACCTGTCCCGGCCTTTGGTAAAGCCAGTTGTTTTTCCCTGCCATTGGGCCATCAGTTTTCTCAATGGAATATTCCTACTGGTGAAAACACCAAGGTTCCTGTGCATCGGAAGGATGTATTCCTTTGGTTGCATGGCGAGTGTAGCCCCTACGGCAATGGCTTCCTGGCCTATGCCAGAAAACCATTTACCAATACGCCCCTGCCGTAACAGGATAAGCATTTTTTCTTCGACCATCCTGGGATACAGCAGTTGCTTATACAATGACAGTAGTAACTCATCATTTTTATCTTTACGGTCGAAATGCATATCTGGGTTAGGCTTTACTTTTATTTTTTTCCTCCCATTGTTTGGCAAAGGATTTAGGTGCAATTTCTGGCATTACCCTATATTTTCCCCACATTTTTTTGAAGAAAAACTTTAGGAAAAAGTTCTTGAGTTTTCCCCCGAAGATATCCATGCGCGACCTTTTTGCCATGCCCGCACTCCAAACTTTCCAGCCAATATCTTCAACTTTGGTATTCTCATGCTGCTCTACCGCATCTCTTCTGTTGAGCAGCAGCATCTTATGAATGTCGATTTTAACGGGGCATACCTCAGAACATTTACCACACAAACTTGAGGCATAACTCAAGTGTTTAAACTCTTTCATCCCCTGCAAATGAGGGGTTATAATGGAGCCAATAGGGCCGCTGTAGGTAGTGTTATAGGTATGTCCGCCTATATTCTTATAAACAGGGCAGGCATTCAAACATGCACCACAGCGGATGCAATACAGGGCCTGGCGCTGGTCTTTTTGGGCAAGCAGGTTAGTACGTCCGTTATCCAGCAAGATCACGTACATTTCTTCCGGCCCATCTGTTTCATCCGGCTGTCTTGGCCCGCTTAAAATGGTGTTGTATACGGTAAGGTTTTGTCCGGTTCCATGGCTTGCCAGCAAAGGCCAGAAAAGGTCGAGATCGGCCATCGAAGGAATAACTTTTTCGATGCCAACAATTGCAATATGTATTTTCGGAAACGTGGTACTAAGCCTGGCATTACCTTCATTTTCTGTAAGTGCGATGCTGCCGGTATCTGCGATAAGAAAATTACCGCCGGTGATACCGATATCTGCTGTCAGATATTTCTCTCTAAGCAGTTCCCGTGCCTTTTGCGTCAGTTGCTGCGGTGTATAGTCTATTGGCGTACCAAACTTCTCATGAAACAGTTTTGCAATATCTTCTTTGGTTAGGTGCATTGCAGGTGTTACAATGTGGTATGGGGCCTGGCCTAGTAGCTGAACAATAAACTCGCCCAGGTCACTTTCCAATGAAGTTATCCCGTTACTTTCAAGAAACTCGTTTAGGTGGACCTCTTCCGTAGTCATAGACTTGGATTTGATTACTGTCTTTCCACCACTTTTATTAATGATATTTAGTATTTCTTTTTGTGCTTCCTCTACATCGTTAGCCCAGATCACCTTGCCGCCGCGGCGCTGAAAGTTTGCCTCAAATTCAGGTAAAAACTTATCAAGGTTTTCCATCACGCGCCATTTTATTACATGGGCTTTCTTTTTTGAGTTCTCTAAATTCTCAAACTTTGTCAACCCTCTTGCAACCGCATCATTGTATTTCCCAATATTGTGGTTGATGGTGTCACGATGATCCAAATCAAATGCCTTCTCATCTGCCTTTACCAAAAACTCCTCAGCAATTTTAGTCATGTTCAAATATAAATAAATACGTTTATAGGTAAACAAAAAAACCTGCCGGTTGTGGCAGGTTTCTTTTTATTTATTTTTCTCTTATTTTTTTGGTGAACCGTCTTCATTTTTATCTACCACAGGGCGTTTGGCTGTGTTTGCCAGGTCCCATGCAGTGTAGTAAACCAATTGGGCACGTTTACTGAGCAGGTCAAAATTGATTTTACTCACTTCGTCGCCCGGTTGATGGTAATCTTCATGAACACCGCTGAAATAAAAAATTACCGGAATGCCATGCTTGGCAAAGTTGTAATGGTCAGAACGGTAATAAAACTGATTAGGATCAGTCCTGTTGTTATAAGTCATATCCAGGTTCATTTTGATATGCTCATCATTGGCCCTGATACCAGTTGCGTTCAGATCAGAACTTAACATATCGGATCCGATGATATAAATATACTCCGGATTGGCTTTATGCGCATCATCTACGCGGCCAATCATGTCTATATTAAGGTCGGTTATTGTCTTTTCCAATGGAAATACAGGGTGCTCCGAATACCATTCTGATCCCAGCAATCCTTTTTCTTCACCTACAACAGTCATGAAAAGAATACTCCTTTTAGGTCCTTTGCCAGCTTTTTTGGCTTTTGTAAATGCATCAGCAATCATCAATACCCCAGTTGTTCCTGAACCATCATCATCTGCGCCATTGTTTACCTTATCGGTGCCCGAAGTAGTAAGTCCGATATGGTCATAGTGACCAGTGATCACAAGAATTTCGTCTTTTAAAACGGGATCAGATCCTTCAAGGAAGCCGAGGACATTTTCAGCTCTTACCTTATTCTCTGCTTTTAATGCGCTACCTGACGAAGCAACTTTAATGAGTTGAGAAGCTGGTTTGACAGTTGAAACAATCTTTTCCTGCATGGCAGATACAGTTGTGCCAGCTTTTTTAAGTATTTCGTTAGCTACAGCTGTGGTTACCCGGATGGATGGAACTGTTTTGGTGTTCTGCATTTTTGCAACACTTGCCGCTGTTTTTAATACTGGTTGTCCGGCACCACTGTAACTGGCTTTCAACTCAGGGCTCATATGGTCAAGGAAAGTGTCAATCTGAATCACAGCTTTGGCACCGTGTTCTGCCAGGTATTGTATTTTGGACTGTTGTGCAGCCATTGCTTTTCTTCTTGCAGCACGGTCTGCAGCCGCAGGGGCACCACCTTTAAGCGTTGGGTCGCCGTTACCAAAAATCATTACCACTTTACCAGTGATATCAATTCCCTGAAAATCGTTATAGCCATCTTTATCAAGGCCATAACCTGCAAATACGATTTCTGATGCCTCAAAATTAAATCCACCCAGTGCTACAGTAGAAGCTGAGATTACGAAGTCTTTTCCATATTCCTTTGTCTGCCCGTTCAACGAAAACGACATTTTACTCAGGTCATAGGTCACCATGTCTATAGGCTGAAAATAGTCGCCGTTTACGGGGCCTTTTAGTCCAAGACTTTTGAAATAATTTTTGATGTAATCGGCTGCCATCCAGGCACCTTTTTTCCCTGTTTCCCGCCCTTCGTATTCATCGGATGCCAATATAGAAAGATGTTTATAGGCATTTTCTTTATTTATTGGTGCACTAAACTGTTTTGCGTTGTCTCGCTGTGCCATGCAGCTCAGGCAAAGTAGCAAGGCCAGCCCTGTACTTAAAAATTGTTTCTTCATTTGAGGTTTTAAATTAAAATATTAGTTGACTGGTGCCTTTCTTGTTCCGTAAAGTTCCAGATTTTTTTTGCCCTCGATGTAAGCAGAAATAAATATACTTACTTCATACAAAAGGAATAGAGGAAACGCCACTACAAGCATAGTCATCATATCTGGCGTTGGTGTAACTACGGCAGCAATAATCAATATCACTACAATAGCATAACGTCTGCTCGCGCGCATAAATGCGGGCGTCATGATGCCAAATAATGACAGTATATAAATGACCACAGGGAGTTCAAAAATGATTCCTGTTCCAATAGTTAAAGTGGCTATTGATGAGAGGTAAGAATCTATGGTAAATGTGTTTTCTATCATTGGGCTGACCGAAAAATTAGTCAGGAAATTAATCGATAGGGGGCAGATAATAAAGTAACCGAAAAGTACCCCAATAAAAAACAGTGCCGATGCAAAGAACACAAAGCCACGTGCCGATTTTCTTTCTTTTTCATGCAAGGCTGGTTTGATAAACAACCAGAGTTCAAAGAGCAGGTAGGGGATACCAAATACAATTCCGGTCATAATGCAGGAATTGATCTGCAGCGTAAACTGACCAGCCATCTCTGTATTGATAATTTTACCTTTAATATCCGTAATACAAAAGTCTGAGCCCAGGGAGGGAAAGGCTGCTGCCAACTTGCACATCATACGGTAGGTCCAAAAATCAGGACTTTTAGGCCCCATAATTACGGTGTTAAAAACAAAATCGTAATACCAGAACGCCGCAGCTGTAAAGATAAATATGGCTAATAGTGCACGGAGCAGGTGTTTTCGTAGTACGTCAATATGGTCGAAGAAAGACATTTCGGCTTCTAAACTCTTTCCTTTATTCTTAATAGCACCTATTAGGTCCTTCGCTTTATTATCACTCATGAATCTTATTTGTAAACAAAAATACCATTCTATTTAATTTAGAATGGTATTTACGTTAAATATAGTAATTAGATCTTTTTATTCAGTAAAAACAAAAGTTTCCATGAATTTAGTGGTGAAATTTCCAGCCCTGAAGTTCGGATCTTTCATCAATTTGAGGTGGAAAGGAATGGTAGTTTTTACACCTTCAATTACAAATTCGCTTAATGCACGTTCCATGGTACTGATAGCTTCCTCACGTGTTTGAGCAACACAGATCAGTTTAGCAATCATTGAATCATAGTTTGAAGGAATCTGATAACCCGCATATACGTGAGTATCAACCCTTACACCGTGACCGCCCGGAGAATGGAAATTAGTGATTTTTCCCGGACAAGGCCTGAAGTTATTAAAAGGGTCTTCTGCGTTGATCCTGCATTCTATAGCGTGCATATCCGGAAGATAGTTTTTTCCAGAAATCGGAACCCCCGATGCAACTTTTATCTGTTCTTTTATTAAATCGTAATTGATGACTTCTTCAGTAACAGGATGTTCTACCTGGATACGGGTATTCATCTCCATAAAATAGAAGTTACGGTGTTTGTCTACCAAAAATTCTATCGTCCCAGCACCTTCATATTGTACAGCGGTAGCACCTTTGATTGCCGCTTCACCCATACGTTCCCTTAATTCCGGGGTCATGAAAGGAGACGGGGCCTCTTCAACTAACTTCTGGTGACGACGCTGAATAGAGCAGTCTCGTTCAGACAAGTGGCAGGCTTTACCATATTGATCACCGATGATCTGGATCTCAATATGTCTTGGGTCTTCAATGTATTTTTCAAGATACAGGCCGTCGTTACCGAAGGCTGCACCCGATTCCTGTCTTGCACTGTCCCAGGCATTTTCAAAATCTTCATCTTTCCATACCACACGCATTCCACGACCACCGCCACCGGCAGTAGCTTTAAGAATAACAGGATAACCAATTCCGTTTGCCAGTTCGATACCTTCTTTTACACTTTCAAGTAATCCCTGAGAACCTGGAATAGTAGGTACACCAGCTTTTTTCATGGTTTCTTTGGCAGATGCTTTATCTCCCATAGAGTTGATCTGTTCTGGGGTGGCACCAATAAATTTAATACCATAGTCCCTGCAAACAGAAGAGAACTTTGCATTTTCAGATAAAAATCCGTAACCAGGGTGAATTGCATCTGCATTTGTCAATTCAGCAGCAGAAATAATATTGGGAATGCTCAGGTATGAATCTTTGCTCGGAGGTGGCCCTATACAAACAGCTTCATCCGCGAAACGAACATGTAAACTTTCCCTATCTGCAGTAGAGTAAACAGCAACAGTTTTAATGCCCATTTCTTTACAGGTACGAATAATACGTAAGGCAATTTCGCCCCTGTTGGCAATTAATATTTTTTTAAACATATAATTGATAAGATGATAATTTGCTAATAAAAGCAAATACTACATAGGTTCTACTAAAAATAATGGTTGGTCATATTCTACCGGAGAAGAGTTATCTACCAGTACTTTCACGATTCTTCCAGAAACTTCACTTTCAATTTCGTTGAACAACTTCATCGCTTCGATAATGCAGATTACTTTTCCTACAGATATTTCATCACCTACGTTTGCAAAAGAAGGTTTTTCAGGACTTGCAGAACGGTAGAATGTTCCGATCATTGGAGACTTGATAGTAATATATTTGGAACTTTCATCAACTTCCGGTACAGGTGCGGCATTGGTTACCGCAGCAGGCTGGGCAGCAGGTGCTGCAGCTAATACTTGCGGTGCCTGTGCAGGTACAGTAGTGTTAATCACCGTAGGGGCCTGATTGGTTTTAATAGTTATTTTGAAGTCTTTCTGTTCAATTGCAACTTCATTGACGCCCGAACGAGAAACAAATTTAATGAGTTCCTGAATTTGTTTGATATCCATTTTTTGGTGTTTTGTTGAAAAGCTTTAGGTCTTTTAAAGACACTAAGTTAAGATTTATTATTGTATAAAATTAGTAGGCCCATTTTAAGTAGACAGCACCCCAGGTAAATCCACCGCCAAAAGCAGCGAGAACAATATTGTCACCTTTTTTCAGCTGACTTTCCCAATCCCATAAACAGAGTGGAATGGTACCGCTGGTGGTATTGCCGTAACGTTCAATATTGATCATCACTTTTTCCGATCCTATACCCATTCTGGCAGCAGTAGCATCTATAATTCTTTTATTTGCCTGATGTGGAACCAGCCAGTCTACATCATCCGAAGTCAACTGGTTTCTTTCCATTATTTCGGCAGCTACATCAGCCATATTGGTTACAGCAAACTTAAACACTGCTTTTCCTTCCTGGAACACAAAATGCTCCCTGTTTTCAACAGTTTCATGAGAAGCAGGTCGCATTGAACCGCCTGCAGCCTGACGAAGGTATTGTCTCCCGGAACCGTCAGATTTTAATACAGTATCTATGATTCCATTGCCTTCATCATTAGGTTCCAGTAACACCGCGCCGCAGCCATCACCAAAAATGATGCAGGTTGTTCTGTCTGTATAATCAACAATAGAAGACATTTTATCGCCGCCTACCACAAGAACTTTTTTGTGTTTTCCTGATTCTATGAATTGAGAACCTGTAGAAAGACCATAGATAAAACCGGAACAAGCAGCCTGAAGGTCGAAACCCCATGCATTTTTTGCACCGATTTTGTCACCTAATATATTTGCAGTAGCCGGGAAAGGCATGTCTGGGGTTGTAGTACAGAAAATGATCAGATCGATCTCTTCAGCACTGATACCGCGTTTTTTTAGCAGGCCATTTACAGCATGCACGGCCATATCAGAAGTTCCGAGTCCTTCGCCTTTTAATATTCTTCGCTCTTTAATACCCGTTCGCGAGGTTATCCATTCGTCCGTTGTGTCTACAAGTGTTTCTAATTCTTTATTAGAAAGTACATAATCGGGAACATAACCTTGAACCGCAGTAATAGCAGCGTGAATTTTATTCATTTTATTATCCTATTTTATTTAAACGCAGCCTGTATTTTTTCTACCAGACCAGTAGTTATCATATCTCTAGCCTGAAAAATCATATTTTTCACTGCTTTTGGACTGGAAATTCCATGACCGATGATGACTGGTGCATTTACGCCAAGTACTGGGCTTCCGCCGTAATTCTCATAATTAAACCGGTCGAAGAATTCGTCCTTTAGACCTTTTTTGATGGTCATAATGTAGAAAGACTCAGCAAGTTTGAGCATAATATTACCTGTAAATCCATCACATACAATGACATCGGCTTTGTCGTTGAACAAATCGCGTCCTTCAATGTTTCCAATGAAATTAAACAAGTTGCATTCTTTCATCAGGGGAAAAGTTGCAAGACTCAGCATATTTCCTTTTTCATCTTCCTCACCAATATTGATAAGTCCAACTTTTGGATTGTTGATCTGCATTACATTTTCAGCGTACAAGCTGCCAACGATACCAAATTGAACCAGGACATCCGGTTTACAGTCGGCATTAGCACCTACGTCAAGCATCAGGCCTCTTCCACCATCCAGTTTAGGGACAATGGTACAAAGGGAGGGTCTGATAATGCCTGGGACAGTTTTTACACTAAAAACGGCGCCAACCATCATTGCTCCCGAGTTACCGGCGCCAACGAAGGCATCTATTTCTCCTTTTTTTAACATGGAGAAGCCTAAAGAAATACTTGAGTTTGGTTTTTGGCTAATAGCCCTGGTAGGATGCTCGCCCATACCAATTACTTCTTCGGTATGAACGTATTCAAAGTGATCGGGATTGAACCCATGTTCAGCAAGCAAAGGTAGTATTTGCTGAGTATCGCCAATAAGCACCAAATGCTCATTTGGCGAAAGAAGTTCATGGGCTGCCATTGCTCCCAAAACGTTTGCTTTGGGAGCATAGTCTCCGCCCATTATATCGAGACCTATTTTCATAGTAAAAAATCAGTTTGTGAGTAAAGCGTTATTGCCTTTTTTTTCAAGCGCCTAAGTTAAACTTAATGATGCTGAAAACACAAACAATTTCTCAGTAAAATTAACCTATTGACGTATTTTCAATAACCAATTTACCGTTGTAGTATAAGTTACCGTCAACGTTGTATGCATGGTGTGGGATGTGGATTGCACCAGTAGTTTGACAAGTAGCTAAAGAAGGAGCTACCGCTTTATAGTGTGTTCTTCTTTTATCTCTTCTGCTTTTAGAGATCTTGCGTTTTGGATGTGCCATTGCTGATTTATTTAATTATTATTTTAATTTTTTTAATGCGTCCCAGCGTGGGTCGTCACTTATTGTTTTTTCTTCTTGTTGAGATGGGCTAGACAGGTTTTCCAGTCTTTCAATCATCTCTTTGTCGCACTGAACGCCATTGCCGTTCTGCTCACAAATCTTTATGTATGGAACTGATACCGTAATAAACTCATAAAGAATATCGGCAATATCAATAGTACTCTCTTTTTTATTCAGCATGATGATCTCCAGATCATCACTTTCTAAATCATCCTCAGCAAACTTAACGATCTGCCTTTCGGTTACATTAATCGGCGCATCAAATTCAGATAAACATTTGTCGCAATCCAGTTTTATTGTTCCGGCAATGTGGATTTTTAAAATCAACATCGTCTCTTGCTTGTCAAGCTCTACGTCTACTTTAAGTTCGCCCTGTTTAACCAGAGAGTACTCGTAAGCATCAAAAAAGCTGTTATCAATCTCAAAATCAAATTGATGCTTGCCAATTTTTAAGCCTGTAAATGGGATTGAAAATTGTTTTAAAGGTTTCAATTGTAACAAAATTTTAGCCCGCAAATGTATGAATAAAATTGGAATTTCTCAAATGTTTTAGAAATATTATTGCGGTTAATTTGCATCATCTTTTACATCCGATGCTGTTTCTATGATTTTGCCCCCGGTTCTTAACTGGTTGCTTAACAGAGATTCTTGCTCCCGCCTGTGTTTTACAATATGTGTTGCTGCAAATACAGCTTCAATAAATGATGAAGGATCGGCCAGGTTCTTTCCTGCAATATCATAACCTGTACCGTGATCAGGTGATGTACGCACATATTTCATTCCCGCTGTATAGTTTACACCATTGCCAAATGCAATCGTTTTAAATGGAATCAACCCCTGATCATGGTACATAGCCAGAACCGCATCAAACTGTTTGTATGTACTGTTACCAAAAAATCCATCTGCGGGGTATGGGCCGAAACAAATGACGCCGGAATCAAATGCCTGCTGGATGGCCGGTATAATAATATCCTGTTCTTCTTTTCCAAGAAGTCCGTTGTCACCTGCATGCGGGTTAAGCCCCAGTACTGCTATCTTAGGTTTTTCAATCCAAAAGTCCTTTTTCAGGCTTTCATTGATCATTACCAGTTTTTTTACAATTTTTTCTTTAGTGATACTTTGCGCCACTTCAGCTACAGGGATATGTCCTGTAACTACACCTACACGAAGGTCTTCACTAACCATAAACATTAATACATCCGAACTTCCGCTGCGTTCCTGAAGATATTCAGTATGTCCGGGAAATTTAAATGTATCAGATTGTATGTTATGTTTATTAATAGGAGCTGTAACCAATGCATCAATACTTCCGTTAATCAGGTCTTCTGTTGCTTTTTCCAGTGAAAGCAAAGCATATTTGCCACCTATTTCATTGGCGGTACCTAAGTCAATTTTCACATCCTCTTCCCAGCAATTGATCATATTTGCTTTTTTAGGATTTGCATCTGCTGCCTGATTGATTACGTTGAAACTGAAATCGCCTAAGCCTAATGCCTTTCTATGGTAGGATGCTACTTTAGTATGTCCATAAACCACAGGGGTACAGTAATCGAGAATGCTCTGGTGCGCCAGGGTTTTAAGAATAACCTCAAGGCCAATGCCGTTCACGTCGCCTATACTAATACCTATTTTAATTTTACTGCTCATGTTTAAATGAAAATTTAGCGCAAAATACATAAAAATCATAAGGATGTTGTTTTTTCCTTTAGGGGGCTTGCTCTGGTGCGGCCTTTGGCTGAAATTAACGGCCTGTCCACGTCACCATTTGCAGCGCTTATGATGCTTTAAGGTTAATCTTAAACAATTAGTCATAAAACTTTAGTTATTTTGCACAAATTAGGAACAGCGGTTGCTGTAGCCGGTATTAAGGGATGAGCATATGAGTTTGGTAAAGGCGAAAAAACATTTGGGACAACATTTTCTTACTGATAAGAAAATAGCGGCAAAAATTGTAGATGGTCTTCATCATACCGATCAATACCGTCAGGTACTGGAAGTAGGACCAGGAATGGGTATCCTTTCAGATATTCTTCTGGAGAGGGAAAACCTGGAGACCTATATGATCGATATAGACGTTGAATCATACAATTTTTTGAAAGATAAGTATCCCCAAATGGGCAGCAGACTGATTAATGGTGACTTTCTGAAAATGGATCTCAGTGCTGTATTTCCAGGTAAATTTGCCATCATTGGCAACTTTCCCTACAACATATCTTCACAAATCCTGTTCAAAGTCCTCGAACACAGGGAAAATGTTGTGGAGATGGTTGGTATGTTCCAAAAAGAAGTGGCAGAACGCTGTGCTTCAAAATCAGGAACAAAAGACTATGGAATACTAAGCGTCCTCATCCAGGCATATTATGATATTGATTATCTGTTTACAGTAAAACCTGGTACTTTTAATCCGCCCCCAAAGGTAAATTCCGGCGTGATAAGACTCAGCAGAAATAAAACTGTCACACTGGCTTGTGATGAAAAGTTGTTTTGGGTGGTAGTAAAGGCCGGATTTAACCAACGTAGAAAAACATTACGTAACGCATTGTCGGGTGTACTTCCCAAAGCGAAAATGGACGACCATATTTTTTTTGAAAAACGCGCCGAACAGCTCAGCGTTGAGGATTTTATTGCCCTTACACAGCATGTGACTGAACGCTCGAAAATAACTATACAGACAGATGAAGGGTAAAATTTTAATTATCGATGATCTGCACCCCGCATTTAAAGAGAGGGCAGTGCAATTGGGTTATGAGGTAGACGATCTTCCAACAATTACACGGGCAGAGACAATGGCAGTGATTTCGCAGTACGATGGTATTGCCGTGCGGACTAAATTCCGCATAGATAAAGAACTGATGGATGCGGCTCCGGGTCTTAAGTTTGTTGCCAGGGCAGGAGCTGGGCTTGACAATATTGATGAGGCTTATGCACTGGACAGAAACATCCAGCTGATCAATGCCCCTGAAGGAAACCGGGACGCGCTTGGCGAACATGCTGTGGGTATGTTGCTTTCTGTGCTCAATAACTACCGTAAGGCAGATATAGAAATAAGGAATGGTATCTGGGACCGTGAAGGAAGCAGGGGCTGGGAGCTGAAGGGGAAAACGGTAGGTATTATTGGTTATGGATTTATGGGAAGTAGTTTTGCCAGGAAACTTTCGGGTTTTGAAGTGAAGGTACTTGCCTATGATAAATATAAAACGGGCTTTTCTGACGAATATGCAAAGGAGTGCAGCATGGAAGAAATTGTGAAACACAGTGACGTGCTTAGCCTTCACATTCCATTAACTTCGGAAACCCGGCAAATGGTAAATGAAGAATACTTATTCCATTTCAGGAAGAACATCTTTTTCATTAATACTGCGAGAGGAGAAATTGTAAATACAGTAGCGGTGCTCAACGCAATCAAAACCGGTAAGATCTTAGGCGCAGGACTGGATGTGCTTGAAGCAGAAAAGTTTCCAAAGCTCAGTGACCAGCCATGGTACAATGAACTGAAAGCATCTCCAAAAGTTTTACTTACGCCACATGTAGGTGGCTGGACATTCGATTCTTATCGAAAAATTTCTGAAGTACTTGCCGATAAACTGGAGCAGCTTTAATCAAACATGGTTATTTATGATAAACGATCATCTACATTAGAAGTGGAGATGATCGTTTAATTTGTATCAGCCTGCATATTTCTGATTGTAACGTTCCAGGATGAAGGATGTCAAAGAGCTCTCAAAATACAATTTGATCAACTGTACTGTTTCCGTATAGGTTTCCAGGTCTAGTTGAATAGCAATGACCAGCTCTTCAAATCGGTTATGGTTAATTGTAGTTTCGTTCATCCAGGCAGACAGCGCGGGTTCTTCCGCATCATGCTCTGACTGTATAATTCTTATTCCCTTAATGTTATTTATTTTCGAAGTGAAAATAGGATTTCCGTCAAGAATCTCTTTGCCATTTCCATAGTGATTGTTCACGTAAGATTCGCCCCTCAGACAAGTAACGTTTGTGAAGCTATATTCCCAAAATTCTACTAAATCAGCGTAATTTTGTTCATTATCTATAAAATTACCAATTGCTAATACCTCCATGAGATTTTTCATTTGAATATTATTTTACAAAAGCTACTCCTAAATGTACCTCTAAATCTAACCTTTCAGTGTAATTTTTAGGAAAGGATTTTATAAGTGGTTTTCCCATACTTGATATATTGACACCTCCGTTTTCACTCGCGGACAAAATAAACCTCCTGCATTTAGCAAAGCCTTTCGATCTTATTCTAGCATCATTTTTAGTTTAAACGCAAATGTAATTCATTTAATAATTGAATTCCTGTTATGGCTAAAAGAGACGAGTCTTGTGCCCAGCTATTAGAATCCTCCAGATTTTTACCTTGCGCCTGAAAGCGTCCTCTATGATTTATCATGTTTGTTTTAATTAATGGTATACACAAAAATAACACGCTAATTTCGTATTACAAAATAAATATAAAATTAATGAAATAATAGAGCTGTATCCTGAAAATTCTACTGCGATATAAACTGTCCGAAATACAACAAGCCATCTCAAGTTAATGAGGTGGCTTGTGGATCTATATTAAAAAGACCAGTTTATTGAACAGTGCCTATTTTTTCCAGCTGTTATCTGCAGGTACCGCATCCATATAGATACCTCCGTCAATCACAATTGATGTCACTGATTTTTGTCCATTGAACTGAACCGTGGTAGCCTTTTGATTGGCTTTCCAAATCAATGGCGTCTGATGGATGACCTGCGTGGTTCCGTCAGCGTAAGTTACGTTCAGGTCAAAAGGCACGGCAAATCCACCAACGTTATTTAACGAAACGGTATAGTTTGTGCCTTTGATAGCCACCTTACTGATGGCAAGATCTATATAATTATTGCTAAAAAACCAGTTGTTCCAGTACCAGTTCAGGTCTTGTCCAGACACATCATTCATAGTATTAAAGAAATCCCATGGAATAGGATGTTTTCCGTTCCAACGGTCCATATAGGCCCGAAGATATTTTTTAAAATCCTCGTCGCCAAGCATATCTTTTAAGCCTAGATAAGACAATGATGGTTTTACGTAGGCATTATTTCCCGAAGCCATTGTCGTCAATGTAATCACCGGCAATGCATCTTCAGTGGTACTGCTGGAGATCCATGGTTTTACCCTAAATCGTTTATAATTTTCAGCTGCTTTTTCTTTTCCCAGCTGATCGCATGAGATCAGGTATTCAAGCGTAGTGGCCCATCCCTCATCCATATAGGCGTAACGGGTTTCATTGATGCCCATATAAAAAGGAAAGTACGTGTGGGCAATTTCATGGTTCATCACAAACTGGCTGAATTCCATATCGGGAGTACTCGTATCGTTAACCATCATCGGGTATTCCATATCTGCAAAACCCTGCACAACGGTCATTTTTGAAAAGGGGTAGGGTACGCCGGGCCAATTGTTCGAAAACCAATTCAGGGCAAGCTTTGACCAGGTTACACCATGGCTGAAATCTTTTGCCTTTACATCATAAGCAGCCTGTACACTGCTCCGCCTGTTCGTTTTGGTATCAACAATCACGCTTCCCGCATCCCATACATAGTGGTTGCTTAAAGCAAAAGTTACGTCTGTAATATGGCTGGTACTAAATTTCCATGTGTTCCATGCATTTTGTTTGGTCACCTCACCTTTGGCCATCTCTTCAGCATTAGCCATAGATATCACCTCATCGCCGGTCATTGATTTTCTCAAACGCTCGGCAATTTTAGGCTGCAGCACCTCTTCAGGATTCTTCAGGTCGCCGGTTGCCCATACTACATAGTTTTTTGGCGCTTTTACACTAAACTGATAGTCGTTAAAGTCGTTATAAAATTCTGCCCTTCCGGTATGCGGCATTCTGTCCCATCCATTATAGTCGTCATATACCGATACACGTGGAAAAGAATACGCAACAAAAAATGTAGTGCTGTCCAGTTGTCCTTCCCTTCCGCTTTCTTTAGACAACGGATAACTCCAGTCTATTTTAAGTATGGCCGTTTCTCCTGGCTTAATGGCGGATTTTAATTTTACATTTCCAAAGGTGCCCCAGTCTTTTCCGTCAATAGCGTACGTTTGTCCGTTTACTATAAAAGAGCTGATGCTTAGCCCGGTGGTAAGAAAGTCCTTGCCGGTATACCCTGTTCTGGGTGATTCAGGTTTATGTACGTTATTCACAAAACGGATAGTGATATCGCGCAGGGTATCAGGGCTGTTGTTAGTATAGGCGATTGTTTCTGTACCTTTTACCAGTTTGTCTTTTGGCGTAATGGTAAGGTTCATGTCGTATTTACCTTTATTTTGCCAGTAATGTTTTCCAGGCTTTCCGTCTGGTGAACGGGTGCCTTTTTCAAAAGCGGCTTTGATGTTTCTTGGCATGTACAGTTCCTGAGCCTGGGAGGTCACTGTACCCAGTAATAACAGGGCTGCTAGTCTAAAGATTCTTTTCTGCATAAAATAATAAGTGTAGTTACACCAAAAGTAAACGTTTTAAGTTCTTTCTAAACAATTCAAATCAAAAGATTTGCTTTTATAAGAATAGCCTGTTATCTTCGTTATAATTGAAGCAAGACTATGTAGGCTTAAACTGCCGATATAGTCTTGTTTGTATTTTAAAGGAAGTTATAAATAATAAATTGAGCTATGACAGAGGTAACATACTACACTCAGGAAGGATTAGATAAGCTAAAGGAAGAAGTACATTACTTAACCACTACAGGGAGACAATTGATCTCCAAAGCTATAGCTGAAGCAAGAGATAAAGGTGATCTTTCCGAAAACGCTGAATACGATGCCGCCAAAGAGGCACAGGGGTTGCATGAAGCAAAAATATCTAAGTTAAAAGCCACCTTGGCTTCGGCAAGGCTGATTGATGAATCGAAATTAGATTTAACAAAAGTGCTTGCGTTGTCTATTGTGAAGATTAAAAATGTGAAAAACGGTGCTACAATGACGTATCAGCTGGTAGCAGAGAGCGAAGCAGATATGAAAAGTGGCAAAATTTCCGTGAAATCACCAATTGCACAGGGTTTACTAGGTAAATCTGTAGGTGATACAGCAGAAATTGAAGTCCCGGCAGGAAAGATAGAATTCGAAATCTTAGAAATCAGCAGATAAAAACAACCATATGCCAAGTATATTTTCAAAAATTGTTGCAGGGGAAATTCCCGCACATGTAGTTGCAGAAACGACAGAATTTCTTGCCTTTTTAGATGTCAGCCCGCTTACAATGGGACACGTGCTGGTTATCCCTAAACAGGAAATAGATTATATATTTGACATGGACGAGGAAAGTTATTTCGGGTTAACATTATTTGCTAAAATTGTTGCCGGAGGCATTAAAAAAGCATTTCCATGTATTAAAGTAGGTATGGCCGTGATCGGTCTTGAAGTACCTCATGTACATATCCATCTTATTCCTATGAATAATGTAAGCGATATGAACTTCAGTAAACCTAAGCTGAACCCTTCCGATGAAGAACTGGCAGAGGCAGCATTAAAGATTAAAGCACAGTTGTAATAACTGTGCTACTTTAATTTTTCATTATTTTTGTGCCTGTCGGCATCCCTGATACTTTTCTTTACTAGATTTTTTTCCAGTGCTTCAGTCAGGTTAATTCCTGTCTGATTGGCCAGGCAGATCAACACAAACAGCACGTCCGCCATTTCCTCACCAAGATCAACGGCTTCATCACTTTTTTTAAATGACTGTTCCCCATATCGGCGAGACATGATACGGGCAACTTCTCCAACCTCTTCCATTAAGATGGCCGTGTTGGTCAGTTCGTTAAAATAGCGTATACCCGTTGTATTGATCCACTGGTCTACTGTTTCCTGTGCTTCCTCTATAGTCATTATTCCTTGTTTTTTGTGTCTATGATGATTGTTACCGGGCCATCGTTAACCAGGTTCACTTTCATATCAGCGCCAAAAATGCCCGTTTGCACTGGCTTACCCAGTAACTGGTCCAGCTGCCCAATCATCGATTCATAAAGAGGTATTGCCTTGTCAGGTCTTGCCGCCCGGATAAATCCTGGCCTGTTACCCTTTTTCGTAGCAGCAAACAAG
>Ga0247816_10000150_pt1 | contig 40842 bp, 75 predicted proteins | sample UWRJL209509C1_FD_179930 | JGI IMG/M metagenome (GOLD analysis project Ga0247816, IMG submission 179930) | Plant litter microbial communities from Arlington Agricultural Research Station in Wisconsin, United States - UWRJ-L209-509C-1 | ecosystem: Environmental > Terrestrial > Plant litter >...
AATAATTCTTCTTTAATAACTTTTGAATGCGAAATATGTTTAAAATATTCTTCAACTGTTCTATTAGCTACTGATTTAGCCCACTCATAATCGTTAAAAGAATGAGTAGAATTAAAAAAAGAATCTAAAATGGCGTATTTTTCAACGCCTCTAGTCTTAATAATCCCATGCTTTTGTTTATATAAGTAAAAACCAAACAAACAATATTTATAAATAAGTAAATATGGTAAATAGTATACGCTTCCATCCTGTCTCGTTTGTTTTATAATCTTTATCTCATGTTTCATAATAAATATTCTATTAGGTTTTCCTTAAAAGGCAATACTTCTATACCCATTGATTCGTAAAATTTAGCCCCGCCTATTGAACCGCTAGAAAGTGAGGAGTTTTTATTTGCTTTTAAAATAACAGCGGTTTGCTGAATTAACATATTTTCGTGCCAGTCAAAATATAGAACATCTTCAGTTAAAAAAGATTTAACCTTTTCGAATTCTTCCTTTGAGTTTACCTTAACTGCTATTCCTGTTTTTCTCATTGTTCAAATAAATTAAGTGATTGTTCTTGTTTTCTGTTTTGTTGCTGCTTAAGCTGATAATTTTTGCTCAACCAAATTGTTTGTGGCCGGCCGTGGCAAATTGGATTAGTACTTTTTCGGAATCCGTTAGCGGTAATTAATCCTAATTTTTTAAGTTCCAAAATTACAGAACCCCATATTCTGCATTCGCCAGGCGGTTCATTTCCTAGTGCGTAAAAAGCATTTTTAAGTTCTTCGCTTGTAAATGGTTTCATCTGAATTTTAACCCATTCAATGGCGAATCCTAGAGCTTTTATATGATAATTAATATTACCATTCTTAACGCTTTCAATCGCTTCTTCTTTTGTTTGTGTCTTTTTCATTACTCATTATTTAGAAGTTTATTTGCATTTAAAACGCAGTTTGTTAGAAATTCTTTATCTTCTTTGGGCACTTCAAATCTAAATTTTACAAGGCTAGGAAAATCGGAATGTTGTGGAATAAATGGCAAATCGTATAAATCTTTTTCATAAACAAATCTGTACTTCCAAGGATCGTCTTTTATGTTTTTTTCAACATAATCTGTGTTTTCTAATAAATCACGCATTTCTAAAAGATTTTCTTCTGTTGGCATGAACGCAATCGCTTCTCCAAATTTAAAATCATGAATAATGCAGTTAGAAACAATTTGCCAATACTCGTCTTTGAAGTCTTTTTTTAGGCATTCAATATCCTGTTTCAAAAGGCATTTAACGTAATCATAATGGTTTTTCATTTGGTAACATTTCAATTCAGAAATACCGCCTTCGGGAATATCAATTTTAAAATCTTCTGAACCGCTCCAAAAAGGATATTTTGGATGAATTGTAGTTTTGTCAATTCCTAATTTGTATTCATTTCCTAATTGCCAGTGAACCCAAACTTCCCACAATTTACCCCAAACCATATCTTGCTTGTAAACAGGCAAATTGATTGAACGCCCTAATTCCAATTCCATTGCACGTTCTTTTATATAGGTTATTGCACCCGAACCAAAATCATATTCGCCTTTCCCAGCTACTGTAAGAACTGATATTTTGCTACTTGTAAATCTTGCTACTCTGTTTGGCTTATTGTTCATCTTTTATTTTATTAAGTTGATAAATAACTTTGTCATAGTTTGGTTCATCTTTTGTGTCAATTACGAGGTTGATAAAAAGAAGATCGTCTTCAGATATTTTATCTTTTTTCAACTCCAAAAGTTCAATTATTTTATCTAATTTATCAAAATCATCTTCGCTGTTTTTCTGCGCATCGTAAGCCCTTGCGCTTTCTCCACACAAAGCAAAATGAGACTTTAATTTTTGGTTATTTTTTTGAATAGGCGTTAGTGATTTCCAAAGTTCAGTTAGTGCTTCAGCACCGCTTTCGCAAACCAATAAAGCTTCCGACTTAATTCTTTCAATTATCGGATCTTCTTTTTCGCCTTTGTCAAGCCAAGCACGAATTTTTTTACCCGTTTCAATTCCTAGATAGTCAGAACCGTTTCCAAAAGCTTCTTTTAAAAAAGATGGAACTTTCAATATCGATTGTCTTTTACCCTCGTCACTCATTAGTACAGATGCAGTCAATTCAAACATGAAGTTCTTTTCGCAAATTGGCTGAATACCTAGTGATACTGGTTGCGTTGGATTTTTAAAATCTGTCTTTTCTCTCGCCCTTAAACAAACAATAACGTCCATGTTTGATTGCAAAAGAACGTTCATAAACTTCTTGTGTTCTCTTTTTGCTTCAATCCAATTTGCTATTTTTCTAGGACTTCCATCTGCTTTCGGAGCATTGGCAATATCATCACAACCGCCATCGCCCTCCCATTCGTGAGAACCGCTATCAATTACTAAAACTTTTACGCCAGCTTCTTGAAATTCTTTAATTGCTTGTGCATATCGTGTTGGAGAAAAAGGCGGGTACAAATCCCCAATCATAAATTTTTCATCTAAAATATCCGCATATAAAGAACCTCTTTTATTTTCGGTATCTAAAAATCCAATTTCAGAAGCTTTGTTTACCATTCCACGAGCGACTAACAATGCCGTGTAGGTCTTTCCACTTCCGCTAACTCCTGCAATTCCTATAACCGCTTTTGATTGCCCACTTTGAACCAATCTAATATCTAATACTGACATAACTATATTTTATTTAATTTGTGGTTAAAAAGTTCTCTTAATCTGATGTATTCGCCAACTCCTTCATATTCTTTTGGCGAACTCAAAGAAATAAAGTTTTCGTTATAAATTCTCTGCATGTTGGAATTTATCCTTTGAAGTTCCTTTATTGACATTCTTAAGTCTTGGATTTCTTTTTGCTCGTCTGTAAGTTCTATTACTTCGATTTCTTCTAAATTAGGAGGGAAAGCAGGGTTTTCATGTCCTAAATGTTCATTGTCATAACTTCCCATAATTAATATTCTTTATAAAGGTTAGACAATGGCAAATCAAAAACTTCATCAAACTGATTAATTTCGCTTTGCGTTTCTGTTGGTACTTCGTCATTGATGAACTTTTCGGCAATAATTAAATTGTGCTTTGTTGTTATTTCGTGTAGGCTCATTTTATGTTATTTTAAGAGTTCCTGATATTTCGCATCCGTAATCAAATCCTTGAAATTCTACTGATTTTTCCCCTGTAAGCTTTGCATATTTGCTTATCATTTCTAATCCATTAGCACGTCTGTAATCACGGCTCAAAACGTCCTGCCTTACGTTTGCATCTTCTGCAAGTTCTTTTCTTTTGCCAAATGGGTATTTTGCATCTACCCAATTTTGAAATGTTGTTTTTTGTTCCATAATTTTATTTTTTTAATTCAAAAGTGTAAAATAAATCTATTTTGTGAGTTATAAACATTGGTAAACCAACAATATTAACCCCTATCCAAAAATCTAAAAACATTACATATCTTCTCATAAGTTTATTTTGTAAATTCTTGTTGTAAATCCTAAATTTGATTCTGATAAAACTTCTAACTTATAAGTTGATTTTAAATTATAAAATTGAGAGTATGTTATATTGTGAATCTTCATTTTTTTTGAATCTATCAATTCATATATTGTTTTTTTTGTTCCAAAAAACTCTTTTATATATAAATCAGGATTGCTATTTATTATTATTTTTAATTCTTTTATTTTCATAATATTTTATTTTAGAAATTCTTATTTCAAACCACCCTATTAATAAAACATAGTCTTTTTCCCAACAGTCAGTATATGTCTGTATATGAGTATTATAGTGAAATAGTTTAAAATTTTTAACTCCATGCCACCAAGTATATTTTATTTCGTATCTCATTGTATTTTAAATATAGATTCTTTATCAACTTTAAAATTACCTCTAAAAATACTATTCGGCATAGATACAGATGTAATTGATATTATATAATCTATTCCTTTTCCATAAGAACCTTCCCCTAAATGCTCTCTTATTTCCGTAATATACCCTATAACCTCTGTATCTGTATCGACTATTTTTGCTCTATATTTTTGTATTTCCATTATACTATAATTAATTTGTTTTTTGATATTGGTAATTTTCTTCCTGCTAATGGAGAAAAATAATAAAATCTGTTTCCATTTTGTGTCACTTGAAATTCTTGTCCGTTGATGATAGTTTTCATAATTTATTTTTTGCTGTTATTAACTTGTACAAATATACAACTATTTATTAGTTGTGCAATTGTAAATATGTTAAAGTTTCAAATTAAAGCAAACAAAAAACCCCAACACTTGTAAATGCTAGGGTTTAAGATTAAGATATTTTTGAATTGCTATCTTATAATTAATATTGAAGTTGAAATTAATCCGATTATTGAGCCTATTTTGTAGATTAAATTGCTACTTTCTTTTCGTTTCACAATCTTCTCATAGTTTTTTATTGTGGAATCTTTTAAAACAACAACTGACTGCAGGACTTCTTTTTGTGATTCCAGATTGTCAACTTCTGATTCCTTATTCAAAATACGTTGCTCTAATGTAGTTTTCTGCTGTTCTAGGTTGGTTATTTCCAATAACTGATACTCACGTTCAATTGACTGCCTTATTGCCTCACGTGCATCGTTTTTACTTACCTTTATTGAATCGTTCTGCGAATACCCTTGACAGGTCATCATCAGAAATATAAATAATAGTTTTTTCATATTTTTGCTTTCTTAAAAGTTCGAGTGATTTCTTTTCGTTATCCGATTGAATTATTAATGTTGAATCCTGGCGTTTTATTGCGTTTTGAAGCGTTTCTTTATTTTTTAACTCAATTTGTAAAGAATCAGTTTTACGTTCGTTTTCGATAATCTTTGATTCTAATTTATTTGTGTTTTGGAATAATAAAAAAACTGCTATTCCTAATAATAAGATCAAAATCCAATGCCAGTACTTTTCAATAAAAGTTGTGTTTATTGATATTGTCCTTTTCATTTCTTGCAAAATTTAATTTTACGCCTTTCAGAACGATTTGGAGCAGTGTTTTCTTTCAGGTCTTCGTGTTTGATAGTTAAGTATTGAAGTCCTAGTATTGGGTGGTAATAAAAATTTGTTTGCATTTTAAATCCATTTTATTAAAGTTAGTTCTTTTCCCATAAGATCTTTTACAATCCCAAACATAAAACCTTTTCTCATTAATTCAGACCTAACAGAATCAGGAATGTATCTTGGAGTAATGTAATCAAAATAACCGATAGTACATTGATTTGTTATTCTTTCCAGTAATTCATCAATACTATATCCTTTTTTCTTGGTCAATTCTATAGCTTCAGATGCGCTTTTAATAGATTCTTTTATTTGTGTATTTTCCATAATAAAATAATTTAAAAATTAATCCCCGCCACTTCGCTACAAAATGACAGGGATAAAAAGTTTAGTGTAGCGATTGTAAATATAAACAAAAAACCTCAATAAATTAATAATGAGGTTTTTAAAAGCTGTTTTACGTAGCTAATCCCGTAGTTATGCAGTCGCTCTAAGCGGGGCAATACTAAAGACATTGTTATTGTCGTTTAATTTTAGAATTTCTCTTATTTAATCATAAATTGCTGTCAAAACCAGTCACCCCCTTAAAGTCATTTGTATGTCGGCTGACTAAACCAAACAATCCTACACGGCATCGTTTTGTGGAGGTGGGGAGAGTCGAACTCCCGTCCAAACAAAAATCATAAATAGTCAATGAAATTTCTATTGCGAATATAAAACTTATTTTTAAATACGCAATTATTAAGCACAAAAAAACCCGATGTTGATATCGGGTTAATTATTAACTCAAACCATTAAGTTATGAAAAACAAATTCAAATATACAAATTAATTGCTTACCATCTTGCTTTTTTCCCTCGTCTGTCATAATGAACGAAGCCTTTATAAATTCCAATACCGCCCTGCTCCATTTTACCCGAAGCAATCAGTTTTTCAATTTCCTTAGCCAATTGAATAGGCGTATATCCTTTTGCGTTTATATCCGCAGCGTTGCAATTCAGATGCTGGCTGTTAGTTGCTCCTTTTACTTTTGCATTATGCGAAGGTGTTCTATAACCGCTTCCTGTAATTGAAACAGGAACTTTTAAGTGATCCCGAAGCACTTGTAAATTTTTGGCAACTTTCAAGCAATTGTCCATATACTTTTCCGGAACTTTAGTACCATCTTTGCAGTCAAATTCTTCTCTGCTGAAATTTTCTGTTAGTTTCATAATTATTTATCTTTTTTATGGTCAATCTTAAAAAGTATTCTTTCCTGTATTTCTATAACTTCATTCCTATATTTAAGTATTTCAGCTTCCTTTTTTTTGGCATTGTACTTGTATTCGTTTGCCCCGTCAGTTAGTTCAATAGTCTGCCTATGAGGCGGGTTTTTATCATCAAACGCCCAGCTTATCAAAACGCTAACGCCTAAACTACAAAATGCTACAAGTGAATAAAATAATGTTTTCATTTGTCTACTCTTTTTTCAATTTCAATGTTTTTATTAAGTAGGATCTTGTACTCGTTAAGCAGTTTGTCAAAACGCCTCTCGCTATTGATATTGCAATCTTTATTTTCGGCAGAAAGGCGCATATTATCAATAATAAGTCTAGAATTATCACTTCGTAGACTTTCGATAAGTATTCTATTGCTTTCCTTGTAATATCCGAATAATCCATTTACAGTAAGTGCTAGGCAAATTATTACTATCATAAAGATAGCTTTGTTTGTTTTTGTAGGATTAAGATTTAGAATCCTGAAAAACGCATCTATTTTTTCTTTAAAGCTACTTTCCATATTAGAATTACGAGTATAAAAATAAATATTGGGGCAGAATATTTCGTTATATAATTTCCATAATAGTTAGCAATAATATCTTCAATTTCAGATTGTTGTTTAAATCTGTTGCTTATTTTTATCACTACCATTATTACTGAAAAAAGCAGGTTTACCGAAAAACAGGCTATTATAGTAGAAATTATTATCTTATAAAGCAGCTTGTATTTTTCGCTATTCGCAAGTGCTAAAATTAAAAGATGCATATAGGCAATATTTTCTAACAGTTCGTAAATATACCAATAATAAGAAAAGAAATGTGATATAAAGCCAAAAAGAGTTAATAGTCCTAATGAAAGAACTATCAACTCTCCTTTATACTTTAATTCAGAAATCATTAAAGTCTTGGCTTTCTTGGATAAGGAAGGATTCCCTCGCCTTGATCATCTTCAACATAAGCTTTTTTGCCTGTTGCAATAATTGCGTCATAACCGCTTTTAAGAGCAGCCAAGGTATCTGATTCGGTTTTTAGGTTGCTTGGCACAATAATAACAAAACTGTTATTTACTGCAACCCAGTCAATAGGGTTTTCCCCGTTGTTTCCTCCTGCCATTTTAAATATTTTTTTAAGTTAGATGTAAAAGTAATGAATTTTATTTATATGTTTGCAATGTAATTATGAGCGTGGGGCAAATTAATTGCAATGAAAATTTAGATTAACCCTTTGATTTGAGAACCCCACTTCTCCTTTCAAGGGGTTTTATCGTTTAAATAAATATATTATTATGAAAAAAAGATTTGTAATTACCAATTTACCAATAAGACTGCCTTTTCAAAGTACAATAATGTGGTCGTTTTTGCTTCACTATTTCAATGTAGATAATTTATATTGGGGAATTTTTATAACTTTTTATTCTATATTATGGATTGTTGCAATTGCAATTAAATTTAATGAAATAAAGGTAGATTTAAACAGTACGGATGATGATAAGAAGAAAGTACTAAACAAAAGTAAGTTTCAAGATAGATTAAATGAAATGATTAAAAACAAAGGTAATTAATTATGAAATTCGACAAAAGATATGCCTACACAGTATTGCTAACAGCTTTTTTAATTTCTGTTTTAGTAGTGGGGTTTTTATTAAAATGTAATTTAGAGAAAAGATGAAAGCAGAAGAATTGATGTTACTTAACTTTGTAAATTATCCTAAATGGCATAATAGCGGTGAGGATAAGTGTTGGATGGTTAAATCTATTGAGTGGAATATGAAAAAGATTTGGCTTACCGATGGATCGATAGAAACTTATGTTGATTTTTATATATTAAAACCAATACCTATTACAGAAGTATGGATTAAATATTTTGGACTGTCAGAATCAGAAAACGAAGAAGGAGATACTATATGGAAAAACGAAAATATAGAAATTGAAATATTTAATTATTCGAACAATAGTACATCTTGTTTTTTAACAAAAGTATTGACATTCCAAACGGAAATAGAACTTAGATATTTACATCAACTACAAAATTTATATTTCGCATTAACAGGAAGACAACTTCTTACAATTAAATAACTATGAAACAATTAAATAATTCGTATTGGATAGCTTATTATGATAAGCTGATAAAATGTATTGAAAGCTGTATATCTATGAATCAGCTTTCTAGCTTATATAAGTTTTGGCTTCCATTTAGACAAAATAATACTTTAGGTTTTAATTATACATTATCTCTTAAAAATGCATTTGATAAAAAAAGACAAATACTTTTTGATATAATAAGATTGGATATTAAAAATTTAAAAACAAAAATAGAAACTAAAACCTTTGAAGTGATATAGGGAACTTCTAAATTAATTATGATTATATTTTTAATATTGATTGCGCTTACGTCAGCAGGGTTGCTTATAACTTATAAAAGTTATGATTATGACATTATAGGAATTATAATGAGTATGATTTTTGGGTGCTATCTAATAATGCACACAATTATGTGGTCAGTTTCTAGCTATGGATATGAGATTTTTATGGTTAAGAGACAGGCTTTTGTTGAAACTTTAAAATATGCTAGGGAAAATAAAAATATGCTGGAATTAGCTTCAATTACAAAAGATATTTCAGAATGGAATCAAAAACTTTATGAGGCTAAATATGACAATAATGTTTTTTTATTAAAAGACTATATAGACGATAGGGTTGAAAGTTTAGAACCAATTAAATAAAAAAAATCCCCTGTCGAATCAACGCAGGGGATTTTTCATTTTAAACATATAATGCTTAATTCTTCTTTTCGTATTCAACTCCAAACATTTTAGATAATCCAAACATAAAAGCATCTAGGGTTTTCAAGCCTAATAATACCTCGTATTTCATTGATTCTTCTAATATATTTGTTCCTGCCATAAATATAGTTATTGCGGACGTTATAAGTAAAGTTATCCTAAACATATTCTTTGCCCATCGTGGAGTTTCAGAGTTTATTGCTTTTGCTGAAAAAGCATAGTTTGTCTTTTTCATCAGTACGTTATTTCAGTTCCTGTTACATAAGCCACGCTTGCTGTTCCTGTTGTTGCCGTTCTTATCCTCACTAAAGCATTTGCAGGAATTACGCCCGTCAATGTTCCTGTCTGTGTGTTTGTCAATTGTATAGCCACCGTTACGCCAACACCGCTAGAGTTACCGCTTTGAGAAGGAGTAAGCCACGTTGTACCGCCGTTTAATGAATATTCCAAATAAGCCGTTGCAGTAGATGTGCCAATTAGCAAAGGATTGGTCACCGTACAGCTTACAGCATAAGATACAATTGCGGGTTTGGTAGTCGAAATGGTAAAGTTAGAATTTAATAATTTCGATATTACAGGCGTTACCGTTGGCTGAACTACGGATATAGTAAGATTTGGAGCAGTACCGGTTATTACTATTCCATTGCCGGCGGTATAGTTGTTTGCAACAGGAAGCGTTACGCTGTTTCCGTTTGTAATGCTTAATAAGTTTCCTGACAAAGAAAGGCTTTGCAGTTCGTTGGTAGGACTGTTATCGGCAACAGCAGGAAAGTTCTTAGGAACGCCCAAGCCGTCTAAATATTGGCTAGTTAATCCGTTTGGATTATTTAGTTTTAAAGACAATCCTGCATTTACAAAACTTTCAGAAGCAAAATAGTTCCAAGTTGTACCATTATTGTACTCAGGTTTTAATGTGGATGAATTAATTTGTATCCTTCCTGTTTCTCTGAGAGATGTAAATATTTGATTGTGATCCCTTAAAGGAAGAAGAATTATGAGGTCTGCCCCAACGCCTCCCTTATTTTGAGTGTGCATCCAAGACGTCCCTACCTCATTTATTGTTTCTGTTTGAGAAAAACAAATAAAAGGCAACAAAATTATAAATATAAATTTTTTCATTATTAAATTGGTTTATAGGTTATTCTTAATTTATCTCCTATGGCTACAGAAAAATTCAATTCTCCCGTAACAGGATTATGCGTAGGAATAGAAGATACTACAACTCCGTTTACAGCTACTACAAATATGTCGTACTTGCCTATCAATTCAGGAATAATAGGATTCCCGTTTACCGTAGAAATGTGATCGCAACCTATAAGCATTCTTCCTTTTGCCTTGTAATCGTCAAAATCAAAATCGGGCATCAATGTTTTTACCTTTAAAATAAAATCTTCAATGTAATACTGCCTGTTAGCTAATTCATTTGCAGGTATAGGTACTCCATCATAAAGAAATCTTATTATATAGTCGTTGTAACTCGATAAGCCTAAATTCATAAAGGCATCCCAAGTGGAGATCTGTTCCTGGTGTTCTAATGGTATTTCCATATATTCAATATTAATTGGTTAATCTTTAAGATGGATTTTGATTCTGTGGAAATCTAATCCTATGGCTACATTACTTGCGGCATTCATTCTGCAAATGTTTGGAGATAATGCCTGTGTAAGAATGGCAGAAAAAGATCCAGTCCTTACAGCTCCGTTTGTTAAATTTTTAACATTGTAAAATACATCTGTATTTATTTCTTTCCTGAAAAAAGAAACAAAATATTCATCCGTATTGTTTTTTACAAAATCAGTTCCTAGATTTATTTTGGCGTAAGCCAAAGATGCATTTCTGTAGCCTATGCTTAAATTAGTATCAGCAGAATCAGCCATTAATCCAAAACCTTGATTATTTGCAGATATATCTGTGTTTGCAGGTATAGCAACCCCTCCGAATCCAATATTTAACCTTAAGTCAGTAACTAATGAAGCGTCATTAGCTTTCACTCTGCATTCAAAATAAAAAGCAGCACCTGGCAGAATTCTATTAAAAGAAGCGTCACGGATGCCTATTACTTTTCCTGCTGTTGCCGTAGATACTATTCTTCTGTAGCTTAAAAAGTTTGTTGAAAAAAGATCTGTAACGGTGTCTCCGTAAGTAGCTATGCTTCCTATTCCGTATTGCCCTAAAGATGCCCCAGTAGCCTGAACCCAATATTCTATAGGCATATCTAGCCACGGTTTTATCATTGAATCAACGTACTCTTTTACCGCTCTTTGGGTAGGATATGATGTAGTTGATGTCCCTAAAGAACCATTGTCCGACTTGTTCGCTTGGTTTTCTGCAACATATCCAAAATTATGCTCAGTAACTACCCAATTTGATGAAGTTTGCCCAGGAGTATTCACCAACGCCCTCACAACATCACCAATCCCAACTGAAATACCACCTAAAGTACCCGCAACTGAAACAGTCCACAAATCACCCTTTAATACAGTTCCTGAAGTTCCGCTTCCACCCGTAGAAGGAAACAAATTTGTAGACGCATCATAATTGCCCCTGTCATCCAACAGTCCGACTACTAATGCGTCCGCATACGACTTTGCGTTGTTTTCAGCCGTTGTAGCATATAATTGCGCTACTTCAGGAGTTGTGACGTTTAAAACAGGATTTGCAGGGTCTGAATTATTTACAGCAAGCGGGTTTAAGGCAGTAACACTTTGAACAGTACCTGAACCGCCTCCCTGCGACCTGCTATAGCTTGCGAATATAAGCTCTAAGCCTCTTGGAATATAAGTAGTAATACTTCCGTATTCTGAAACATGATCATTGCCGTCAGGATTTATAAACCTGTAATCCGATCCTATTGACGCATTATTTTTAAGCACTGCACTTTCTCCCGAATTATTAAATATTACTATAGGCTTTCCTTCAGAAATGAAATCTTCATTGCTTGGAGTTGACAAAAAACTTCCTGAAATTCCTAAAAGCGTTCTAGTACCTCCTATCTGTTTTATTTCATAGCTTGATTTTCCCTGATTCGGCGCAATATAATTATCTGTTTCAGAAAATATAGTAGTGAATTGATAGCTTGAATAAGTTACATATCTTCCTAAGGTTGGATTAACAGGCTCTTCCTGTATATTATCTTCATATATGCTTATCGTGGTCAGTAGCAATTCCCCTTGTCCTTCTGCATAAGCAGGAGCAACAGCCGTTCCGCTTCCCGCTGAAGGAATTCCTTCTCTTTTTATAATACTGTCGTTTGGCAATGCCAAAAGTATGTCAATTCTGCTTTCTCCGGTTCCTGCAGGACTTATTGGAAAATCCCTTACATCTTCATTAGAATTAGGAAGCCCTGCTATTATCCACTTAAATACGGGATTTACATAAACAATATTTGAGGAAAGATCAATGGTAGATAATTGAATAAACCTATCAGGTTCTATAGGTTCGTTGTTTCTCCAATATCCATTAAAATACTGCCACAAAACAAGGCTTTCATCATCCGGATCAGTCTGAATGTAAAAATCAGCTTCTTTCGAATCAGGAGGCGATACTGTATTAGGGTTTTCTTGTCCCCTCCATACCTTTACAGTATTTCCATTTTCAAGCTGAACATCGTTAAGTATGCTATTTATAGCGGCTACTAAGTTATCAGTATCTGAAGTTGTCAGCTGCGTAATATCTCCTATAAGATCATTTGACTGATTTACTATAGCATCTAAAACAGGGTTTAAAGTATTGGCCGTTATTTCATTATTTGCATTTGCATAAATGAACTGATCTATTAATTCTATTACTTCCTGTCTAGTCATTGTTGAAGTCGTTATTAAAGTCGTTATTAAAATCTCCATTAATTTCAAATGGAATATTTTGGAAATTATTATTGAAATCAATTATTTCGTTTCCTAATTCAGAACTCTTGTATATGTATGGCGAATAATCTTCTAAAGATTCTGAAAGGCTTTTTAGCTGTATAACGCTTCCTCCCCCTCCATTTTGCGCGTCATAAGTATATCCTGATGTTGATAGTCCGAAATCAAATCCGTATATTTCAATAGTTCCGTCATAAAATTGAAGTGCCGCGAAATAATCTCCATAATCTAGCTGATCTAAAATACATTTTGTTTCTTCATCAATCCCGCTGATTATTATTGTAACGTTGTGCAAATATTGAGGTATTCCCTCTGAAACTGTCTTTTCAAAATTTGCAAATATAGCTGATGAATTTTCATTTACTGAAAATCTATATCCTGTTTTATTTTGAATAAGGTTAAATAAAACTCTATGTCTGCATTCGTATTCGTCATTTATTGATACGGTACTCGTAAGCACTAGCTTGTTCAGCAAATCTTCACGGTTTACCAATACTACTTGCTGATAATACTTATTAGCTTTAGGCTTGCATTCTGTATTTTGCCCCTGCCTTAATTTTGCGCAGTTCATAATCTTTTTGTTATGTTATTGCCTCTTATGCCATATCCTTTTGCCAAAGTTACGTTTCCACATTTTTCGCAACTGCATCCGCACCCAACGCAATTTTTTGAATTAAAGTCAGTAAATATTTCCTTTTTATTGCAAAGGAACATTTCTGCCCTTTTAAATATTTCATAACCCATAGTTCTGTATCTATCTGCAAAAGATTCTAATTCCTTTAAAGTCTTAGGTATTGAAAATTCATTTTCCTTTGTTACAAATCCCGTAGGCGTGTCGTTCCATCCATTAAGTATAACATATCTTGAATAAGCATAAAGAACCGCTATTTTTTTTACTCCTTCAAAATTTCTATTCTTTCCTGAGCAGTTTTGAAATACGCCTCCGTAAATCAACGATTTTTTATCTTGGTAATCTTGAACTACTGGAATAAGAGAAATACAAGATGCGTCTCCATTGCAATTTTTAACAGCTAGATCATATGCATCTACTTCATTCCAATATTCTATAATTTCATTCCAAAAATCACAAAAAAGGCTGCTCAAATCAAAGTCTAAAGCTTGCCTTTCTGCAACGCAAAGTTTTGAATTGTCGCAATGCTTAGCAACTATTCCAATACATATATAATCATCAGGTAACAGCATCTTTTTATTATTTTATTTCAGGTTTTTTTTTAACTATAGGCTCAATTTCGCAAGGAAATCCTAAATAAGTAAGGGTTTCCGAAAGATGCCACCTTTCATCTTCAGTCTGTTCAGAGTAAAAAAGTTTAGCTTGTTCATACATGTCTCCTGAAGTTCCAAATAAAGCACCGTCCCCAGCCATAAAAAGAACTGTTGGAAGATTATTTGCCTGTCCTAGTATAAGAGTTTCAAGCCACTTCCTTGTTTCTGAAAAAAGCTTTTCATCAAATTGAGCATCTACCTTTAATATCTTAAGAACATTGTCTAAATTATCTGTCTGAGCTACATCAAGCTGATAAACTCCTTGTGAGTTTCCTGCTCCAAGCCAATTAGCTATATCTTGCTGTACTTTTTTTGAAGTTTCTTCGTCTAGTCCCTGGGTAAGAACGGCTATCTTTCCAATCAATCCCGAGCGCCATTGCTCGTTAGTGTAAAGTCCAAGCCTGTATTCAGTATCGCAATGATTATAAACTGCATCGAAAGGAGATAGCGCATATTTGTATTCAGGAGTAAGATTGTCATAAAAAACCTGACCCCTATAGTATGGAAGCATTTCCTGCAAAGATATATTATCTACGTCTGCATCAGAATTTCTCTCTTTATAATCTCTCTTTATCTGTGATATCACAACATTAGGATCAGGATTAAATGGATAGAACCATTTTTCTTTAGATTTTTTCTTTACGAAATTAGATTTCTTTTCCTTAAAATCCTTATAGACTATTTTTCCTTCATTTCCTTCATCGTCTTCATTGTGGATTCTACATTTAGGATAATCTAAAATATCTAGTGTTTTAGGCTTTACAGACAATAAGTCATCTGTCAACCCATAACCTACATGATCCCAAGAACCTCCCTGCTTAGAAAAGTTCTGAGCTTTTATATATGCAATTCTTGATAGCTTATAATTTTTTTTAGGATTTACGATAATATCTTGACTTTCATCTGTAAGTCCTTTGCCTGAAATAAACTTCCCGAATATCTTTGAAGCACGGACGGCAGTAGGCGAATTTGCTATAACACCCTCAATTTCATAAGGGTATAAATTATCCTCTCCATTCCAATAAACCTTTCCTTCTTTATCTTCATTGACGGAAATAATTCTTTGGAATATCTCTATAAGCGTTGCTCTTACTTTGATACTCATTATTCTTTTTTACTTCTAGGTTTTCTAGTCTTATTTTCCTTAACCTCTGGAGAAGTTAAATTTTCATCTTTAATTTTAGGAAGTTTTGAGAATAATTTTTTACGATCATTAATTTCATCTTCACTTCCGTTTGATAAAAATTCATTTACAAATTCCTCAGTAAGTGAATTGTTATATTTTCTAAAAGTCCTTCCGTCTTTTTTATATGATAGTATTTGGACTTTGCTTGGTTTTAATACGAATGTAGCCATTGTTTTTTCTTTTTGTAAAGTTACTAAATTTTCAGTTCCGTTTATCTTTCTGACTAATTTTATCCAGTCAGAATTAAAAGTACAACCCGCGCAGTTTGGCTTTACACCGAACTCTTTAAAAAACGATTCGATGTAAAACAACATAAGGTTAGAATCTCTCCTAACCTTACTTGAATCTATTAATATTAGATCTTTAACTGTCATTATGCCTCATTTTCAAAGTCAGCATCAAAGTCGGCAATCTCAGATCCAGGAGTTCCTGATTTGTAAACTAAAGGAAGGAAGCCTTCAGGAGCATCATCTTTGCTTGAAAGCACCATAACTGCACCTCCTCCACCGTCCTGAATATCATAAGTCCCGTCAACCATTGAAAGTCCGTTTTGAATTCCATAGATCTCAATAGTGCCGTCAGCAAATTGAAGGGCAACTACAAATTTACCGCGAATCAATGCATCTAATCGGCATTTATCTTCTTCTGTTACTCCTGCTACCATCATCTGCACATTGTGCTTGAAATCAGGAGTGCCGAATGTTTCAGAGGTTGTAGTGTCTACATATCCTTTATAAGTACTTCCATTTTCTGATCCTGTAAAGTGAAATCCTTTTTTACCTGCAAGCAAATCAAAGGCAACATTGTAAGCGCATACTGTAGGTGTCGCGCCAACAGGAGCTGTAATTACAATAGTAGATCGATCAATGTCTGATGTATTAATAACGCTTATCTGCTGTGCATATTTTCTTTGAGGAGCGGCGCAGGAGTAATCCGCACCGCTTTTTAATGTTCCACAAACGCTTGGTATAGCCATAATTTTATAATTTAAAGTTATTAAAGCGCTTCTGCTCCAAGATAAACATATTCGTTCGTTACCAAAGAAGCACCGATCTGTGCGCCTCCTTGAATATAAATCATATTGTCGTCTTGTGAATACCAAATTCTGAAGTCCGGCAATTGGTCTGTTTCAGATGTTCCGATCAATATATTTGTTTCAGCTGTAAGCAAAGCTCTATAAGGGAAACCTAATCCTAAAGCATTGATTACTCCGTCAAATTCTCTGTGTACATGAATAGGAATTCCGAAGATACGTAAATCAGAATCTATATTGAAAGCTCTCATAGCCGTAATACCATCTGCTGAATAGCATTCGCAGTTGATTCCATTTCTATCCCCCAATCCGTTCATCCATCCAACCAAAGCCGAAGCCATAGCTGCAGTCATTTCAAAACGTGCAGTAGCTTGATTAAACCAAGGCTGTAAAACAGCAGTATTGTAAGCTTGTAAAAGATAATTGTAAACGGCCTCTCCTGGCAATGCAACCGGTGCCCCTGATGTTCCTGAATTATTTTGAGTGATAAGGATTTTTGTTCCATCTCCCGCTTCTGCCTGTGTAAAAATACCGTCGATAGGTCTCAATAATGGGTAATTAGCATCTCCCGAAGCCGTTCCTCTGTCTCCAAAGAAAGCTACTCTCCATAGTGCCGCATCCAAATTAACGTTAAACTTGTCAACTATGTATTGGATTAAAGCCGAATTCAAGTCTGCATCCCCTGCTAGTCTTTTATACTGCCCCCAAAACGCTAAAAAGTTATCGTCAAATGTATTGATACAGATTGGAATTTTGCACCCGATCATTCCCAACTGCCAAGGCTTTGCTCCAAAACCTAAGTCAAGATCACAGTTTGGAACTGTACAGTTTGTAGGATCTTTATAAGGAAACGCATCATATTGTGGAGCAGTTGAAAGAATAGGAATAACATTTCCGTCTCTTACGCCCGTAATTACCGTATGTGAATCTGCAAGCTTAGAAACCTCAAAAGATGATTCATATATTGCTTCAGCCAGTTTAACTTTATCAGCCGTTACTAAGTCTTCAACCAAAGCTAGTACAGCTGTTCCGAAATTAGTTGTAATTGCCATTTATTTAGTTTTTTTGTATTTGTTAATATTTGAAATAGCCTTTGAAGCCTCAGAAACTTTTACTGTTTGTGATTCTTTAGGATTTGGCTTGTCAGAACTCGGTGCTTCTTTTGAAGTAGTAAGCTTTGCATTGGCAATCAATAAAGATTGTTTTTTATTTTCAGTCGCCAATTCAGTTGCTTTCAAAGTGATAGCTTCCAACTGTTCTGCCAAAGTTGCATTTTCTTCTCTCAAAGCCAATACCTCTTCTGAGTCTGTTGCTTCGGCTTCCGGCTCTTTAATCTCTGTAAGCATTCCTGCTTCATCAAAAACAAAAGTCTTTCCGTCAGCCATAACAAATTCCCCTGTCGCTGGCGAACCGTCAAACTCTGCATAAGCACCAACCTCGATAACCTCATCTTCTTCAAGATTTGTAAAGTCTAATTCTTTTTCGTCAGCTGTATAAACGATTTTGTTTACCGCTACCATCGATTTTAAAAAAGCTTTAGCCGCAGCTATAATGCCTTTATTCTTTGGATTTTTAGTCATATCAATATTTAGTTTAGTATTAATTTTTTTATCGAATCTTTTTAAAGCTACGGGGCGCAAAACTTCTTCAATCGAAGTTGCAAATCTCATTTCTTTTGCAAGCGATGTGTTTATGAAAGTTTCTTTTTCCATAAGTTCATAAGCTTCTGCGAAAGTAAGATCTGTATGCGCTTCATAATGCCTGGCAAGTCTTGTGTTAAGAACTTTCAATTCATTTTCTTGCGCTTCAGTAAGTTTTTCATCTGTATCGAATAATGCTTTATGAACGAATGGCTGAAGATCAGCTGTTAGTTCTCTTTCGTCTCCTGCTAAAAATATGATAGTAGCTATAGATCCTAAACGGCTTTCTCCAAATGTTTTAATCTTAACCCTGTTTTCTTTTGCGTATCTTCTCAATTCATAGTAAATGGCAAATCCTTCTTCTGCATCGCCTCCATGCGAGTTTATACGGCATAGTACAGGCTTACCTCCAGCTTCATTCAATTGCCTTTGAACGTCAAGAAGGGAAACTTCCTTTTCTTCCTGTTCAGCAACGTTTGATATATAACCGTATATTTTTATTTCGTGCATTGAAATTAATTTTGTATAAAATTAGAGTATAATTAAAAAACAATTGCTTATTTTTGTTGTTATAATATTTAAACAATGATTATACTTTTTTTATGAATTGTATTTAGTTTTTTATATTCAGCTAAAAATGAATATATAAAAAGGCATAAGGCTAAGAATAAAAACGATAATGATTATAAAGAATATTTGAAATGGTGTTTAGATAATGGAGAAATACCCGCTGATAAAATATCATTTATTAAAGAAATTGAGGATAAAGAAAATAATATAAATAAATTAATAAGCGGACGCCGAAAAGCTAAAGAGTAGGCAATATACAAATACACAAATTTATGTACACATTAAGAAAGATTATCAAAGATCAAGAAGAGTGCAATTTTAATTTAGGAAATTACTATTCTTTAGTTGAAAAGTCAAAAAATCCTGATAGGTTTGAAATGGATTTTAAAATGTTTTTCAATAATCAGCCTCCACATACAGAAGATATATGTTATGCTTTTATAACATCAGAAAATGGTAAAATGGAAGCTTTATGGGAGAGCCAAAAAAATTACATAATGACTGATACTGGAAAAACATTTTCTAACCTTTCAATAAAATAGTTATGGATAATAAAAAACAACTTAAAAAATATATTGAAGATAAACCTAAACAGTTCGATATATATATAAAGTATGCAAGATTTATTTATCCTTCTATTGTTGTTTTAGGAATATTATCTTTATTTTTTTTATATTTAACGAATAGATTGTAAATACAAAACCCGCTAATTAATTTAAGCGGGTTTTTTTATATCCTTTTCCATTTCTCTGATTGCTTTTCGTACAGTATTTATGCTTACTTTTAAATCGATTCCTACAGATCCGTAACGCTTCATCTTAGGAAGCATTGCGTCTGTATTTAAGAACCTCAAATAAATATCATAATCAGTCATTAAAGACAGCGGAACTCTTCCCAACTGAACAAGTTGCTTTATAATGCATATATTCTGCTCAATATAATCTACTACTCTTGCCATTTATTGCATTTTGTTTTTGACTGCCTTAATTTATAACTCAAAGTGCATCCGCATTCACCGCACATTTTATCTGAAAGTAAAGGTAATGTTTTATCTTCAACTCGCAAAAATGATATTGGATCATCCTCAAAGAATATGCATCCTTGACAAATTTTTGACCTTTTTAAAGCCGTAAATTCAACTTCTTTAACTTGGTTGTGAAAATTTAATACACCTTCTTCCAAAGGCTGTAATCCTTCTTTAACCAAAGACTTTATTTTTTTGCTAAAACTTTGCATTGTTCTGTACGTTTCTGTTATCTGAAGCATCGATTAGTCCTTTATTAGTTCCTTCAGCCGCTCCCAAAAGAGATCCTCTGTAAACAGCATCGGCTACCATTTCTGCCATAGCATTGTTAACAGCAGTATTCGACATATTATCTTGTATTATACTGCTTGTATTTCCATCAAGTCCAATACCCCCGCCTGCTTGGTTTATGGCTCCGAGCAGTTCCGGAAACATTTGCGTTGCTCTTGCTGTTATGACGCTTTCTCCCGCTGATAGGTTGGCACTAATACTATCAGAAGTTCCAGAACCTATTCCTGTCAATCCGATAACTCCTTTAGCATATCCAGGGTTTGACTGACCGCCTCCCTCTACTTTGGCTGTTTTAGTTGATACAATCTTTTTAACATTTGCCAAACCTGCAACTACCGCCGCTCCTGCCGCAATTCCTCCCAATACGGGGCCGACTACAGGTATTCCAGCTAAAGAAGAGTAAGCAGATGTAGCAGCCTTATAAGTATCAATTGTAGCCTGCGCTACTGCGGCGGCTTTTCCTGCGGCACTTTCTTTTCCCAATATAGAAGCAAGGTTTCCAAAAGTTGACGAGGCTAGCTGTAGCTTGTTATCTTGAACCGTTTTTTCAATTGCTTTTTTCTTTTCAGCTTCTGCCTTTTCAAATAAAAGCATATCTGCTCCGTTCTTTATTGCCGCTTCTTTTCGTTCTGCATATTCACGATTATATCGCTCCATCTGCAATGCAAGGTCATATTCAAACCTTTCAGCATTCAATTCATCCTGAAGCAATATATCGGCTGCCTGCTGTTCTTTTTTAGCTTCGGTTCTTTCTTTCTCAGTTTCTTCATTTGCAAGCCTTTGGTTTTCGTCAAGCTGTGCAATGGCTAGATTATATTCATTGGCACTTATAAGTCCTGCAACGTATCTTTGAGTTAGCGCATTAGCTTCGGCTTCGCTCACTAGATTTATCCTTTCTAATTCCTGTCTGTAAAGTTCATCAGAAAAGAATTTGTTTTCATCAATCTTTCTTTGATTGTTAAGCTTGAATAATTCCAACTCAATATTGGCGTTTTCAATAGTCGCATCTAACTGAAGCTTTGCAAATTCATTTTGAGCTTCAAGTATTGCCAAATCATATTCACGCCTTGTTTTTTTCTTTGCCTCATATTCTGCCTTTGCTATTGCTATGGAACGGTTCATTACCTCAGTATCTATTATCAACTGATCTTCCATAGAACGCTTTCTTTCGCCCTGCGACTGAATATAATAAGCAAGTTCTGTCTGCATTGCCTTAATAGCTTTGTCTTGGCGTTCTTTAGCTTTTGCTATAAGTTCATCCTGTCTTGCCTTTTCAGCATCTGCCGCTTCTTTTCTCAATGAATTATCATTTGCAAGCTTTTCTGAACGCTGTCCTTCGATCCTTTCTTCTATATCGGCAATCTGTGTAAGAGCTTCTATATAGTCAGACTGTATAGTCTTGTCAAGCTGTGAGGCTTTTGCCCTCATCTCAGCAACCTTTAGAGCCATATTAGCAATTTCTAGCTCTTTAACCGCCTGCTCGTCCAAAAGCTTTCCTAATTCTGCATTTGCTTTTATCCTTTCGGGTATAGTCCTGCTTTCATCATCCCTAAGCTGTCTTAGCTTCTCTGCGCTTCTTTGGTATTCTAACTGCGTAAGCCTTGCCCGCATCTGTGCCTGTTCTAATTCTCTTTCCGCTTTGGCTAGATTGTAAGCCTCTACGCTTGAATCCTTTACTTCATTGGTAAAATCCTTTACTGCTTTTGCGGATTCTTCAAAACCTAAAAAGTCTAAGGATGCTGAAACTACATTAGCTGCTGTTTCTGCCGCTTCTGCTAATAATTCGAAAGCACCTACCAAAGTATCTATTATGTAAGTTCCTAAAGGCTCTAGTACTTTTAATACTGCATTAAATACCGAAGAAAGGCTGTTGAATACAGACGTTATTTTATCTGCAGACTGCTTATTCTTGTCCATTGCGTTTTTAATGAGCAAAAAAGCCAATACTACTGCGGCCAATACCGCACCTATAGGCGTTAGCAAAAAAGCAAGCATGGATTTAGTAAGTCCTATAGTTGCCTGAGTAGTAGCTTTCAATGAGTTGGTTAGCAATGCGCCAGATCCTCCTGCTTCCTGTGATCTCTGTGCAAAACCCGACAACCCTCCGTTAAATATATTCAAGTCGCTAAATGCCGATTTTATAGATTCTGAATAATTACCTATGTTTATTTTTTGCTGTTCGTATGCAGATGCGTTAGTTCTTATGAATTCATTGTTTTCATTTAACCTTTCGTTAAGTTCCGTTATAAGTTCAGCTTCTTCAGCTATTGCAGGATTTAATTGATTTCTTACTCTTAACAATTCTGTATTGCTTGCCCTTGCCTGATTTATATTAGTTACTTGGGTTTGAAGAGCTTTATTTCCTGCCGCTATAAGTGTGGTCTGCTGTGCTTCCGCATTCATATAGGCACGAAGCTGAGTAGTAGTAGCAGTTATCTCCTGTCTAACCCTTGCCATGTTTGTAGCAACGTTTTGAGAGTTTTTATAGTTTTGTAACTGTACTGCATTAAGTTGTTCTAAAGCTTTTTTATTTTCTTCATAGGCATCAGAACCCTCTTCTCCTGCATCGGCTAATCTCTGTTGCTCCTTTACTAAATCATTTATTACTTTCTGCGCTTCTTTTGCAGTATTGTTGTAAGATTCCTGTTCCTTCTTAAGCTCAAACATTTTTGTCTGCAAACGGTCTAGGCTGGATTCAAGCCTTGCGGTATCAAGTTCAAAAGTCGCTAAATTTATATTTTCTGCCATTATGCTACAAGGTTGATTGTTTCTATTTCCGATTTTCTATAACCGGTATTTGTATTTGATTCAGTAAGTTGTATTTGATAATCTCGTGTTTCTGAAGCTTGATATCCAAAGGTTATAACCCCTGTATTCGCTCTAGGTATGGAGTATCTTTGACCATCTATAAATACATATAGGTTTGATGTCCTGAAATATGTACGGTCATAATAAACCTTTATTGTATAAACTCCCTGATTGCCTCCTATTTTTTCAATAAGGGTAATTACATTAGGATCGGGAATAACAGGTACAGAAGGGATAATCTTTATACATTCTGCCTTTGAAGCCTGTCCTTTTTGGAATGATATTTTGTTTATTAAATAATAGCTTCCTTCCTGCGAAAAATAATATATTTTAGATAAATCTATATTAATTATATCTACGCTTGATAAATTAAGACTTATATCGTGAGATCTGAAATTATCAAATATCTTTTGAAACTGCGAATACTTAATAGGCACTAGCTGATCAAAAAGCGTAAGGGAAGTATTAGAAAAAATAAGTGAAGATACATTTTCGCTTCCTATTACAGCATCGCTTGAAAGCTTGAAGTTTCCGTTCTTCTGGGTAAATCTTAAAAAATAAAATCTGTTATCTAAAGGTTTGTATTCTATTGATATTTCTCCATTTCCGTCATCTTTAGGCTCTGCTTTCCACATTGGCAATATGCTTGCTAAAGTTGGGTTTAAACCGTTTGAATCTAAAAATTCCGAAGTGCCTATTTCCGGAGCATAAAGCTGTGTCTGAGCTAATGTCCTTTCGGCATCTATATTTTTATTATTTACCAATAAAACACCGTCATTGGAATTCTGACCTTCATTGTTGTATTTCATTTTAAATAAGTTCCTTTGAGAATAAGAACTTTTTATATAGCTCTCATCCGTCCTAGAAACATATTTATCCGTCCAGTCAACTGCATTTGAAAAACTAAGCCTGTCTTCAATTTTTAAAAAAGAAACTTTTTTTTCTTTAGATAGTATTGGCGTCACTCCTGTTCTCCAAATAATCTCCTTAATAAAATCAGTTATCTTAAATGATTTCATCGCTGAAGTTAAATTTATATCTCCCTGATTTACTCTTTTTATATTTAAAACAATAGATTGAACATGAAATTCACGCAAAGATATAGCTCCTATTGACGTACCTCCGTATCTCTGTTCTGTTACATACATTTTTATATTTATCCTGTCTCCTGCTTCTAAGAATACCGAAACCTGCCTTTCAACCACTTCATAAGCATCGCTTAAAAATGTTTCTAAAGCTATTCCGTTTTTTTCGATAACTGTGTAAAATTTAATATATGCCGTATTAGAAAGATAAACGCCTCTATAAAGTGCATATCCTTTAATCTTTAGATTTAGAGTGTAAGGAGAAGTTATTCCGCATATATAAGAACCTCCTGAAACAGAACCCTCATTTACTATAGAAGGGCGTATATTCCATGCTTTATTAAAATCTGGAATCTCATAAACATTTGGAGCGGTATTTATATACGGAGATACGAAAGTAGGTTTCTCCAAGTTTGCAGAAACAACTCCTGAAGTTATGGAAGTAGCTAAAGGATAGGTTATGAATAGTCCATTTATAAAATCATTTATCCCTTGGAAATCAACACTCCATCCAAACGTATTAAATATTAATTCCAACAATTTTGAAACGGAAAATGAAGGAGAAAGATAATCTATATTTATACCTCCATCGGTGTATTTTTTTCCCCCATAGTCAGCGACTATGTATTTGTAGTAGTCGTTATTTATACTTTCAGTTACCGTTTCAATGTTCTTTTCGTGATTGAAATTAGAAAGATCTAGGTCAACGCCAATTGTTTTGTTTTCCATTGACTTGAACAATTCTACTATTCCATTTATTACGGCAATTTTATAATTTTCAGATGTAGATGAAATGTCTAAATAACCGCTTGAAACTATTTCAAAACCATCTTCTTTTATTGAAGCAGAAATTCTTTCATAAGGTATGGTAGAAGTATCTCCTGCTATGCCTAGCATATTAAAAGCCTCAGTGTTTTTATCGCTTTTTGGAATCTGAAAAGAATTGGTGTAAGAACTTGAAACAGATGCAATATCAAATATATCAGCAATCTGAACTGTATATTTTATATCCTGTCCTTTTTCTCCCAAATCAAGTGTCTTGCCGTTTGCAGTTACTTCTACCATAATATGCTAGGATTAAACCTAAAATCAATTTCAAACTTCATCTTCAAACCATAAGCTCTTTTTATTGAATCTTTTTCAATGTTGTTTTTTGAAGATCTTATCCTATTAAATATGCCTTCTTGATAAATATAAATCTCAGGACTTACAATAAGATCTTTAGCCATATCTGCATATTCTTTTGGGAACTTAGAATAGGCATTTATAATATTATTTACTTCATTTCCAAAATCATTTACTTGGTTATCCCTTATGAAACCTCCTAAGTTTGTATTTGATTCTGTAATTGAAACGCTTTCAAAAAACCAATAAGAATAACCTCCTAGCTGATTTAAGAACTTTACATAAGCTCCATTGCATCCCCTTATATTTCTAAAGTCTAAAAGTTGTGAAGGTACATCGGCATTTGGAATAGTCGATATGGTATAGTCTGAATTGATATAGTCGTAAGTTATAGGCATTCCCTTGAATACAGGATATTTTAATGAAGGTTTAAGCCAATACGAAGAAACAGCGTTCCTGTTTGAATAAACGCTTCTTTCGCCCCCTCTTATAAAAGTCTTTGTAATTACTTCCGGAGCATTTCCAGACTGGGGCGTAAAAGTAATTCTGAATACATTTGAGTTTGAATTTTTATCAAACATTCCCCTGATAACATTTTGAATATTTACAAAGCCTCTATTTTGAATATCGGTATATGATCTCAATATCTGAGGCTGTGTAGAAATACTTAGGTTCTCAAACTTAATATCAAAATATTCATTTGAATTATAATAAGTGAATCCTACCCTTATTTCGTTATTGATATAATATCCATTGCTTTCTAATCCTGTCATGATGAAAATGTATTTTGCAAGTTTCTAGTTATTTCGGATCTCAACATACCCGATATTTCAACTCCAAACTTATTGTAAACAAATTGCGTTACCTGTGGACTTTCTAAAACCTCTAAAAGGTCTGTGCCGTTTGGGTAATAATCAGTACCTTCCTTCTCTATTTTTTTTGCAACAGCAAAAGCGACACTCAATCCTTCTCGTCCGTATATCCCTAACTTATTTCCAACCCAATTAACTAAAGGTGTTATAGGCGGTCTTGATCCTCCTGCACGTCCATTTACTAAATAATAAGTATAATCTCGTCCCCATATTTCTCCATGTCCGTTTACAGACCTTGCTTCTAAGCTATTAATCCATTCGCCGGAAGCATTCATTCCTAATTCAATAAATTTAGGCTTAAGATAGTTGTCTATAACTTCCTGCATTACTTCAATTATTTTTTCGTCGGGGATGGTTATCATTTTTTAAATTGTTGAATAATAACTCCTAAACTAGGAGTAAAACCATTATCTATCATAATTGGCCTATTTGCTTTTTTTAATTGTTCAATTATTTTAAACATATTTTTAAAATATCCTTTTGATCTGATTTTTAATACTATAGGTTTTTTGTTTTCCATAATTTAATTATTAAAAGTGAAAGAATAGGTTATCCTCCATCCATTAAGGTTTTTATCTAAATAGTTATGTATCAATTCAGCATCGCCAATTTGATTTATAATTACGTCTTTTCCCAGTATAACGCAATAATCTAATAAGTTTTCGCAACCCAAGCATTCAAGAATAGGATTAAATACCGTTGTCCATTTGCTTTCGCTTATAGGATGGTCTTTAATCTCATTATAATTATTTACCCCTATGGGCATTTCTTGAACAGCATAAACCGTAGCAGTCCATGTGCAAGATTCAGAAGTTATAAATTGAGTGATATTATTTCTTACTATGTTTTTTCGATAACGGATATTAGTAAGCATAACTTGAACACAGCAAGGTTCTGCTGATTGCTGTATGTTTATCTGGCTGTTTACTAAAGGCGCACCGAATTCCCAACACAAACCGCATTTTTGATCTTCCTGCCACTTAGTAACCTGCTTGTTCCAAAAGTCAACTATATCCATTTTATTTGCTTTTATTTTTTAGAACCATTATTTGGTTTAACTTCTTTTGAACCCTGCTTTCAATAGTTGATTTATAAAGCTTGTCGAATACATCAGAATATTTTAATTTTTTAACCTCATTCCATTTTAATATATCGCCTCCTGCCAATTGGTCAATTGTGTTTAATATTCCAAATTGATTCAATTCATTTATACCGGCACTTATCATGTCTATATCAGGATCTGAAACTAAATAAGTTTTTTCAAGCTCATTTATTGATTCTATTTCATCTTTAATCCATAATACGAACTGCAGTAGCTTATTATGGTCTATGAAACTTATTTCTTTTTCCTGATAAGCTAAACCCCTGTCATTGAATGCATAACATATAAGTTTTTCAAAGTTACCATTTTTTATAAGATTAGGAACAATTTCTTTTATAAATCCATAGGAAAATAAAACAGCGTCTTCAAAATCAAATCCATCCAATTCAGATATTCTTTTGCCATTTTCTATAAGATGCTTTAATTCATCTTCTGAAAGCTTTGCTAATGATATGTTAAAACTCATTTTATGTGGTCTCTAAATGTTGATGATGATGACGAACGAACCTGCATTCTAGGCTTAAGTATTCCGTCTGCTTCAATATATCGCATAGGATCTATCAAATGGTTGAAATCGTCTATTGGCTCGTTTAGCGTATTTCCATTCCGGTCTTTTGCCCATGTATACTTATTAAGCTCATTTATCAAATTTATGCTTCTTCTCGTAACTAGAAATTCTTTTTGCTGTAATGCTTGTATTCCGAAATTAACACTGTCTTTGCCTTTTTCAGCTCCTTTTATTGAAATACCATAACTTCTTATTTCATCAATGCTTTTAGGTTCTGCGCTGTCAGCTATTACCGATCTTTTTAATCCTACTTTAGTCTTGTTTGCTATTTGGCTATTGCTTAATCCTTTTTCATAAAACACTTCATCATATATCGGCTGTCCATCTAATTCATACTTATCCACAAGCGTACTCGGGTCATTTGTATATCCGAAATCCATACCTGATTTTACATATTTGGCTTTATCTGGAATATTGTCTATTATTTTCCAATTTTCAAAAACGACTCCTTCTAAAGAGCCTACCATCCCAAGACCGTAAACTTTCCATTTATTCGCCCAATATTTATTTTTAATATTTGAGTCTTTGAATATAAGTTCATAAGGTAATTCAGGATTGTAAAAGCCTTTATTTTTATAATCTAAAATCGATTTAACTTCGCTCAAAGGCAAATATTCGTTATCCTCGAATGTAAGAGTTATAAAGTTATTTTCATTTATGTATTCGTCGCCCCAAAAAAGCTTATCAGGATTATAATCTATTATAGTCAAACCTGCTCTTGATATAAATTGAACTGCAGTATCTATATCCATTTTGTCAGCTTCATTGATATATAGAATATCTCTCCTAAAACCCTTTCCGACATCATTTACATCTGCTCCAAGGAAATCAAGATAACTTCCGTTCTCGTATTCATGTTTAGATTCTGATTTATTAAAGTCCTGGTCGTTATCTAAAACGCCCCAATCCTTGCAAATCTTCTTATAATCACGAATAACCGTTCTTTTCATCTTTGATAATTCTGATGAAAGAACAGTCGCTTCCTTTTCGGTTGACAAAAGAGATTGTATGATTAATTCAAGAATAGTTATAGTCTTTGAGGCTCCTTGACCGCCTCTTATAACAAAAACATTCTCTTCAGGATTAGACATTATTAAGTCAAGTATCTTGAAGTAAGCTTTTGAATACTTATATTTATTTTCTTGTTCCAATATCAGGAAGATTTGGAATGTTTATTTTACCTTTATGCTCTAGTTCCTTTTTGTCAACTAGTCCGTTTAATCTCTGAGTTATGCTTGGGTTATAAATACCTACCATACCACCTTCTATTTGATCTTGCTTTATCACTCTTCGTATACGTGAACAGATAACTACAAAATCCGAGTACCTTCCCTGCAAATTACAAAAATAATGGCTTAAATCGCTTATAATTCCATTGTCTGCACACCAATTTTCAAAACCTTCTAAAGTCAAAGGTCTTTTATGAGGAAGTCTAATTATTGAATCAGGCAATTCTCCTTCATAATCTTTTGGAATTATAGTATTGCCTTTCTTTTGCTCTACTATCATAATGGGATTTTGTTCTAATTCATTTTTATATGATTTGAAGTGTTCCCACATTATTTCTGGACTTTCTATTTTTTTATGAACTCCCATAATCAATAATCTATCGTTACACATTCTACGAAATATCCTTCTTTTATTATCGGCCTTAATGGATATTGGCTATCGCAATCTAATTCAGTTTCAACATAGGAATAGTTGCCTTCATTGTCTACAAACTTTCCTTTGCAGTTGCAAGTGTCGTTGTCTGAAGAACAAGAGAAAATAAATGCGAGTATTACGATAGCTAGAAATAGCCATAGGCAGTTGATTATCTTTCGTTCTCTTTTGTATCTTCTTTGTGTGGTGTTATTCATTTTTAAATCTTTTGAATAGTTTCCTGAAAAAAAATTTATATTAGTTTTCATAAGCAAATATAGTTAATTATTTTTAATTTAATGTAATACAAAAAAGCGGGAACGACCCCGCTTTGATGATCGTAAAATTCATACCGGATTTAAAAATTGTTTTAACTTCTCGGTGGGTGTTTTTTTTATCTTAATTTCATAATATATCTTTTTAGAGTTAATAATAAATTGTTTTCACCCGAAAACCCCGCTTATTTCTAAGCAGGGTGTTTGTTTTTAGTTATCGTACCAACTTACTGTAAGCTTTTCGTCTTTGAATAAATGGAAATCTTTCATTCCCATGTCAGGAGTTATTATTACTTTCATAAACGCATCTCCTTTTGATGTTTGTGTAGGAATAGCATAAGTGCCTGGCTCTACTTTTTCAACACTTCCAAACTTCTTGATTAAGAACTTTTTTGCTTCCTCTAATTCTGCTAACATATTTTTATTGATTTTAAGTTACTATTAGTTTTTAAATTCATGATTTTTACATGTATCACTAAACTTCATTAACGTGTCCCAAGCTGTAAAATCTCCATTTAGAAACTTTTCTTCAGGATATTGCTTATCATCCTCGCAATGCAAATGGCTAACCCCTGTAAGCTTGAATTGTTTTCCTGCAAACTTACAATTGTAACACTTTGCTTTTTTGGTTTTAGACTTTTCCATTTTATTCGTTTTTAAGTGTTATTGGTTCGGTGCATAGTGTGAAATTTGATTGAATCCAATTGTGTGAAATTTGAGATTCCTTGTCTTCGCTTAAAGAGTAGATATCTTTATAAATACATACTCCATAAAAATTACCCTCTCTACTTTGTTCGCTTTTTCCTAAAGTATAAACAACAATATCTTTATTAGTCACAATTTGACCCCATTTACTCCAATCAATTTCAGTTTCTTGTTTTTTACCGAAACGTTCTCTGAATTCTTGGAGTGAGATTTCTTTATAATTATTATTTTCTGTATAAATACCAAAAAGATCGATATCTCTATGTTTTCTAAAATACATGTAATCTGATTCCGGATTGTAATAAATCGCAAGCAATTCCTCGCCACACGCCTTAGCAATTTCAGCGCATTCATTAGCTTCTTCTTGACTTGAAACTTTTACTTGGACTTCTCGGATTGACAGCGGTTTTTCTTCTTCTTTCAATACCCATTTTTTGAACTGATCGAAAGTTATTTCGGTGTAGTATTTAGGAACCACAATAACACTGTGAAAGACAGCGTAATTGTCAGATATTACACACTCTCCTATTCTTAGTTTTTCATTAAAATGGTCTTCTAAAATCTCTCTGTTTTCAGAATCAACAATTAAAAACCATTTGTCTATTTTTTCTTCCAACTCTTTTGTAGGTAAGTCGAATTTTAAAGGCTCTGTTGAGTAGTTTTGTGTTTGATAGAAGTTAACTGACGTGTTATCGGAAATAACCTTTTCAATCTTCTCCAATCGCTTCAAAACATCTTTCTTGAATGACTTCTTTAGAATGTCTTTTGCTTTGTGGATGCTAAATTTATTTTCCTTGTAATATTGCCTATCCAAATAATGTCCTACCGCCCCATCAAAACGAATTACGCTTTCTACTCCATAATGCTTGAATTGTTCAGGTTTTAGATTAGGGATATTTAGCATTTCAATAATCGAATCCCATTGCTTCTGCGTCTTACACCAAATGGCGTCTTTTTCTGTTAGTTTCATAATATTTATTTCTTGTTTTTACGTTCTAATGCTCTGCGTTCTTTTCTTGTCATAGGAGGTGAAAAAATACGTTCAAAGTTATAAGGGTTTGTAATGATAAAGGTTTCAGGCTCTTTTTTGTCTAAAATTATAATTCCTCTCTCTTGTTCTGAAATAACTTTTTCAATAGCTGACGCTACTGTAGTTTTCCCGTGATCCAAGTGCCCAATTGTGCCTATTATCATTTTTCCCATTATCATTTTTCCCATAATCTATCCATTTATAGTTTTAACTGCGTTTTCTGTGAGGGTTAAATTAAATAACAATAAACTCTCAATTGTTTTATAATCTTCAAAAGGAAGTGGTATTATCGTATTCGAATGACTGTTGTATAATGCCTTTTCTTTTTGGTAATAATTTCCAATATAAAACCATTCAAATAAAACATTTGATTTTGCTTTTTCGTAATTAATATGTTGCATCGCGTGAAAATCACTTCCCTTGTCGTGTTCGAAAAAAGGAATAGGTTCTTCTAAAATATTTCCTTCTTCATCACACGGGACGAATTGCGAAAGCTTTAAAGGCTGTGATAGGAATTTAGCGTAGTTGAATATATTTACATATTTATCAAATGCATCCTGTGCTCTTTTTAGATTTTCACTTTGCTCCAATACGTAATCTAAAAGCGGAATTAGTTTTTGCTTTTTTTCTTGTGTTTTCATAATTATTTAATTTGGTCAAGTGGATAAGCGTTTAGTATTGATTGTCTGTCGTAATCTGTTCCCTTAATTACCTGTTTCAATGCTTCTGTTACGTGCATCTTGGCGAATTCGATTAGATCGTATAAATCTAAATCATATATCCATCCATCATCGCCTATAAACGCATTTTTTTCTTTTATAAATTCTTCTGCTGTTTTCATTTGTTTAGTTTAAGTGGTTAAATTTTACTTTTTTTAATTGATTATTTTTCGTTTTCATTAGCATGATTTGTGCATAAATCATGTCCATACATTCTTTCTGCATCAGCCTTATTAAAAGGGTCATTATTTAGCCTCATTGCACAGGATTTACAATAATACTTTCTTGTTGAGTGATTGTACCAAGTGGCTGAATTTGGTTTTTGGCAACTTGTAATATTGCATTCTTTATTAAGCTCTCCTTTTGCCATTTTACTTTTGTTTTAAAATTATAAGTTTTCCTTTGATTAGTTTTGATTCGTAGGATTGCCATTCTTTGTACTGTTCAGAAGTCCAAGAGTTTTCAGAATCTCTTAATATGTTTGGGGTCTTTCCTATAGGATTTTTAAAGTAAATTTCATTAAACCGCAATAGGCTTCTGAAACTTTCTTCTTTTGTTTCGAAAAAACCACTTTCAGGATTATTAAAATTTTTATAGACAGTTCTACCTACAAAATTTTTGTTTGGAAGCTCAACGTCAAAAGAAAATTCAGTATCTGTAAATTCGCCTAGAATTTCTAAATCTAATTCTCCTAAATTTATATATCCTGTTTCATAATATCCAGGCTGATTTACAATAAATAATAAAGCTTTCTTATTGTCAGCATATACTATTATTTTAAAGTCTTCCGAATCTTTCGGCACTTCCAACGCAATAATATTTGTTGGGGTTAGGGTTTTCATAATTTTCTAAAATTTATTCTGTGATTAAAACTATCTCCGTTTCCTGATGCTGTTATTGCAAAAACTTCTCCTGTTGTCGTTAGAACTTCTGCATAGCTTCCATCTTGAAAAATTAATTTATCTTCAGAATTAAACCTATCTAGAAATTTATTTTCTAAAAAGTCATTCATAGTAAATGTATTGTCTTGATGGTAATATTCTGTTGAATAATATAGTGTTTCCATAATTAATTATTTGTTAGTTATTCTGTTGCTGATTTAATTAACGAGAAAGTCCGTTACGTTTCATTACTTTATCAAAAGCCTTTAATCCTGCTTTTCCTTCATCATCGGGAGTCGTTTCATTGTCTTCTGAATCGGAACAACCTAAACTACCTTCAACCGTATCAAAAATGTCTATAATTGCCAAAAGTTCTTTTTCGGTAACTTTTAATTGATAATATTTTGTTGCCATTCTAAACTTCTTTAATAATCGTTACATTTTTCTTTTCCAATTTCGCCAATTGATTCTGAAGCTGGATTAACTTCTTTTCTTTGCGTTGTTCAGCGTCTTTTATTGCTTCGGATTCTGATTCGAACCACTCATATTCATGGAAATACTCAAGATAATTAGCCTTATTTTTGACTAAATTTAACACAGTTGTTTTTTCAACTTGCATCAACAAAATCCCTCTTGTCAATGCGTACTTGGTTACGTATACTTTCATAAATTACCTAGTTCAATGACTAAATTTTCTTTTTGTGATTCAAGATCTTTTATCCTTTTTTCAAGATTTTCTTTTTTTCTGCTTTGAAGTACTGATAATTTTTCAGTGTCCAATTTCAAATTAAATTTTTCAGCTATTTTGATATGGTTATCTGAATAATCTTTCACGACGTCTAATTTGTTTTGCAGAAATAATATTGCTTCTTCTTCGGATTTAAAAAACTCAACATTTTTATCCGAACCGCTACCATCAGAATAATCATTAACTCTAAATGTTAAACTTCCATCTGAATTCCCGTATAAAGAAAGTAATCGCATTGAATCGAAACGTTTTCTTCCATATCCACTTTCAAACCTATCCAAAAGGTTGTTAGTAGATTCTTCATTAAATTTTTCAAGATGCCAATCTGAATAATTTTCAACAAACACAAATTTTTCAGAACCATCTAAAAAGTCAGCAATTTTATTGATAATAACCTTAAATTCGTCTCCTCTTGATTCTTTTGCAACGTTTCTAAGCCATTTGACTCTAGCACTTAAAGAATCATAAACTTTTCTTTTTTCTTCGTTTAAACGGTCAATTTTTGAATTCCAATCTTTGCTATCTTTTTCATAACGAGATTCAAGATCTTTAAGATTTTTTTCTTTCCAAGAAACGCTTGGCTCGTCGTGCAATGACTTAACTACAAAATTCTCTCCGCTTGGAAGTTCAACTTCTCCTTGGATAAATATTTCTTGCACAATTGTTTCTTGTGCATTTAACTTGCCAACTATTACTACTTTTTTACCGTCTGTGGTAAATTTTATTTCTTTGCTCATAACTACTATTTTTTAGATTTTAAACACTCCTTTTCAACATTTTCTAAAGCTTGGTTTGTAACTATATTACTCAATGGAACGTCCGGATTAATTCCGTTTGATTTGCAAAGATGAATATAGTTTTCAAGGGAAATTGATCTTCTCCCGTTTTTCCAATCTGAAAGCTGTTCTGCAGGCAATCCTGCATTTAATGCAATTTGCCTTTGAGTAAACCCTGTTATTTTTATAAGCTCAATAATTGCTTCTTGGTAATTTTTCATTTTAATTTTATTTTTTTTTTACTATATTCAGTTTTCGGCTGCCCTGTTTTATTTTAATTCTACTCTTGAGCTTATAAGGTCTTTTATATCTTGAATACTCATGCCTTTGTCGATAATAAGATGTTTTATTATATTTGAACATTTTTCTTTGCTTTCTTTCATTTCAACAGAATAAACAGATAATCCTTTCATTTCAGCTATTAAAGAAATGACTCTCCAAAGAAATTTATAACCTTTAGCAGTCAATGTTCTTTCTGATTTGCTTTTGATTAATTCGCTGTGGTTTTTCATAATATTATATTTTAATGTTGTTGTTATTTATTTAGCAAATATACGACTATATTTTAATTATACAATAGTTTAATATTATATTTTTGATGTATTTTAAAACTTTAACATTTACAAATAAAAAAACCTAGCTGTTACGCTAGGTTAGAAAACATATCTATTTGATTATGTTCTGATTTTTGTATAATTCCCATTGCAGTATCGAAAATTGTTTTACCGGCTTCATAGTCAACTAAATTTCGTGCTATTTTTATCATGCTTTGGTTTCCGTTATAACTTGAAATATTAATATCGTGAAATTTACATAATTTATTTAATTCGTCTTTACCAGCTCCAATTTGTATTCTTCTATCTCCTAAATCATTTGGTAAATTAAAATTTGTCCAATAAAGATGTCTTCCTCTTTTTTTTGCTTGGATTAATGGATCATAGTACGGAATGACGTTTTCAACAACCCATTTTCCTTTGAAATAATGCTTTAAGAATAGTATTTCTTCATATAATTTCATGTCTGGATAAATTGCTTGTGTTGCAGTGTCGTAGTTAGAACTATTCCAATATCTAGCTCTTGAATGGCTAGGACAAGGCGGGGAACTCCAAATAAAATCGAATTCTTTGTAATGATCTAATAAATATTGATGCGCATCAGCAACAATTACTTTGTCATTAGGGAATCTTTCTTGATACATCCTGGCTAATTCCGGATCTAATTCAATTGCTATTACATCGCAATTTTCCCACAACAATCTATTACCTCCTAAACAAGCATATAGATTCAAAACTTTTACTTTATTCTCTTTTCCCATTGTGAAGTTTGCTTAATTTATATTTACCTAATTCCATAATTAAACCAATTTATTATGTTTTCCAATTCTTTAATCTCAATATCGTATTTGTCTGTCTTATCTACTGAACGCTTTACTTTTAAATTGTTTAGCTTGTTTTGGGTTTCCGATATTGGATCTTTTTTAGACATTTACTTTGAATTGTGTAAATTCATCATCATAAATATTCAATTCTTTATTTATTGTATTTCTTAGCTCTAAGCGTTCTTCTTTTGAATAACTAGCAAATGTAAGCTGAAGCCTTTTTATTATCCCTAAAGCCTTAAAATGATACTCCTTGTATTCGTTTTGCTTTATTTTTGGAAGCGGTTGTGATTTTAATGATTTTATAAATTCAAAATAATTATTTCCGTATTCAGCCTTTAAGGCATCTTTTAATTCTTCATCGTATATTAAGGCCATATTTGATTTTGCTCCCTGCCTATGGATATTATGCAGGTTAAATCTCATTTGCTCATTATTTTTTTTTGAATAAATATGACCGCCTTGGATTAATCCTGTATCTGTTTTAGCTTCATGAAGTCCCTTTAATCCATAGTCTATAAGTTTGGCTATTTTTTGAACATCTTCTTGGAGAAACTTTTTATAATCAGTTATATTTTCACGCAATAATTTAGTTTCCTGCCTTGAACTTTTTTCTTTTGAAATCTTTACTTTCTCCATAGCTATCATAATAATTCTGGGTTTTCATGAATGTTGCCTATTACTTCGCATCCTCTTTCAATGTAGTAAAATAAAGTATCAATAAAACCACCTCCTTTGTTAAATTTGCATCTATAAAATCCTTTATCAGGATTATATTCTACTAATTTATTTGGACCAGAACCATTGTGATATGTTAAAACATCCCCTTCATAAATTTCAACTCCATTTTTGTCTTTTAAGCCTGTGAATTGTTCAAAAACAACATTTTCACCATCATCACTATAATCATCTTCATTTTGATAAAAATCCATAACACCTCTTAAAACATACGATTTGTCAATTTCAGAACTTGAAGATAAAAAACCTTTAGATTCATAACGACTAGTGTTATTATTCCAAACTCTAAATTTAATTTCTCTATTCATAATAATATTTTTAAAAATTAGGGTTGCTTTTGTTATTTACTTTTTGCTTGTCTTATAAAATTAACGCTAGATATTGAAAGTGAATTTACTGATTTTAATTCACATTTTTTGTTTATCATTTTCCTTGCGTATTCAGAAACGTAAATTTGCTCTTCTATAAATTCGATTAACCTGTCGTGTTTGTCCATATTTTAAAATATTAAAAGGGTATTTGCTCTTCTTCGTTATATTGTTCCCCAAAAGCATCTGATGCAGTTAACTTAGGCAATTCTTTTTTTTCTTCAAGTTCTTTAAATTCTTCATCTAAAATACAGTAAGTTGGCGGCTGTGTTCCAAATTCATAATAACGTCCGCTTGGCAAATGATATTCAAATTCTTGCGAACCGCCTATTTCTCCTTGGAATTTCATTTTAGTTTTTAAGTTTTCAAAAACAGTCTTAGCTTCGCTTTCCTCATTCCCAAAATAACGATAAATACTAAATCCGTCGTGCGTTTGATTTCTAAAATCAGAACTTCCTGAAACATCGTAAAGCGTTGGCGATGTATAAAAACCATCAGAACCTTTTTGCATTTTAGTAGGATGCGCAACTAAAAATATAATTACGTTGTTCATCTGTGCAAACATGGTAAGCTTTGTAAGGACTTCATTTATCTGGTCAAGCTTATTGCCTTTTCCATCAAAACCCAATTTATTAAAAGCATCGATTACAAAAATATCAATTCCATAGCTGAACATCTGTTCCTTGAACTTTTCAAAAAGCCAATTCCAAGTTGGGAACTCTCCGTTTTCAGTTCCCGTAAGATAAATTTTTTCTTCTGCCCATTCTTTGTATCGTGAAATATCTTCTTTCGAAATTCTAGGGCAATCAGCATTATCATAAAAGAAATTTTTGCCAAAAACCTTTTCAATAAATGTCGTGTGATGCAATTCGAATGGATGGTGTTCGGGACTGAAAAAAGAAGCTTTCATTTTGTAGTCCCTTATCAAATTCAAAACATACCATTCCGTAAAATTTGATTTACCGTGCGAAGGAATTCCTGTTCCTGTAATCAAATGACCACGCATTACAGAAAAAACCTTTTTTAAATTTCCAAAACAATGATGCTTTGGATAAATAGTTTCCGGCATTCCGTTTTCATATAGGCTTAATATTCCATCGTAGCAGTCAGAAACTTTAAAAGTTCCGCTAACAGGATATTTTTGCGTTTTATAAGCAGTTTTATCCAGTATTCCACTTATCAAATCATCATTGGCATCTTTACCCTCAAATAAAATTCTTTCGCATCTGTAACGTCCTAAACGCTGCACAATCTTTTCAGCGACTTCATTTCCCTTTTCGTCGTTGTCGGTTGCTATAAAGAATTTTTTAATATCCTTTATGTATTTTTCAGAATTAACCCAATAATTATCATTGTCGTTTGCGCCGTTTGGAACTGAAATAACGTTCTTGATTCCTATTTCATAAAATGCAAGCACATCAAACTCTCCCTCAACTATGAAACATTCATCTTGTCCAATTACTGAATTTATATTATAAAAAATAGATTTTGCATTTTTGCTTTGGGTAAATGATTTTCCTTTTCCACGATATTTTTTATTTACAACAGTATCGCCTTCAAAATAATTGAAAACCAAATTCTGTACTTCCTTGGATATTTTTGGCTGATAAAATGATTCTTGCGTAATCCCTAAATTTATTAATGTGCTTTGGCTTATTTTTCTATTTTCGCAAGCTTTTACAAATTCATCTGATATTTCTGTGTAGTTTTTCCAATTCTGAACAGGCAATGTATATTCTGTTTTTTCAATAGACTTTTCGATACTGTCTTTAAAAAATAATCCTTCGCAATGAAAACACTTTCCAACTCCTGAATTAAAATTAACGTAAAGAGGCCTATCTGTTTTATTTTTCCTTTCGTCCGTACAAATAGGACATTTTAATTTTGCTGTTCCTGAAACCTTATTCGTTTGAATTAAATTCCAATCGTGTATTTTCTTCATTGGATAATCTTATTTCTTGCAGGATGGGTATTTTTTGGAATAGGTTTTTCTTGCTTATTTAGCCAGTTTATAAAATGCGTGCAATAATCGGTTTTATTGTTTTTAAAATCAAACTGAACATTTAGCATTTCGTTGTAAGACTTAAGAAAATCCTTTACCATTTCAATAGTTAGTTTTTTACTTGACTGCATAGCCGTTCTTTCTAACCATTGTTCCGAAACTGAAAGTTCAAAATATATTAAATCATTTTTATTTGTTTTATTTTCTATTTCTATTTTAGTTTCTTTTTCTTTTATATTTACTTTCTTTTCTATTTGGTTCGATGTAGGCTTCTCTTTATTTTCATCAAGGCTTCCAATAGGCTTAAGTATAGGCTTCTTAGTAGGCTTACTTTTCTTACCTCCGTTACTGCCTCCACGTACTAAATTTAACCTACTTTCACAGCTTGGAATAAACAACAAATCGCCTTTAACTTCTGTCAATCCAAGTATAGATAATTTACCTAAAATAGATTTTAAATCATCTAAATTAACTGCAAACTTTCTGCTCCAAACTTCTAATTTTATTTCAGTTTTATTGTCATTAAGCATTGCTAAATCAATAAGTTCACGATATAAACCACGTTCGCTTAAATTTAATTCAAAAACACTTTCAGAATTACCCCAGTCTTTAGGATACCACGTATAGCCAAGTTTAGACATAATATTAAGTATAAAAACACAAAACCCACATTTTCCACTGCGTCTCACTTCAGTTTCAAATGCGGGTTGTATTACTCCTTTAAGTTGCTTATTTGTGAGACGGCAACTACACAACAAAAATACGATAATATTTTAAATACACAATCAAATCATGTAATTAATTTCCCTTTAGTTTATTAAATTCTTTCCAGTCTTTCATTTCCCATTTTTCAAAAGATTTATTCCAAAGATAGTGCTTACTATTTTTTTTAAGGATCGGAATTACTTCTTTAATGCTGATATTTAATTGGAAAGGTTTATTTATTATTTTTTTAATTTTAGGTCTTTCTTTAATTATCTTGCAGAATTTATTATACATTTCAATATCTCTTTTTTCGTAAGCATCCATTAAATATATAAAATTAACGTTGTTTTTTAATCTATTAAATATCTTGTGAAGATTTATAATGCTAGCGTGCACAACTCCGAACGCCTTGCCTACTGAAATATGATTTATATATTTAAACTCATTAGCTATAATAGCCTTTAAATAAACTATATTTATACTCCTGTCTGGGCGAGTTAGATTTACTTTAAAATGTGATTCTATTTCAATTATTCTTAGCTTAAGCTTTAAGTATTCTTTTTCAGAATGCTTGATATAACGCATAGCCATTACTCAATATGGTTAATTGCGTTCTGAACTTCTGACGAGCTTAAGTTTGCGTTTACAGCATCTTCTATAAGCTTATTTTTCTTCGATGTAAGCGATTCATTTAGAAACCTTCGAAGATTGTTTAGTACTTGTACTTTTTCGAGGTCATTTAGCACATATTCTGTTTGAGAATTCAATACAGCGAATAGCTCTAAAGTTCTTCGGTTTACTTTCTGCTCCGATGTTGGTACAGGAAATAAATAGTTTAGTAGGTTTTTCATAACAATTCTGGGTTTTCGTGAATATTGCCAATTATTGGGAATGAATATATTTTATTTTTATTTAATAACCGACCATTTGCCATAAAAGAACATTCTTCTATGCTCCATTTAACAACAAAATTCATAGGTCTATTTATATCATCCTGCTCATTTATATCTTCATAATACCCATAATTAATAATATCTCCTTCGTAAATATCATTTCCGTTCTCGTCTTTTATTCCAGTAAACTGCATTAATGTTTCGTTTATAAATCCTACATTATAAACAAAATGATGTATGCTTTTACCTAATAATACCTCTTTATTTTCTTGGTCAAAATCATAGTACATTTGCTTTTTTTCCTTGTCGTATGATCTAAATTTTATTTCTCTCATTGTTCAAATAAATTAAGTGATTGTTCTTGTTTTCTGTTTTGCTGCTGCTTAAGCTGATAATTTTTGCTCAACCAAATTGTTTGTGGCCGGCCGTGGCAAATTGGATTAGTACTTTTTCGGAATCCGTTAGCGGTAATTAATCCTAATTTTTT